>PVBE010605867.1_pt1 | contig 20311 bp, 17 predicted proteins | sample 1631181 | NCBI WGS metagenome assembly PVBE01 (sample SAMN08397723, study PRJNA350692) | Marine metagenome, whole genome shotgun sequencing project. | isolation source: water | place: Pacific Ocean | collected 2012-04 | reverse complement strand
GATGGAAGTTTTAAAACAGGATTCGAGTTTAAAAAAATCGATAAAGACGAAACCTTCGGCTTCGCCCAGCCCATCCTAGTGCATAGCTCTTCTTCTACACCTGGCGGGTATTGGGAAAAGGATGGGCTGGATGGAGCCGAGATAATTGCTGAAAAAAAGCCTCAACCTCCTTTGGAACGGAGATATAAAAATATTATTCCATCTGTTTTGGCAGAAGATTCTATCGAAGAAAGAGTTATGACTGGCGTTTTTAAAAGTTTAAATATTGTGGATGAAAATGAGGCGGTAATGAGATCTGATGATGCCAATTCGATGGGTTTTGAAGTGTTCGTAGTGGTAATTGGAGTGATTTCTTCCGTCGGGCTATTCGCTCTTAAGGTTTTGAAAGGATGAGATACAATAATTTGCCTTATAGAAAATCAATTCGCATGAAAATGCACGATTACATGTCAGGAAAATATTTTGTTACTATTAATACTTGCAAAAAAGTTTCTACCTTTGGAGTTATAAAAAATGAGGAAATGATTTTGAGTGAATGGGGAGAAATAGTAAGAGAAGAATGGAGTCGTACTGCAGAACTAAGATCGAATGTGAAGCTGGATGCATTTCAAATTATGCCGAATCATTTTCATGGAATCATTGAGATTGATTTTGTTTGGCCATTATTATATTTGCATGAAGAAATTGCGGAGGGAATTCGTACGGACACGATGCATCGTGTCCGTACAAAAGATCAATCTTCATTTAATCCAGCCAATTTAAATTGCAGAAAATTTGGCAAGCCAATTTCGAATTCATTACCCACGATTATTGGAAGATTCAAAGCTGCCTGCACACGCCGCATAAGCATTCTAGAAAATTATCAATGCGTGAGAGTATGGCATCGAGGATATTATGAGCGCCTCATCAAAAATAATAATGAATTAGAAGCAATTCGCAGATACATAATTAATAATCCAAATAGATGGGAAAAATGATGTATGTACGGGCACGATGCATCGTGCCCGTACATACAATCGAGAAATTTGCCTCTACGAACCCAAAAACAGCCCCAAATCACCCCTACCCCAGAAGGCAATTTTTTGGTATAATGTTTCGATGCCTGTAAACACAAACAATACACCAGATGATGCAAACAATGCAGATAACAGCCTGTCAGATTTGACGAGGAGGGAGTCTTTGGATTTCTATGACAATGCACTTGATAACATTGCTCAGTTAAGCCGGGATGCGCGCATCAGAATTGCGGAAACCTTGTCTACAATGCCGGCTTGGTATTCACCGACTCTAAAGACCTCGAGGCTTGGAATGGCCAGAGCAACTCCGGATTTCATTCTCAACAGAGATATTCAAAGAGTTCTGGATGACAATACAAACGGAGTTCGTGAGCAGTTGGCAGAAGTGCTGGCTACAGAGGGCGTAGGCTTCTCGTCTTTGTATTCAATGAAGCGAAGAGAAGGGGGCAGGCTGAGTAGATATAGCAATGTTGATGGCAACAGAGTGGACTGGTTGATACGAAACCCATACTCACCGGAAGGACAAATGCTTATGCATTTGTACGGCCAGCTCTGGGCAGGAAATCAAGACAGACTTCAAGATGCTTTTGATCGCGTTGATAGTTTTGAAGAAGCAAGAAAGTTGCAAGCAATGGAACGGCTTGCGAAATTATTTGATGTGATGAATGATGAGAAATATGAGAACCTGGGGAATCCGATGAATATAGGGCCTGCAATTGCAGGTTCAAAAATATCAGATGAAGCGGATAATTTAGCATCATTGGAATTGGAACTTGAAGGTATAGTTAATGCTTCTCCGTATGGTACACCGACAACACTAGCTGAAAAGAAATATGAAAATACTATTAAGGCCAATGAAGCACGTATGGAAGAACTAAATACACAGATTGCTGAATCGAGGAAGAAAGTTACGGATTTTGAGGGTACTCGTACGGAATTACGTGGCCACATGAATGAACTTAATAGATTTACTAGCGATAATGAATTTAGGACTACTCTGTTTGGAGCTCCGGTTGGTGTAGGCATAAACTTTGCTCCAAATGACGAAAGTGAATTTAAAAGGACTGATTTTAGAGCAAGAACTTTCTTTGGAAGAGATGTAACAGTAAATACTTTCATGAATCCGGGAGGCACCACACACACTCTTGGTGACTGGGTAACAAATAGCGCGTACCGAGGTGCAGTAAACAGACTCATCCGCCAAGAAAAACGTTCCGGTATCAGAGAGCTAGACCCCAAAGGTGTTCTGGATGAAATGGTTAGAATCCAAATTGAAAACGGTGCTATCGAGGAAGGACAGCGCGAACAGGTGATAACTCAGTTCCAGGGGTTGGCAACCTCCAGAAAAGAAGTCCCAAAAGATGCGCAAATTGGTAGGGAGACTTCTGTCACTCCAGTTGCACAACAGGAGAAGAAAGAAAGATTTGGATGGGTTAAAAAAGCAGCGGGCTCAACACTCAAAACCAGCGGAAGATTTCTTTCCGGCATGCTTGGTATGCGCGAGCCTAACTATGGTAAAACTTAAAAAATGAAAAACTTCAGAAAACTTTATCGGGATTACAAAAAAAGCTTCGCTGCTGAACGCAGACTGTGCCACGGTTTATTTGGATTTGGAGGCGATGATACTCCGGAAGTAAAAGAGCCGGAGGAAGGAGTGAAGATAGATATCAAGATGCAGAAAGAAGCGATTATTATGAATACAAATTCAGAATTCTTGCGCAATGCAATGAACGTAATGCAAGACAAGAATGGCAAAGAGATTCCAATCAAACAATATATCCAGCTTACCGATGATGCGGAGTGGCGACAGGCATTCAAGGAGTTCTATGATCCCGTAGAATGGGCTAGATATCAGCGTGAAAAAATTATGAAAGCAGTTGGGGTGGTAAGACCTATGTTTATGCCAATTACAGCTTTACCCGGAGTACCTACAGAACAGATGTTTGTCAAAGATCATGCAGTGCATGCTCTTTGGAGCAAGCTTTCACGGAAAGATAAACATAAGCTATTCAAGGTGTACATGAAAGAGTATTTTCCCGAAGTAGATTTGAATGCAAGGTTTGATGCTATTGAAACAAGAGGATTTACTGATCCTAATGCCAAGGCTGAGTACAAGCAGATGGTTGAGCTTAGAAAACAGCAAATGGAGGGTGACAATACAAATCCTGAGGTCAGAGAAAGCCTTGTTAACATGTATAAGCCCAGTGGAGATTTAACAAAAAATGCATACGATGATTATTTTCTTATGACAGATCAAGAGCCCGGGCTTAGAAATGAGGCAAGGATTCTGAATCCTTCAACTGCAACAGTGGGAGATCTGATTGCTCAATTGCCGAATTCAAGTCTTAAAGGTGCTTTGGAGTTGGGTATAATCAACAATGAAGATGCTAGAAAGCTTGTAGCAAAAAACCAAGCGCGCGAATTGGATAAGGCTCAAACTAAATTGGCAATGCGAAAGGAATTGGTTGGACTAAAGAAAAGAATTGAATCTAAGATGGGATCTTCGGATGCCATGGAAAGCCCCGAGCGTTACTCTGATGTTGTGTGGAGTGAATTTAATAAGCTTGGAGCGGGACAAAAGTTTTTGCTTGGTGCTGCATCTATAGCTATTGCTGTAATGTTCCTTAAGAAGTTATTTGATAAAGACGCCAGTCGAGCTTACAAGCTTGGAGCTTTAACGACTTTGGCTTTGGGTGGTTACTTCATTGGGGGAGATAAAATTGTTCATGGAATTGGAGACAGAATGGCATTGAGAGGTAAAAAAGGAAAAAGTGCTAGCGAGAGTATGGCGGAAGATGGATCTACGAAAGCTGCGATGGAATTCTTGGATTCAGCAGACAAATTTGCAGAGACCCATGGTGAAAGTATGGAAAGACAGAAGTTCAATGGAAGAGCCATCTTGGGCCAGATGCCACTCAGCTTGATCGCTTCAAAATTTGTACCAATAAACGGAGGCAGGACTGGCAAGCTTTCAGTAGGTGGAGATTTGGAGCGCGGATTAATAAACGAATTTATGAAATTTGATGGTATGACTGAAAAGAAAGCAAAGGGGATGATGGGAACTCTGAAAGGGGATGAGTGCGGTGATTTTATGGCTCACATTTTCTACGCATATGGAATCTATGCAAATGAAGGATTAGGCAGTTCTACGAAGAGAGATAATCAGGCAATTCATATGGAATTGGCTGGCATGCTGGGTGGAGTAGGGGTGGATGCGGATAATCCATTAAAAACAATCGCAAATTTCGATAATATTCCTGATGGCACAATTGCCAGGCATCGCTATATGGAAGTACAAACTCAAGGTCAGGCTGCTGCTATGAGGAGTAATATGAAGTTATCGGATTTCTTGATAAGTATTACGCCAGAATTGCAGGTATAGGGCTTATTAGGTTAGAATTTGGTATCTTGTTTATATAGCAAGATTATTGTATAATAGTAATGATAAATGCAAACAGATAACACATCTCCACCAACAATCGAAGTAGATTTCAAATACATCTACGACTTGCTGATGACGGATATTGAGCCTGATCTTGTTACGGGGAACATGCCGTATTTGGATGCAGCTTATGAGGGTGAGACGGAAGATGAAAAAGAAGTCAGATTAGAAAGATATCGCATGGCTTTCGAAGTATTTACCGAAAGGTATGAACAGCTAATGGATCTTTGGCACAAAGAACTTGCCAAAGGAAAATCAAATATTGATCTGGAAGTTTTGAAAAAGGAGCTACCGCAGAACAGTGATGAATAATAGAAAATTCAAAAACTCGGCTGAAAGAAGACTGATCTACAAAATGAGTCCGGGAGGTCCGGAGAAGCCTGAGTGGGAAGATTTGAAATTCACGGAAAAAGAAAAAACAGAGAAATTCATCAGAGAGATTCTTAAGGACACTGAAGGGAGATCGATCAGAAATGCTTGGGAAAAAATCAAAGCTGATAGTGAGGTTAGAAAAGAAGAGGTAGAGGAATTTGCGAATGCGATAATTGCAGAGGCTGCGAGTGGAGGAAAAGTAACGAGTGCGTCTGCTTTCGAGGCAATCCGAAGACATCTTCCTACAGACCCTAAGCATGTAAAAGATCTAGCTGTTGCTACGGGGCTTACCAGTGTTGATGCTCTTGTTCAAATGGAACTTGTGAGGCAAAGGGGTCAGCAACAGAGGCCACACACTCCGGCCTCAAAGGATTACTGGGGAGGCGAATGGAAGTGGGATAAGCCTAAAGAATCTACAGTGCCCAAAAAAAAGCCAGGTCCAACTAATTATGAGAAGTACAAGGATCACCCGCTTGTAAAACAAATTAAAAATATTGATCTTGAGCTAAGGCATGTCGATATGTACGGAAGAAGACAGAGAGGAAATTCAGCGTTTGCTCGCAGACGAATGTATTCAAACAATATGAAAAGAGAAAGCTTAAGAAAACAGAGGGTATATCTTGTCAGACAGTTCCATGAGGAAACGGGCGTGATGTATGGTGAAATTAATTTAAAAAGACATCAATATGAAATAAGAAAACGTCAGGGAAAGGTTGGATCCAGCGCTACACGCAAAGGTCCTGTCCGCGATGCAAGAGGCAGAACTGCTCAGGAAGTAAGAGCGATGCTTATTGCACAAAGAGCAAGCAGTTCTCGTTCCTCAGGCACAAGCAGATTTGGTTTCAGAAGCAGGGAGTCTTCTGCTTGGGATGGAAGCAGGGGATTGGATGCCGCGGAGGTTGTAGCTTACGGTGGAGATGCAACAGGCTTGAATGCAGCGCGTACCCAGAGGCGAGAGGCATTTGAACGCAAAAGAGCAGTTGATTATTTAACAGGTTCAAAGTCAGACTGGAAATACGGAGGACCTACCAAGCCCATGTCTACATACATTGATAGAACCGGTGGATCGAAAAGATATCAGGGCGGAAGTTGGCTGGATAAATACAAAGCAAGTTCAGAAAGAGCGCGAAATGTATCAGGGCAGATTCGCAGTGAAGAGTTGTCGGATAAGCTAAGTTCAGGTTATTACGATCAGTTCAGAGGAGTGCCTGCTTACAGCGGTTTCATGGGGAACCTGAATATGTTTTCGCGTCATTGGAGTACAAACAAAGATAGAATCCCAGGAGACTTGATGAGGCTGAGGGCTATGGAGGGTGAGCTACAGAAACAGCTTACTAACCAGAGACAACATCAAGAACATATGACTATGGTGCGAGATATTGGTCTAGAAAGGAAGACGGGTATTTATCATCAAATACATATACCTGAATCGACAGTCGGTCTTGGATTTACACCAAGTCATACAATTACTGTTACTTGCGAGGAGCAAAACGGAAAAGTGACGAGGTTTTCTTACAAACCTTACAATGCTATTGGTGGCAGGACTGCTTACGGGAGCGATAATGCAGCAGAAGAGCGCATGGCAGACTATGGAATCGTTTTTGATCGTGTTTACTACAATACCAAGACCATAAATGGCGGAGCTAGAAGAGCTATTAAAGGAGTTAATGTCTACTTCTTAAGAGAGGGTAAATATACGGTTCAAGCTCCGGGGGGATACAATCAGCAGTTTGTGGTACAGAGACATGATGAACATCCGGGTGACACAAAGGTTAGTCATCTTTCCGAATACAAAGAAAGCAAGATAATTAAAAAGCAAACAGTAGATCTAAAAAAACTATTTGGAAAACCTGGAATAAACCTTGCACACATAAAACCCAGGGAACTTATGATTGTTGTTGGAGACAGAGACTTAGGTCAGTCCCAGAATGAGCCCTATAGAATCCATGTGGATATAATCGGGAAGCTTAATAAAAACAATGGTCGTCCGTATAGATTCCCGCATGGTGTATGGGTAAGAAGGATTAATGCCATGAAGTATGAAGTTTCATTTGAAAATGGAGGTATAGACGGCAATTTCTCAGTAGTGCCGATTGATGATCATGGAATAATGGGATCGCCTTTGAAAGTTAATGTAGGTGGAGGGAAATCGAACAATCGTAGAGAAATAGTTTAACAGTAGTTCCTCTTGGTAGCCTTGCGGTATATTTGATTGGAAGTTCAATTATGCAGAAGATAGGTCCTGTTCCACGGAACAGGACCTATACTGAGATTTGCTTTATTTATGCTTGCCCTAAGCACAGTCATAGCCCGCTACGAGACGTTGATACAAGCATGCCCTTTGTGACACCGAAGTGCTTCGGCTGTTCTCGGCGCTCAAGTGTGGGATCCAATAGATTCCTTACAAACGTTTTCGCGCTTGCGTACTCTCCTGTGTGGGGTCGGGGCCTTTTCTTGGCCAGAGTACGGAACATCTTGTCCGTAATTTTTTCGATCTTGAATCGGAAATCTTGATCATTGGCGCGATCGGCAAAGAGCTTGTCTACTTCGTCCCGCTCCTTGTCGAAGTCCGCGTTCATCAGTATCGAAGGCCACTTGGGTTTCCCCGCAGAGTCCGTCAGGCTTATCAGGTTAATCTGCTCGTATCGTCCTTGCCTCACTCTCAGGATTGGCTTTGGTCGGGCGATGCTCGCACGATATTCTTTATTTGCCCTCTTGTTATCGTAACGAACCTTAACGAATTTTGCCTTGTTATCCAACCGAATCCCCACGGTTTCTTCCCGGGTCATACCTGCCTTGGCATGCGCCTCGTCGGCAACGCCACCTGCTGTAACCACTGCTGCATTAGCAGCGATTATCTTGGCCATTGCCTCTCCTACTTTAGCCTCGGCACTCATCTCCTCCGGCGTTTTTGCTCCTGCCATACCGGCGAAGCTCAACGCAAACACAAAACCAAAGCTCATTGTGAATCTACTCATGACGGTCTCCTTTCGGGAGAATGGGGTGGGCTTGCCATCACATAGTTCTGCCGAAAGCAGAATCGGTTGTGAAGGCAAGTGGTAACAGGAGGGAATTTCTTGGCATGAGAATCACCCGCGTGCTCATCCACATGACTGATGATGTGAAAGAGCAAACAGAGCAATCTCAGTAACTGATAACTATACTTAGCAATGACATGTATGTCAAAATATCAATGCGCAGAATTTGGCACTGGAATATTCATTACAGTTTCCCAATCAACACCTCCTGCGAATCCACGGAGTGAAATAGTTTAACAGTAGTCAGTAATCAGTGATCAGTAATTTTTTTGTATATAAGAGAAGGACCCAGCCACGAGGGCTGAGTCCATCAGAGAAGCGTAGTTTTTTCCATCGTACGGAATCCATTCCGTTTCTCCTTCTCAGTCGCCTGCGAAGAAGTAGCGGCTGTTACCGTCGTGGGCATTCGCCCAGGCCTTCCACTCGCGTGAAGGGCCGGAGTCGACGATAACGACTGGTGGGGTGTCACGATCGACAACCACCACCTCGGTGGTTCCACCACCGGAGACAGCTCCGCTGTCGCTGACTGCGGCGCCGATCCCAATGAGACCAGCACCGGTCATGATAGCGGCTGCGAACACCAGAAATGCCAGAATCGCGGCAATCACCCACAGGGGGGTCATGCTGCTGCCACTGCCACCGGTTGAGCTTCCGCTTGCTCCGGGGTCGCCCTTATCGCCCTTCAACCCCTTACCGGGGTCGCCCTTGTCGCCCTTCGGGCCCTTTTCGGGCTTCTTGGGGTCGGGCTTCTTGGGGTCGGGCTTCTTGGGGTCGGGCTTCTTGGGGTCGGGCTTCTTGACGTCGACGATGTCATCGTCGGATCCGGGTTTGACCCGGACCTTCTCTTCACCGTACTTCTTCAGCACGGCCAGGAGGGGTTTGGCCAAGGCGACCAGGTCCTTCTTGCTGGGCTTCGCAGGAATCACGAGCTTGGGGCGTTCCTTCTTGGCATCGCCTTTGAGCAACTCGTTCGCCCGCTTGTGCCACTTGGGAAGGTTGGCGAGGATCTCTGACTTCAACATATCGTGATCTCCTAAATGCGACGGTTTTAACCGTCAGGTTCAACGTACGTAATGGTTTAGCTTTAACGCTTCCCCACCTTTCTATCTTACAATTTCTATCCGCCTGGCTACGAGCCAGAGGATTCAAAAATGGGGAAGATAGATTTGTGGGGAATGAAACACGGTGGTTTCAAAGATCAACTCAGCACTTATTAGTGTATAATATTATGAGAAAATGTCAATAGGTAAAAGGACATCAATTCTACGCCTCTCGTACCCTATCTGCCAGCATTTTGAGGATTTTGGCTTATAATAGGGTTAGGGTGAGGGTTAGGGTTAGAAAATGGCTTAAATAAGCCACAAACAGCAATTGGCAGTTGGCTCTTGGCAGTTGGCCTAATGTTTTTAATAGATAGTAGCCAATAGCTAATTGCCAATTGCCAATGGCCTTTAAAATCACTATCCTCTCCCAGACTCATGACTAAACTTACTCTTTCAGACGGTACTTCCTACGAAGGCCAGTCGTTTGGTTCTACATGCGATATGGATGGAGAGGTCGTCTTTAATACAGGAATGGCGGGTTATGTAGAAAGCCTTACCGACCCGAGTTATAGGGGGCAAATTCTGGTATTTACGTATCCTTTAATAGGGAATTATGGGGTGCCAAGTGCAGAGATGAATGAGTATGGATTTAGCAAAAATTTCGAAAGTGAATCCATTCACGTAAGAGGTGTAATTGTCGCACAGCAAAGTCCGGACTTTAGCCACTTCAATGCAGTCAGTTCTATTCACAACTGGTTGGAGCATCATAATATTCCGGGCGTTACGGGGGTGGATACAAGGGCATTAACCAAGAAGCTGCGGGAGCATGGGGTGATGTTGGGTAAGATTGTTCAGGGTGAGGGTGAGGGTGAGGGTGAGGGAAAGATTGAGGATCCCAATTTGAGCAATCTTGTAGCTGAAGTTAGTTGTAAAGAAGTAAAAACATATGAACCTTCTGAAGTTAAAAAGACAATTGCTGTGTATGACTGTGGAATAAAAAATAACATCATCAGATCCTTTCTTAAGAGGGGAGTTAAGGTGCATCGCTTACCTTGGGATTTCGACTTAGACGGATCAGACCTAGAGTACGATGCAGTGTTTATTTCCAACGGTCCCGGAGATCCAAAAATGTGTAAAGAGACAATCGAGCAAGTTGGTAAAGCTATAGAGAAGGGGACTCCGACATTCGGAATTTGTTTGGGTACGCAGATACTTGCCCTCGCTGTTGGCGGAGATACTTTCAAGCTTAAGTACGGACATAGAGGAGTTAATCAGCCATGTATTGAGCACGACGACTCAGGAAATAAAACTGACAAATGTATTATCACTTCCCAGAACCATGGCTTCGCAGTCGATGAAAAGAGTTTGCCAAAAGATTGGAGGGTTTGGTTTACGAATGCAAACGATGGAACAATAGAAGGAATAAAACACGAGTCGGGGAAATTCTTGGCAGTACAGTTCCATCCGGAAGCAACACCAGGGCCGGAGGACGCTAATTATCTGTTTGATGAGTTTATTAGCTCAATTTAAATGTAGCCTTCGATGTGAATATCTTTCTTGTCTAACCCCCATTCCTCAAGGCATATTTTTTTGACATCAGTTGTCATTGCAGGGTTTCCGCAAATGTAGAATTGCTTTTCTTTAAAGTCAGGAATCGTTGGAATCACTTGTTGAACTCGCCCTGTTAGTCCTTCCCACTCAGGTGGTGGATCCGTATATGAAAGATGAAAATTAAAGTTAGAGTATTTCTCTTCAAAGGCTTTTAGCTCCTCTACCCAAAAACTACTGTTCTCGTTGTAAGTGCACCAGACCAAATCAATATTCCTGGACTCGCCATTGGTCAGAATTGATCTGACCTGTGATATAAAAGGGGCAAGACCTACTCCGGTTCCAACAAACAAGTAATCCTTGGGGTTATCAGGATTCAAAGAGAAGTTCCCCATGGGTCCCTGCATCTCAACATCCGTCCCCTCAGTTAGCATCGAGTAAAACCATTTGCCTGCTCTGCCCTCCGGAACTATCCGAACAATAAACATAAGTTCGTCTTCATCCGGCGTGGAAGCTATCGAATATGCACGGGGCTGAAAGTCTTCGGGATTATCGATGTCTGGTACTTGAAAAAGTATGAATTGACCGGGTTTAAAATCAAAACCTCTTGGACGTGTGAACTTGAGCTCATGAATATCTTTTTTTAGCATCATGTTCTGCCTGCAGGTGACTGTGTATGAGGGTGTTGGCATGGGGTGTTTATTTAAGCTTAGCAGGTATAGGTAATTTGATCTCTCCAGTTTCTATCATTTGCAGAGTCTTGGGATACCACTCTTTTTCCAGATCTTGAATGCGGGGCTTGAGGGAATCTACAGTATCATCGAGATTAATAGAACAATTTTTTTGAACAAGGATTGGCCCTGTATCAACACCTTCATCAATGATATGGATTGTCATTCCGGTCTCTTTATCATCGGCACCCAAAGCATCTTCGATACCATGAGCTCCCGGATGCTTGGGAAGAAGAGCAGGATGAACATTTACAATTCTTCCTTCCCAATTTTGAACAAACCAGGGGTTTAAAATAAACATCCATCCAAGGGTGGCAATAACATCCACTTCACCCATCTCATTTATAGCTTCGTTCAATCTCCAATCATATTCTTCCCGTGGTTCTCCTTTGATTCTCCCAACTACTTTGATCGGTAAATTAGCTTTCTTAGCTTTCTCGACAGCTCCACGATCTTCACGATCAACAACCAATCCTAAACAGTTAGCAGTCAGCGAACCGTCAGCCAGTCTGTCTATCACTGCTTGGAATGTGGTGCCGCGAGATGAAGATAGGACGATGAAGTTCATGTCAATATTGTACATTAAGGAACCAGAGGAAACAGAAGAAACAGAGGAAACAGAAGAAGGATAGTAAGATCCTCTGAAACCTCTGTTTATTCTGACTCTTCTGTTTCTTTATAATATCCCGGCAAACAGATCATCCTCTGGATCGAGCCCCGATACCCACCCCTCAAAGCATGTAAATGCAATATTGTGATCTCTGATTATTGCTGCAGGAGTGGACTCATCTGCATTTCCCATGATCATATTTGCAGCGGTTGCGAGCTGATCAGCTCTGGCCTCCTGTGTCATCTTTAATTCTTTTCCGAACAAATCTTTCTCTCCAATATGGCTGAAGAGAGGGTCAATTCCGCTAACAACTAGAGCCATTGCAGACACTCCAATTCTTCTAGGTCTGCAGCAAGAGTCAGTTAGGATTACTGCAATCTTCTTTCCTGTTATTGCCTGAACCTCCTTCCTTAGCTTTTGCACTGATTCAACAGGATCTTGCGGCCATCCAATAGCGTATCCATCTTCAATATTAGACTGATCTAAACCGGCGTTTGGTGCGAGTATTATTCCATCTTCAAATCCATCGGGTTTAAGTTGCGTAAGCATTGCATGCGGGCAGTCCCCCAGAACTTTCCCATTCAAGCGTTCAACTTCATTAAGCACCGCCTGGCGGAACTGAGGAGTCTTGCCGCATTTGTCTGACCATTTTTTACCATCTTCAGAAACTTGCACCTTGTTCAGATCAATAGCTGCGCCTTCTACGGTTGCAACTGCTTTGGATGAAACTGACAGAATGTCTCCATCTTCAAAGTCAGCATTCTGCATCAGTATTTCTACAAGGTCAGATCCATTCTTCAATAGTGGTGTTTTAATAGGGATTATATTCATAGTTACCAAAGTTTAACTGGTCCTTCTTGTACAAGCACTACTTCATTTTCTACTAAGCCTGATTCCATATCAACTTTCGTCAGAGAAACCTTAACAGTTACTTTCGAAGGGTTATGTATTATCAGGGAACTTGGAAATTTGGGTAATTCGAAAAGAATTGAAGCACCGGCAGGCATATGCCACCGCTTGAATCCAAGCGATGCGGTTTCGAATGTCACATCCTTTATAGATGCATTGCGCACTTCTTTCCGAATCCAATCGCTGGGCAATGACAATAGAATCTCTTCCGCTCCGCTCTGTTCTATCTCGAGAAGTCCTTTGCCCTTCATCTCGCTTGCTTCAATTGATACTGATAAAGGTTCATTATGCTCAATCCCAATTTCAACAGGATTTTCTATCCGCTGCTTTGGTACTACCTGAGCTCGCTGAAAGCTGGATGCTCCAAATATTGCAATGGATGCACTCAGGACTAGAAGCGCATAGATGTGCTGGGATGGACGAGGCATGTCTGCATATTACTACTGATCACCAAATAAATGTATTGTTTACTTAACTTATCTGGATATTTCTCTTTTGTTTTTTGTCTTAAAAGGCTTGAAGTGGTATAATAGAAAGACATGGAGATCGACCCCCACACACTCCAGCAAATTCTTCAGCGCATATATCAACAGATGCGTTGCCCACAATGCGGAAGCAGGGTGCCGGTTGATTTTTCGTCGGTTCAAGTTGTTGCAGATGATGCGATGTTGCTTCAGCTCAAGTGCGATGGGTGTGGATCTTACATTGTGCTCCATGCTTCGGTTGCAGGTTCAGGCAAAGATATTGCCGAGGTAGAAGAAGTTGCAACTGCCAATATTTCCTCCAAGTTAAACATTGCAACTGATGAGGTAAAGATGGTTACCGAAGCTTTGAAAGAATCTGATGGTTCTTTCGGAAAGTTGTTTGAAAAATATAATGTTGGCAAAGATAACAACGAATCAACCTCAGAATAAGTTATGCGAGAACGCCGCTTCTGCACGGGCTCAGCCTTTCTCCTTGTACTGATGCTTGTAGGAGTGCTTTTGGTTGGTTGTGATTCTGTAGAAGAGAGACAGAAAAAGGCGGCTAATTTATTGCAGGGCTTGGAACAAACAGCCTCGGGTGTTGTAACGGAAACTGTGGGGCAAATTAAAAACGTTGTTGATTCCGGCAAGTCGGTTGTTGGAACAGTTCAGGAAGGAGTTGCCGATGTTAAGCGTCGGGTTGACGCTGTTGAAGCGGGCGTAAAAAAGATCCAGGAAGGAAAAGAGCTTATTAATGAGGGGTTGGGAGATTAGCCATTATTTCCTTGCACTCCCTCCAAATTTAAGTAGAATTTACGGGAAATCACCGAAGTTTCTCCACTGATTCAGACGATCAGCCAGGGGGAGCTGCGGTTTTTTATAAGTTAATTCGTTACTTCGTTAATTCGTCGCAAAGCGATACCTAACGAATTAACGAGTAAACGAAATAACGAAATCTTCTATTCTTCCCAAGTCAATTCTCATGCCACCTTCAAGGCCCCCTGCCGCTGCTACAGATTCCTTTGATGCAGTAGCACTATCAATCGCTAGTCCAGAAGATGTAATCGCCTGGTCTCGCGGTGAGATTACCAAGCCCGAAACTGTTAACTATCGAACTCAGCGTGCGGAGCCCGATGGGCTTTTCTGTGAGCGTATATTTGGACCGACAAAGAACTTCCAATGTTTTTGCGGTAAGTATAAGGGGGTTCGATATTCGGGAGTTATTTGTGAGAAGTGCGGAGTGGAAGTAACACGCTCGATTGTCAGACGAGAAAGAACAGGACACATAAACTTAGCTGTTCCTGTAACTCACATCTGGTTCCTTAGAAGTTCACCGTCAAGAATAGGTTTACTTTTGGATCTTCCAATAAAGACGCTGGAACAAATTGTGTATTTCGCTGCTTACATTGTTATCGCGGTTGATGAAGATTCAAAAGCTGAGTCCGAAAAGGAAATTAACTCTTCTATGGAAACCAGAAAGGGGCAGTTCAAAAGGGATTTCGATGAAGCAAAAAAACAATTGCAGGATAGTAAAGCAACAAGAGAGCAGCTGGACGCGTTGGATAAAGAGATGGCGGAAAAATTGGAGACACTTAAAAGCAATCATTTAGAAGCTATCACAGATTTGAAAGATCTAAGTATTGGATCTGTTCTTTCCGAACTTAAATTCAGAGAAATGAACATGAAGTTTGGACATGTGTTTAGAGCTGGTACAGGAGCGGAGTCGCTGGAAGAGATTATTACGAATATAGATCTAGATAAGATGCTCGAATACCTTCAGCAAGAACGACAGCAAAGTAGTGGTCAAAAACTTAAAAAAATTATGAAGAGAATAAAGCTTTGTAGTTCACTTATGAAGGCACAAATCAAGCCGCAGTGGATGATCCTCAAGCGGCTCCTGGTAATTCCACCGGACCTTCGTCCTATGGTTCAGCTTGATGGAGGAAGATTCGCTGCATCTGACCTCAATGATCTTTATCGAAGAGTAATCAACAGAAACAATCGTCTTAAGAAACTAATGAGTATTGGAGCTCCAGAGGTTATTTGCAGAAATGAAAAACGAATGCTTCAGGAAGCAGTGGATACGTTGCTCAATAACTCAGCGCGAGCGGGTAAGACATTATTCACGGCAGGCGACAGAAGAAAATTAAGAAGCCTTTCCGATATGCTTAAAGGAAAACAGGGGCGCTTCCGACAGAACCTCCTTGGAAAGCGTGTGGACTATTCCGGAAGAAGCGTAATTGTTGTTGGCCCGAAACTTGATCTTAATCAATGCGGTATTCCAAAAGAAATGGCAATGAAATTGTTCAAGCCGTTCGTAATTGGCCAGATTATCCGTGACGAACTTGCTCATAATGTAAAAGGAGCTGAACGATTGGTTCAGGATAGTGGTAAAGAGGTTTGGGACATTCTGGAAAATGTTATTAAGGATAAATATGTATTGCTTAACAGAGCACCAACTCTTCACCGTTTGGGTATTCAAGCATTTATGCCAAAACTTATTGAGGGTCTTGCCATTAGGATTCACCCACTTGTGTGTGCCGCCTTCAACGCGGACTTTGATGGTGACCAAATGGCTGTGCATGTGCCTCTTTCAGAGAAAGCTCAAGATGAAGCTCGCAGTCTTATGTCTTCAGCAACAAATATTCTTAAGCCCTCAGCCGGTGATCCAGTTGTCAATCCATCCCAAGACATGGTGTTGGGCTGTTATTTTCTAACCAGGATTCATGAAGGAAAGAAAGGAGAGGGAATGATTTTTGGAACAAAAGAGGAGGCTTTTATTGCCCATGAACAGGGAGTGGTTAATCTGCAAGCGAAAATAAAAATCAGATTAGATATCGAAGAAGGCGTTAGTGAAATTGTTGAAACATCTGTGGGCCGTTTGTATTTCGACGAGGTAGTTCCCAAAGAGCTGGGCTTTATAAATTATACTCAGACCAAAAAGACGCTTTCCAACCTTGTCAGAAAAGCGTTGGATACTTCAGGGCGAAAAGAAACAATTGCTTTTGCCGATAGAATTAAAGACATTGGGTTCGAGTACGCGACTCTTTCCGGAGTATCTATTTCTACGGAAGACATGCTAGTCCCCGATGAGCGAGATAAATTAAAGGATGAGGCTAACGAAAAAATTCGTCTTATCAATAACTATTATTGGAAAGGACTTATAACTGCTGACGAGAGATATAGCCACGCAATTCAAATTTGGTCAAAAGCAAAAAATGATATTTCTGTAAAGATGATTGAAGAGTTCAGAAAATATGATGAAAACAATATTACATACGTCATCGACTCTGGTGCTCGTGGAAACTGGGGTCAGGTGACACAGCTTTCGGGAATGAAAGGATTGGTTGCGAATCCTTCCGGTCGTACAATCGAACTTCCAATTCAGTCTAATCTACTTGAAGGTTTCTCTGTGCTCGAGTATTTCATTGCGACTCATGGAGGAAGAAAGGGAAAATCAGACACTGCTCTAAAAACTGCAGAAGCTGGATACCTTACTAGGCGTTTGGTCGATGCAGTTCAAGATATTCTTATTCGAGAAGAAGACTGCGGATCGAAAGATGCACATACTGTCACCAGGGAAGAGTCAGATGAAATTGGTGAAAAATTTGAAGCCAGAATATTTGGTCGTACACTAGCGAGTGATCTTTCTATTAATGGAAAAACGATTGCAAAAAGAAATGATGAGATTGATGATGCTTTGTTGGAACAAATCGTAGAACGCAAGGTTGCAGAGGTGGATGTAAGATCAGTTATGACATGCCAAACCAGAAAAGGAATTTGCGTTAGATGTTATGGAAGAGATTTGGGAGACAATGGAACTGTTTGGGTAGGCACTCCTGTTGGAATAATTGCTGCTCAATCAATTGGAGAACCAGGAACACAGCTAACTATGCGAACGTTCCACATGGGAGGTGTTGCGGAGGGAGCGGATATTACTCAGGGTCTTACTCGTGTAGAGGAACTATTCGAAGCGCGTTCCCCCAAGACTCCTGCTGTACTTTCTGATATAACTGGAATTGTCAAGGTTGCTCATCCGGGAGGGCGAACAATGGTTCAAGTTATCGCATCGGAGAATGGTATGGATACATATAGAATTCCTGCTGGGTTTGAAGTCAAAGTCAAAAAAGGCCTGAAGGTAAAAGAGAGGACAGTGCTTGCCAAGTCTTCGATGGATAAAAGTACTGTAAAAGCTATTGTTGCAGGCAAAGTAATAGAAACCGAAGATGGAGTTATTCAAGTTAGACACGCGGAAATACAGGAGCGTACATATGAGTTTGGTCCACGTGAGTCCCTCCTTATTAAGAATGGAGACATGGTGGAGGTCGGTCAGCCCATCAACTTGGGGCACTTTAACTTGCAGGAATTGCTTGAAAAGAAAGGAATTTACGAAGTTCAGCGCTACATTATAAAGGAGGTTCAGCATATTTACGCTTCGCAGGGACAAACTATTAATGACAAGCATTTGGAAATCATTGTACGAAAAATGTTTTCCAAGGTTCGTATCATCGACTCGGGAGCAACATCGTTCCTGCCAGGCGAAACAGCCGACGTTGGAGACGTAAACTATGAGAATAGGCATCTGACCAAGGCCCAGAAAAAAGCCACCTATGAGCACCTTCTGCTAGGAATTACGCGTGCAGCGCTCGCAACGGATTCGTGGCTTGCGGGTGCATCCTTCCAGGAGACCATCAGGGTTCTGGTTGAGGCTGCCACTACAAGAAGGGTCGATACTCTCCAGGGTCTAAAGGAAAACGTGATAATCGGGCGCTTGATCCCAACCGGAGAAGTGTACAGAAAACGGTTTGTAGGAGGTGAATTCGGCGATGAAGAGGAAAAGGAAGAGGGTGAAGGTGAGGAAGAATCTAACCTGAGCTCTAAACCCGAACCTGCTTCGGCGGAGCTCAGCACAAGCTCACCTGCACTTGCGCCAGAAATAGAATCATAATTTCTGCTCAAAACGCCCGAGAAGTCATATATTTACTAGTTGATAAGATACTCAAAATACGCTAATATATACGTGTAGTTTTTATTTATACAAACACATAATATACATATGAAATATACAAATTACTCACTGGGTGAATCCAGATACTGCTATGGACTTTTCCGTCATATGAATATTATTACTCCTGAATAAAATTAATTTCTAATACACTTATATGGAACAACATCAACAAGACTTTCTGGCCAAGCTAAAAGAACTAAAACAAGTACCCGATCAGGTACGCGAATCACTCGAGGCTTTAGCCGAACAAATGACCCCTGAACAATGTGCAGAAACTTTGGAACAGCTTGAGCAATTAGAAGGAGAGATGGTAGAAGCAGTGGGAGATGTGGCACAAGCTCAGAACCAGATGGAAAAAGATGTTGAGCAATTTGATAAAGCAGTTACGAAGCTGGATAGAGATATGCAGGAAGAAGGTGAACAGGAAGAAGGATTAGCCGAAATTGAACAACAACTTACTTAAAATTATTTAACTCACTTACAAATGGAAAACACACAATACAGCTTCGATTCAGGGGAACACCGCCTATGCAACTTCTTTGGCAAAAAGGGACGAGCAAGGCGCCAAACAAGAAGAGCCAGAAGAAAGGGGGGTGCTGAGCAAGCACAAGAGAACGTTGATGCAACAGAGTACGTGGATCAGGAGGAAGACACGAAAGTAACTGTGGAGACTTTGACCGAGAAAAGAAACAAAATTCAAGAGAACAGGAATGTTGCCGTTGACAAATTCGAGAGCATTAAAAAGAAGATGGAGACAAAGGGGTACAACGAAGCTGCTGAGGAGTTAAATAAGTTCTATCAGGAGGAATACTTAAAGCAGGTTGCAGAACACGAGGGCGAACTTGATGAAGCTTACGCCAAGCATGAGGAAGCACAAGAAAATCCGATATACCAAAAGCAAATTACTAAACAGTGCGGAAGGTGTTATTACTACCGCTGGATATTGGTTCGCAGACAAAAAGAAATGGATGAACATGAAAGAACATTAGACGGGCTTTTGGACAGATATGATGAAGTAACAGATAAGCTTACGCGTAATTTAAGCCGAGAGGCTGATCGAGTGGAGAATGATTATTACCGTGTTGAAGAGGTGGAAGTAAAAAAGACTGATCCTGATACCGGGGAGGAAACAGTAGAAGTAAAAGAGATAAATATTCAGGAGAGAGTAGAAGAGACAATCGTTGATATTGAGGAGATCGTAGAAAAGGAAGAAGCTGAAGAACAAGCTGAAGCACAAGGTGAAGTTATTGAGGTTATTGAAGAAGATGTCAAAACGGTTGAAGAGGTCGCTGAGGAATTGGTAGAAGATGGCCAAGAAATAGGTGAAACTATTATTGAAAACGTTGAAGAAGAGATTAAGCATAATTTCCTCGATCAACTTAAGGAGCCGGAAGCGCAAACACTCATGGAAGCAGGAGTGGAAGCAGGAAAAGATGATGTTAAGATTATGGAAGAATTGAGCAAGAAATATGAAGTGAATTTAAATGATGATGAAAAAGTAGCAGTTAAAAAAGAAATTGCTAAATTTAGAAAAGCGAGAGAAATAAGGGAAAAGGTTGAAAAAGATTACGGTCCTAAAATGGAAAGATTTAAAGAAGGTGTAGGAGAATGGATTGGTAAATGGGAAATTGCGAGAGGCAGAGCAAGCGGTGCAGCTAGAGAACGCTGTACAGCTATGGTTAAATTACTAAGGGAGGTTCATAATGCCGTTCCACAAAAAGGAACCGGTCCGGATGGAAAAATTACACTGAAAGACCTGGTTGATTACAAGCAAATGCTGGTAGATAAAAGGTCACAGCTTAGAAATGAGGATTTTGCGAGAGGTAAAGATTTTGATGAGAAATGGGGAGGTGAAAGAAGAGAAATCGTAAGGCTCACTGAAACCATGCATACTCAAGTCAGGTATCTTAATATTTACATAGCTCAGCTTACGGTCGATTTAAAAGAAGCGGATTATAATCAAATAGCGGAGAAGAGGAGGCAAGAAGGAAGAAGCTAAGCAAAAGCCCGAGAATAAGAAGCTAGACATCGGTGCGAAAAAAGAATGTAAAAGAACGCGATAATCTGCAGCGGATTATAAAAAGGAAAAAGGTTCACAGTAAAAACCAAAAGCAAAATCTGGTGGTAAAG
>PVBE011537257.1_pt1 | contig 20312 bp, 16 predicted proteins | sample 1631181 | NCBI WGS metagenome assembly PVBE01 (sample SAMN08397723, study PRJNA350692) | Marine metagenome, whole genome shotgun sequencing project. | isolation source: water | place: Pacific Ocean | collected 2012-04 | reverse complement strand
TCTTCCACCTTCTCGAATAGCAAAGCGAAGTCCTTCGTCCATAGCTATTGGGGCGATGAGCTCAACGTCCATCTTGGTGTTATCCCCTGGCATACACATTTCAGTCCCATCTGGAAGATTAATTGTTCCAGTGACATCTGTTGTCCGGAAATAAAATTGTGGGCGGTAATTGGAGAAGAATGGCTTATGGCGGCCACCTTCTTCTTTGGACAGCACATATACTTCTGCCTCAAATTTTGTATGTGGCGTAATGCTTCCAGGAGCTGCAAGTACTTGACCTCGGCTCACTTCTTCCTTTTCAATTCCTCTAAGAAGAGCACCGATATTATCTCCAGCCTGTCCTTCATCAAGTAATTTACGGAACATTTCAACGCCGGTACAGGTTGTCGTTTGTGTTTCCTTTATCCCGATAATCTCGATGGAGTCACCGGTATGAACTACACCTTGTTCAATTTTCCCTGTTACTACAGTCCCTCGACCAGTAATGGAGAAAACATCTTCAATGGGCATAAGGAATGGCTTGTCAACATCCCGTTCAGGAAGCGGAATGTACTCGTCTACCTGACTCATCAGTTCAAGGATCTGAGTAGCAGCATCAGCATCACCCTCAAGTGCCTTGAGTGCTGACACAGGATAAATCGGAGTATCGTCTCCTGGGAAATCATATTCATCCAGAAGTTCTCTGACTTCCATTTCAACTAGCTCTATAAGCTCATCATCGTCAACCATGTCGACTTTGTTAAGAGCAACAATAATTTTAGGAACTCCAACCTGTCGAGCAAGAAGGACATGCTCACGGGTTTGAGGCATTGGGCCATCAGCAGCAGAAACGACGAGGATAGCCCCATCGACCTGAGCAGCGCCCGTAATCATATTTTTGATGTAGTCAGCGTGACCGGGCATATCGACGTGAGCATAGTGACGGTTGTCTGTTTCGTACTCTACGTGAGCCACATTGATCGTGATACCTCGTTCACGTTCTTCAGGCGCCTTATCAATATTCTCAAATTCAGTGAATTGACTTCCTGCAACATTTTCACTAAGTACTTTAGTGATTGCAGCTGTTAGTGTCGTCTTTCCGTGGTCGATGTGACCCATCGTCCCCACATTGACGTGAGGTTTAGTTCGCTCGAACGTCTCCTTGGCCATTGTATTTTCCTCAGGTTCTTTCTAATAAACCGGTATTCATCCGGGTTTGTATTTTCTTTACTGGTGGTAAACCACCAAACTAATGCACGGCTATTAACTCTAGCTGTGCAATTTCATTTTATGACAATCCCTGCAAAGTCACTCACCACGTAAGCGAGTAACAACCTCCTCCTGCACACTTGCTGGCATTTGTTGGTAGGAATCGAATTGCATTGTGTAATTTGCTCTTCCTGATGACATGGTACGCAAATCCCCGACATATCCAAACATTTCGGACAAAGGAACTAGAGCATTTATTACTTGATTATTGCCGCGCTGTTCAGTTCCTTGTACTTGGCCACGCCTACTATTTAAATCCCCGACGACCCCTCCAAGGTAGTCATCTGGTGTTACTACTTCTACAGCCATAATTGGTTCCAGTAGCGCTGGTTTAGCTTTCCGTGCGGCTTCTTTGAATGCCATTGTCCCGGCAATCTTGAATGCCATATCGGAAGAATCGACATCATGGAATTTTCCGTCATTTAGTTCGACCTGAATGTCAACAACAGGAAATCCTGCTAGGACGCCGGAAGTCATGGCGTCTTTGATTCCTGCATTTACAGCTGGAATATATTCCTTGGGGATTCGTCCGCCAGAAATATTGTCATCGAATGTATACCCTTCACCGGGTTTCGCAGGCCGTACATCAATTTCGACTTCAGCGAATTGCCCCGACCCTCCTGTTTGTTTTTTGTGAGTGTAGGTCGTTGTGACTTCTTTCGTGATTGTTTCTCGATAAGCAACTTGTGGCTTCCCAACGGAGGCATCGACATTAAACTCTCGAAGCATTCTGTCAACTAGGACTTCTAAGTGGAGCTCTCCCATCCCTGAAAGAATCGTTTGCGCTGTTTCTTGGTCAGTATGAACCCGGAATGTAGGGTCTTCTTGGGAAAGAGCCATTAGAGCTTTAGATAATTTCTCTTGATCAGCCTTGGATTTCGGTTCAACTGCTACGTCAATCACGGGGTCAGGGAATGTCATCTCTTCGAGAATGAGGGGTTTGTCAATTGCTACAAGGGAATCGCCTGTGCGCACGTCTTTAATTCCTATTGCCGCCATTATGTCTCCGGTGTATACAGCATCAACGTCCTCACGGTCATTTGCATGCATTTCGAGAATACGCCCCATTCGTTCTTTGTTTCCGGTACGAGGATTCAGAATCTGTGACCCTTTCTCCAAAGAACCTGAGTACACGCGGAAAAACGCCAGTCGGCCGACATGCGGATCTGTCATAATTTTAAAAGCTAACGCTGAGAAAGGTTCATCATCGGATACCTTCCGAGTTACTTCTTCGCTTCCCTTAACACTTGTTCCAATTATTTCAGGGACATCAAGAGGTGAAGGAAGGTAGTCAACTACCGCGTCGAGAAGGGGCTGAACCCCTTTGTTTTTAAAGGCGGTTCCATTGAGTACAGGAACCAGACCATGTTGTAATGTTCCTTCGCGAACAGCTTTCTTTAAATCTTCTTCGGTTATTTCTTGCTCCTCGAGGTATTTTTCCATAATTACTTCATCAAACTCGGATAGTTTGTCAAGCATCATCTCGCGGTATTCTTCTGCTTTATCTACAAGGTCATCAGGAATGTCAACTTCATCCCATGAAGCTCCGAGGTCTTCACCCTGCCAGATAAGCGCCTTCATAGTAATAAGGTCGACAACACCTTGGTAGTCTGCTTCTGCACCTATAGGCAATTGAAGCACTACATAATTTTCTGTTAGACGTTCCTTTATAGTGTCAACAACAAAATAGAAGTCCGCTCCTGTTCTATCCATCTTGTTTACAAAGCACATACGAGGCACACTGTATTTTTCAGCTTGTCTCCAAACCGTCTCAGATTGTGGTTCCACCCCAGCAACACCATCAAAGACTGCGACAGTTCCATCTAGAACACGAAGGGACCTCTCTACCTCTACCGTGAAGTCAACGTGGCCAGGTGTGTCAATTATATTGATGCGATGGTCATTCCAATAGCAGGTAGTTGCGGCTGAGGTAATCGTAATGCCACGTTCTTGTTCCTGTTCCATCCAGTCCATAGTGGCAGCGCCATCATGAACTTCGCCGATCTTATACGAGCGCCCTGTGTAATAGAGAATGCGTTCAGTGGTTGTAGTTTTTCCAGCATCGATGTGCGCCATGATGCCGATATTCCGTGTTTTTTCTAAAGGGTGACGTGCCATATCGTTATTTCACTTTTCCTTGTTCATCAGTGGAGAATTAGTTCCAAATATATATTAGTGAACTGTTTCCATCTTGTAAGAGACCACTTACCAGCGATAATGAGCAAACGCCTTGTTTGCTTCAGCCATTTTGTGTGTATCTTCTCTGCGTTTCACTGTTGCTCCAAGCCCATTTGAGGCATCTAGCAATTCATTTGCGAGGCGTTCTGCCATTGTTCGCTCTCGTCTGTCACGTGCAAAGCTCACAATCCACCGAATGGCCAGAGTCGTTGCTCTTCTTGGACGAACTTCTACGGGCACTTGATAAGTAGCTCCACCTACTCTCCGGCTTCGAACTTCAAGTTGGGGTCGAACATTTTCTATAGCTCTTTTAAGAGTATCGATAGGGTCTGATCCTGTTTTTTCTTCAACTGTTTTTAGCGCATCGTAAACGATACGTTCGGCTACAGACCGTTTTCCTCTTTGGAGTATTTTGTTAACAAGCTGGGTTACAAGGGTAGATCCATAGATGGGATCCGGTTGGAGGCTTCTTCTCGTGGGTGGTCCTTTACGCGGCATTTCTGTCTACTTCCTAATCTTTCTTCGCACCGTATCGGCTTCGAGATTGTTTTCGATCTCGCACTGACGCTGTATCTAATGTGCCGCGAATGACTTTATAACGTACCCCAGGAAGATCCTTTACACGGCCACCGCGAACAAGAACAATTGAGTGTTCTTGCAAATTGTGGCCCTCACCAGGAATATACGCGGTGACTTCTGCACCACTTGTCAATCGCACACGAGCAACCTTTCGAAGAGCTGAGTTAGGCTTTTTAGGCGTCGCCGTATAAACCCTCGTACAAACACCACGTCTTTGGGGGGCTCCTTTAAGCGCAGGTGTTTTTTCCTTCCGGAACTTAGAGTCTCTACCCTTACGGACAAGTTGTTGAATTGTAGGCAATTTTTTCTCCAGGCCGTTTTAGCCTTTTGTCTTCAAGTCGACTGCAAAGATATTTTACAGCCAGCAAACCAGCCTACGAGTGTTTAAGCCAGTCCACACCCCAGAAAGGAGTTCTTAGGAAGATTTTTTAGAAACTTTTCTTCAGCCAATGAACTCTTCTGGAGCTGTAGGCGTTTCTAATTCTGTCACTTCACTATTTTCTTTCGGATCACCAATTTCTTCGGGCTCCTGGAACTCTGGTTGGGATGCTAACCATTCCGAAAGGTCTTCATCTCCGTCTTCATCAGATGAATAGAACTCCATCGGAGCATAGTCAGGTGCATCTGCTTCAAAGTCCCTATATTGCCCTAGGCCGGTTCCGGCTGGGATGAGTTTACCGATAATTATATTTTCTTTAAGGCCGACAAGGTTGTCGGATCGGGATTCGATAGCTGCTTCCGTTAGCACACGGGTAGTTTCTTGGAATGAAGCTGCAGATAACCAAGAATCTGTTGCCAAAGAGGCCTTCGTTATACCCATTAGCTGCGGACGAGCTTCTGCTGGTTTTTTCCCAGCTTCCACTAGTTCACGATTAGCTTCAACATAGACTCGCCTATCGATGCTTTCACCGGGTAGGAAATCTGAATCTCCTGGTTCTTGGACGAGAACACGCTTTGTCATTTGTCGAACGATAAGTTCAATGTGTTTATCGTGGATTGAAACACCTTGGTCTCTATATACGCTTTGAACTTGCTCTACGAGATACCGTTGAGTTTCTCTCATGCCGCGAATTTCAAGGAGTTCCTTAGGGTCTCTAGGCCCTTCGATGATAGGTTCACCTGCTGCAATTTCTTGCCCATCTGTGACTTCGAGTCGCGCTTCAATCGGTATCTTGTCATAGACATCCTCTTCACCATCATCGTTGACAATGATTACAGTTCGGCTTCGAGCATCATCATCGGCGATTCTGATCACTCCAGATGTTCGAGCCAACGTCGCCGCTCCTTTTGGAGTTCGAGCTTCAAAAAGTTCAACCACCCTCGGAAGACCACCAGCTAAGTCTTTTCCAGCAATACCTCCGGTATGGAAGGTACGCATCGTCAACTGTGTACCAGGCTCACCAATTGACTGCGCAGCGATAACACCAACAGCTTCGCCAATTTCAATCAGGGTTCCCGTGGCCATAGACATCCCGTAACTAGCGATAGAAATTCCTTGTTCACTTTCATCGGTAAGAGGCGTAAGGCAACGGACTCTAGTGGTATCCGTATCTTCCGCCATAAGATTCATTACTTCTTCGGTGATCATCGTGCCTTGTTCATAGACTGTGCCACCTGAAAGTGTGACATCTTCAGCAAGAATTCGGCCATAGAGACGAGTTTTTAAATGCGCCCTTTCTTTTCTGTCCGTAGGACTAGTCGGCTCCGTACCAACATAATTGCCTTCGCTATCCCTATAGAAGTCTTCAGGATAGATGTCTTCGATCCAAGAGGAAGGAGGTATCTTCCCATCTTCAAAAGGGTTCTCAGTGTTAATGATTACTTCTTGAGCGACATCTACCAATCGTCTGGTCAAATATCCGGAGTCAGCAGTCCGAAGGGCAGTATCTACGAGACCTTTTCTTGCTCCGGGAGTAGCGATGTAATACTCGAGCATAGAAAGCCCCTCGCGGAAGTTGCTTTTAATTGGTCGTGGAATCATATCTCCACGGGGGTTCGCTACTAAGCCACGCATACCGGCAATCTGCCTTACCTGCATCATGTTTCCTCGGGCTCCGGAACCAACCATCATGTCAATCGGATTAAAAGTTTCTTCTTTTAATCCCGCTTCCATATCGTTTTTCACTTCTTCTGTAGCTTGAGACCAAATTTCTACTTCCTTTTGGCGTCGCTCACCGTCAGTGATAATTCCGCGGCGGAATTGATTCTCAACTTTCTCAGCTTCTTTCTCATGCTTCTCCAAAATACCTTTTTTGGTAGCAGGTGTCTTCACATCATCCACAGAGACGGTTACACCAGATTTCATGGCCCAAAAGAAGCACAAGTCTTTAAGCTGGTCCAAGCTTTGTGAGACTGTCGACTTAGGGTAATTACGGGCTAAATCTTCTACGATCCCTCCCATTTCGCGCTTAGTCACACTGTTATTTACCCAGGGAAAACTCTCTGGGAGGGCATGATTAAATAAAACCCTGCCGATGGTGGTTACATGATATTCAGCTGCTTTCCCATTCGCTGGAGTTTTCAATGTTCGAGGTGAGCGGAAAGTGATTTTTGAATGTAGTTCAACCTCTTTCGCTTCAAGCGCCCGTTCTATTTGGTCTAGACGTCGGAAGGTTCTTCCTTCTCCCTTTCCTCCATCGATCTCTTCAGTTAAGTAGTACGCTCCGATGATCATGTCTTGCGTGGGAACTGTCAACGGGTTCCCGTTCGCAGGAGAAAGAATATTGTTGATAGAAAGCATCAATACCCTTGCTTCAGCTTGAGCCTCTGCCGATAATGGAAGATGAACTGCCATTTGATCGCCATCAAAGTCAGCGTTAAATGCGGTACAAACGAGTGGGTGTAGCTGAATTGCCTTGCCGTCAACTAGAACTGGCTCAAAAGCTTGAATCCCTAAACGATGCAATGTAGGAGCCCTATTAAGAAGCACAGGATGTTCCTTAATCACCTCATCAAGGATAGGCCAAACAGCAGGGCGTCGACGTTCGACCATACGCTTAGCTGATCGAATATTTGGAGCCAGATTGTCAGCAACAAGCTGTTTCATAACGAATGGCTTAAATAGTTCAAGCCCCATTAATTTAGGCAATCCGCACTGGTGAAGCTTGAGTGAAGGTCCAACAACGATAACGGATCGGCCTGAATAGTCGACACGTTTCCCTAACAGATTCTGCCTGAAGCGTCCTTGTTTTCCTTTAAGCATGTCAGACAAAGACTTGAGTGGTCGGTTTCCAGGTCCAGTTACTGGGCGGCCTCGTCGACCATTATCAAATAGAGCATCAACTGCTTCTTGGAGCATTCTTTTTTCATTGTTTACAATGATTGCCGGAGCACCAAGGTCTAGCAATCGCTTTAAACGGTTATTCCTATTGATTACCCGACGATAAAGGTCATTGAGATCTGAAGTGGCGAAACGTCCACCGTCTAATTGAACCATAGGGCGGAGTTCTGGCGGAATGACGGGGACAACATCGAGAATCATAGCTCTTGGGCTGTTAACTCGATTTCCTTTCTCATTTCGCCGATTAAAGGAAGATACTATTTTGAGTCGCTTTATTGCCTTTTGTTTTCTTTGGGCAGAAAGTGGTTTTTGACCTGCCGGAGGGTCTATAGCCTCACGTAGTTTTATCTCTTCCTCATCAAAATCGAGACGCTCTACAAGCTGAGCAATAGCATCAGCGCCCATGCCGCCTTCGAAGTATTCACCGTAACGGTCTACTAGTTCACGCCACAACAGTTCATCTTCAATAATCTGTCGCGGGAACAAGCCTCTAAACTCTTCGAAGGCACGTTCGCACAAGTCCACTTCAAGTTCGTATTCCTCGGTAATAGCTTCAAGGTCTTTGTTTAATTGTCTGGAAACTGCTTTAATCTCAGCTTCATTTGCCTCATCCTCTTCTAACTCAGCTATCTCGTTTTCGTGATCTTGTCGTCTTTCTTGGAGCCTTTCATCTCGTTCTTTGTAGATTGCTTCTTTCTCTTCAAGCATTTCTGTTTCGAGATCTGCAATAGCTTCGTCCCGCTTATCATCATCAACCCACGTGACAAGGCTGGCAGCAAAATAAATCACTTTCTCAAGCTGTTTCGCTTTGAGTTCCTCACGGGGTTCTAATCCCATTAGAAGGTAAGCAAGCCAAGATCTGGTTCCACGCAAATACCATATATGTACAGCCGGAGCAGCTAATTCGATATGCCCCATGCGTTCACGTCGTACTTTTGAACGTGTAACTTCAACTCCGCATCGCTCGCAGATAATACCCTTAAATCGGATACGTTTATATTTCCCGCATGTGCATTCCCAGTCTTTTTGCGGTCCGAAGATTTTCTCGCAAAACAAGCCGTCTTTCTCTGGCTTCAAGGTCCGATAATTGATTGTCTCTGGTTTCTTCACTTCTCCATTGGACCAAGTTCGAATTGAATCGGCAGTAGCAAGGCCAATGCGGAGTTGGTCAAAATCGTTTACATCAATCATTATTTCTAGCCTCCGTACCTATCGAATTCCGCCGCTACGGGCTGCTTCTCGTGCTGCATCTTCTTCATCAGATCCTCGTTCTGGCCGTGAGATGTCTATCCCGAGTTCTTCGCTCGTTCTGAAGACATCTTCATCTATTTCCCTCATTTCGATCTGTGCTCCTTCAAGATCGAGGACCTCAACATTCAGGCACAGAGATTGCATTTCTTTGATTAGGACTTTAAAGCTTTCTGGGATACCTGGTTCGGGTATATTTTGCCCCATTACGATTGCCTCATAAACTTTTATACGTCCGAGAACATCGTCGGATTTTGTAGTCAATAATTCTTGTAGACAATATGCCGCCCCATATGCTTCAAGCGCCCAAACTTCCATCTCTCCGAAGCGCTGGCCACCGAATTGAGCCTTTCCACCTAGTGGTTGCTGAGTGATCATGCTGTATGGCCCTGTGGATCTAGCGTGAATTTTGTCATCAACTAAGTGGTGCAGTTTTAGAATATACATAAAACCAACCATTACTGGATTATCGAATGGTTCTCCTGAGCGGCCATCGAAAAGCTGAGCTTTACCGTCAGTTTTTATCAGTCGGTCTCCACTACTGGATTCGGGATTTAAGTTTTCAAAAATCTGTTGGATAGTGGGGTGCTTCCCAGCAAGATCAGTTTCGTCCCATTTTGCCCCATCAAATACCGGAGTTGAAATAAAGGTCGAAGGACGGGTCTTGGGGCGCGTCTTTCTTTCAGTGTTTGCCATTGGGTCTTCGCCTACACGATTTCCGGCGACATCCCACCCCCATCGAGCTGCATAACCTAGATGAGCTTCTAGAACCTGTCCGATATTCATTCTTGATGGAACACCAAGAGGGTTTAACACAATATCGACAGGTGTTCCATCTTCCATAAATGGCATATCCTCAACGGGTAAAACAACTGAGATAACTCCCTTGTTCCCATGACGTCCAGCTAATTTGTCACCAACACTAATTTTACGTTTCTGAGCAACATAGACACGGACAAGCTCATTAACACCAGGCTGTAATTCAGCTTCATGTTCTCCATCACGCTTAAAAATGTCAACAGCGATAACCGTGCCCGTCTCACCGTGAGGAACTACTAGCGAAGTGTTTCTTACTTCTCTGGCCTTTTCACCGAAAATAGCCCTGAGAAGACGCTCTTCTGGCGTTAGTTCTGTTTCACCCTTGGGCGTAACTTTTCCTACAAGGACATCTCCGGGGCCTACTTCAGCTCCGATTCTTATTACCCCATCTTCGTTCAAATCAGCTAGCATTTCTTCTGAAATATTTGGGATGTCTCTTGTGATTTCTTCTGCGCCAAGTTTTGTATCTCGAGCATCTACCTCGTGTTGGTGGATATGTATTGAGGTAAGCACATCATCTTTAACGAGTCTTTCGCTAATGATAATGGCATCTTCAAAGTTGTAACCTTTCCATGGCATGAAAGCCACTAGAAGGTTTTTCCCTAAGGCTAATTCGCCAAGGTCAGTCGACGGACCGTCAGCTAAGATATCGCCCTTAACGATCTTGTCGCCTTCCCTAACAAGAGGCTTCTGGTTCACGCAGGTATCTTGGTTTGAACGTTGGAATTTCTTTAGCGAGTATTGTTTTGTTCCTAATCGTTTACCTTCATACTGCACAACCATCTGTGTTCCAGAGATCTTAGAAATAACGCCAGGCCCTTCAGCGATGATCATATCAGCAGCGTCAAAAGCTGCTCGTTGCTCTATCCCTGTCCCTATATAGGGTGCTTCTGGTTGAATTAATGGAACAGCTTGCCGCTGCATGTTTGCACCCATCAAAGCTCTGTTTGCATCATCATGTTCTAGGAACGGGATTAGGGCAGTGGCTACAGAAACAATCTGGCGTGGTGAAACATCCATGAGTTGGACTTCTTCCCCCGCAACATAGGAAATTTCAGTTGTAGCTCCAAAGAAGACTTCCTGTTCAAGAGCTGTTTTGAGGCCTTGAAGTGTTGCCGCTTGAGGAGATCTTCTTACGAGAACGCGATCATTTATAAATTTACCCTTGGCGTCGATTGGAGCGTTGGCTTGCGCCACTACGTACTCTTCTTCTTCATCTGCAGCTAGGTACCTAATTTCATCAGTGACACGACCATTTTTAACAACTCTGTATGGCGATTCGATGAAACCGAAATCGTTAACCTTCCCATAACTTGCCAAAGCTCCTATCAATCCGATGTTTGGACCCTCTGGTGTTTCAATTGGGCACATACGGCCGTAATGGCTGAAGTGCACGTCGCGGACTTCAAACCCAGCACGTTCACGAGATAAGCCTCCTGGCCCGAGGGCAGAAAGCCGTCGTCGGTGGGTTAACCCAGATAGTGGATTTACCTGGTCCATGAATTGCGAAAGTTGGGAAGTCCCAAAGAATTCCTTAATGGAAGCTACAACAGGTCGGATATTTATCAATGAGGTAGGAGTAATTCCTTCAACATCTTGAGTCGTCATACGTTCACGGACGACGCGTTCCATTCGTGATAATCCAATTCGAACTTGATTTTGAATAAGTTCACCGACACTTCGGATACGCCGGTTTGCGAAATGGTCTTGATCATCTAGCCGGTATCCGGGTTCAAATTTCATTAGATGAAGTAAATACGTGCAAGCAGCTAAAACTTCGGATGGGCTCAAGACAGTAGCGTCTTCTTCGGGCCGTTCCAGTTTTACACCAAACAATTTCTCTAATTTGTCAATTTCTGGACCTAGTTTACGATTTAGTTTGTATCTACCAACGCGTGAGAGGTCGTATCGTCGACTTTCGAAAAAGGCATTCCGGAAATAGTTCCGAGCAGCTTCAACTGATTGGGGTTCTCCAGGACGCACCCTCTTATAGATTTCCAGAAGGGCCTCTTCTTGTTTATTTTCATCAGAGACCTTTTCAAGTTCTTTTAAATACTGGGGTTCAAGAAAGTCAAAATGCTCTACAAATCTTGGAAGGAAGTTCGGTTCGTTTTCTTCATCAAGGCCGAGAGCTCTGATTAGCGTAAAGATGCTCAATCGTCGTTTTCTGGCGATTCGTGTCCCAGCTGTGGGGTCTTTACCAGGCTTTTGCTCAACATCGAACTCAATCCATTCGCCCCTGTAGGGGTGGATAGTTCCAGTTACCAACTGATTTCGTGCGAGATTTCGAAGTCGATACCGTTCACCTGGTTGAAAGATAACGCCTGGAGAACGAACAAGTTGAGAAACAACGACACGTTCAGTTCCGTTGATAACGAACGTCCCTTTATCAGTCATCATCGGGAAGTCCCCTATGAAGACTGTTTGCTCCTTAAGTTCACCTGTATCCCGATTTCCAAATCTAGCTCTAACCAAAATAGGTGCGGCGTAACTGATCTGGTTTGCTTTGCATTCTGCGACAGTATGTTTCGGTCCCGGATTTAAGTCTTCATCTCTTGGATCAAACTCGAGTTCTAACTGTAATGTTTCAGAGAAGTCCGTGATGGGACTGATATCTCGGAAAGTGTCTGCTAGGCCTTGTTCAAGAAACCATTTGAAGGATTCACGTTGGACAGCTAGGAGATCGGGAAGATCAAGAACTTCAGTTAAATTTGCAAAGGAATAACGATTTCGCGATGGTGACAAGGATCACTCCTCAATTGTGTGCGGATTGGACGGGGTTTTCTTGAAGATATTTAAATATCTGTGAAAAGAGTGCAGGGGCTTAGCTACTCCTTTTTATTTTTTGGTTAGACGCGGCAAACAACGATCAACGGGGATCAAGGTCAGACGCACTTCGAACAGGGACTCTGTAGTCTATGTCAAGATTGTGCTAAAGCCAAACTATTCTTCTTGTCTTTTCCAAGAAAATATTGAGGAACTTCGCAACAAACTTCTCTAGCTACGGGGTGTCTTTTCAGAATCGTCGTTTCGAGACCTGGCGTCAACCCTCTTATTGGATTTCTACGCTAGCTCCAGCTCCTTCAAGAGCTTCCTTAGCTTTTTCAGCGTCGTCTTTCGATGCGCCTTCTAGGACAGCTTTCGGAGCTGACTCAACAAGCTCTTTCGCTTCCTTAAGACCAAGTGAAGTTAAGCCTCGTACTTCTTTAATCACATTAATCTTTTTCTCGCCTGCTGCAGTAAGCACTACGTCAAACGCATCTTTTTCTTCGGCTGCTTCATCTCCAGCAGCAGGGGCTGCTGCTGCAACGGCAGCAACTGGAGCGGCAGCGGTAACTCCGAACTTCTCTTCAAATTCTGTAAGAAGTTCACTGAGTTCAAGCACGCTCATGTTCGCAATTGCTTCAAGCACTTCATCTTTGGTAGTCATGGGTTATTTCTCCTCTTCATCACTGGGTTCACCAGTAGTTTCATTGTCTTCTTTTTCTTTGTCTTCTGTTTTTTCTTCTAATTTTTCTTCACTAGTTTGATCTGCATTCTCTTCTTCTGACGTTTCCGCTTCTTCAGACGTTTCCGCCTCTTCAGACGTTTCCGCCTCTTCAGACGTTTCCGCCTCTTCAGACGTTTCTACTTCTTCAGCACCACCTTGTGATTCGATAAGTGCTGAAAGCGCATAGGCAAAATTTTGCGGAATAGCATTGAGTAACCCCGCCATCTGTTGCATGGGAGCAGCAATCCCTCCTGCTAGTTTGGCGAGTAACTCATCACGGGGAGCAATTTTAGATAAAGCAATAATTTCATCTGTCGTTAGAAGCTTCCCGTCAAGCATCCCGCCTTTGATAACAAGATTTTCATTACTTTTGGAAAAGTTTGTTATAGCTTTCGCAACTGAGACAGCATCTGCATCTCCACCATCTGGTCGAGTTCCTGTAAATGCGATGGCTGTTGGCCCTACTAGCAACTCCTCTATGTCCAAATCGAGTTCTTTCGCTGCAAAACGCACTAGAGAGTTTTTGTATACTTTGTACTCTCCCCCAGCTTCTCTCATTGCATCTCTAAGAGCAGCCATGTCGGTGACATTAAGTCCGCGGTACTCAGTCAGCACTACAGCTTCAGATGTCTGAAATTTTTCTCGTACTTCAGCTACTACAGCAACTTTTTCTGCTTTTGGCTCCCCCATAGGAGGTTCCTTTCTTGTTAAAAACAAAATGGAGCGCTGCCTCACAGCAAACGCTCCAGAGTCCCAGATTGTTTACCTCGTCCGGCAAAGAATTTCTCTTTCTTAATCACTTGTGGTGAACCGAATGTCTGCGGCAACTTATGTTGTCCTAAGGAGGGTACAAGGTCTTGCCCAGTGACCCAACTTCAAAGAGAGAAATTCACTGAGTTGACGGGCTGAAGGTCAAATACTTAGATACTTCCCTCATCTATCTTCACACCAGGCCCCATAGTTGAGCTAACAACAGCTTTCTTAATATATTTCCCCTTAGCGCCAGATGGTTTAGCTCTATGAATCTCTTCAAGTATGGCGTTAAAGTTCTCTAGGAGTGCCGATTCTTCGAAACTCGCTTTGCCAATCGGAATCTGGACATTACCAAATTTATCTGTTCGGTACTCAACCATACCTCCCTTAAATTCTTCGACAGCTTTGGCTACATTATCTGTAACTGTTCCTGTTTTCGGGTTTGGCATCAGACCCCTAGGGCCAAGAGTACGGCCGAGCTTTCCTACAACTGGCATCATGTCAGGAGTAGCTATAACAACATCAAAGTCAAGCATCCCCTTCTCTATCTCTTCAGCTAAATCAGAATCACCCACAATATTTGCTCCGGCTTCTCGCGCTATCAAAGCCGATTCCCCTTGAGCGAAGACAGCCACACGAACGTCTTTCCCGGTCCCTGAAGGAAGAACCACGGTGCCTCGGACCATTTCTTCGGCCTTGCGGGGATCAATACCTAGTCGGAGAACCAGCTCAATCGTTTCATCGAATTTAGCTGTAGCCATTCTTTTTGACATCGATACGGCTTCATCAGCTTCATACAATTTCTCACGATCATATGAATTGAGAGCTTCGTTATATCTTTTTCCATTACTCATTCGAACCAGTCCTTTCATGAGTACGCCTAAAAGAGCGTACGTAATTGGGTTCTCCCTCTTTTTCGCCAAACTGATTTAGCGAGGTTTCCAAATCAGGCATTATGTTTTGAAGTCTTTACTTAACCTCTATCCCCATACTCCGAGCAGTGCCAGCAATCTGAAGTTTTGCTTGCTCAATATCATCTGTATTTAGATCTGGAAGTTTGGTTTCCGCTATCTCGGTAATCTGCGCAAATGAAACAAAACCGCTTACCTCTCTACCAGGATTCTCACTGGCTTTGTCAAGACCTGCCGCCTTACGCAATAAGAATGAGGTCGGAGGCGTCTTCGTAATAAATGTGAAAGAACGATCTTCAAAAATCGTTATTTCAACCGGGACGACCTGTCCACGTTTATCTTCAGTCTTTGCGTTGTACTCCTTGCAAAAATCCATTATTGCAACCCCATGGGGGCCTAACGCAGTACCCACAGGTGGAGCAGGAGAAGCCTGGCCCGCTGGGATTTGAATTTTAACTATCGCGGCAACTTGCTTTTCTGCCATTTGTCTTTCTCCTAAATTAACGATGCTCATCGTTTAGTGGTTTGGATTGATTCAATCCGCATTTAACTCTAGCGACTTTATCCGAAATAAGTGTGTCCGCCGTCGCCCAGTTTGCCGTACTCTTCAGGAGAGAACAACCTGAAGAAAAAAGTTTACAGAGTTGTCAGTTGTTCTGGCGGTTGAAGAGCCGGTGATTCAATACTGCTCAATAAAATGATACTTTCACTATCCTGCTTACTTTCACTAGCCCTTGCTTCAATACCTTGATGAAGCTTACGTATCTCAGAGCTAGCCGTACTGGGAAAGAGCGGAGGAATTATCGCATGTACCAGACAAGCGAAAGCCGCTTTCAACAAAGAAAAGAAGATATATAAAGCAAATTTAAAATGCTGCCAATACGTCTCTCCAACTGAAGCTGGATGGTTCGTAAAGAATTTAGAGAACGCCACAAATTCAATCTAATACAACATCTATGCAACCTTTATCTAAATAATTGCACTTATATTATATAAAATAAGATAATATTCTTTTATATTCGATATTTTTAAATTATTATTTCAATATGGACCATATTGATAAAAGAATTATCGCCTTGTTGCAGCAGGACGCGTCAATGCCAGCGCGAGAAATAGCAGAAAAAGTCAACCTCACCCCAACTCCATGCTGGAGACGGATACAACGATTGGAGCAGGACGGCGTAATTACTGGAAAGGTTGCTTTGATAAACCCTGAGGACGTTAATCTGTCCGTATCTGCGTTGGTCCAAATCCGCACGAACCGGCATAGCGCAGATTGGATGGAGCAATTTACTAATGCGTTAGGAAAGTTTCCAGAAATCATCGAGGCATACAGAACAAGCGGCGAAGTCGACTATATGTTGAGAGTCGTAGTCCCAGACATGGAAGCTTACGATATCTTCTATAAACGTTTAATAGAGGAAGTAGACCTTTATGACGTAAGCACTAACTTCGTAATGGAAGAGATGAAGAAAACAACAGCACTTCCTCTTAACTATTGTTGATTTCTTAGTGGCTAGAGTTTGGCTACTTGTGCAAACTCTAGCTCGACGGGAGTCTCGCGACCGAAAATATTTACCAAAACCTTAAGTTTCAATTGATCTTCGTTAATCTCAATTATTTCACCTGAGAAGTCAGCAAATGGCCCTTCTTTGACGCGAACGGTTTCGCCTTCCTCATAACCCATTCGAGGTTTAGCACGCTTAAGAGGTTGACCTTCTCCGTCGATACTTACACCGAGGAAGTTCTCCACTTCTTTTCTAGGTAACGGAGTTGGCTTATTCCCCGCTCCTACAAATCCAGTGATACCTGGGGTATTACGTATGACGGACCATACTTCATCATTCATTCGGGCACGAACAAGTATGTATCCCGGAAACATCTTCTTTTGAACTTCTACTCGTTTCCCTTGTTTAAATTCAACGACATTCTCTAACGGAATCACAACCTCGTGAATGTAGTCCTCTTTGTTCATCGCTTTTGTACGTTGGGCCAAATTACCTTGCACCTTATTCTCATAACCTGATTGAGTATGAACTACGTACCACTTTCCTGGTTTGTCATAGGGGCTAACTGGCTTTGCAGGTTCCTCATCTTTTTCATAGACAAGGTCATCAGCCAGAACAATTTCGTCGCTAATGGTAGTTCCAGTTTCTCCTGAACTGACTTCTTGAACAGCAGGAGTTTCTTGAGATTCTCCATTTCCTACTTGGTCATCTTCAGGATCTGATACAGAATCGGTCATAAGGGAGGTAGAAGGACTGTCCCCTTCTTCCTCATCAATCGAGTTCTCTTGTTCAATGTCGTTCATTTTTCTCTCTCTACGGTTTCTTTTATCTTTCGAACATTTTAAGTAGTGCTTCGCCTAGACCCCAGTCTGCTAACGCAATGAGTGTCGTTAAGATCACCAGAGTTATAAAGACAACGATCGAATAATTGATAACTTCAGCACGTGTCGGCCATGCCACTTTACGTAACTCTGCTCGGACTTCTCCAACATACCGACGGAAACCGACACGTTCCTGTGTCTGTTGCCGTGAAGGGGGCTGCCGTTTCGACGCGACAGGGCTACCATCTTCTCCGAGCTCTCCGCGTTTTTTGAGTGCTCGCTTTTGTTCACGATTTAGAGACATAACTCAGTTCCTTACTGGGCTATTAAAATCTAGCTGGTTTATAACTTTTTATGACATTTTTACTAGACACAAACTTGCAGGGCAGGAGGGACTCGAACCCCCAACCGCCGGTTTTGGAGACCGGTGCTCTACCAATTGAGCCACTGCCCTAATGGACGACCCCACGAGGATACCACCGAATACTTCAATAATCCCTCTCTTAATTGAAGACCAAAAAAATATTTATTATCTATCATGAAAAATCCTTAGAACAATTTACCCATCTCGGTCGACAAGAAATCGCTGCATGATTACAACATCTAACCATCTTCCGAATTTTCTCCCTATCTCACGCTCACGACCTATTTCTTCAAATCCAACTTTTCTATGAAGGCCTATAGACCCCTCCGACTCACTACCGATCCTAGCAATTATGGTATGGAACCCATGCTCTGCTGCAAGGTCCACAAGCTTGGTTAATAGAGCTTCCCCAACTCCTTGTCCTTGACTTTCAGGGTGAACATAAACCGAATTCTCCACGGTAGTGCTATATGCAGGCCGTTTCATATAGCGAGAAAGAGATCCAAATCCCACAATTTCTCCATTCGATTCTGCTACTAAGACAACATGTGCCCCTGAACGCTCAGTCATCCATTCACGCTGTTCGTCCAATGTTCTCGGACTGAGATCAAACGTTGCAGTCCCTGAAGAAACTTCATTATTGTATATCGCTCTTATAGCTTCAGTATCTTCATTCCGTGCGAGACGTAATTCCAATAGATTTCTCCAGTCTTCACAAAGGTTTACCTTTTAATAAAAAGTTGTAGCGGCGGACAGATTTGAACTGTCGACCTCCCGATTATGAGTCGAGCGCTCTAACCAACTGAGCTACGCCGCCTTGATTTGGTGCAATGCACATTTGAGCTCCCTGAGAGAATTGAACTCTCGACCTTCTCCTTACCATGGAGACGCTCTACCGACTGAGCTAAGGGAGCATTAATAGTTTCCTAATGCTATTGGCCATGATGCCACGATGTGCGTACGGTCCCAACCTCAAGTCTGTGAAATGTAGCGGGTCAGGAATCATGCATTCAAAAGTAGCCATAATCCGAGAACACTGTAGACAACCATTACGAGAAACATCACATATTGACTGCGTACAGCATCCCGTGCTGGAAATGAACTGACAGCCCTATCATGGGCAACTACTACACTCGCTATATGGCCAACGACAACACCAATCGCCTGTATCCAAGCAATGAGATCTGCATTAATTACATTGAAATTAATTCGGCTGCCACTTCCTCCGAAGAGATCCCAGCCCCTTCCTAAGGGGTCTGACAAATGAAAAACAAAGGTTTGACTTTCGTCAATAGCTAACTGAAGGTAATGGGCCAGGGTGTATCCAAAGACTATGGGCACCAGAGAAGGGGCAAAAACCTTAGCTAAATGCTTGGTTTTTGGCCAGTTAGATTTGCCATAAATCTTACCGAAATGAGAAATAGTAATGTAATAATCCCTATCGAATCAACAAGGCCAAATAGCCTGATGGCTGCATTCGCCCAATCAGATTTTCTTCCGACAAAATCTCTCCACATTTCTGACTCGCCGAATCCATCAAAGGTAACTCCTCCTAACACAATCATCAGTGTCGCTACCTCCGCTCCAGTAAATCTGTAAGTTGATAGCCCACTAAGCGGCACTCTGAAACTAACCGACTTCTTCTCAATGTTCACTGGAGCCATTTTTGCTAACAATCGAAAATGAACTGCGAAAGTATCACCGACCATCAGCCAGTCACGGCCCCAAAGGAACACTCCGGCAAGAAGGCAAGATGTATAGATCAACATACCCAGCGAAAGAAATAGCGGTGAATCCCCATTGGGATGAATCAACTCAAAAAACAAAAAACACAAAGCCCCCAATGGCGCCATCCAATGACTCCATGAAGGACTTTCAGCATTTTTAGTCAAACCCCATCTCTCTAATAGGAGGGCTATGGTGTCAAATGGGCTTAGGATCCTCCAAATGTCTCCTAGGAAACAAACAAGGATTTGTAAGATAACCCAAAAAATTACGTAGAGGGTTACTGGGTTTAAATTCTGTCCTGAGTCATTAGTTCCAAAGAGCCCAGCTATTAGAACTAACAGGAATAACCCCAACGAGAAGGTCCGAAAAACTGGCTCACCGGCTTTAAGAAGTTTGGTTAAAGAGACAGAAACCTTTCCTTTCTGCAAGTAGGAAAGTTTCGGTTGTCGCCACGAAACCCCTAATGCAAGAAAAGAAATTACTAATGCCGCTATCCCAGCCCACGCAAATTGCCATAAGGGAATTGGCAGGTCACCTCGAGACCCTAAACCATGCCCAAGGGCATTAAGAATCATTAATCCGCCAAAAGTTCAATAATGAATGCCCCTGAGTTCTCAAATTCAACTTCAAAGATTCCTGCAGTTTCCATGGTAAAGCCAAGATAATTTGTGGAGCTACTTGAGGAAATCACACCCATAAAGTCAACTCCATGGACATGTATGAATTCATCAACATCTGAGACGACTGCGAATGCAATCCGGTCGCCAATTGAGCTTGAAACACGATTTGCAGGTGCAGTCACTTCCCCATCGCGAAATTCAATTTCAATTAGCACATCAGCCTGATCAGGAGAAATGACCTCCATCATATTTGAGTTCCCGTGGTCATGGTCATGGTCATGATCATGGTGCGTGGATTCCTTATCGGTAACATGTGCCGACCCGTTATCATGGTCGTGATTGTCTCCAGTCAACCTCATCCACTCTGCATGGTCGCTGCAAGGCATGTACCATGTCTTCCCATCTATTAGGTGCTCATGAGCACCTGAACAACCTAACTCTGTTGCGCGGTTTTCGGCATCCTCCGCTTGAAGAAACATGCCATCACCAGCGTCGGCATTTTTCGTCCCAGACGAAGCTACAGGATTCTCGGAAGACCCAGCGCAAGCCGAAATAGCATTACAAAGAAGAAGGGAAGTTGCGATAATGCTGATCGACGTTTTGGAGAATTTCATCTTTCCCCTTTAAGCGAAATCTTTGGGTGAGGTTCTAGCAGCATTATTTAGTTCAATATTGTCTTCTTAAATTTTGTGGGCCGGGGAGGATTTGAACCTCCGAAGGCTAACGCCGACGGGTTTACAGCCCGTTCCCTTTGGCCACTCGGGC
>PVBE012544269.1_pt1 | contig 20318 bp, 20 predicted proteins | sample 1631181 | NCBI WGS metagenome assembly PVBE01 (sample SAMN08397723, study PRJNA350692) | Marine metagenome, whole genome shotgun sequencing project. | isolation source: water | place: Pacific Ocean | collected 2012-04 | reverse complement strand
GGATGCGTTCAGCGTCGAGGGGACGCCTCCGTTCGACATCGAACCGGGCGGACGCGCACTGCTCGTCGTGCGGGCGGCGTCACCGCTCGCCGGCGCCTACGACGGGTTGCTCTCCGTCACGACCAACGCCGGCGAGATCGAGGTCGAGCTCCGGCTCGTCGTCGACGCCGGCTCCGGAACCGCGTGCCTCGACTTCGTACCCCGCAACGTCGACTTCGGTGACATCGCCGCCGGCCAGCAGCGCCGCGCGACGGTGACGCTCGTCAACTGCGGCGCGATCGACGGCGACATCGACTCGGTCACCGTCGACGGCGACCGGGACGCATTCGACGTCGAGCCCGTCACGGTCCACCTGGCCGGCGGCGAACGGCGCCCCGTCACGATCATGACCCGGGTGCGCGAGCCAGATGACGCCAGCACCTACCGAGCGACCGTCCGCATCGGCGAGCTCGGGCGCATGACCGCCACACTCGAGCTCACCTTCGAATCGCTCCCCGCGCCCAGCGCTCTCTGCGTCGAAGGCCCGGCCCGCATCGATCTCGGCGACATCGACGAGGGCGCTCCCGATCGCATCGAGCGGGTGATGTTCTCGAACTGCGGCACGACGGCTTTCGTCCCCGTCGCCGCCGAGATCCTGACCGGCGGGCTGCCCACACCGTTTTCGCTCTCGGTGTCGCCCGTGGTCGTCGATCCCGGTGAGGCCTTTGCGGTCGCCGTCGCTGCGTCTACCGACACGCCCGGAAGGCACGCGACGTTCTTCCAGATCCGGATGCAGAGCGGGGAGTCCGCGGGGCTCTACGCACTCGAGCTGAACGTGTTGGCCGCGGCAAGGCCCCTGCTTCGCGTGTCGCCCACGCGCATCGACTTCGGCGAGGTTCCGACAGGGAGCAGCGCGACGAGGGTCGTGGAGATCTGCAACGACGGCGACGCCGATCTCACCCTCCGGTCGGTGGAGATCGCGGGAGACGCCGACACCCCCTTCGTCGCCGCCGCGATCGAGTCCCGGCCGCTCCGACCCGACGAGTGCTTCGAGGTCAATGTCTCGTTCCCGGCCCCCGCACCTGCCGGACCCGAGCAGACGTTTGCCGGGATCCTTCGCGTCATCTCGGACGGCGGCTCGGCCGATGTCGCGCTCTCCGGTACCGCGTTCGCCCCGGATCCCTTCGTGTGTTTCGCGCCGCTCATTCCGACGGTCGAGGCGCGGATTGACCTCGGAGAGGAGACGGTGGTCGAGGCGATCTGGGTGAATTGCGGGGAGCGACCGCTCCTGTTGGAGGACCTCGACGTGCGCATCGACGGCGTCGACGCCTTCTTGGAGCTGGTCGAGCCGCCGCCCGGGGAGATGCTCGAACCGGGGCAGGAGCTCATCGCGCTCGTGAGCCTGGTCGCAACGGCGCCGGGTCGCCACGAGGGCGAGATCGTCGCCTTCGTCGATTTCGAGGCGGTGGGGATTCCGCTCGTCGTGCACGTCGAAAGCGGTCCGGCCGAGGTGTGCCTCGTCGCAACCCCCGACCGGTTGGTGTTCGACGCGGTCGATCCCGGAGAACGCGAGGAGCGCTCGGTGCGGCTATCGAACTGCGGCGACGTCGCCATTCGCATCGAGGATGCCATCGTGCTCGGTCGGGTCGGCTTCGCGCTCTCGGTCGACGACTTCGCGCTGCCACGGCGACTGGCGCCCGGTGGCTCTCTCGTGCTCGACATCGGCTTCGCGAATCCCCGCCCCGGCTCCTACCGCGACACCCTGTTGATCAGCACCGACCAACCGGACGTGGCCTCGCTCGAGATTCCCCTCTCCGCCTTCGTCGTCGACACGCCCGTCTGTCCCGTGCTCTTCCCCGGCGCTGCGGCCGACCCTGCGGGCCCCTATCACGACGTGCTGGAGGTCGAGGCCGGTACCCTCGTGTGGCTCGACCCCGGCATCAGCGGCATCGGCGGCGGGACGATCGGGTGGACGGCGGACGAGTACCCCGGTGACGAGCCCACCCTCGTCGCCGTGCGGCCGTCAGGCCGGGCGCGGACGACCCTCACCGATGTCGGGGATTATGTGTTCTCGGCGCTCTACGCCGACGCCACGGGCTGCACTTCGGAGGGGAGCGTCCTGGTCACCGTCGTACCCGATACCGGCGTCGGCGAGGGGCTGCGTTTCGTCGTGTCCTGGCGCACGCCGGGAGACCCCGACGAGTTCGAGGATCCGGGCAGCGACATCGACATGCATCTCGTGCGCGTGGTCGACGGCCGAGCCCGGTGGAACGACGAAGAGGACTGCTACTTCGCGAACCGCGAGACCGAGTGGGGACTCCCGGGACGCCGCGAGGACAACGGGCGGCTGCTCCGCGACGAGGTCGACGGCATCGGACCCGAGATCATCGTCCTCGAGGAACCCCGCGACGACGAATACCTGCTCGGGGTCTATTACTTCAGCGACGTCGACTTCGGTCCGTCGGTGGTGACGCTGCGAGTTTTCCGCAACGGTCTGCCCGTCGCCGACGCGACCCGAGAGCTCGAAAGCACCGGCCGATTCTGGCTCGCAGCGCGCATCCTCGACCTCGGTCGCGAGGTCATCATCGTCGATGAGCCGAACCGAAACGGCTTCCCTCCCTGACCGGTGCCCAAAAAACTTGGCGGTCCCTTTTTGCGGTGCGAACCTACATGTAGGACAACAGCCGCACAGCTGCTCAGAGGGACTCTGTGAACGCCGAACGAATCGAACGCCGCAAAATCCGAAGTAACGATCGCGACATGGCCGTTGCGATGCAACTCGCACACGTCGCAGACGTGCTCGAGTTCGAGGCGATCGTGCTCGCCGACGACTTCGGCCGCCGGCTCGCCTACGTGGGCGACCGCGAGGTCTCCGACCTGCTCGCCAACTCGGCGATGTGGGCCGAGTTCAACGACGGCGCCATCGACTCGTACACCCTCGAGGTGCTCCAGGAGCGCGACCCGGAGCTCGAGCCCAGCCACTTCGTCAGCGAACCGGTCCGCATCCCCGGCGACGACGCCAGGTTCCGGCTGATCGGCCTCGGACGATCGTTGGTGCGGGCGATCGGCGTGCTCCACGCCGCGCGCGGAATCGAGCGGATTCACTCGGCTGCCTGATCCCGCGGCGAAGAGGGGCGGCGACACCCCCCGCGGTTGCGCAGTGACGAGCGACGGTCCACAATCCGGCCCGAAGCGTCGCTCGGAGTTCCGACTTGAACAAGCTCGCCCGCATCCTGCTCGGCGTCCTCGTCCTGACGCTTGGCTGCCGGTCGACGACGACGCGTCCGCGGGTCGACGACGGACAAGAGGGCAGCGGCGCCGCTCTGCCGAGTCCGGGTGAGGACAACGTCGTCGACCCCGCGGTGCTCGACGGCGCGGACCCGCCGACGGTCGTCCCCGAAGAGCAGTCGTGTCGCATCGACGACGACTGTCGCGCCTACCAGCCCGGCGACTGGAGCCCCCGCGTCGAGTGCTGCTACGAGTACCCGTGCGATCTCGACTACACGGCCGTGAACCAACGCACCTGGACCGCGATGCGCGCCTGGCGCGACGCCAACCCCTTCGACTGCGCCGCGCACCTCCAGGACGTCGGCCCGTGCCGACATCGCACCGCGAGGTGCGGCCTCGATCAGCAGGCCCCGCCGGCCGCCTGCGTCGACGGTCTCTGCATCGTCGCGTGGCCCGACCCATGGCCGGCCGTCGACCCCGAGGCCCAAGCTTGCACCGTCGATCCCGACTGCCTCGCCTACCGACCGAGCTCGAGCTCGACGCGCGGGCGATGCTGCGGCGACGTCTGTGGGAGCCAATGGGTCGCCATCAGCCGAGCCACCGCCGTCGAGATCGACCGTTGGACCCACGAGCGCGCCGAGCCCTGCGCCACCTGGCTCGCCGCCAACTCCTGCCCCGAACCCCTGGCCTGCTCGAGCACCCCGCCCCGCGTCGAGTGCCGCGGCGGCGCTTGCGTCGTGCCCTGAGCATGGGCGGTGGTCGAAGGCGGGCATTTTCGCGCAAAGGCGCAAAGACGCAAAGACGCAAAGGATAGGAACCTCGTGTCTTTGCGACTTTGCGCGAACCAGTCCTCTTTGCGACTTTGCGCGAACCGCCCCCCGGCAGCGGTGCGTCCCTTGCAATGCGCCGTTCTCGTCGCAACAATCGCGGTTCGCATCGTCTGTCCGCCTCCTCGAGTCCGGTCGTGTCGAAGAACAGCCCAGATCCTGTCGTGCAGTTGGAGCATGACCACCTGCACCTGAAACGCCTGGTCGAGAGTTTGCGTGACGCGACTCACGAGGTGCTGACCGGTGAGCGGGAGTCGGGGTCGTTGCGCGAGGAGATCCGCGAGTTTCTCTCGGTGGCGGTCGACGAGCTCTGCCGGCACTTCGACCTCGAGGAGACCGAACTCTTCCCCTACCTGGCGGACGAGTTCCCGGACACGGTCTCGGTCGTCGCCGACCTGGAGCAAGGCCACGACCGGATGTGTGGCGTACTCGCTCGGCTCGAGCGCCACGTCGAGTGCGGTGAGGAGGAGTTCGAGCGGCAGTTCGAGTCGGTGATCGCGCTCTTTGCCCGTTTCGACGCGAACTTCATGCGCCACGCGCGCCAGGAGGCCGCCCTGCTGCGGTCCCTGGGCGAGCGCATCAGCGAACCTCAGCGAGCACGGCTCGCCGAGCTGCTCCACCAATTCTGAATCATGAGCGTCGACGAGCTACACGTCTCGTCCGGATCCGTTCGGATCCCGGAGCTCCGAAACGTCCCGCTGACGCCGCGGCTCGCCGAGATCGTCGACCACCCGGCGTTTCAACGCCTGCGATCGGTGCGGCAACTCGGACCGACCCATCTCGTGTACCCGGGCGCCGTGCACACGCGCTTCGAGCACTCGCTGGGCGTCTACGACATGGCGCGCCGCTACTTGCTGGCGCTGTCGAACCACCCTGAGGTCGCCGAGTCACTGACCGAGGACGACATACTGGTCTGCCTGCTGGCCGGTCTACTCCACGACCTCGGTCACTACCCGTTCGCCCACAGTCTCGAGGCGCTGCACCACAAGGGCCTGGACACCCCGCGGCACGAGGCGCTGACCGGCCGCATCCTGCTCGGGGAGATTCCGGCGCTCCGCGGGCCGCGCCCGCTCGCCGACATCATCCGGACGCGCTTCGGCATCGATCCGGAAGAGGTGGTCGCGCTGGTGACCCGGAAGCCGCACAGCCATGCGCGGCCCGAGCGGCGCCTCGTCGCGTCGATCATCTCCTCGGGCGTCGACGCCGACAAGGCGGACTACCTGGAGCGTGACTCGATCCACATGGGCGTGTCCTACGGCCGGAACTACGACCGCGCGCGTTTCCTCGACAGCCTCTGCCCGAACGTCGACGGCGACGCGATCGCGGTGACGGACAAGGGGCGGGTCGCGGCGGAGATCTTCATCTTCTGCCGCTACACGATGTTCTCCGAAGCCTACTGGCACCACACGGTCCGCGCGGTCAGCGCGATGATCGAGCGCGCGCTCGCCGACTTTCAGCAACGTGAAGAGCCCGATCCCGAAGCGATGACCCTCGAGCTGCTGTCTCGGCCCGACGACGCCTTGATCCAATGGCTGGTCGAGCGCTCTCCGGCCGGGACCCCGACGCACGAGCTGCTCTCGGCGATGACCGGCGGACGCCGGCATTTCTTCAAGCGGGTGCTGGCGTTGTCTCGCGTGTTCGACGACATCCGGCAGCACCACGCGTACGAGCGCATCTACCACCTCGACGCAAAGGAGCTCGGCCAGCTCCAGGCGGCGATCGCGGCGACGATCGGCGACCTGATCGGCAGCGACGTCGAAGCTGCGGACGTCATCATCGACACCCCGCCCCGAGACAAGGACCGCATCGAGACGGTCCAGGTGGTATACCCCCGCTCTGGACACCGCGTCGGTTGGGAACTGCCGGAGGTGTCGAAGGTCGTGCAGGGAATCGCCCACGACTTCATCAAGGTCGTGAAGAAGATCCGCATCTTCGTGGCCCCCCATGTCCGACAGCAGATCCTGGAACGCGACGCGCTCGAAGACGTGGTGGCGGCGCTCCTGAAGACCATCTTGGACTTCAAACCGGAAGACGACTCCCAACAGGTGCTCTTGTGACAGACGGCGACCGAAAGCGACGGGCAGCGGAACGGCTGGCGAACGCGCAGATGCAGCCAGAACGGCCGCTCGACGCCCTCGTGCCCGAGCTCGGTCGACCGGCGAGCCCGACCACGCCCCTGCACCCGCGCGTGCTCGAATCGGCCGTCGGCGACGGTCTGGAGTGGACGCTGATCCTGTGGACCGATCCCGGCGACCCGCAGGCGCTGCACGGTGCCGTGAAGGCCCTCGTCGAGGCCACGTTCCTGGCCGAGTTGAGCCGCACGCCCGAGAGCGTCCGCGGCGACGGGCAGCGACGATTCGATGCCGTTCGGCTGGTGAGCTTCGCCGATCTGGATTGGGATCCGGCGCCGGCTCTCCACGCCTTCGGATTCACCCTCGACGAAGGCGTAGACGAGGCGCTGAACGACCGGCTCGGCGCGATCCTCGACGAGGCGCCCAAGTCGGGCCACGACGTCCCCGAGCGCGCGACGCAGGTCTGGACCGCGCGCATCGACCGCGGCGACGAGACCCTCGCCGGGTCGCTCCACCGCATCGAGCAGATGATGGCGGACCAGATGGGCGACGAGGTCTGGGGGCTCAATCCGGGCGACCCGGCGCGCCTGCTCGCCGCGCATCTGCGGCAGATGTTCGACGAGGCGATCGACCCCACCCTGGACGGGGTGCGGACCGTCGAATCGCTGCTGGTCAGCAAGACATCGGGCGTGGTCCGCTGGCTGCCGCCGCTCCTCTTCCAGGCCCTCTGCGACCTGCTGCCGGTGGTCGCGTCCATCGAGCGCGGTGCTCGGATCGGCTGGGCCGAGTCCCAACAGCTGAGCAACGGCTTCATGCACCCGCCGCTGATCCAGGTCGACGATCCGCAACAGGGCGCGATCCACATCCCGATCGGTCAGCACGTGCTCCGCTGGTGCATCATGCCCGTCGGCCCCGACGAAGAGCTGCCGTCGCTGGCCGACTGGCTCGACGACCAGTTCGAGGCGCCCGCGGACTGATCGGGGAGTGTGTTCGAGCGCGATCCTTCCCTGGCTTCGGGCAGGGGGCTCACGCAAAGCCGCAAAGACACAAAGGTCCTGTCCTTGCCCCCTCTGCGGCTTTGCCCCTTTGCGGCTTTGCGTGAAAATGCCCGGCTGCGGCCATCGGGCGTGATCGCAGCCCGACCGCGGTATCAGGGCTCGGGGGCGAGGTCCCCGAGGTAACGGGTCGTCAGCTCCGGATCCGCTGCGATCGAGAACATCAGCTGCTCGTACTCCGGGACGGTCATGTCGATCGCGGCGAGCGCCGCTCCGGGGTCTTCGTCGTCGTCCCCGATGGCGCGGGTCGCGAGCACCGCGCGGGCGACGGAGGCGAGCTCCTCGGCCGAGGGGGCTGCCGCGGCGGCGGACGCTTCGGGCGCCGCGGAGGCGGGATCGGCGACGGGCGCCGCGGCCGCGGCTGCTTCCGCGGCCGGCGACGACGGCGCTTCGGCGGGGGCATCGGAGGCGTCGCGATCGCTGGGGCAGGCGATGGCGCCGAGGAGCAGCAGCGCGAGCAAAGCGCGCGGTGGATTGATGTTCGGGCTCGTGCGGGTCATGGCGTTTCGTCGACTTCGGTGGGGGCGGCCTCCGGGGCCTCTTCGGCCGCACCGTCGCCTGCCGGATCGGGGGCCGGGGCAGCGGCTTCGGCGGCGCCCGGCTCGGGCTCTGGTTCCGGCGGGGGGGCGGGCCGCTCGCCATGGGTGGCGAACTCGGTGCGGATCGCGGCGCTCAGCTCGCGGCCGGAGAGGCCGTCGACGAGTCGCGCCTGGACGAACTCACCGAGGCCGTCGGTCCGCCCGTGCTGACGCGCGGCGAGGTGGATCGTCCCGAGCAGACCGGCCATGTCGAGCGCGGTCGCGCCGGTCTCGGCGAATGCATGCATCGCGACGGCGAGGTCTTCTGCCGCGATGCCGGCCGCGCGCAGGTTGTCGGCCAGCAGTGGGAGGCCGGAAGCGGCGTCGGTGCGGCCCTTTGCCACCAGGGGCGGCAGAGGCCGCGGCGGCATGACGGCACGTGCGTCGACGGGCGGCACCGCGGCCGGCGCCTCCACAATCGCGTCGGCCGACGCCTCGGCCGGCGCCTCGGCGGGATCCTGGGCGCGGGCCGTCGTCGCGACGACGGTGAGGACCAGGCAGAGCAGTGGGGCGAAGTGTCTCACGGAGACCTCCTTCTAGCAGCGTTCGGGGAAATGGGGACCGAGCACATCGAGGGCGAGGGCGCCTCGGTCGAGAAGCGACGAGAAGCAGTGGCAGGCCCCACGCTTAGAGGAGCGACGCTGAGCGAGGTGACCTCGGACCGAGGGGCGAAGGGAGCATTTCCCCGAACGCTGCTAGACGGGGCGGCGGGGCTCAAGATCGCTTGTAGGTCCGGCCGGATCGAGAGAGGACGAAGTGCACCAGCCCGGGCGTGTGTCGGCCGAGGAAGGCGGCCACCTTGCCATGAGCGGTGAACGTGAACTCGCGGCGGCGGCGATGGATCGCACGAACGACAACCCGTGCCGCGGCGTCTGTCTTCCACATCAGTGCCGCCGGACGCGGGTCGCGCCGGTCGGCGTCGAAACGCCCGGCGTTGTCGACCCGGGCGATGTCGCTGGCCACGAACCCTGGCTGGACCAGGGTCACCGACACCTCGGGGTGGAGCTCGAGAGCCAGCGTCTGGGCGAGGGAGCGGACGGCGTACTTCGACGAGGAGTAGGCCCCGGTACCGGCGACCGAGATGGCACCGGCGACCGAGCCGATGAGCGCGAGCCGCCCCCGGGTCTTCCGCAACTCCGGTGCGGCATGCTTCGCCGTCATCGCCGCTCCCACGACGTTGACGTCGAACTGGCGGCGGAGGTCTTCGGCGGAGAGCTTCTCGATGCGGCCGGCGACGGCGAACCCCGCGTTGGCGACGGCGACGTCGAGCTGCCACAGCTCGTCGATGATCTTCGCGACCGCGGCGGCGACCTGGTCTTCGTCGACCACGTCGCAGGGCACCGCGAGGGCGCGGGCGCCAGCCGCTTCGAGCTCCGAGACGACCTCGTCGAGCCGGTCGGCCCGGCGACCGGAAACCGCCACGACGGCGCCCTCGCTGGCGAACTCGTGGGCGAGCGCGCGGCCGATGCCGCTGCCGCCTCCGGTGATCCAGACGACCTTGTCCTCGAACCGCTTCGCCATCGCGACCTCTCGAATGCACCGAACCGACTGCTATCAGGTCGCATGTCCGCGCCGAATTGTCACGCGCGCGGGCGCTCTTGACGGAAGCCGTGCTGCCCCGCACGGTCTGTCCCGCGGCGAATGCCGCACGCGATCCCGACCGGAGTTTCAGTTGAGCGAGCCCGGAGATCAGACCCGCGCCGTGCACGGCGGAGAGGAGCGCCCGAACGGGCTGCGCTCGATCACGCCGCCGATCGCCCGGGCCAGCACCTATCGGTTCGAGAGCCTGGCCGAGGCACTCGCGGTCGTCGAAGGCCGCGCGGAGCTCGATGACTACAGCCGGTACGCCAACCCGACCGTCCGGACGGCCGAGCGCAAGATCGCGGCGCTAGAGGGTGCGGAGGAGAGCGTCCTCTTCGCGAGCGGCATGGCCGCGGTGACCACGACGCTGCTCGCGCTCGTGCGCGCCGGGCAACACATCGTGATCCCCGACGACTGCTACCGACCGACCGAGCAGTTCGTCACCGAGACACTCCCCCGGTTTGGCGTCGAGACGACGATGGTCCAGGCTGGCGATCTCGACGCACTCGCCGAGGCGGTTCGGCCGGGCGCGACCCGGGGTATCTTCGTCGAGTCGCCCTCGAACCCGTTCAACCGGGTCGCCGACCTGGCGAGACTCCGCGAGATCCGTCGCGCCAACCGCGGGGTGCAGCTCATCGTCGACGCGACGTTCGCGACGCCGTTCAACCAGCGCCCGCTCGCGCTCGGCGCCGACCTCGTCATCCACTCGGCCACGAAGTTTCTCGGCGGGCACAACGACCTGCTGGCCGGCGTCGTGTCGGGACGCAGCGGCATCATCTCGGCGATCCGCGACGTGCGGAGCCAGCTCGGGCCCGTCGCCGACCCCGAAGCCGCCTACCTGCTCTGTCGCGGGATCAAGAGCCTCGGGCCCCGCATGCGCGCGCACAATGAGAACGCCCAGGCGGTCGCCGAGTTCCTCGCCGGACACCCCCAGGTGCGAGAGGTCTGGTACCCGGGGCTCGCGTCACACCCGGACCACGCACTCGCCGCCGCCACCATGCGGGGCTTCGGGGGCGTCGTCACCTTGCGCCACACCGGCGATCTGGCCGCCACACACCGCATCTGCGACGCCGCGCGCGTCTTCCAGATCGCGGCCTCTCTCGGGGGCGCCGAGAGCCTGCTTCACCCGCCCGCGATCTTCTCGTACTGGGACCTCGACCCAGCCGAGCGACAGAGGCGCGGCATGCACGACGACCTGATCCGTCTCGCCATCGGCATCGAGTCCGCAGAGGACCTCGTGGCCGACCTCGCCCAGGCGCTCGAACATGTATGACGTCGCGATAATCGGTGGCGGAATCGTCGGGGCGGCCACCGCCCACGCCCTCCTCGACCGCCGGCCGGGCCTGAAGGTGGCCGTGATCGAGAAAGAGGCCACCCTCGGGGCGCACCAGACCGGCCGCAACTCCGGCGTGCTGCACTCCGGGGTCTACTACCAGCCGGGCTCGGCGCGGGCGATCAACTGCCGGCGCGGCCTCGCGATGATGATCGAGTTCTGCGACCGCGAGGAGATCCCGTGGGAGCGCTGCGGCAAGGTGATCGTCGCCACCGAGGACGACGAGCTCCCCCGCCTCGAGAAGATCCGCGACAACGGCCGCGCGAACGGGGTCGAGGTCCACGAGATCGGGCCGGAGCGCCTGGCCGAGATCGAGCCGCACGCAACCGGTCTCGCCGCGCTCCACGTCCCCGAAGCCGGCATCGTCGACTTCAAGGTCGTCCTCGATCGTCTCGGCCAGCGCATCGGCGATCGGGGCGGCGAAGTCGTCACGGGAACGCGCGTCCGCGGTGCGGCCCGCGACGGCGACGCCTGGGTGCTGAAGACGGGCGACACCGAGGTTCGCGCACGGGTGCTCGTCGGGTGCGCCGGATTGCACTCCGACCGGGTGGCACGTAGCGCCGGCGAGGATCCCGGCGTGCGCATCGTGCCGTTCCGCGGCGAGTACTACGCGCTCACCGACGACGCGATCCACCTCTGTCGGGGGCTGATCTACCCGGCGCCGGATCCACGCTTCCCCTTCCTCGGCGTCCACTTCACGCGCACGGTCGACGGAGGCGTGATCTGCGGTCCGAACGCGGTCCTCGCCCTGGCTCGCGAAGGGTACACCTGGGGGCATCTCAACGTTCCGGACCTCTGGGAAGCGACCACATACCCGGGGTTCCTGCGACTCGCGATGCGCCACTGGCGCATGGGCTTCGGCGAGATGTGGCGCTCGTGGTCGAAAGCGGCGTTCGTGGCGAGCCTGCGGAGGTTGGTTCCGGACGTGGGCCCCGAACACGTCGTGCCCGCGCAGGCCGGTGTGCGAGCCCAGGCGCTGGCTCCGGATGGTTCGATGGTGAAGGACTTCGCGATCCGCGAGGCGGAGCGTTCTTTGCACGTGATCAATGCTCCCTCGCCGGCGGCAACGTCTTCGCTGTCGATCGGGGTCACGATTGCCGAGCGGGTAGACGCACACCTCTGATGTCGACGCTCGAGGCAAAGAGCGCAACACCGGGAACTTCCTGCGGAATCTAACGGCCCGGCGCAAAACACCCGAAGGGGTCGGACGAGCCAACGCGGCTCCCGCGTGATGCCTCCTCAGCGCGACGCGCTGACCGAAGAAGAGCGCCGCGACTCCCTGGCCTACATCCGGCAGGCGTTCGGGCAGTAGGCGCCCGGGGACGGAAAGCGCTTGGTGTTTGGGTCCAGGCCCCAATAGGTGACCGAGCGCCCGGGACTTTTCACCTCCGGAGCCCTGGCGGGCATCCGAACGATGGATGCGCGCGCGAAGTCAGATTCGCCCGGGGATGTGATTGGCTGCGCCTGCATGGTGCCTTGCGGGGAGAGAGTCTCGTAGCGCGGAGCGACGGCCGCTGAGGAGCGTCAACGCGATCAGCGCGAGGCCGACGAGGATGCCCGGCCTCGAACCGACCGGACCCGCCGGGAATGTCGGCGCTTCGCGCACCGTCGGAGGGTCGACCCACATGATGTCGGCGATGGGCGTTTCGCGCACCGTCGGAGGGTCGACCCACATGATGTCGGCGATGGGCGCTTCGGCCGTGAGGAGATGCTCGTCGGCGCCAGCGGGGGCGGACTGGCTGCCGAAGAGGACGAAGCAGAGGGCGGGGATCAAGACTGCTCGAATCATCGGTCGCTCCGGGAGGCGGATGCCCTACCAACTTGACCGCTCGCTCGCAGCGCCGCTCTGAATCTTTCCTGAAGAACCGGCTTCCAGTGGCCGAGCACGAACGAAACGACGTCCACGAGCCTCCGAACGAGCCCGCGCCCGGGGGCGGTCAGAGCGCGCGCAACCTGCCGAGGCTCAACTCGTTCTTCTGTAGCTTCTCGCTCTCGATCACGAGCACGGCGTCTGGCGCGAGCGAGCGAGCCGCGCCGACCAACGCCGGCCAGTCTTCGATGCCATCTCCGATGGGCGCGTGCTCGTCGGCTTCGCCGTGATTGTCGTGCAGGTGCAGGTGGGCAAGACAGTCGCCGAGCACCTCGATCCATCGGCTGGCCGAGTGCTCCGAAAACACGAGCGCATGCCCGTTGTCGAACGACGCCCGCAGGTGGGGATGCGCCCCGGCACGGATCAGCGCTGCGGGAAGCTCGGGATGCGGCTCCCAGAGATTCTCGAGGCAGATGGTGAGTCCGTCGCGGCCGGCCTCGTCGGCGAGCGGCAACCAGAAGTCGAGCAGCCCGGTCGACCAGATGGGATGGTACCTGGCATCGCGGATCATCGGGTTGAAACAGGTGTGGGCGATGTAGTAGCTCGCCCCGAGCTCCCGGGCCGCCTCCAGCGCTTTGCCATGGCGCCGCCGACACACCGCCACGATCTCCGGGTCCGGGCTGCTGGCCACGAGATCGATGAACGGGCCGTGTACGCTGACGAAAGGTACGCCATCGACCGCCCGCCGGTGTCGCTCGACCAGGGCGGCGAAGTCGCCGTCGAGGTGTCGGGTGGTCGCGAACGCGGTGACCTCCAAGCCGAGCTGCTCGGCGCGGCAGAACTCGGCGGCGGCCTCCAGCTCGTCGCCCACCGTGTTGATCGCCAATCTGTTCATCGCGTGTGTATCCGACGGGTCCGATGCATCGTGCGCGCGGCTAGTGCTCCTGCCCGGAATTGGTGACCCAGTTTGCTTCGCGTTCGTCGAGCAGCTGGTGCGCGTGGGCGACGAGTTCGGGGAGGAATTTGTCGCCGAGGGTGTCGACCACGGTGGTCACGACACGGGCCGCCTGCGTTGACGATGACGCAGGCAGGCCGCGATACGCGTAGTACATCTGCCAGCCATCCGCCGCTTGCCGAGCGGCGTCGATCAAGAGGAGCACCACCTCTCGAACGACAGGATCCCAGGGCGAGAGTCGTTCGCGCTCGGCGGCGAGCACGTCGTCGGGTACCGGCGCGAAGGACTCCGGGTGCGTCTCCGAGAGGCGCCGATACGTCTCGATCGGACCTTCGCCGACGGTCAGGAGCGCCGTCGCCAGCCGCGCAGGCTCGACGAGCGAGTCGGTGTCCTCCCCGGCTGCGACCCGCCGCGCCGCAGCGAGATAGGCATCGTCGGCATCGGGAAGCTCGAGGCACTCTACCGCCCGGAGCGCGATTGCGATGTCGAGCTCCAGCGGCCACGCGGGTTGCGTGAGCCGCTCGCCGACCGGATGCATCTTCATGGTCTCCGGGTCGGCCCAGTACCGCTCCGACAGGCGCTGCAGCCCCGGCGTGTCCGCCGACAGCACGGACCTCTCCACCAGGCACCGAAACACCCCGGGCAGCCAGGCTCGCTCTCGCAGATCGCTCATGATCGACGAGAATACGCGCTATCGCGCCCGATTGCGCGAGGAACATCGCGCGACGGGTCGCGTGATCATCGAGTCCCACCCGGCGAGCTGGCGCCCGGGGCTGCGAGGGGAGAGCGGTAGGGTTTGAGGGGTTCGCGAAAAGGCGCAACGGCGCAAAGGAGCGACAGGGTCTTTGACTTTGTGTCTTGGCGCCTTTGCGCGAACCAATCCTCCCGTCGCCAACCGGCGCCGGACCCCTACGAGCTACGCGGGTCGACGACCCGGCCGACGAAGAGGAGCGTGTCGGTGGCGCGATGGCGGATGAAGAAGAAGAAGGGGCGGTCGACGCGGACCTCGACCGGTGGAGGTGGCTCGCTCTGCGCCCTCCCCCGGGTCTGCATGATCACGGCGGTCGCCGCGGCGGCCTCGGTCCCCTCTTCGTTCACCTCGACGAACGCCTCGTGCATCACTTCGCCGATGTACAACCCATCGACCCGGCTCGTGTCCGCCATGCGGGAGAAGTCCGCCAGCGTGTCGTCGAAGGGCAGCACCATCCCGAGCGCCTTCAACGTGTCGACGAGGCTCGAAGACCATCGGAATTCGAAGCGGGGCAGGTAGAGGTGCACCGGTCGCCGGTGGGCCTTTGTCTCGATCTCGCTCACGAGCTCGGCGCCGATCCGCGCGCCGATCGCGGCCGGTTCCCCCGCATCTGGGAGAACGACGAGCATCTCGAAGTCGCGGCCCTCGTAGGGCAGGGTCACCGCCTGGTAGCCCTCGCCATCCGCGTATCGGAGCTCCGTGTCGAGGAACATGGTCGGCACGTCGACCGACGTTCCGTCGACCAGCGTGAACGCCCGATCGGTGGTCGCGTCCTCCTCGAATTGCGCGGCCCACGTGCCCTTGAACCACACCGCGTTCGTCAGCACGAAGCGGGTCAGGCCGTCGATGACGTCATCCGGGATCAGCTCCGGAATGTGTTCTCGCGTCCGCTCCGAGACCCACCGATTGATCTCGGCGCGCACTTCTGCGTGGCTTCCGATGAAGTCGACGAGCTCGAACCCGCCCGTCGCGTAACGCGACGTCATCAGCTCCCGGAACCCGTCGCGGATCAGCGGCTCCCACTGCTGCTCGGCCCAGATCCGGTTGGCGACGGCCAGCTCCACGCCCTCGCTGTCGCCGGCCAGCTCTTCGGCCAACGCCTGCGCGGCGGCGTGGAGGTCGTCGTCGGACAACGTGACGCCCAGGGTGCTCCGCATCTGCGCCAGCGTCTCCCCGGCGGCGCCTCCGCTGGTCATCTGCAGGGCCGTCGCGATGCTGTACGGCGAAAACGCGAGGTTCCCGGCGGTGGGGCTCACGCGGTAGAGCGCGCCGGCGAAATCCGCGGTCGAACGGCCGAGCGCGGTGATGTGGTCTTGATTGCGCTGCGCCACGATGGTCACCGTCGGCGAAGTCTGTTCCGAGTCGCTCGGAGGTCCGGGCTCGTCCGCGCCGGCCGCTTCGTCCGGGGCGGTGCTGACAGGCGGCGCCTCTGTGGCGGAGCTGACGGGCGGCGCTTCTGGAGCGACGCCGGCCGCGGCATCTCCCTGGCACGCGGCGAACAAGAGCGATGCCAGCAGCGCGACACCGAGGTGAGATCGGACAGACGAGACCTGCATGGCGACACGTGAGCGATGGGGTTGGTGCTCGGAGACGACCGGGCCGCGACGCGGCGTTGGGCGACAGGGCGCGACCGTTTGCGGACCTTATACCAAGGATCAACGATTCTGTCGGGTCGCTCAGCGCGCTTCCCATCCCTGCATCCACGGCTTTGCGCGGTACCGGTCCCAGCTATCGCACATCACGGTGACGACGGGGCCTTCGAGTCCGCCCCGCGCCGCGACCCGAAGTGCAGCGACGACGTTCGTGCCCGACGAGCCGCCGACGAAGAGTCCTTCTTCGCGGACGAGGCGCCGAACCATGGCGAAGCTCTCCTCGTCGCTGACCCGCTCGGCGGCGTCGATGACCGCGCCGTCGAGGTTCCCGGGTACCTTGCTCGAGCCGATCCCCTCTACCTCGTAGGCGCCATCGGGGCCCAGCTCGCCGGTCTCCACCCAGTCGGCGAGGCCGGACCCGACCGGATCGGCGAGCACGACTCGCACGTCCGGCGAGCGGTGCTTCAGCCTGCGGCCGACTCCGGTGATCGTCCCGCCGGTGCCGGCCCCCGATACGAACGCGCCGACCGCGCCACCGAGCTGGTCGAGAATCTCCTGCCCCGTCGTCTCCTCGTGGACGCGAATGTTCGCCGGGTTGTCGAACTGATCGGTGAGGAACCAGCCGTGCTCGTCGGCCATGCGGCTGGCGACGTTCTGGAAGTTCTCTGGGCTCGATGGCGGCGCGTTCTCGGTGATGACCACGCGCGCCCCCATCGCGTGCAACGACGCGCGTTTGTCCGCCGACATCTTCTCCGGCATCACGCAGACGAGCCCGTACCCGCGCGCGGCGGCGACGAGCGCCAGCCCCACGCCAGTGTTGCCCGCCGTCGCCTCGACGAGGGTCATCCCGGGCCGCAAGACGCCCCGCTGCTCCGCGTCGTCGACGATCGCGAGCGCGATGCGGTCCTTGACGGATCCCCCGGGGTTCATGTGTTCGCACTTGACCCACACGCTGGCGGGAAGCCCGCGGCCGATGCGCTCGAGCCTGACCAAGGGGGTGTCTCCGATATGCGAGAGGATTCCCACGGTCAGAAGACCCCCACGCCGTCAGATGCGACCCCGTGGAGTCGCTCGTCGAGCGGCTTCCGGAAATAGACCACGCGCTCGGTCTCGACCAGCCCGATCGCGCGGTGGAAAGCGTGACTCGCGTGATTGTCGATCGCAGCGTCGGACGCCAGCTCCGAGCAACCGCTTTCGACGGCCCACTCCTCGATCGCACCCACCAACTCCCGCGCGTATCCACCGCGCCGGTGTTCCGGCGCGAGATAGATCCCCTCAGCGAGACGTTCATGGCTGCTCATTGGCTGCAATTCCAGGCTAACGCGAACGCCAATAAATGAAGATGCCTGTGGTCGGCACCTCGTGGGCAAAACACGCGGCCAACGCCCTTGGGCGAGATCGGAGTCCAGCGGCCGGCGGCCTGATGAGCTCGTCCATGCTCTGGCCATCAGCGCATGACCTTCCGCGCCAGCCGTCGTATATACGCGAACAAGGACCGAAAGTGGCGCGAATACAGGGGCTTCAGCGGATCTGACACCCAGATCCCAGAAACTCACGCTGGCCGGCCAGGTCGAGGTGCCGCAGGGAGTCGCCGCCGTAGTACTCGAGGCACATCATCCAGCGGCGACCGGTCCGCTCGACGCTGTAGACGTCGACAGAGACCCACGCCGTCGTGCGCGGCGACGCCGGCAGATTGAAGCGCAAGAAAAACGAGCGAAGGGCGGGACACAGCCCGCCCTCCGTCGAAATCGAGTGCTGCTACCGGCGCTGTCGCGCCTGAGCCTCGTTCACCTTGATCGAGCGACCGTCGAGGGTCGTGCCGTCCATCTCGGCGATCGCGTCGCTCGCGGCCGATGACTCGGTAAACGTCACGAAGCCGAAGCCGCGCGAACGACCGGTCTCCCGGTCTTGGATGACTTTCGCTTCCGTAATGGACCCGAATCTCTCGAATGCTGCATGCAGACCCGAGTCATCGGTATCCCAACTCAGGCCGCCCACGAATAGTTTGTTCGACATTCCAACTCACTTTGACACCGCCGGCGCGTTCGGGCGTCGGCATGCTACTACGGACGAAAGGCGTCCGACACGCGACTGGCTTCAGCGTGGAACCAGCCGTTGTGGGGGCGTTGACCACGTTTCGGCGAGAAAGCAAAGAAAATAGGACCAAAGGCGTCGAATTAGCCTGCCCGTCGACGGCATCGGATGTCCACTGCGCCGCCGCGCGGCGACCCTCGTGATGCGGACTACGTGCCTTAGGTCCGCCACGCAGGAGCTCGCGAAATGACCGCGTGGGACCGGCGGGCGGGCGGAGCCGAGCGCAGCTCGACCGGCGGCGTCAGCAGGACGTCGTTGCTGCATCGCCATACGTCTTGCGTGGGGCGGGCGGCGGCGTGGGGCTTCGCGCCGCACTCGCTTCGATGGCGGTGACAGGGCGGCCCTCGTCCTGTCGCCAGCGAGCGAGATCCGGGCGGGCGTGGGTCATCTTCGACGCGCCCGCCCCCACCTCCGGTACATCGGCGGACCCCTCTTCACGGCCCGGCGGGCTGGGAGTCACGCCAGGAGCGCTGGACATGGAGGCGAGCCTCTTCGACCGTCACCGGCCACCCTCGTCTCCCCGTGACCGCGAGCGCCGCCTCTGGCGGGACCCAGCTAAGGGCGGCAAGAGTCGGCGTAGCCGATGGCCGGAAGGTACCCGACCGAAGGGAGGGCGTCAGCAGCATGTCAATGTTGTCACGCCTTCGGCTCTGGGGCGCCCAGATCGTGGCCGGCGCAGGCTCGGTCCCGCAGCGCTCGAACTGGTTGCCCTCCCACGTGGTGCGGAGCTGCCGATACGCGGGCCTTGGGACACCTGCGAACTCGGCGGTTCGCGGGGTCGTGCGCGCGGATCTGTCAGGTGACACGAGACGATGGGTCGGCTACCTTCGACACGATGACGAGCGACCAGAAAACGCAGTGCGCAGCGAGGCTTCGCACCGCGTTCGACCTGTACGAAGCCGGCGTCGACCTCAGGAGGTGCCAACTCCGGAGGGAGCACCCGGACCTTTCTGCAGAGGAGATCGAGCGGTTGTTGCGGCAGTGGCTTCTCCAACGCCCGAACGAGCCTCACGGCGCGGCGCCGGGCCACGTACGGCAGCGGCCGCTCGCTGACCGATGACCCGTCTAGCCGACGCCCTGACGCAGATCGGCGGTCTTCTTGACGAGTTGAAGGCCGACTGGGCGTTGGTCGGAGGCCTTGCCGTATCCGTACGCGCGGTCCCGCGGTTCACGCGGGACATCGACTTGGTTGTTGCCGTCTCGGACGACGGCGACGCGGAGCGAGTCGTCTATGCTCTGTCGAACTTGGGCTACACGATCCGAGCCGTCATCGAGCAGGATGCGACCAACCGATTGGCGACCGCACGCCTGTCGCCACCGGGCGAATCTCAGGAAGGGGTGCTTGTCGACCTCCTGTTCGCGTCGAGCGGGATCGAGTCCGAGATCGCCGCTGGCGCCGACCGCGTCGAGGTGTTCACGGGTGTCGAGATCCCTGTCGCGACACAGGCACACCTTCTCGCGATGAAGGTGCTCTCGAACGACGCACTTCGTCGGCCGCAGGACTCCGCCGACATCAGAGCGCTTCTGCAAGTCTGTTCCGACGACGATCTCGCTGCTGCGCTGCGAGCTCTCGAGCTGATCACCAGTCGAGGGTTTCACCGCGAGCGAGACCTCCGACGGGACTTGGACCAAGTGATCGCAGCGGGCTCGGGCGCGGGTGGCGGCACGTCGTCGTGACAACGTGACCAAGATAAGCTGCGCCGAGCGGAGTCGGCGTAGCCGGCGCAGCGAGGGTACCGACCCGGAGGGACGGCGTCAGGTTGATCTCATTGTTGGGCCGCTCTCAGCCGCGTATCACACCGTCCTGCACGCGGGTGAAGTGGATGGCGAGCTTCAGCAACAGCACGTAGTGGCCCGCTTGGCTGAGCCGAAAGACGCGTTCCCTGGACTCCATGTCGAGGAAGTCGCTGACAAACTCGCTGTGCAGGTCGTCCAACAGCGCAACGGATTCACCGAAGTCGGCACCGGGCGGTGCCGGGAGGTACATCAACGACGTAACCTCCTGCCGCCGGATAGTCGCGACCCGATTCTCGACGGACGCGGGGTCCTTCACATTGCGTAGCAACTCCGCGTACTTGTCCAGGGACATCAAGGGAGCGAACGCCGCCTTGACCGGCAACGGCCTGTCATTCTCCGGCGCAATGTCGCAGCTGTTGGAGAGGATGAAGCCAACACACGGCTTCTGGACGCCGGTGCGAGCTACCACGACGAATCCTCGCCAAGCATCTCCTTGAAGCAGCTCCTCATCGGTGTCGCGAGACGCTGTTCCGGCGCGCAGTAGCTGAGGCGTAGAGGGCGGTTTCGGATCCGGTTGGTTGATGTATCCGGAGAGGGTCGAGGTAGGGGGATCGTCGTAGAGGTGGCACGGATGCCCATCGCTGTGCCGGCCCCGGGGCCGGCACAGCGATGGGCATCACGGAATTGGCGCGATGCGTCGGTGACGGCGACTGTGCCGACCTTTCC
>PVBE012845127.1_pt1 | contig 20319 bp, 15 predicted proteins | sample 1631181 | NCBI WGS metagenome assembly PVBE01 (sample SAMN08397723, study PRJNA350692) | Marine metagenome, whole genome shotgun sequencing project. | isolation source: water | place: Pacific Ocean | collected 2012-04 | reverse complement strand
GCCATGCGAGAGTTTTTTTGCGAAATCAATTTCGCAGAGGACGCCTCCTTTCTAAAACACCAATTTTGAAGTACACGCCAAGAAAACTACATTCACAACACGAAAACCACTAATTCACTGCCATACCGAGACTACACCCTTTGCAATGTGGGTCAGCGCCGCAAGAAACCCTCTCCCGGCCGCTATCGCGTCCGACCTCTCCCGCAAGCGGGAGAGGTGCGTGTTTCCGTAAGCGGGAGAGGTGCGTGTTTCCGTTGTCGGCCCCTTTCAGGGGCCTTCCTCATACTACCGGCTCTGCCGGTAGTCGTTGATTCGCGGTTCCTCTGCGAAATCCTTGGAGGAGAAATCCGCCTGACACGATCAACTTTGGTTGCGGCTGAAGGTTGCGTCCAATGTCAAATCGTCTTCTAAACACGGGGCGCTGACGAAACCCCCAAACCACTGCAGCGATGAAGATTCAACGTCAGAAATCACGACCTGACAGACACGGAGGAGGACGGCGTGTTATCATCGTGACACGGCGATCTTGGATCGGTTTCAAGATCAGCCCGAATGGAGAGTACTGGCTCTATTAAGTTCGTCAAGAATGAGAGAAAGATGATGATCGCGAATCGTTGCATTTCGATTGTTCTGAGCATTCTTAGCGGTTGTACGACCGCGATGGGCGTCGCCGTTGCCAGTGCGCAGACCGCGCCTGCGCCGATCGCGATCTGGGATACGCGCAGCGCGTCGGCGGATCGGCTATCGGCAGACAACCTGACGCGTCGAGCAGGATGGAATGCGATTGCGCGGCGGCAGAAAGTGTCATCTTTCAACGGTGACGCCGTCATGGCCAACGGGCGGATCTTCGCCGTCTTGCGGAAAGAGAGTAGTGAGATAGACCTCTACTCCGCCGCCGAAAAGCCGATTTGGCGAACACGACTGCAACTTCAAGGGCTGGACGGCCAGTGGGCCAAGCGATTGATGCGAGTCGCTTTGGTTGAACACACGAGGTCCGCCGTCGGACTGGAGGCGGTCTATCAGACCGCAGGCGGTGAGGAAATCACGGCTCGTTTTCGCCTCAAGCGAGGTGGCGTCGCGTTGGAAATCGCGCCCACGGCGGGTGCGGAGTTGCTGCGCGTCGACTCGCCCGGCCGGTACGTCGTCTTGCCCGACTTCTTCGCCGACGACATCTTGATCGACGCAACGAAGATTCTTGTGCCGGCCGCAGAACTCCCTAGTGAGAATTTCTTGCTGCACATGGTCGGGCAAGGAGACGCTATCACCATGTGCGTGTTCGAGAATCGCGATCAGGACATCAAAGTGACGTTCTCCGGGGAGGGTGATCGCCGCATCGCAACTGGATCGGAGATTCGATTTGGAAAGGGGCGAAAGATCTGGGTGTCGCTGTTGTCGGGGCCAGGAATCTGGCATGCACTTGACGTCCGGGAAGATGACGTTGGGCAGATCATGCCGCTGTCCTGGGAAATGCCCTTTGCCGCCCAATGGCGAGTTGATTTTACTCGACGAAACGATCTGACGGACAGTTGGGAGATGCTGTATCCAGCCCCGGATGGAGACGGTTACATTAAACCGTCGTGGCTTCCCGGCGGTTCGGGTCGTAACGCGCCGAGCAAGACGGCGACTGGCGAGATCGATGTGGACGCTTACAAAGTCGGCGGCCCGGCATCGAATCGTTTGGGACCGGATCGCAAACGCTGGATCACTGTCCTCGGTCGTTTCGTGTATCCCTGCTGGACCGATCAAGACGGCATGGGGTTCGTCCAGCCCTTGAAAAACAAGGCAGTCACTTTTCGTGGGCCCGCGATCATCTATCCGATCAATCGTCTACCAGAGACGCCGATCGACACGTACACGACGGTCGATGTCGTGCGTGGGACGCTTGGAGTGGGGCCGTGCGAGTACATTTTGAATGTGGAAAGTCAACGATCGGATCATGTCGGGCGGGCGACGTGCCACGTCCGCCGACTCTTGAATGAGATCTACGAGAACAAGCAGCAAAAGAGCAAGCAATCAGAAATCGAGACCTATCTCGCCGACGGGATGGACTTCGTGAAGCATATCCGAAATCGCATCTCGCTCTATGTCGAGTTTGGACACCAGATGCGCGAGTATCTGGCGGCTCAAAAAACGGCTCATCCCCAACTCACAGACTCGTTGAACGAGTTGGACGAAATTGTTAGCCAGCTAGACAAGCAGATAGAGACTCGCCGGGAAGGCATCAAAACGATCGAATATGTGGCTGCGTTAAACGATGGATTTCGTGGAAACTTGCTGGGCTACGATGGCCCAGATTCACTCTCGCGCCTCAAGCAATACACAGATGCTTTGACGAAGGTCGGCGGGAGCCAAGATAGTCTTGTGGGAAATTGCCGATGGATCGTGCGAACGCTCCGGCAGCGAGCAGCAATAACAATGGCCGCTGACCCTCGATTCTCCGAGATCGCAGCGGAGATTAGATCCAGAACACAGGCCGTGTTGCTCAAACCGTCGGCGTACGAAGGAGCGCGACATTAAGGATGAGAGAATACCGAATGATCAATGACGCGCCTAGTTTGGCATCGAATCAGAACGGTTCGGGCGTCGGTTTTCGTCGTGCATTAGTCATTTGGTCCATCCCCAGTTTACTGCTCCTCTCTGGCTGCGCGAAAGAACTTCCGAGGGAGCAACCGTTTGCGAGCAACGCCGAGCTGGCTGCCATCCAAACCAGTTCGGGTGGCGAGATGACGCTGGTGACCGGTGGGCAATTCACCATGGGCGACTCGGGCGGTGCCGCGGACGAGACGCCCCACGATGTCCGCGTGGACTCGTTTTACATGGATCGGTTTCCGATTTCTCAGGAGATCTATGAGCGAGTGACCGGGAAGAATCCTTCCAAGCGAAAGAGCGCGAAGAATCCCGTCGAACGCATTCAGTGGATCGACGCGGCGCGATTCTGCAACACCTGTTCGGAGATCGAAGCGTTGGCTCCGTGTTACGACGTCGAGACATGGAACTGCGATTTTGAGGCGGACGGCTACCGACTTCCCACCGAGGCTGAGTGGGAATATGCCAGCCGGGCTGGCAGCCAATCCAGGTACTTCTTCGGCGATGACGAAGCAATGTTGCCCAAGTATGCCTGGTTCAAACCATATTCAAAGGGACGTCCCCACGCAGTCGGCAAGAAGCTTCCGAATCCTTGGGGGCTCCATGACATGCTCGGCAACGTCTGGGAGTGGTGCAACGATTACTATGACGAGGCCTACTACGCTGCTGGTCCGCGCGACAATCCGACAGGCCCGGCCAACGGAAAGAAACGAGTGTTACGCGGTGGTGCCTGGAGCTTGCCTGCCGAGATGTGCCGCGTCTCCGTCCGCTTTAGCGAGTTCCAGGTTTTCACAGATGCCTGCTTCGGTTCGGACAGCTACGGGTTCCGCCGCGTAAGGAGAGTTGCTCGTGACGGCGAATCGTCGGTTGGACCAGGTGCCGCAGACGTCGTTCGCGCGCCTTCAGCGCCCCGGAATGACTCGCCACTTACGACGGCGACTGACAATGAGAATACCGAAACAGAGGCAGAGACGGCATCCAAACCAGTTGCCGACTCTCACGCGGAAGTAGCCTCGGGGCCGCTCGACAAGCGCGAGATGGCCAAGATCGATCCGAAACGACTCACGGGAACCATTGTCTTCGTGAGCGATCGCGCCGGATCGCTCGACATCTGGAGCATGGCGGCCAGCGGGCAAAGTGTTAAGCAGCTAACCGACGATTCGCACGCGGACGCCGACCCGCGCTTCTCTCCGTCGGGCAAACGGATCATGTACACGACTCTTCGGGAAGGGTTTCCGCAGATCTGGACGATGGATGTCGCCGGTTCGGATCCGCAACACGTCACCGACGGTTCACAGGCCAACTGGTCGCCCGACGGGCGATCGATCGTCTTCATTCGGGATGACCAGGCCTTTGTCAGGAATCTGGACACCGGGAATGAGAAACGTGCCACGCCAGAGGAGTGGAGAAGGTGCGGCGTGCCAACCTGGAGCCCCGAGGGAAATCAGCTTGCCGTGGCCAGCCGCCATCTCGAACGGATCGGTATCTTCTTGTTCAATCTTGATGGGACGGGATATCGGCAGCTGGAAACCGAGGACGCTTGCTGCACGCCGCAATGGTCAGGCGATGGCTCGAGGATCGTGTTTCAAACAGACAAAGGCCACATTCATCTTCACTATGCTGATGACGGCAGCGAGGAACAGGTCACGTTTGGCGCGGACGTTCAGCATGACGCCCGTTTCTCGCCGGATAGCTCGATGATCGTCTATTGCCGGGCTCCGTCTGAAGATGGACCGTGGCAGCTTTGGATCACTGACCTGGAAGGTGACGATCTCGAAGCGATTCAAATAACAAACGAGGGCTCGAACCGGTTACCCGACTGGCATAAGTCGACGCAATTGTCAAACTGAACGTCCTGCCCGTTCGCGAGATCCGCGTGGCACGATCCACTGTCGCTCAACAGAAAGGTGATTCCATGAGACGTTTATTCACGACGGCGATTCTATGTGGATCGCTGGTTGTCTTGTTGGCCGCCGGAACATCACTGGTTTTCGGAAGTGAAGCATTGAAGGCTGAGCTTCGATCGTCGCCGCACAAGATTGTCTTCGAGTCATACGTCAATGACAATTGGGAACTGTTTGTCATGAACGCCGATGGTTCTGGCCGACGTAATCTGACAAACACGCCCGACGTTCACGAACTGTACGCTCAGGCTTCGCCCGATGGCAAGAGACTTTGCTTTCTGGCCGATGTTCCACGTGACAGCTCTACGCTGCGCAGCGTCTATTACATGAACGCCGATGGTTCGGGGCGAAAGCTGGTCGCAGAGAAAGCTCGTCAACCCTGCTGGAGTCCGGACGGGACCAAGATTGCCTATTTACCACAAGAGTTCAAACGGTTCAATATTTCGGACTTCGTTAGTAAAGGGCTGCGTATTTACGATCTGGAAACCGGCGCAACGACTTCTCATCCCAATCCGGCAATCCACCATCTCTACACACTGAATTGGTCGAGCAACGGCGAGTGGTTTGTCTCGACGGTCCACGGCGGGATGGGGTACGGGCACGCCATTCTTGCGTTGCGCGTCGATGGCAACGAGGTTTACGATCTGAAGATTCCTGGCTGCCGGCCTAGTCTCTCGCCCGACGGGACCCGAGTGACCTGGAGCTCGAACGATCATACGATCACCGTCGCCGATCTCGACTTGGAGACCAGTGAGCCGAAGATCTCGAACAAGATCGTCGTCGACAAGCGTAAGAAATTGCACGTCTATCATCCTGATTTTTCGCCGGACGGAAAATACATCAGCTACAGCGTTGGACCGGGCGGTCGTGTCCGAGCCGATGGACCGGGCACGCACACGCAAGTCGCCGAAATAGTCGGCGTCCGCGGCAAGTGGAACCTGTTTCTCATGCGTTCAGATGGAAAGGGAGAACCTCTCCAGTTGACCGGCGATGAGAATCTGTCCAACAAGGAAAGCGAGTGGATCTACGGTAGGGCAAATTCCCGAACGGAGGGCAGATAGCGATGGGCAGGTTGCTACGTCTGGTGACGATGTGCGCCACAATCATGTTCGTGTCTGGCGGCACGGCCTGTCGAGTTCGCACAACAACGAACCGTACAATGTCGGGCCGGGCGTATGAGGTGATTGAGGCGACCACCGGAAGCGGTGTCACGATGATCCTCCTTCCGGGAGGTACATTCGCGATGGGAGCCGCCGACGGAGAGGATGACGAAGCCCCGCCGCACCAAGTGACGCTTACGCCATTCGCTATCGATAAGTACGAGGTGACTCAGGCTCAATTCACTGCCCTCGAAATCCCTGATCCATCTCACTTCAAGGATCCCAACCGGCCCGTCGAGCAAGTGCGTTGGTCGGACGCGGCGAAGTTCTGTAACCTTCGGTCGGTCGAGGACAGTCTCGAGCCCTGTTACGATGAATTCACATTTGAGTGTAACTTCGAGGCCAGTGGTTACCGGCTGCCGACCGAAGCCGAGTGGGAACATGCTGCACGAGCAGATACCGAGGCCGACAGTTCGCTGGGTAGCTCCTCAGAGCGGATTGGTGGATACGCCTGTTACTCGGGAAACTCGCGCAAGAAGACCGGTCTTGTCGGCAAGAAGAAGCCCAACGTGTGGGGATTGCACGACATGCAGGGCAACGTGCTCGAATGGTGCCACGATATATACAGCGCCGACTATTACAAAGTTAGCCCACAGCATGATCCGCTCGGCCCGACGGAAGGCAAGAAACGAGTCCTGAGGGGCGGCAGCTGGAAAGCCGGCATCAGCGGCTGTCGCGTCAGTGCTCGTTTCGCGGACGTGCCAGGAATAACGGACGCCTGCTTCGCGCGGGACACTTACGGTTTTCGCTGTGTGCGAAAACTGACCTCGGATGAAGCGGATCGCATCCAGCTAGCGCTCGGCGAGCCCGTTACAACCGGGAACTGAAGCACCTTCGAGAACCCGAAATACCAGACAGTAGCGCACAGGGGCGCACCGAGTCGCGATGCTCTTTCACACCTGGCCGTTCTTTCTCTTCTTACTTGTCGTCCTGGCAGTCTATCTCGCGCTGCGACGAACTCGGCTCGCCGTGTGGTGGTTGTTCGTCGCCTCGTATTTATTCTATGGCTGGTGGAACCCGCTGTATTTGCTACTGATCTTCTATTCGACACTGGTCGACTACTTCGCCGTCATCTTGATGGACCGCGGCCGTCACAAAAAATTGTGGCTATGGGTGAGCCTGGTCAGCAACCTGTCTCTGCTGGTCTTCTTCAAGTACTCCGGCTTCGTAACGGACAATCTCAATTCGCTGCTGACCGCCGCAGGTGTCGGTGTCCAGCTCGATGCACCGGATGTACTGCTACCGGTGGGAATCTCGTTCTTTACATTTCAATCGATGAGCTACACGATCGACTTCTACCGCGGCAAGATCCCGCGCGAGCGCAGCTTCATACGGTTCGCAACGTTCGTGGCGTTCTTTCCGCAACTGGTCGCTGGGCCGATCGAACGCGCCAAGGCTCTGCTGCCTCAGTTGGCGATCCATCCACGCGTTACCCGCGAAGACATCACCGATGGCTTGTCGTTGTTCCTGGTCGGTTTGTTTAAGAAGATCGCACTGGCCAACTACCTGGCACTTTATGTCGACCAGGTCTATCTCATTCCCGACCAGTATTCCGCGCCAGCATTGATGCTGGCCACGTTTGCTTTTGCCTGGCAGATCTATTTCGACTTCAGTGGCTATACCGACATGGCTCGCGGTGTGGCGAGAATGATGGGTTACCGGTTGATGCTCAACTTCAACAACCCGTATTTGGCAACGGGCTTGACTGACTTCTGGTCTCGCTGGCACATCAGCCTATCCACCTGGTTTCGCGACTACGTCTACATTCCACTGGGCGGCAACCGCCACGGTGGCCGGATCATGTACCGCAACCTGTTTCTGACTTTCGTCATTTCCGGAGTCTGGCATGGTGCCGGTTGGAATTTCGTCGTTTGGGGCCTGCTCCACGCCATCGGGACCGTGATTACGCACGCTGGCGAGCGTTCAGTGTGGTACGCCGAGCTACCGCGTTTCCTCAAGCAACTCCTGGTCTTTGTGTTTGTCTGTTTCACCTGGATATTCTTCCGAGCCGAGTCGCTGGGCGACGCCTGGCTGATCGTTAATCGGATTGGGTCCTCCGGATGGCATGACCCCGCCTTTCCGCTGTTGGCTCTGCTGTTGGTCTCCAGCGTCTGGCTGTATCAATTCCTTCACGAGTCACGCTTCCGACGTCTACTGAGCAGTTCGGTCGTGCAGGTTGCCCTGGCAGTACTCATGATCTTGTATCTCTGCATCTCACCAGGCGCGGCGAGTCAGCCGTTCATTTATTTCCAGTTCTGAGGCAGCGTTGTGATTAGCGAAAGGACGACTTTGTGATCCAACAGAATTCACAACCAGAATGGGAGTTGGCAAATGCCTGAAGACGGACGTACCAAACCAGTTGGCGAGGTTGATCGCGAGCACATCGCCAACGTTCCTTACGGGTCGAATGAGATCCGACTTTCGGCCAAACAATGGTTGGTCGTGATACTGCTGATTTCGGCCTGCTTCGTGGCAGTTCCACGTTGGTGGAAGAAGGTCGAGCCGTTTGAGCCCGCGAGCGACTATCGGATTCCGTATGTGCTGAGTGACGACTACTGGCACTACCAGCGTTGGATGGACGAAATCACGGCCCAGGATCGGATCCCGATGATCGGTGATTCCGTCATTTGGGGCGAATACGTGCCTCCTGACCAGACTCTGGCGCAGGCAATCAATCAGCGGCTTGGCGTCAAACGGCTCGCCAACGCCGGACTCAACGGCACTCATCCGCTGGCATTGGAAGGACTGGTGAATCTGTATTGCGGTGGCGTTCGCGATGGGCGAGTGATTCTGCACTGCAATCTTCTTTGGATGAGTTCGCCCGAACATGATTTGCAGTCCGGGAAGGATGTGTCGTTCAACCATCCGAGACTGGTCCCGCAGCTATCCCGCCCGATTCCATCGTACAAAGCAACCGCAGACGATCGTATCGGAACCATCGTGGATCATCGCTTCGGGCTGCGTGGTTGGGTCCATCATCTGCGGATCGCACATTTCGAGAATTTGGACCTTCCCAACTGGTCTTTGGAGCATCCGTATACTGACCCCATCTCCCAAGTGAGTCTCTCCCTGCCTGCGCCGGACCTCACAGCGCGTCACGAAGACGTTGCCTGGTTCGAGCGCGGCATCGAGCAACAGGACTTCGGTTGGGTCGAAGCGCCTTCTTCGCTGCAGCTCGAGGCCTTTCAGCGCACGGTGAAGTCGCTTCGCGCGAGAGGCAACTCGGTGTTTGTCATTGTGGGGCCTTTCAACGAACATCTGCTCGTCGCCGGGAGCCAGAATCGTTATTCGCAACTGAGGGAATATGTAGGTCGGTGGCTAGCCGACCAGCGAGTTCCCCACCTGCTTCCGAATGTCTTGCCTCGCAAAGAGTTCGGGGATGCCAGCCACCCGTTGGCTGCCGGTTACCGCCGGTTGGCCGAACAGATCGTAGATGATCCGAACTTCCGGGATTGGTTGAGTGAGTAAGAACATGACTTAACCAGAAGGGGATGTCACATTCCAACTTCCCACTGCGTCTTGTTCTTAGGTGAGAGCGATGAATTCAAATAGGACCCTGGCCCGAGAGAACGCAGATGATCCTGGTGCAGTGACACCTGCAGCTTTACTTCCCGCTCATGCCCAGGCTGTGTTTGCGGTATGTCTGGCCAATACTCAGACCTATCACGACGCCGAAGACGTCATGCAGGCCGTTTTCCTGAAGGCTATTGGAAAGATCTCAAGCCTGCGCGAGCCTGCGCGAGCCTGCGCGAGTTCGCCCCTGGCTACTGCAAATTGCACGTCGAGAGTGCATCGACTTCCACCGTAGGCGGAAATCAACAGAACCACTTTTAGACGAACCGTCAACTCCGACTCCCAGCGGCAATGTCTTTTGCGAGCGTCTGCAAGAGGCCATCCCCCAGCTTTCTCAGAACTACCGTGAAGTAATCGTCCTCTACTACATGGATGGACGCGACTGTTCGAGCGTTGCAGCTTCCTTAGGTGTAACAGAAGTGGCAGTCAGGCAGCGCTTGGTGCGTGCAAGGGCCACGCTTCATGATCTTCTGCAGGAGGATCGACCATGACAGATTCGAAACAATGTAGAAATCGATTCGAGAACATTGTGGGCCTCATCATGGGTGAATTGAATCCCCATGCTACCGGGGAATTGCAAGACCACATCGCTGTCTGCCAGAGGTGCCGGGAGGCTCGGGATACCCTAGTGGAAGAGGAGAAGGAGGTCCGATCAGCTTTTGAGGCACTCGCCTGCCGCCTCGGACCGGTCGAGCGAGTGTTGCTTGAGAATCGGCAATGCCAACCAAAGGCTTGTGTCGACTTATCCAACGACCATTTTCATGAAAGGGTGAAGAGTATGATTCTCTCGCACAAACGACTGAGCGTTGCAGCGGCGACAGTCATGGCCTTAGCAGGCAGCGTGATCTTGTATGTTTTCTTATTTCCGTCCTCGACCGATGCGTACGCCTTGGAGCAGACGGCTCAGGCCAACAATCGTGTCACGAGTTACCACGTCAAAATCACACCTGCCGCCGAGCTGGGCGAGGCTTGGATTGAAATGAATCCAGACGGCACCCCTCTGCGCGCGAGGATGGATCTCTTGAGCCCCGACGACGGTGCCAAGGTTGTGATCCTGTCGGGAGCGAAGGCTGAGGTCTGGTTCAAGGACAAGAAGAGCCACGTCTTCGTCACGAACAAAGATGCTCTGAAGGGTATTATGGCGCTGCGAAACATCTTCGACCCGAAGTTGGCATTCGAGGAACTCCAGGCCCGCAAGAAGGCGGATGAAGTGCAAGTTGCAACGAAAGAGCCTGCCAAGAAAGGTGAACCGATTACGCTGACGGTTACGTCCAAGAAGACGCCTGATCGACGGGCGGTGTACGATGTAGATCCTGACACCAAGCTTGTGAAACGGGTGATTGATTACCGCCGCCGTGGCGACCAATGGGAGCAGGTGGGGCTGCGAGAGTACCTCGACTACAGCAAGCCGATCGATCCGAAGATATTCCAGTTGGAGTTGCCCAAGGACGTGTTCACCGTCGACCAGATCAATCAGAAGGTCGGCCTGGTGAAAGGCAATCTCAGCGACGACGAGATCGCGACGAAGTTGGCCAAGGAGTTCGTTGAAGCCATCATCGCGGACGACTTTCAAAAGGCTGGGATTCTAGTCGGGGGGATGCCTGCGGAAGCATTGAAGATGCGATTCCAACGCGCACAAGTCAAGTTTATCCGCATTGTTAAAATTGGCAGCCCTAAACCGAATCCCAAAAGTCGCTCGGTTTTAGTGCCTGTCACGGTGGAATTGGAGGTGAACGGTAAGAAAATGGAAAAAGAACTGTCCCCCTCTTCCCGCGTGGTGGAGGGGCAGCCGGATCGATGGATTATCATCGGCGGGTTTTAGAGCGCGCGCCGATTCACTCGGAGTGGCCCCCTCTCCCCGAGCAGACTTTTTCGCTTTGGAGGTTTAGGAGAGCCTTGAACATGTCCTTCCCCCTTCGGGAGAAGGTGGCCGAAGGCCGGATGAGGGGTGGCTGATATCATTTGGCAGTTCGCCCCCTCATCCTATCCTTCTCCCCGAGGGGAGAAGGGACTCGCTGCCGGCTTTTTCCCGTAGTCAAAAGCGAAAAAGTCTGCAGAGGGAGAGATGACACGATCTTAACACTGGAAGCGAGAGGTTGTGGGCTGTCTCCTGACCGGCCCACAACAAGTGACATGATGTGAAAACACGCCAAACCAAAAACTTGAAAGCTGCACGATCTCCAGAGGCAGAGGAACCAGAAGTTTGACAATCACCTGCTCGACGGCTCACTGCCGCGTGTCCAGAACAACAGATTGGCACCGATCTCGACTCTACGTACTCGCGCTATCCGTCAACACGGGTTTGGATGAATCGCGACCGAAATGTCGCTGTAGATCGTTGACGTAGGTGTACCCCAACGCGCCAGCGTTTTCCATCAACCATTTCTCAACACTTTCCGTTCCAAGAGGAGCTTTCTTGGATACGAGGAGTTCCTGTTTGAGCCCCAGCAGTTCCTCCTTGGTCAAGACAATATCCCGCAATAGCAGTTCGATCGGTTTGAGCGTTAACAACGAAAGCCAGCCAGGCACGCCTGGCATCCACCGGCGAACACCGCAGGCTCTTTGCAAGATCCCAAGGTATTCGCGAAAGCTCATGATGTCGGGGCCCGCGGCATCGATCTGCTGGTTCTCCTTACTTTCCCCGGCATCCACGATGATCCGCGCCGTGTCATCCAAGGTGATCGGTTGCAGTCCGTAGTCACCACGATCGGGCATGGGAAAGAAGGGAAAGTGCCTCAAAAACCAGGCGATGTTATTGGAGAGAACATCGTTGGGACCGACTACGAGAGTCGGGCATACGATGGCGTAGTTTGGAAGTTCCGAGCGGACAAAAGACTCCACCCGATCCTTACCCGCGTAGTAACCGAGGTTCGTTCCCTCTGCCGCATTGCTGACGCTAACATGAACAACTCGTTCAACCCCCGCATCTTTGGCCGCAGACAACAACAGTTTGGAATTGTCGACGGCCGTATCAAAAGTCTGACCTTGCCAGGGAATTCGGATCCAATACGTGTTGATAAACAGGTTCGCCCCGGCAAGTTGCTCAACGATATGCTCCCGTTCGAAGCGCAGTGGCGCCGCGCTGATGCTCTCGCAGCCCGGCGGTGTTGCGCGATTCGTCAGGGTATGCACTTGCCAGCCCCGACGAAGCAGTTCTTGCGTCACTGCGGAGCCGGTGTAGCTGAACGCTCCAGTGATCACGGCCTTTTGCATTTGACACACCAATCAGCGATGAGATGAGCGGAAGAGAGAACCCGATCACGCTGGGAAGCAGGCAGAGTGCAGGATAGTCGCCATAATACTCGTAATGGTTGTGACGCGCCAAACTGAGTTGCTCGCTGTGTAGATCAGATAGTGTGTTTAGAACACCAAGCAAGACAAGCCGATGACTGTTCTCGTCTAATTCCTGTTGTACCCCGGTCTCCCGACCGGGGACGACTCCGACCGAAGGTCTCCACTTCACAAACGGAGTTTCATTAAGCGCTCAGAAGGTGAGACCTTCGATCGATCGCGACGCGTGGCTGGGTCGGGAGGCCTGCCACAACCAGTTACAGCGCGCGATCGGGTTGGGAGACTTGCCACAACCTGAGTCAAGTTTTCAGCGACGGGCACCGACCGCAGGTTGGTCGGAGAGCGGGTCGCCGCAGCCAAACGATAGCTCGTGTCGGTCTGAGGCAGAGCCTCACTGGCCGTCATTTCTTTTTCAGCGGTGCCATCCATAGATGGACCTTGTGTCGATTACCGTCCTTATCCGATTCGAATTCGATTGTCTTGTCAGGTTTGATTCCAGGAATCTCAAACTGGTGTGAAACGATGCACGAACCGGGTTTGAGCTTCTTCAGTTGCGGGATCAGCTTTTCGAGCTGTTTGGGAAGCAAGTAGACGGCGATCATGTCGGCTGGGCTGAGGTCCAGCGTGAAAACGTCCGTCTGCTCGATCGTGACGAGCCGTTCGACACCGGCTTTCACGGCATTCTCTCGCGACAATTTCACGAGTTCCGGGTCGATCTCATAACCCACGGCCCGGCAACCGTGCTTCTTCGCCGCCGCGATCACAATCCGCCCGTCGCCGCTGCCGAGATCGTAGATGACGTTGGACTTCTTCACTGCGGCCGTTTCGAGCATCTTCTCCACAACGTCCTGCGGCGTGGAAACAAAAACACTGCGCAACGTACTCTCTGCCGAGTGGTCGGTGCCGGCCGCTGGAGCCGGAACCGCGATCTCTCGTGGTTCGCGATTCGGCCGTTTGAAAGCGTCACGACGTACGTCGTAGCAAAACAGGTTGTTGTTGTCGCGCAGATACAACCGGCCGCTGGCAATCACCGGATGCGTCGCACCAATCGACTGTTCATGATCGGGGATCAAAAAACTTCCTTTTTCGACGTACTCATTTGGGTTTGCTTCAACCAGTGTCATCAACCCATCAGCCTGTCGCACGTACAGATGTCCATCGGCATAAAGGATGGCGTTCATCTGCCGGCCTCCGCTACGACGCTCCCAGGTTGGCTCGCCTGTCTTCCACTCCAGACAGACCGGACCGTAGCGTGAATCGCCGTACACATGTTCGCCGACGCGCACCAGACAATCTTGAAAGTTGTTGAGATTCAGCTTCTGCCGGTAGTATCGTTCCGTCACGACAGTGCCGTCGGCAGAGGCTTGCAACTCAAGAAGCGCAACGCCTTCCACTTGGCGAGCGCTGGCACAGAAGATCTGATGGTCTCGCAACAGCGGTGTGAAAGAGTTCTGCCTGGTCGCGAACCGATCATTTTGCCACAGAATGTTGCCCTCCGTGGCGGAGACTCCGATCAGACCATTCTGCAGGAAGACGACGTATTGTTGTTGATCTTTCAACGTCACCGCCAGTGTCGCGGCATGGGCGGAAGCGACGCCTTTCGGCACATGCGTCTCCCAGATGGTTTCTCCGGTCACTTTGTTCAATGCCACAACGGCGGCTCGTGACCCACCGGGCGCACAGATCAGTTTCTCGCCATCTACCAAGGGGAAATCGCAGTACCCCCACACACCTCGCTTGCCGTCGAAATCTTTAATGTAGTCTTTGCGCCACAGCTCCTTGCCATCGCGGCAACGCAAACACACCAGTTGGCCCGTCGCGGTGAAAGCGAAAACCCGCTCACCGTCAATCGTCGGAGCGCGCTGGCTGAGCCAACGCATCAGGCGATGCTGACGGAATCCCGGTCCCAGTGGAGCAGTCCAAAGATGCTCGCCTGAAGTCTCCTCAAGCACAACGATGTATTCGTGATCCTCGTGATGCCCCAAAATGAAAATGCGTCCTCCGGCGATGGAAACCGAAGCGATCCCATCCACCACACCCCGCGCCTTCCACAAGAGTGGCGGTCCGCCTTCCGGCCACTGCTGGAGCAAGCCGGTCTCCTTTGAAACATTGTCACGGTTCGGCCCGCGCCATTGGGGCCAGTCATCAGCGTCTATGGATCGGATGATCAACAACAGAACCGTAACAACGACAAGCGAAACAGTATACGGTCGCAGGTTTCGAATCATGGAAAACCTCACTCGTAAGACAATGATCTGCTCGCATTTTCTCGACCGGGACCTCGAAAAAAAGCGATCTCTGTGGTCCTAGACGTCATTTGACTGACGGTATAGCGCAAAAAATCGCGTGTTCTTCAGTCTTTGTTTTCGAGTCGTGAGTCCATCCGGGCGTCGAATATCTGGACCCGTGGCCTCGCAAGAAAACACCCTCGAAAAAGGTAAATCAACCAAGCCGGGCCCAGCGAAAACGAGACCCGACCGACCCGACCCCGTATCCGCGTCCACTGTCTCGGCCCACCCGTACGTTGACCAGACTAAGACCCCCAAATTCAAATGCAAGAAGTGACACCTCAAACGTGCACGCTAGCCTTGGTCGCGGCCGCGAGTCTTGTTCTATCCGAATTGCAAAACGCAGATTGCCTTCTGACTATTGACGACCGCCAACCGCTTGCCAGCCGCACCGTACGCGACGGTCGCATAGCGCCGATTCATAGAAAAAGTTCGGCATTACGAAAACGACGGGCTTTTTGGTGCAAATGAGTGTATTCCGCTTCTTATCGATTGTCGCTGGTGTTATCAGTTGATTCACCACGCGCTTCTGTGTCTTCGATTGTTGCTGTTTGCTCGCGGCCAATTGCGGAATCATCGGCATCATTAGTAGCGGTTGTACTCCAAACAGTTAGATCACCATGTTCGACGTCTTTCCAGTGACCACTTCCCGTCACCAAGTACTTCCCATCGGGACTAAACGCCAATGCAAACACTTGGTTGTGATGCGGCAGTTCGAGGACCGCCTGACCCGTTGCCGCACCCAAAACTCTCACCGTATGGTCTTCGCCGGCCGAAGCAAGCAACTTACCATCCGGACTGAACGCGACATCATAAACGTGAGTTCCGTTTGCTTCAAAGCGAAGAATCTCTTCTCCTGTGTCGGCGTCAACAATACATAACGGCCGGACAACCTTGCCCACGGGCGTACGCCGACCGTCCAATCCTAAGGCCAGTCGTTTCCCATCAGGGCTGACTGCCAACCGCCAGACTCGGTTCGGCATTGGACGATTGAAAATCTCCGATCGCGACGAGGTGTTCCAAGCAATCAGGCGCGCACCGCCAGCGTAGAGACGATGTCCGTCCGGGCTGAATGAAATGGCATCGACAGGCCCTGAAATAGTAATCGAATGGACTTTTGTGCCATTTTGAATATCCCAAAGTATGAGATGACCGCCGTCGGTTCCCGAAGCAAGTAGCTTACCATCATGGCTAAATCGGACGCAGTTCACACGTCGACGGCCACCTGCCAAATCGAGAATTACCTGACCAGTGTTCAGATCCCACACTTTAATCGTCCGATCTTCGCTGGCGGTAGCAAGCAACTTGTTGTCTGGGCTGAATGACACGGAGAAAATCCTGTGTTTGTGTTTTGACATATCATGCAGGATGCGTCTTCCCGACATATGCTCCCAGACAGAAAGCTCGCCGGGACCGGTCTTCCATTCGCCTCCACCTGCCGCGACAAGCTTCCCGTTTGCACTCAACGCCACACAGTAAACTGCCTTTGTGTCGACCGAAGCAGTCGACTTCTTCCACGTCGTATTGTGTTTCCAGAGTTGTATCGTTCGCTCGGTGGCCCACGCCATCCAGCGGCCATTTTGGCTAACGTCAATGCACTGGATTGGTCGTTCTTCAAAATGAAACGTCCTAATGTTCCGGCTCGTTGCCATGTCCCAGATCCTTAGCAGCCCTTGTTCTCCACCCGATGCGAGAAATTCGCCATGGCGGAAAAATCGTACGCTGTTCACCCAGTTCTCATGGGGGAAATTCACGACGTTTTCACCGGTCAGGTCAAACACAAAAACTTGGCTACCAGTTGCAGTCGCCAGATGCTGGCCGTCGGGGCTAAATGTGACACAGAATAATGGTCCTAGCGGTCGGTCTTCGAGAACCGGATGAAGTTCCCTGACCTTAGCGCCTGACAGAACGTCCCACAAAACAACCGAATGCCTTTTCGTGCTGGGTGATCGCTCTAAATTGCCAGTAGCCAAAAGTCGTCCATCTGGACTGAATGCGACAGCGGCGTGGCCCGCCAACTGCCGTTCCTGCTGCAACGTTCGTAGATTCCAAATGATGGTCCTTGCATCCGTTCCACTGGAGCCGAACCCACGACCGGTCTCGGTAATCCTAATCCGGTACACCCACGGAGCCGATGCCAAGAGTCGGCTGTCAGGGCTGAACGCTACGGAATGAACGGTTTTGTGGTGACCGCGGAACGTGTGAACCTCCTCTCGCGTTGCAACTCGCCAAAGTTTGACTGTTTGATCCTCACTTCCCGATGCAAGGAACTCTCCGTTGCTGCTGAACGCCAAACAAGTGATGGCTCCAGAGTGACCTCTGAGAATGCGAGGCGTTTCTGGATTCGACAAATCTCGCAATCTGATGACGTTCTCTTTGCCCGCGGACGCAAGCAACGACCCGTCCGCACTCAAAGCCACGCATCGCTGTCCAGTGAATGTCGACAAAGTCGGCTGGCAGATGCTCTTCAGGTAGTGATGCAACCACCCGCGTTCCAATTCGGGTGCCTCATCGAGGTACTGCAAAGCTTGTGGTATGTTATTACCCAGCCAATCTCCATGCGCAAGCTTGACTTGCGTGAAATACAGTTGTCTTTGACGTTGCATAACTTGATCGTCGAGTTCTGCCAATTCTTCCCTTGCCTCATTGAGGTCGCCCAATAGTGTGGACACTCGCTTGTGTTGTTTTCGAAGATCGGTGTGGGCTTTGGTCACCTTATCTCTTTCGGTTCGAATGACCATGTTGCTTATCGCCAGCGTCGCAATGACGACGGCCGCCGCAAGCGTCGTTATGCCCACTAAGGTAGCTACCACCGGATTGCGTCGACACCAACGCCAAGTTCGTTGCGCCCGGCTTATCGGACGGGCCTGGATTGGCGCTCCCGCCAAGTAACGTTCCAGTTCCTCAGCCAACTGCCACGACGTTGTGTAACGCTTCTGCGGCTCTTTCTCCAAACATCTGGAACAGATCGTCGCCAGATCACGAGGAACACCGCTGTTCAGCTTTCTTAGGCTTGGTGGATCGTCCTTCAGGATCTGAACGAGCAGCATCTGCTTGTCGCCGCGGAAGGGGAGCTCACCAGTTAACAGTTCAAACAGGATGACACCCAGGGAATAAATGTCTGCGCGGCAATCGACGGTGTGGCCTTCGCCGCGGGCTTGTTCGGGAGACATGTAGGCGGGCGTGCCGAGGATTTGGCCTTCGACCGTCATCGTGATCTCACCCGTTTCCCGTTTGGCCAGGCCGAAGTCGACGATGTGAGGCTCGAGGGCGTCAAGAGTCGAGGGTCCAGAGTCGAGAGCCGGAGAAATCGAGTCTGTTTGGCTCTTGACTCTTGTCTCTTGACTCTTGACTCCAAGGCTCTTGACTTCAATCATGATGTTGCCTGGCTTCAGATCGCGGTGGATCACACCGGCTTCGTGCGCGTGATGCAGTGCCTTGGCGATCTTGACGCACAGCTCGGCCGACTCGCGGGGTGTGAGCCGCTTGGCGTCGGCCCACTCTTTTAGCGTCGCGCCTTGAATGAAGTCGCTGACGATGTAGATCGTGTCGTCCTGCTTGCCGACTTCGTGAACGCTCACTATGTTCGGATGTTTTAACTGGGCCGCCGCACGAGCGTCGCGCAGGAACATCTCGGTGCGAGGTTCGTCGAGTTGGCCATGGCGAGGAATCTTGACGGCGACCGTGCGGTCCAGTTTCGTGTCGCGGGCTTTCCACACGCTGCCGAACTGGCCGATGCCGACATGATCGAGTAATTCGAAGTGGCCGATGGTTTTCGAACCAGCGGGAAAGTGTGCTTTCGTCTTTTCTCCCACCAGGCTAAAACTACTGCCACAGGAAGGACAACTGATCTCCGTCAGCGGCGCATCTTCGAGTAGCTCGATCGGATTGTGGCAGTGCGGGCAACGAACATGCAGCACATTTGCGGCGGCTTGGCGGAGTGGACGGACCAGCTTCTCCACACGTTCGTGCTTCACAAAGAACTCACGCAGTTCTGCGGTGAATTCCGGATGGGCTGTTATCCACCGGTCCATATCGACCGACTCACCCGCATCGATGGCACGCATAAGATCGGCGAGGATCTCGTCGAATTGTTGCTGCCGAGCCGAGGAAGGTGTACTGTCGCTGCTGTGGTCTGTCATACTTCACTCTCGTCATCAAGCAGTTCGTGAAGTCTGTTCAAGCCACGATACACCAAGCCAGCGACCGCCGCCTCGCTGCGATCCATTTGGTTGGCGACTTCAGCCAGTGACATGCCCTGCAAATGTCGCAGAATCACGGCGTCGCGTTGCGCTTCTGGGAGTTCCGTTAACGCGTCTGCCAAGCGAAGCAGCTCTTCTTTTTTTGATACATGCTGGCTGGGCGATGATTGTGACGCCGCAAGCCAACTTTCGGCACGGCAGAACGAGCCATCAATCTCTAGTTCCAACGATCGCTGCCGCGAAACGTCACGTTTGGCTCGATGCTGATGACGCAGCGCGTCGGCCAGATTGCAAGTTAAGATCTTGCGCAGCCAGGCTGCCCGCTCGGCGTCCGTGTCGCCACGAAATTGACTCTTCTTTGCGTGTGCGTCCAGCAACGTTTGCTGGACCAAGTCCGAGGCGTCGATCTTGTTCTGCACGCGCGGACCGAGATGGGCTCGTGCCAGCAGATACAGATACGAGTGAAACTGGTCTAACGTTTCGTGTTTAGAGTTCACGGGCTGATTCATTTCGGTCGATTCACGACAGGCCGCAAGGGAACGCACATTATGCCGAACGATTTGGTTTGCCGCGAACAAAACCGCGGACTCCATCGAAGGGCACCGGCCATGGGTAAGCCATCGCTTATCCTGGGACCGTCACTGGTGTGGTCCATCCCTCGGCGGCGAATCGATTCCCGGTATCCGGCAACTCGGCCATCAACCGCTGCTGTACGAAACCGACGGCCTGCCGCCTTTGGCTGCCCGAGACTCATAACACCGTTAGCAATCGCATCGGGATGTCGGCACGGAGTCAACTCGTCCGCGTCCGGCATCAACTGGCTGTTCACGAAACCGGCACACAGCTTTACGCTTGCGGCTTTCGCCAAGGCAATGAATGTCTGCATTGTCGATCTCTCCCGCAAAGGACCTTGAGCCGAGTGCTATGGGACTAGATGACAGGAATCAGAGTGCTTAGCGCGAAAAACAGAAAAAATCACTGGAGTTTCGGGGTGATACCATTCAAGCGGATTATTCACTGGCTGTTTCTCAGCGAGGGAATCCACGTGCTTCCTCGAGACGCTTTGGGTTAGTTTGCGCGGTGTTTTGGGCAAGATAGTCACAATATCTTTTCACGACATGACTTGCACCGATACTGGCGAAGCTCATGAATAATTCATTTTCGTAAACCACCAGCTCTGCTGGTGCGTACCCATCAGGCTCCGCCGTTTCACAGTGATGGGAATGGTACTTATCTTATTGCAACCAATTGGCTGTAAGTTTCTCGAATCTGTCACCTCTCCCGCTTGCGGGAGAGGTCGCGGTTTCAACCGCGG
>PVBE011174166.1_pt1 | contig 20319 bp, 19 predicted proteins | sample 1631181 | NCBI WGS metagenome assembly PVBE01 (sample SAMN08397723, study PRJNA350692) | Marine metagenome, whole genome shotgun sequencing project. | isolation source: water | place: Pacific Ocean | collected 2012-04 | reverse complement strand
GGGGTAGTTCGCTCCAGGGAGCCCCGGTCCACAGGATCCACAAGATACCCTCGAAGCACTTGCGGTTATCTGCCCAGGGGCGACCGCCCTTGGGATTAATCTTCCGGGGCGGGAGATGGGGCTGGATCAGCTTCCACTGCCAATCGGTGAGGCCACGCCTTGCCATGGCTGCACTCCTCCCGGCGGAGAACCACAGCATACCAAGTCATTTTGAAGTTATGAAATGACTTCTAGGCGCGCCCCGCGAATTGGAACCGAAAGAGATCAATTTCCTACTTCAGGCCAACTTCTTTGTAGTAGCGCATCGCCCCTTTATGGAAAGGCGCCGACAGACCGCCCAACATCGCCTTCGGAGTCAGGAACTTGAAAGCGGCGTGCGAGGCCTTGAATTTATCGAGGTTCCCAAAGACGGCTTTCACCACGTCGTAGACCACCCCCGGATCCTGCTTCGTGCTCGTGACGAAGGTCGCTTTGACGGCGTAGGTTGGAACGTCATTGCTCACGCCCTTGTAGATTCCGCCCTTGATAACGGTCATGACGTAGAAAGGGTTCGCCGCCACCAGCTTCTTGATCCCCGCGGAGTTGACGGGGACTATGCGAAGGTCGGTGCTGTTGGCGATTTCGAGACCGCCCCCCCAGGGATTGCCGACGGTGTAGAAAAAAGCGTCGATCTTCTTGTCCACCAGCGAGCGGCTGGCCTCGCCCTGCTGAAGCCCTTCGGCCTTGATGTCTTTTTTGCGGTCGATGCCGTAAATCTTGAGAACATCTGTCGCATTGCCCCGCTGACCCGAGCCGGGGTTGCCGATGTTCACACGCTTGCCTCGCAGATCGGCGACTTTCTTGATTCCCGTGTCCGCGCGGGTGGCTAGCAACACGGTCTCGGGATGGGCGCTGAAAACGCTCCTGAGCTCCTTGACGGGGCCCTTCTTCTTCCAGTCGGCCTTGCCGTTATAGGCCTGCCAGTTGCGGTCGGACTGCGCCACGCCGAAATTCAGGAGGCCTCGCTTAATCGCGTTGATATTGAAAACCGACCCCAGGGCCGGCCGGCCGATGCAGTTGTAGCCTTTGCTTTTGAGGCTCTTATTGACCACTTTGCACACATTCAGAGCGACCTGATAATAAACGCCTGTGGTGGAGCCTCCGCCGACGACCAGAAACTTGGCGGCGGAAGCGGGGCCCGAAGCCCCGGCCAAACCGACAACAACCATCATGGCGACCATCCACTTCAATCCTTGTCTCATCGTTTCATCCCCCTCGCTGAACAAAATGGAAGTTTCGTGTATCGAATCCCCTAATTCTTCCAACAAAGCGCGAGCCAAACAAAACGCTATGCCGCCCGAGTGCGACGGCGCCCGCGAATTTTTGGCATCGCCAGTAAGCTGCCCCAAAACCGGGGCTTCCTCTCCTTGGCAACAGAAAACCAATGTATTTCCTTGTTTATCCACAACCATACTGAGATGAACTTTTTTCGTCAACGCCCTAGATCGGTCCACCTTTACGGCGGCTGAGCAGGTGGGCCATACTGTCTTTTCGTGGGCCAATCCTGAATTCCACAGTCTGAGGGTATTCATCCGTGTCGCCGCCATCCTGGGATGTCATTGTGGTCGGCGCCGGAATCATCGGCCTCGCCTCCGCAATGGAGATATCCCGCCGCCATCCCGACAAGCGAATCCTCATTCTCGACAAAGAGGGCCAGCCCGGCCTGCACCAATCCGGCCACAACAGCGGAGTCATCCACGCGGGCCTCTACTACCGGCCCGGCTCCCTCAAGGCCCAAACCTGCGGCGAGGGCGCCCGGTCGATGGTGGCCTTCGCCGAGGAGCATGGCATCGACTACGAAATTTGCGGGAAAATCGTGGTCGCCACCGGCCCGGAAGAGATTCCTCGGCTGGAGGAGCTTCACCGCCGGGGCTCGGCCAACGGGATCGAGGGCATCAAGGTCCTCGGCCCCGCCCAGACCAAGGACATCGAGCCTCATACGAACGGCGTTAAAGCGCTGTGGATCCCCTCGACCGGTATTATCGATTACCCGGCGGTTGTGCGGGCCTACGCGCGGATTTTCGAGGAGGCGGGCCAGGAGATTCGGCTGGGCGCCGAGGTGACCGGAGTCGTAAAGGGAAGCGGGGGGATCACCGTCGAGACAAGCGCGGGTGATTTTTCGGGAAAATTCCTGGTGAATTGCGCGGGCCTCCACGCCGACCGGGTCGCGCGGCTCGCCGGTGGACGCATTCCGCTGCGCATCATTCCCTTCCGGGGGGAATATTACGAGCTGAAGGCCGAGAAACGCTCCCTCGTCCAAGGACTCATCTACCCGGTGCCCGATCCGGCCTTTCCCTTCCTCGGCGTGCACTTTACGCGAAGGATCGACGGAACCATCGAGGCGGGGCCGAACGCCGTCCTCGCCTTCAAGCGCGAGGGCTACGCCAAGACGCAGATGAACCCCGGCGATATGTTCGATACCTTCTCCTATCCCGGTTTCTGGCGGATGGCGAAAAAGTACTGGAGGGTCGGCGCGGGCGAGATGGTCCGCTCGGCCAGCAAAACCGCCTTCACGCGGGCGCTCCGGAAACTCATGCCCGATATCGGGGAGGATGACCTTGTCCCCGGCGGGGCGGGAGTACGCGCCCAGGCCGTCGATATGGAGGGAAAGTTGATGGACGACTTCGCCATCGTCCACACCGAGGGGGCGATCCATGTGTGCAACGCGCCCTCGCCGGGCGCGACGGCATCGCTCATGATCGGGAAAAAAATCGCCGACATGGCCGAGGAGGCCTATCCGGCGCTGGCGGGGAGATAGCCGGGGGGCGCCGAGTTCAGCTACTGGCGAATCGGCTCGGGCAGCCCGCCCGCCAGGAGGATGGACACGGCCTCGGCCGCGACGTTGCCGCCGCTGATCACGGCGATCGTTTTCGCGCCCTCTCCCGCCCGGCCGGTCATCCACGCCGCCACCGAGACCGCCCCCGAGGGCTCGGCCAGAATCTTTCCCCTCGAGAAAAGCAGCCGGAAGGCCTCGGCGATCTCTTCCTCGCTCACGAGAACCACCTCGTCCACGCGCTCGCGGATGTGGGCGAAGGGAAAATCTCCCGGACGGGTGGCCGAAAGGCCGTCCGCCATGCTCTCCCACCGATCGAGCGTCACCGGCTCTCCCGCCTCGAGCGAGCGGTGAATCGCCGCTCCGCCCTCGGGGTTCACCCCTACGATGCGGACACCGGGACTGCGGAGCTTGATGGCGCTGGCCACCCCCGCGATCAGGCCGCCCGAGCTGCAGGGTACGATGACGGTCTCGACATCCGGCATATCGTCGAGAATCTCCATGCCGATTCCGGCATGTCCAGTGGCCACCCGGCGGTCCTCGGCCGTGTTGATGACATGCATCCCCCGCTCACGCGCCACCTTTTCCATCATCGGCTTGCGGGCGCTATAGCGGTTTTCACAAAAAACAATCTCGGTTCCGTAGCCCCGAATAGCCTCGATCTTATAGGGGCTCATGTTCTCCATCATCACCACGACGACCGGAATTCCGAGCCGCTTCCCGGCGTAGGCGAATGCCTGGGCGAAGTTACCCGAAGAGCTCATCACCACTCCGCTTTCGCGCTCCTCCGGCGTCAGGGAACCGAGAATATGAAACGCGGCGCGGGGCTTGTAGGCGCCGGTGACCTGGAGATTCTCGAGCTTGAGGTGCAGCCGCTCGTTTCCCACTTCGGCTGAGTTTCGGGAAAAGGGAACCAACGGCGTCCAGCGTATATCGGGGGGCAGGCCCGCCCGCGCCTCCTCGATTTCCTTCAGGGTGGTCAATTCAGTCATGGCGAAATCTCCCTCTGGCTTTCCGCCGGTCGCCTAAACGTCCGGGCAGTAGCTGTTCTCGGGCGGATCGGGCTTCGTCCATTGAGCGAGAAGCTTTCCGCCCCTGTAGGCGGCCTCGAAGGGTCCCTTCAAGGTAAGAACGACCACCGGTTTTTTTCTGCGGCTCATCTGATTCCGGTAGATCCGGCTCTGCTCCATGTAGAGCTCTCGCTCGCTCGGAAGGGATACGAAAAATTTTTCAAAAAAGCGCATGAACATCTTGATGAATTCCTTGGTGACGACGCTGTGGCGGTCCACGAGGTAGCATTTATCCTCAATGACGCGGTTGTAAATGATGCCCAGAAAATTTCCCTTCGTATCGAGATAGGGTTCGAAGGGAAACGTCCTGCAGGAAATCGATCGGTTTTCGCGCTCGCAATACCTGGGCCCGCGGCACTCGACAAAAACGCTTTCGTCAGCGTCGATCTCCTCGACGAGATCGAACTCGTCGCTGTTCCGCGGCCTGAACTCGTGCCAGAGGCAAGACTGTTTTTGCAGATACTCCCACTCCTCGGGAAAAGCGATGGGCACGACCCATCCCGTGTCGCAACAAAAAGGCTCGCCGTCGTTGAAGGGGGCGCATTTTTTTCCGCAGTCAAACGCCGTTGGCGCGCTGTGAAAGACCCGGTAGAGTTCCTTGAAATCCTCAGGCTTCAACATGTCCCGACTCCATGGTGCTGGAGGAATCTCAAATTGAGGCGGATCGATACGATTTCGGCGGGGGCGGCTCCCCGCCCGCGGGCGCGGTGGGCCGAAACACCCCCGGGGACAACCGGCCGCCGGTTTCGGCCACCCATACCCCCGTTAAAATAAGGGCCGCGCCTGCCAAGCCGGCCGCGCCGGGAAACTCCCCCAGCAAAACGGCTCCGAACCCGAGGGCAAAAAGCGGCTCGGTCAGAATCCAGATAGATGCCCGGGTGGGCTCCAGGCGACGCTGGGCCCAGGTCTGGAGGAAAAAGGCGCCGGTCGTCGCAAACACTCCGGTCACGAGAAGCGCGATGGCGACACCATCGCTCATGCGAACCGGACCGCCCCATAAAAACGCCCCCGCCGCCGCCAGCGCCGAAGCGCTCAACAACTGGACACAAAAAAACCGGAGCGTTTTCACCCTCTTGCCGAATGTTCCCAGACAAATAATGTGCAGCGCGAACATCAGAGCGCAAACCAGCGTGAGTAAATCTCCCCGGCCCACGCCGGCAAAGTCGGCCCCCGTAAGCCCCCACAAGCCCAGGGCGGCAATCGCCGCTCCGGCCGCGTGCTTGAGCCGGGGAGGCTTTCCGCCCACCCACATCAAAAAAGGAACCATGACGACGCAAAGACCGGTGATAAAAGCGGAATTGACGGCGGTCGTAGTGCGTAGGCCTAACGTCTGAAAAAGAAACCCGCCGTACAGCGCGGCCCCGGCCACCGCGCCCATCGACCACTCGGCAGGGCGTATCCGCAATATCTCCTGCCGGCGGGGAAGCCCCGCGAGCACCACCGCCAACACACCCAGCGCTGCGGCGAACCGCATCCCCAGGAACGAGATTGCATCGACATCGAGAAGCGCCGTTTTCACCAGGGGAAAAGTGGCGCCCCAAACCAAAGCCGCCGCGAGCAGGGCAGCGACGGGAAGATTCAGGTTATGCAAGCGGCCGTCCTCCGGCGGCGGGTCGGCCCGCCTTTGATTGCAAAAAATATCCGAGTGAATCCTTCGGAGCCCCGCCCCGAAAAACGAGCGGAAATCTTACCATAATGCCCGACGGTAACGCCCGGCGGGAACGTCCGGCGAGCTGACCTGAAGTCCGGCCGCCGCCACGACACGGGGAATACGGGATGGAATCAACCGGAAAGATTATGAACGACCGGCGGAGAGTTCAACTCTCGATCGAACTCAACTATCGGGAGAAGGCTCCGGGAGGGAGAGCGCCCGCGACACCGCTACCGCGCCCTGAAGGGCGATATAATCGCAAATGTCGATTTCATCGGCATGAAGCTCGCGGGGATTATCGAAGTAAAGGGCCATCAAGCCCACCACTTTGTCCCCGACCCTCATCGGAAATACCGTAGCCGAGGCGATTCCCTCGTTTTTCAAAACCTCGGGCGCATCCTCCCACTCCGATACGGCGAGAACTTCAACGAGGTGTCTCTCCTTCACGGCAATGTGCTCGGGAAGCTTTCCAGCGCCGATAGCCACGGCGGCCCTGAAGGCGTCTCCCAGATTCGAGCACGATATTTCGAACAGTTGGTCGAGATCGTCGTCATAAACCGCGGAGAAGAACCGATCCGCACCGACATACCGGGCGGCCTCCTCGGTGCCGTAGGAAATCACTTCCCGAAAATGGTCCCCGCGCGCCACCGATTCGCCCAGGCGAGTGAGCGCGGCAAAAGGCGTGTTGGAGGGCAGCGGTTCGATAGCATCGTGCGTGGAACTATCGCCGGGATCATCATAGCTCCCTTCGGCTCTTCTCCTCCTCAACAGCCAAAATGCGCCGAGCAATACGAGCCAGCAGACTAGAACGCCGCCCGCCAGAGTCTGGTTGGTCCTTGCCAACTCCGCCGACGCAGCCATGGGGCCGGTCACACGGACCAGGCGGAGGGTCCGGGTTCCTCCGGGAAAATCGAGGAGTGACATCCACCGCTTCCCATCGCTCACCGTATTAAATGCCGCCGGATCGCAGCAGGCGAGGATCTCAAGACTCGGCCCCAGTCCCTTGTCGAATTCCCGGCCGATGGCGTCGTGAACGAATTCAGAGCCCTTTCGGGCATAAAACACGATCTGGTCCGGTTCGGAAACGAGGAAAAGCCCGTCGCCGGAGCCCACTTCACCTTTATCGAGAGAAATGAAATTCTCCGCGACCAAAACAACTCCCCAATATCTTTTCGTGGATGGAGACGGGGAAACGATAAACAAGGCCGGAATGTCCTCGAGGCGTCCCGCTTCGATATGGTAACGGATCCCTTTACCACTCTTTTTCTGGTTACGGAGGGCGGCTACGGCGCGTCTCCAGACCCTTCTCTCCGACGCCCTGGGCGGCGGAACTCCTCCCTGGCGCCGCGAAGAGAAGATTCTGGCCCGCTCATCGAGTACCACGGCGGCGGAGTGAACCTCCCTCCCACTGCCAGTGTGGTTCAACGCGAAGACCAGAGCCTTTGTAGTAGTGGCAGCGCTGGACGGCGTCGAAGCTATCAGAAGCTCCGCGCCCTGGATTTGGTCCAGGCTTCTTTGGATCCGCGCACTAACCCTCTCCCTGAGCGCCTGAATGAGACGAAGATCGATTTTGTTGAGGCTGTAAAGGCGGGCCGAACGGACAACTCCCATTAATCCCCAGAAGGCGAACCACGCAACCAACCCCGAGAAGAGGGCAAAAAGGAGCATCCGCTTTTGGGAAGATAAACGCTTGACGGTTTTCATACCTGCGGCCGGAGCCCCCGCGAGAACGCAGAACCACCAGGGCGAAGGGACAAGAACACCTTACCTGCTAGAGCGGATAGCGGCAACAGTATTTATTGATTGAAAGGTGCGAATATAAAGAAGCCGCCCCGGAGACCTGATCAAGCGGAGACGGCGCCGCTGGATTGCGAAGAACCGAATATCTTGCCGGCAAAGTGGCAGGCGGTCATGTGCCCGTCCGAGATGACCTGAAGAGGCGGCACCTCGGCGGCGCAAATATCCTCCTTGTAGGGACACCGGGTATGGAACCGGCATCCAGATGGCGGATTCACAGGGCTGGGAACATCCCCCCGGAGGATGATCCGCTCTTTTTGCCCGCCGGCGGCCGGGTCGGGGACAGGAACCGCAGAGAGCAAAGCCTCCGTATAGGGGTGGCGCGGAGACATGATGAGCTCGTCGGCCTCGGCGATTTCGACGATTTCCCCCAAATACATCACGGCGATCCTGTCGCAGATGTGCTGGACGACCGAAAGGTCGTGTGAAATGACCAGGTAGGCGATGCCGAAATCCTTTTGGAGGTCCTGAAGAAGATTGATTACCTGGGCCTGGATGGAGACATCGAGAGCGCTGACCGGCTCGTCCGCGATAATGACCTTGGGATTCAGGGCAAGGGCGCGGGCGATGCCGATTCGCTGGCGCTGGCCCCCGGAGAACTCGTGAGGGTAGCGGCGCATATGCTCCGGCCTGAGACCCACCCGCTGGAGAATCGAAGCCACCTCTTCATCGCGCTTCTTACCCTTCGCGATTTTGTGAATCGTGAGAGGCTCTCCCACGATGCTCCCGATCGTCATCCGGGGGTTAAGAGAGGCATACGGATCCTGGAATATGATTTGCATCTCACGGCGGAGCTGACGCATTTTCTCACGCTCAAGATCCAGGATATTTATCCCCTTGAAAATCACCTCGCCCGCGGTGGGCTCGATCAGACGCAGAATGGCCCTGCCCGCTGTGGATTTTCCGCAGCCGCTCTCGCCGACAAGACCCAAGGTCTCGCCCTCTTCGATATCGAAGCTGATTCCGTCCACCGCCCGGACATGGGCACGAACCCGGGAGAATACCCCCCCCCGGACAGGGAAATGTTTCACCAGATTTTTCACTTCCAGTAGCTTTTCGGCCATTTGGACAAATCCCAAAAGATGGTATGTAAGAGAATGTGCTTCTGATATCTACCAAATCACCGGCGAGAATGCCAATGGTCTTCTACTCCGCAACTGAAAAAACTGCCCCCGGGCAGGAAAAAAAATCACGAGATCGCCCTGTTTCCGCGAGCGGATGAGAAAGCGGGAAAACGCTAAATTTGTGTATCTATTTGATATAAATGATATTAATCCGCCAAGCGCTTTTAGGCACACTCCTTGCCCATACCTAAAGCGCGGGAAGAGAACCGCCGGCCCAAAAATCATTCTTTATGGACTGGGTGGGCCGCAGTTAATATTCGTGGAGTTTTTTGAAACACTAAACTTGATGGGCGGGAGGCCTGACCATGGCTGACATTCCTTCGATTCAACCGGCTGGCGGACCCGGCTCACTCGATCCCAGCCGCCCGGGCAAAAACGATAAATCCACCGGCGGGCCATCGTTCTCGGATGTCCTCGACCGGACCAGCAAAGTGGGCGGCGCCGGCCAGGCTACTCCAAGCCAGGGCCCGGCCTCTCCCCACCCTCCGGCGTATATCGGCCGGGTCGAAAGCGCTCCGGCGGTGCAGGATACCGTCAGTCGGGCGAGCGATGAGTCTTTCGGCTCCTCGAGTCATATCAGAGGCAGTTGGGCAACCCGGATGCCTCCCTCAAGGATATCGAGCCGCTGGTACAGGACATGGCGCTATACCAGGGCCGGCTCATGGACGATATCAAATCGCTGCCCGAGGGCGACCCCGGAAGGGGCATCCCCGAAGAGATGGCCGGCATGGTCACCAGCGAGACCGCGAAATTCTATCGGGGCGAGTACATCTAGCCGAAACATCGTGTTTTCGAGAGCCTCCCGTACAGGAAGACTCTTTTTTTTTCCGGAAACTGGCGGCGGCCATTTGATCAAAATTCCCGCTTTTTGTTAGGTTTCCCCCTCGGACAGTATTTTTTCGCCGCCGCGCGGCGGCTTAAAACCCGCATTTACAATTGATTTCTGCGTTGGGAGGCAAAGATGGCAGAGGAAGAAAAAACCGAAGATAACGAGGAAGCTCCAAAAGAAGAGGCTGCCGGGACCGCGGAGGCCTCTGGCGATTTGGCCAAGGAGCAGGCGGCCCCTGTGGATGAGGAATTGCCGAAGTTCACAGTCAACGAAATTGAAAAAATGAACGTACCCAAGCTCAAGGAAGCCGCGCTTCAATACATGGGAAAAATCACGAGCGTGCACGGGATGGACAAGGCCGAGTTAATCCGCTCTCTCAAGGAGATCAACGGTATTCCGCTGATTGAGGCGAGGAGAGCCTCCAAGATCGACCGCAAGGCGATCAAGGATAAGATCAAGTCTCTTCACAAGGAACGCGACTTGGCGATTGACGAGAAGGACCGGGTCAAGCTCAAGCGCGTCCGCAATCGGACCAAGGCCCTGCGCAGGAAACTGGTTCGCAACGCCTGATTCCGCCAAAAAGGTAAAAATCACCCGAAAAATAAAAGCCGCCTGGAATAAATCCAGGCGGCGCGGGATTATCCTTATATGGCACAGTCAACAGCCCTCCCCCGCCCCCGTAATGCGCCAGCATCTTCAATGGCCAGTCCGGCAACGTTCAGTTTGCGCATAAGCGAGGATATCCCCCTCCTCGACCGCACGGCGCTGTCCACCCTTCAAATCAACGTCGGGAAATACTGCAACCAAACCTGCGAGCATTGCCACGTTGGCGCAGGGCCGCACCGCACGGAGATCATGGCTTCCAAAACCGCCGGCCGGATTCTCGATTGGCTTGCGGCATCGGAAGTCGAATCCGTGGACATTACCGGGGGGGCGCCCGAGCTCAACCCCGAATTCAGGCGCCTTGTCGAGGCCTCCCGCGCCCTCGGGAGGCATGTCGTGATCCGCTGCAACCTCACCGTACTCCATGAGCCCGGCATGGATTGGCTCCCCGAATTTTATCGGGACCAGGGGGTCGATCTGATTTGCTCTCTTCCTTGCTACCTCGAGGATAATGTGAACGCCCAGCGCGGAGAGGGCGTTTACGAGAAGAGCATTTCCGCGCTGAAGACGCTGAACGAAACGGGGTTCGGGCCGCCCGGGAATATGACTCTCAACCTGGTTTACAACCCGGTGGGGACCGTCCTGCCCCCTCCTCAAAAAGCCCTTGAGGAAGACTACCGGCGCGAGCTCGGGCGGCGCCACGGCATCCGCTTTAACGAACTTTTTACCATCGCCAACATGCCCATCTCCCGATTCGTCAGCTATCTCAAGGCCAACGGCCAGAAGGAAAGCTACATGGGTCTCCTTCGCACGTTCTACAACCCCAAAACCCTCCCCAGCCTGATGTGCCGGGATCTCATCAGCGTCGGTTGGGACGGCACGATATACGACTGCGACTTCAACCAGATGCTCGACATGGCCCTCGGAAACGGCAAACCGCTTAAACTCTGGGACACCGCCCCGGAGAAACTCATAGGCCGGGGAATCCTCACCGGAGAGCACTGCTACGGCTGCACCGCGGGCGCGGGCTCTTCGTGCGGCGGTTCGCTGGCCTAACCGGCGCGGTCAGAGCAACCACTCTCCGCACATGCCGGATCGGAAACCGGAAAAAATTTCCATGTCTCCCTCGACGGCTGCGGATTTAACACCGCAATATCGCCCAAACACTTCAAAAAAAGATTGAATGGTTCGTTTGAGCCGCGATACTATTACTGTGGGGCTTGGCCTCGCGGGTGCTCTCCGGGTATATTCCCGATCATCAAAATGCAGCAATTCGACCTCCGAGAAGGCATTAATCCATGGAAGCGGAATTCATCAATCCTTTTCTCCAGGCTACGGTCAAGGTGCTCGCCACAATGGCCAGCATGAATCCCAAGCCGGGTAAACCCGGAATTAAACAGGACGAGGCCGCTAAAGGCGATATTACCGGAATTATCGGAATTACCAGTCATGCGGAGGGCTCCATGTCGGTCACATTTTCCGAGAGGTGCGCCCTCGCCGTTGTGAGAAACATGACCGGAGAAGACCTCGCCGAGATGAACGATGATGTAGCCGACGCCGTCGGTGAATTGACCAACATGATCTCGGGCGACGCCAGATCCCAGTTCCAAAAAATAGGCTTCAGCTTCACGGCTGCTATCCCTACAATTGTCCGCGGGAAAAACCACACCGTAAAACACATCGCTACCGGCGGCCCCACCGTCTGCATTCCGTTCTCGACCGAACAAGGAAATTTTTGGGTGGAGGCCAGGTTCTCAGGCTAATCATAGAGATACTTTTTCAGACCGGCTAATTCGGCGCCGAAGGGATCGGCAAGGTAACAGCTTAGGCTGTCTTACTTTATGATAGGTGAACTACCGTTGGCGAATATATTGGTGGCTTCCCAGGACGAAATCCTGCGCGATCTTCTGGAACTCTCCCTCCAAAGATTAGAGCACTTTGTCCGGCTCTCGGAAAGCGGCGACCAATCGCTCAAAATGATTCGGGACGATTTTTTCTACCTGGCGTTGTTCGACTACGAGATGCCGGACATGACCGCGGTTGAAATTCTCAAGACGCTGAAAAATTCCTACGGAAACGTCCCGCTGGCCATGATTCTTTCGTCCGATATTTCACCCGATACGGTGAAGGAGTGCATCTCCTCAAGAGCGCGCGATTTCGTCGTTAAACCCTTCATCATTCCGGACCTGATCCTGAGGATGGAAAAAATCCTAAAGGCGGCGAACCTGCTCTAGCGAATTGCCGGGTCTCGGCCGGGAGGGGCCGCATGATAGACAGCTCCGTTTTCACCATTGCCGCCGTCGTCCTCACGCTAGCGGCGGTGTTCGGCTATCTCAACCATCGCTGGCTCCGGCTTCCACAGTCGATCGGCCTGGTCATTATCGCCCTGCTGGCCTCTCTCGGCGTCATCGTTCTCGACGCCTTCTTGCCCCAAGCGCAATTCCAGTCCGCCATGCGCTTGCTTCTCTCGAAAATCGACTTTCAAGAAGCGTTGATGAAGGGAATGCTGAGCTTTCTGCTTTTCGCCGGTGCACTGCACATCGATCTCGGCGACCTCCTCCTACGAAAATGGGCAATCGCCTCGATGGCAACGGCCGGCGTCCTGATCTCCACATTTCTAGTCGGTTTATCGATCTATTTTACTGCGGACGCTCTCGGCGTCGGCATCCCGCTCGCCTATTGCCTCGTGTTCGGCGCGCTGATCTCCCCCACCGACCCGGTGGCGGTGCTCGGGATCCTCAAGACGATTTATGTACCCAAGGAGCTCGAAGCGATGATCGCGGGCGAGAGCCTTTTCAACGATGGTGTCGGCGTGGTCGTTTTCACGATCCTGGCCGCCTTGGCGGCGGGCGCGGGCGGCGGCGGAGAAGCCCTCACCGTCTCCGGCGTGTTGGGGCTTTTTCTATCGGAGGCTGCCGGGGGCGCGGCGCTCGGGCTGGCCTCGGGCTGGATTGCCTACCGGGCGATAAAAACAATCGACGAGCACAACCTGGAGGTCATGATCACCCTCGCGCTCGTCATGATGACCTACACCGTCGCCTTCGCGATCCACGTATCGGGCCTCATCGCGGTCGTCGTCGCCGGCCTCCTTATCGGAAACCACGGCACCCGGTTCGCCATGAGCGAGAACACCCGCGATCATGTCCAGAAATTCTGGTCGCTTCTAGACGAAGTGCTGAACGCGGCCCTTTTTCTCATCATCGGCTTCGAGGTCATCGCCCTGACTTTCACCGGAGGGACTCTCTGGCTGATGGCCGCCACCGTGCCCATCGTCCTGGCCTCGCGGTTCATCAGCGTAGCCGCGCCCATCTCGCTGCTGGGCCTGAAACGAAACTACGCCAGGGGGGCTATACCCGCCCTCACCTGGGGCGGCCTTCGCGGAGGAATCTCGGTCGCGTTGGCGCTCTCCCTGCCCGAAGGCCCGGAGAAAAGCCCAATTCTCGCCGTCACCTACGGCGTCGTGATCTTCTCCATCATCGTCCAGGGGCTCACCATCAAGCGCGTCGTCAAGGCCCGGGTGATTTAATCCATTCACCACCGGTTGGCGGAATACGCTCCTCGGGCGCCCGGTGTTTCGGCATGAAACCGCCCGGAACCAAAAAACGCTATTCGCGCGCGGGCGCTCCGTTTCGAAGCTGCTTAAAGATCAGGAATGCACCCACAACCGCGAAGGCGAGACCGACAAGTTTAAGGACTCCGGGCGAAATCCAGAAGGGAATCGAAACGACAATGGCGCTCACCGGCAGGAAGAGGGCCGTCCAGGGCTGATGACGGGCCCGCTGCCAAAAGGGGAAGACCAGCGACATCAAGGCGAGAATGACAAAGAACAGCGAGATCGGCCGCGTGAAGAAGAGGAGCGGATCGGGGTCGGACATGTAGGCGCGGTTCAGGTTCACTTCGGCGAGGTCGCCCAGGATGACCCCTAAAATCATCGGGGCGAGCGGGAAGCCGAATTTCTTCATCAGGTATCCCAGCGCCCCGAACCAAAACAGCGTCCAGATATCGAAGGTGATGTTATGCAGGGCAAAAACGCCTGTGGCGCAGAAAAACAGCACCGACGAGGCCAGGATGTACTTGGGCAGGTGGGCCACCTTGAGGAACACGCGCATCCCCACCGCCTGAAGACCGATCATGACGAAGTGCGCCAGGAAAAAGGCGACGAAAATGCCGTAAACAAGGACGGGCTCATCGTTGATAAACGTCGGGCTCGGGATGACGTTGTGAATCAGCAGCGCGCCCAGCATGACGGCCACCGAAATGTCTCCCGGAATGCCGAGGGCGATCATGGTGATCAGGGCGCCTCCGGCGGTGCCGTTGTTGGCTGCCTCCGAGGCAATAATACCGTCCGGTATGCCGGTCCCGAATTTCTCGGGGTGCCGAGAGGCCTTCTTGGCCTGATCGTAGCTCAGGATGTTCGAGACGCTCCCGCCCGCCGCGGGCAGCGCCCCGACGAAGACGCCGATGCAGGCCGAGCGGATGAGATTGATGAGCTGGCTCAGGATGATCCGCACGGCCCTTCCGTGCTCGACCGAAACGCTCTCGGCGTCCACGTCCATGAGGGATGCCTGGGCCTTCTCGCCGCCCTCGATATCGCTCATGAGTTGGGCGAAGGCGAAGAGCCCGATCAGCACGGGCAGGAAACCGAAGCCCTGCTTGATCGCATCGATCCCGAAATCAAAACGTGAAATCGCCGTTATGTCGTCATCGCCGATGGTGGCGATGAGCAGGCCCATCAGCCCCGCTATCCCGCCCTTGAGCATGGACTCGCTCGCGAGGCTGGCGATAATGGTCAGCGCGAAAGCGATGAGAGCGAAAAACTCCCAGGGCCCGAACTTGAGGCCGAAAAGGGCGATGGGCGGAGCGAACAGGACGAGGAGCACCGCGCCGATGAGACCGCCGAAAAACGAAGACCAGATCCCCACGCCGAGGGCGAGGCCGGGCTTTCCCTGCCGCGCCATCGGGAATCCGTCGAAAGTGGTCGCCACCGAGGAGGGCGTTCCGGGGATGCCCAGCAGCGTTCCCGAGATGAGGCCGCCCGAGTAGCCCCCGACGAAAACGCCCATCATCGTCGCCGAACCCTGAAGCGGAGTCATGCCGAAGGTGAAGGGCAGCGTCAGGATGACGGCCATAGCGATGGTGAAACCGGGGATGGCGCCCGCAACGATGCCCGCGAAGGTGCCCGCGAATATGAGAAGCACCGTCTTGATCTCAAAGACGGCGGCGAAGGCGAGACCCAGATTTTCGAGAACCATCCTTATTCCTTCACGGCGGTGCGGTTTTACGCCGCCCTACATCAGACCGATTTCACCCTCTGGCAAAAGCACGAGAAGCACCACGCGAAAAATAAAATAGAGCAAGGCCAAAATGCCAATCGTCACGGCCAGAAACTGGGGCACCTTCACCCAGCCCTTGGGCCCCAGCGCCAGCTGCGCCAGCATGAGAAAAAAGAACCCCGAGGCCAGGTACCCCGCCCAGGGCAGTGCCCATGCGAACATGAAAAAGAGGAGGTAAATTGCCAGGACGTTTCGGTAATTATCGAACCACTCGGCGAAGGAGGCAATTTCCCGTTTCGCTTGTCCCTCGCGGAAGTCGCGAACCGCGCTCTTCACAAAAAGCGCGAGACACATCGGGAAGAGTGCGACAAGGAGAATGCGTGGGAACAGGGCGGGGCCCATCGTCTCGTAGGGGGCCGGCGGCAGGTCGAACGTCATCGCAAACAAAGTGGCGATGAAGACCACCAGCAAAGCGCCGATGACAGTATCCGCGCGAACATGCATAAAAGCCCCTGCCAGGCTGAAAAAAAGGAAAAAGCTTCACCCGGCGCGGGAGCGGCGGCCCTCCCAGACCGCCGCCCCTATGCCCGTGTTTTCGATTTAGTTCTTACGCTTATACAGCCCGACACGCTTGGCGGCATCCGTAATCTTGGCCGCGGAATCCTTCAGGAACGCTCGGTAGCCCGCACGCCCCTTGAACTGAACGATTACGCCCTTGGCGGTGAGGTTCTTCACAACCTCGGGGTCCTTCATCGCATTGCCGAAGGCTTTCTCGAACATCGCCTGGATGCCGGCGGGCGTTCTCTTCGGGGCGAATACACCGCGGTTCACGCCGGTGACGACGTTGATGCCCTGCTCCTTGAGAGTGGGCAGGTTCGGCAGCCGCGAGTCGCGCTTCTCGAGTGCTATGCCGAGGCCGATGAGCTTGCCGCTGCCGAGGTATTTCTTGGCCGAGGAGATGTTGAGCTCGCCGAGCTGTATGTGCTTGCCGAGGAGAGCCGTCATCCGCTGGCGGGTGCCGTCGTAGCCCACGTACTTGAACTTGATGCCGGTGTCGGCCTCGACGAGCACCGGGAAGAAGTGGCTCGTCGAGCCCAGCGTCGCGCCGAAGAGCACTTTTTTGCCCTTGTTCTTCTTGAGGTCGTTGATGAGCGCCTTCGCGCTTTTCCAGGGCACCCCCGGATGCGCGCCGATGATGGACGGCGTGTGGGTGACGAGGACGAGAGGCTCGAACGCGAAGAACGAGAAATTCACCCGGCCCTGCACATAGGAGGTCTGCATCGAGTCGTGGCCCGCGAACAGGGTGCACCCGTTGGGCTTTGAGCCCTTGGCCACCTTGGCGCCCTTGTTGCCGCCCTGGCCGCCGATGTTCTGCACGATGATATCCTTGCCCAGCGCCTTTTGCGCCGAGCGGGCGACGATACGAAAGATGACGTCGGTGCCGCCGCCCGCGTTCCAGGGGACGATGAGCTTCACCGCCCGGCAGGGCAGATCGCCCGGATCGGCCGCCCGCGCTGCGGGCGCCGCGAACAGGCCCGCGAAAAGGGCCAAGGCCGACAAGATCGAAATCAATCTGGTTTTCATCATATTTCCTCCACTATGAGGGGGGGGCGAAAGACCCTCCGCCCCGATGGCGACTATTGCACTCAATAGGAAAACAAAACTGCCTCAAGCCGTTAATGGCTGGGCCGGCTTGAAGGCGCCGAATCTATTTTAAAATTGGCCGATACACCAAACATATGAGCCGGGGTGGATTTCGTCAACACGAGCCTAAAGATCGAAAATCCCTCCAAGGCGGGCGAAAAGCGCTATTTGGAGCCAACCCGGCATCCAGGACAGCCGCCTCCCTTCACCGGCCCCAGACGATGGCCCATGCCCCCGCCACCGAGAGCAGTCCACCCGTGACAACCCGCCAGGTCACGCCCTCTTGCTGCCTGAAAAACAGCCACGAGAAGAAGATGATCAGCAGCACCGAGAGGCGGTTGATCGGGATCACCTCGACGATCTCGCCGTGTTGGACGGCCGTCCAGAAAAGAAGCGCGGCGAAGGCGTTGAATACGCCCCCGATGAAAATCAGGAGCATCGGGCGGCGCTCCCAGAAGCGCAGGCCACCCTCTTCGGTGACGAAACACATCACGGCGACCAACGAGAGTGTGGCCACGGTATTCGACAGGCTCATTCCGAGGGGAGCGGAATGAATCCAGAAAAACCCGAATTTACGGAAAATGTGGGAAGTACCCTGGAACATCGCGGCGGCCAGGGGGAGCAGATAATAGAAAGTGGATATTTCTTTTCTCTCCGTTTCACTGCGCTGGACGAGCAGGATGGTCCCGAACATGATCGCCGCGGAGCCAGCGCCCACCGCGAGGCTCGGTCGCTCCCCCAAAAACAAAATCGCCAGGAGCGAAGACCAGAGCAAGCCCGTTTGCATGAGGACCGAGGTGCGCGCCAAGCCCACTTTTTTCATGGAAAAAAATGTCATGTATCGGCCAGCCAGCCCCCCCACTAAGCCGATCACAACAAACCAGGTCACGCCCACCAGGGGCCAGTACGCCACCCTTTCCGAGAAAAACAAATAATAGATCCAGGCGAACGTGAGGGTGATCACGCTCGATAGCATGGCCACCATGCCGGCTCCGAGGCGAACCAGCGCCGCGCGGTACATCGTCCGGGCCACCGCGATGAAAATCGCCGCCACGAACGACAAAAGGTTGGGTTCGATCCGATCAAGCAACGCCTTTCGCCCCCAAAAAAGAAACCGGCGTCTTCACCGGTCCCAGACGATGGCCCAGGCCCACGCCACCACGAGCAGCCCGCCCAAGACCACACGAGCCGAAATGGCTTCATCCTTCCGGAAGAAAATCCATGAGAGAAAAATGATATAGAGCACCGAGAGGCGCTGAATGGGAATCACCCAGGTTACCTCCCCGCCCTGGAGCGCCATCAGATTCGGCCCAATGGATACTGTCAACAACTCTCACCGGGCAAGAAAAGGGAGGAAAATCCGATTATCGCATGTCTCCTCGCCGGTGGCGACGGCCCCGCCGGTGGGGAGGTGCGGGAGGGGTAGGCTACCTCCCCGAAACGATGATGAACGCGCCCACGACCGAGATCACACCACCCATGACCACACGGAGCGTCACCGCTTCCTGTTTTCGGAAGAAAAGCCACGAGAAGAAAATTACAAAGAGCACCGAGAGGCGGTTAATGGGAACCACGCGGACGATTTCTCCATCCCGGACGGCTGTCCAGAAAAGCAGCGCGGCGAGGACATTCACCGCCGCCCCAAGGACGACGGCGAGTAGGGAGCGCGGATGCCAGATGCGGGGGGAGCGCCTCTCGGTGAACGGCATGGCGAAAAGGAGAATCATGGCGCCGCAACCCGTGGAAATACTCATCCCGAAGGGCGGCGAGGGAACGATCGCCAGCCCATACTTTCGAAACAAAAATGTCAGGGAATACATGAATGATGAAAGGAGAGGCACCAGATAGAGCCAGAGCGGTATCTTCTCCCGCCCCTCCTCCCGCTCGTAGACCAGGAGTACGGCGCCGATCATGATGGCGAGGGTTCCGAGCGCCACCCCGGGCGTGAGCCGCTCGCCGAGGAATATGACGCCCAACGCCGATGTCCAGATAAGAAGCGACTGAATCAGAACCGACGCCCGGGCCAGGCCGATGAGCTTAACCGCCAGAAAATTCAGGTATCGTCCCGCCGCCCCGCCGCAGACCCCCACCATCGCAAACCAGAAAAACACCTCCCAGGTCCATTCCCCCGGCCCGGAATCAAGAAAAAAAAACAAGGCCGCCGGCCATCCAGGCCGAAGCGAAATTCATCATGAACGCCGTGGCGGTCGGGCTCAGGCGGGTCAATCCGGTCCGGTAGAGGGTTTGAGCCACCGAGACCAACAGGGCGGACATAAGAGACAATACATTGGGAGAGATGGAATCTAGCAAAGGGGCCACCACAGAGGGAAGAAGGTCAGGCCCCTGATTGTTCCACAGGATGGCAATTCGGGCGAATTGCCGAAGTGCCCATAAAACAGGAAAAAAGTATCCACAAATGATTTGCGGAGGTTTTCTCTCGTCATCTCTTCGGGTAGGGTAATGGGCATATCCATACAACCAAATTGCACGAGATTTGGCCTAATCGAACCGGATGTCGAATGAGCCCAACCCAGGGAGGGAGTTCTGCCGCTTCGAAAAATCGTCATCTCGGCCCCATTCACAAGGAGATTTCGGAATGTACTTGAACGAAGACCGCGCCCGGGGATTCATGGAAGAGCACAATATCGATGCGCTGGTGGCGAGTACACCCGAAAACGTGACCTACGTCGCGGGCACCTGGGGCTGGTCGAACAAGGTGTATGTCTACTCCGTCCACATGTTCGCCGTCTTTCCGCGGGACACCGGCACATCGCCCGCAATGATCGTCCCCGGCCAGGAAGTCACCTACGTCTCGATGCAACAGTCCTGGATCAAGGACCTCTACACCTTCGGCGGCAGAAGCGCCCTGATTCAGCCCCCCGGCGCTACAGCCCAGACCCCCGAGGAGGAAACCTTCCTCGGCCTCTACAACAACGACGCCCGCCGGGAGAAATCCCCCGGCGCCGCGCTGGCGCTGGCGTTGCGCGAGCGGGGACTCGACAAAGGGCGCATCGCCCTCGATCAGGAACGCATCATGCCGAACGTCCGGGCGCAAATCGAAGAGGCGTTGCCCGGAGCGGAGCTCATCGACGCGAGCGATCTTTTCCGCCTGATCCGGATGGTGAAAACCCCGGACGAGATCGAAGCGATGCGCGCCGCCGCCGCTATGAACGAGAAGGCCTGCATCGCCGCCTCCGAGGCCGTCGCCGACGGCGCGGTGGAGCGTGAAGTGGCCAGTGTCTTCGCGGCCGAGGTGGGCCGGGGCGGAGGCAAATGGCAATGGTTTCACTTATGCTCGGGCCGCCGCTCGGTCGCCATTTTTCCGCCGACGGACAAAAAAATCGCCAAGGGCGAGATGTGGAAATTCGACGCGGGCCTCCATCTGTGCAACTACCAGGCCGACACGGGCTGGGGCGGCGTTGTGGGCGAGCCGACCAAGGAGCAGAGCGACCTCTGGAAAGCGACCGAGGCGGGCTTCGAGGCTGGCCTCGCCGAGGTCAAGGCGGGCGCCCTGGG
>PVBE012811903.1_pt1 | contig 20321 bp, 15 predicted proteins | sample 1631181 | NCBI WGS metagenome assembly PVBE01 (sample SAMN08397723, study PRJNA350692) | Marine metagenome, whole genome shotgun sequencing project. | isolation source: water | place: Pacific Ocean | collected 2012-04 | reverse complement strand
TCGTGGTGCAGTTCGAGGAACCTGCGGCTTTCGCAGCGGCGTCCGCTGGGGCTGACGAAGCTGCAGCAGCCTTTGTCGCGCTTGTAGACGGCCGCGCGGACGGCGGCGGGGATGTAGCGCGTCCGCTCGGCGTTCTTCGCTGGCGGTGAATCTACTGTCCCCGGGGACAGTTGCGGCTCAGCTGCGGGCTTGACGGCGTCGGCTCCGAAGCGGCGCTTGGTCAACTGTTCGACCAGGACGTCGAGGGCCGGCCCCACGATCACCCCACCACCCGACCCCAAACCGACACGACCCCGCCCGAACCCGCCTACTCCCTCAGCCCCAGCTTCTTCAGCTTCTGCTGCAAGCTCTGCCGCACCATCCCCACCGCCTCCGCCGTCCGCGAGATGTTCCCATCGTGCTGCCGGAGCGCCTCCCGCAGATACGCCCGCTCCCACGCCTCCGTCGCGCGGTCTCGCGTCTCGATGAAGGTCTCCCCCGGGGTCGGCGCAGCCCGCGATCGCGCGTGCCGATCGCGCAGGTTCAAATCATCCGGCCCGATCTCTCCCGCCGGCGCCATCACCGCACCCTGCTCGACCACGTTGCGCAGCTCTCGCACATTACCCGGCCAGGCATGCCGTGCGAGGGCCACCAACGCCGCGTCCGAAATGCGCGCCGGCTCACGCGACAACCGCTCCGCGAGCTGCGCCAGGAACCGGCCAGTCAGAGCCGGGATGTCCTCGGGGCGCTCCCGCAGCGGGGGCAGCGTCAGCTCGACCACGCGCAGCCGGTAATACAAGTCCTCGCGGAAGGTCCCCGCGTCCACCTCCGCCTCCAGATCCCGATGGGTCGCCGCGACGATCCGCACGTCAACTTCCACGCTCTGCGCCCCGCCGACACGCTCGAAGCACCTCTCCTGCAACACGCGCAGCACCTTCGCCTGGGTCTCCGCCGGCATGTCGCCGACCTCGTCCAGAAACAACGTGCCGCCGTCCGCAGTCTCGAAGCGGCCGACGCGGCGTTGGGTGGCTCCGGTGAACGCCCCGCGCTCGTGACCGAAGAGCTCGCTCTCGACCAGCTCGCGGCTGATGGCGGCGCAATTCACGGCCACGAACGGGCGCATGGCTCGCGCGCTGCGCTGATGGAGGGCCTGGGCGACCAGCTCCTTGCCGGTCCCACTCTCCCCGCGCACGAGCACGGTGAGGTCCGTCTCGGCGGCGCGGCGGATGGTCTCGAAGACCCGTTGCATCGAAGGCCCCGCGCCGATGAGGGCGCCGAAGCCGTATTCGCGCTCGAGGCGGTCGAGCAGCATCCGGTGTTCGCGCGCCAGGCGGCTGTGGGCCAGAGCGCGCTCGGCGACCAGGCGGATCTCATCGTTGTCGAAGGGCTTGGGCAGATAGTCGGTGGCCCCGGCCTTCATCGCCTCCACCGCGATGCGCTCGTCGCCCACGGCGGTGACGAGCACCACGGGGGTCTCGGGCTGGCGCACCTTCGACTCGCGCAGCACGTCGAGGCCGCCCGGGCCCCGCCCGAGCGCGAGGTCGGTGAGGACCAGGTCGTAGCGGTCATTCGAGAGCGCGCTGATCGCGTCCTTGCCCGTGGCCGCCTGCTCCACGGTGTAGCCCGCGCGCGAGAACAGCCCACGTAACGCCAGGCGCAGCGCGGGCTCGTCCTCGACGATCAGGATGCGGGCACTCACGCAGGCAGTGCTTTTGGACCGCCGCAGGGCAGTCGAAGCGAGAACTCGGTGCCGAGACCGGGCTCGGAGCGTACCTCGACGGTGCCGCCATGCGCCGCCACCACCTTCCGCACGATGGCGAGCCCGAGGACGGTGCCGCGCGCCTTCGAGGTCTGGAACGGCTCGAAGACGCGGTCGAGCTGCTTTGCCGACATGCCGGGTCCGCTGTCGGCGACGCGCGCCCAGACCTCGGTGCCGGCGAGGTTGCGCCCACACGCGACGGTCAAGGTCGCCGCAGGCGTCTCGTCGTCGGCCATCGCGTCGAGGGCGTTGCCGACCAGGTTGATGAAGACGCGTCGCAGCTGCTCAGCGTCGGCGCGCAGCGCGACCTGCTCGAGCTCGCGCTCCACGATGATCCCGTCGAGGCGGCCGTCGAAGGTCCCGATGGCCGACTCGATCACGCGATCGAGGCGGGTCTCCGACGGCTTGAAGTGCTCCTCCCGGGCGTAGCGCAGCAGGTGGGCGATGGAGCGCTCGACCCGCTCCAGCTCTTCGAGCGCCACCCGGGCGTACTCGGCGTTGTCCTCGTGCTCGGGCGCCTCCGCCATCTGCTGCACCAGGCTCTTCACCGCCGCGACCGGGTTGCGGATCTCGTGCGCCACCGACGCCGCGAGCGTCTCGAGGCCAGCGTCGGAGTCGCGGCGCACCGGCAGCGCCTTCTTTCGCTCGACCGCCGGGATCTCGGTCCACTTCCGCTTCAGCGCCGGGGCCATCAAACCGAACCACCCGTGCGCGACGATGCCGACGCCCCACGCCATCGCGACGACCGCCGCCGCAGAGAACTCGGCGACGCCCCACAGGAACAAGAACACCGCGGCATAGATCACCAGGTGCCCGCCGAACGCGATGCGCTGGTTGGCTACGGTCTTGCTCACCGCCATGAAGCCGATCACGCCGTGCCTTCGAGCGCCGGCGCAAGGGGGCGCCACAACGGACGCGTGATCGCAGGCACCAGGCCAAGGTCGACGCAGAGCTCCCGGACAGGCCGGATCGCCTCCACGAGTTGGGGTCGGCCGCGCTGCACCGCCTCGCGCAGGACCGGCTTCGGGATGTCGTGGCGCACGACGACCTGGCGTGACGGACGCAGCATCTGGCGCGACATGTCCCACAACAAGAGCGGCACCTGCACCACGAGCCGCATGCGCCGCCACACCCCGAGTTGCGGGACGCGCCGACGCAGCCACGCCTTCGCGAAACACAGGTGCCGCGCCTCCTCGGTCACGTGGATCTGGGTGATGCGCCGCAGCAACGGATGCAGCCCCCCGCGGTTGATCGCCTCGCGTTGCACGTAGTCGATGGGCGACTCGCCCCCGAGCACGAAGAGGAAGAAGAGCTCCGGGAAGATCCGCCCGAGGCGCACCACCCGGCGCGACATCATCTCGTCGAAGGGGTCGAGCCCGTAGGGGTTGCGCCCGGCGCGGTTGATGAACTCCTGAAACATCAGCGAGTGCTGCCCCTCTTCGATCACCTCGTGCATCGCGTAGCGGTACTCAATCGCGTCGTTCGGGAGCTGGCTGGCGAACTCCAACAGCCCGCGGCTGAGTACGTTCTCGAAGGCGATGCCAATCTTGAACTGGGTGCACACGAAGTCGAGGCCGAGCGCGGCCTGCCGCTCGATGGGGAGCGCGCGGTACCAGTCGGTGCCGCCGAGCGCATCCTCCTCCGAGAGCGCCCAGAGCGGGTCGCGGGCGTCGATCTCGTACGCATCCCAGTCGACGTCCGCGTAGGCGTCGAAGTGCTTTTCCACCGACTTCCGGCTGAGGCGTTCGATCAAGGCATCGTAACGGGTCATCTGCGTCTCTCCTCCCGTGGTTGACGCAGGACTACCTCCGCACACGCCGTGCCGGTCTCGCTCGACCGCGCGGCGCGGATCCGCGGCGGCGGGGTGCAGTCGAGCGCTTGCACCGGTGCAGTCGCGAGGTTGCAGCGGGTCCACCGGGCTGATACCTCGGTCGGCAGGCACACCATTTCGGAGCAATCCGCATGACCCGTACGCTCATCCTCTTCGTCAGCGTCCTGATCGCCGGCCCGGCGTTCGCCGACCACCACGAGATGCCCAAGCCCATCACTCCGGGACCCGAGCACGCGTTCACCAAGAGCGGCTCCGGCAATTGGGATGTGAAGCAGAAGATGTGGCACAAGCCGGGCGCCCCGCCCATGGAAGCGACCGGCAAGATGGTCGCCCAGGCGGTGATGAACGGGATCGGCCTCGCGTACGAGTACACCGGTGACAAGCAGGGTGAGATGCCCATCTTCCGCGGCTACGGGTTCACCACCTGGATCCCCGCGAAGAAGCACTACGAGTCGGTCTGGTTCGACGTCTTCAGCTACGGCGGGATGACCCGCAGCACCGGCACCTGGGATGAGAAGACGAAGACCCTGACCGAGGCAATGTCCGGCCCCGGCCCGGACGGGAAGCCGGTCAACTTCAAGGTGGTCACCGTCTACCCGAATAACGACGGCCACACGCAGACCTTCTTCATGAAGAAGGACGGCAAAGAGATGAAGACGATGGAGCTGGTCTACACCCGCGCGAAGTGAGCCCCGGTTACGGCTCCAGCACCCGCACGCCGTGGTCGGTGTCGTCGGTCAGGATCTCGAAGGCCGTCCGACTCGCCGACCGCAGCGTCCGCTCGACCCCACCCACCTTCAGTGTCAGCTCGCAGCTCGCGATCTTCGTGTTGAGGCACGTCTTCACGCCGCCCGGTGGGTTGCGATACGGCAGCCCCACGAAGGACGAGCGCGGCGCGTGGATGTGCCCCTCGATGGTCACGTCGCCCTGGCTCGACGCGAAGCGCCAGTCGAAGTACTCGTAGCGACCCTTCGCGCGCATCGCGAGCATCAGCCCGTTGAGCCGGTGCTCCTGGCCGCCCGTGCGCAGCACCATCAGCGACATCCAGGGCGTCCAGATGGGCCCGATCTTCACCCGCGCCGTGCTGCACTCGAGGAACGCGTCCGGGTCGTCGTCGAAGCCGCTGACCTGGCCCCACGCATAGGCGTCCGTGTGCTTCAGCCCCCAGTTGTGGTTGTGGCTGCCCGGCCAGCCGTCGATCTCCATCGACTCGCCCTCGACGGTGATCGTGCCCGCGTAGCGCGCGTTCGGAGTGCCGACGACGGCCTTCGCCTTGGGGAAGCCGCGGTCGTAGAAGGCGCGCGGGAGCAGGAGCAGTGGCCGCTCGTCCCCCTCGAAGCTGAGATCCCATTGCAGCGCGCCCACGCCGCCGGTCATGTGCCCGTCTTCGAGCACCGAGTCGCCGATGGTCGCGTGGAGCCCGTCGGGGACGAAGCCGCATTGCGCAATCGGCACCTCGTCTTTCGCGGCGACGATGCGCTCCTTCTCACCGTCGAACCAGATCGCCCACCGCTCCCCCTCGGCAGCCTCGGGGCGCCCCTTTGGGACGAAGATGGTGTAGCGGATCCAGAACGCGAGCGGCCGCGTCGGGTGGTTGGCGCGCGCGAACCAGCTCTCGTAGTGGCCGGAGCCGTCACCCGGGCGAAATCGCGCGCCGTTCCAGCCCGCGCGCTCTTTAACGATGCTACCCACGCTCTGCACCCTCCGGCCAGGTGGCCGCCGCCCAGATCATGCGCGCCGGCGACCGCTTCCCCAAGCGAACAGATCAGTCAGCGGTCTTCGCACTCGCCGCGGTGGGCCAGCGCCATGTGGTTGCCGCGGCGCATGCAGTCGTTGCCGTAGGTGTGGCCGTCGCAGCCGCAGACCGGGTCGTACTGCTGGGTGCAGGCGCGGACCGGGTCGCGCGAACGGCAGACGCCGGCCATGTCCGGGTGGCACTGCTGGACGCCGGACATGTCGCAGACGAGGTCGTCGTTGCAGCGCAGCGCCGCGATGCCGCCGCAGGTGGAGCCGGCCGCGCCGGGGCAGACGCCGTCGTGGGCTTTCGCGACGAAGGCCGCGGCGCGCTCGCAGTCGTTGTTGTAGGTGTTTCCGTCGCAGCCGCAGACCGGGCGGACGTGGCGCGGGCACGCGATGGGCTCGGGGCGCACGCAGGTGCCACCGAGGTCGGCGCCGCAGAAGTCGTTCTCGCTCATGTCGCAGACCAGGCCGCGCTCACACTGGATGCCAGCGATGCCGGCGCAGAACTCGCCCTCGTCGGCGCCCGGGTCGTCGCACTCGCCCTCGTGAAGGATGTCGACGCCCTGGGCGGCGGCGGAGCACGAGTTGCCGTAGGTCTGGCCGTCACAGCCGCAGACCGGACGGAAGTGGCGGGGACAGATCTGCGGGCGCTCGGTGCACACGCCCGGACCGTCGGCCCGGCCGCAGCCGTCGTGCGGGAAATCGCAGTAGTCGCCTTCGGCGCAGGCGTCGAGGCCGCGGCTGCCGCAAGCCTGAGCCTGACCGCACAGCGCGTTTCCGCAGGCCAGCTCGAGGCGGTAGTCGAGGCTGCGCGGCTTCCGGCGCCGCGCCACGGCCTGGTAGCTGGTGGCGAGCAGCGCGTACTGGCCGTCGGCGGGCAGGTCGAGGTCGAGACAGGCGTCGAGCGTGCCGCGCTCACAATCGTCGTTCTGCGCGATCCGAACCCAGCGGCGCCCGGTGTTGCGAGGAAGAGGTAGGTGTCGGCTTCGCTGGTGAGGCTGGCGTGGGCCGCGGCGCCCTGGGTGCCTTCGAAGAGGCGAACGTGGAACGCCTCACGGCGGGTCAGCGTGTCGTTGACCGCCGCGTCCCAGCCGATCTCGCCCTTGAAGGTGGGGCGTCGGGCCGAGTCGGCCTTGGTGTCGTTCATGTCGACGGCGAGCGCCGCCTCTTCGCCGAGGGGGGCCTTGTTGTCGACGTCGTCCTGGACGCCACACGCGCTGAGCGCGAGGGCGGCAGCGACGGTGGTGATGAAGAAACGCATTGCGGAAGCTCCGAGTTGAATTCGGGCGCCCCTAGAGCAAAGTGTGTGCCATGTGCGCAGATTGACGCACTGCGTCGAAACGCGAGGCTCGCCTCCGGCGCCTCGCCCTGGTGCATCCACCACCACCCTCCCGCGCCCGCGCTCGCGAGCACCACGGAGGACGCGACGAGCCCCGCCGCCAACCTGGGCCACTTCGGTCGGCTCGAGGTCGCCTCGGTCTCGAGCTCGTCCGGCGCCTCCACCGGAGCCGACACCGCGGCCGCCTCCTTCGCCCGCTCCGCACGGGACCCCCGGCCGAAGTTCGCCGGCAGGGAGACGATGCGGGCCTGCACGTGGGGCGACGCCTCGGCCCGGCGACGGACGGTGACCACCCGGCGTCGGGCGCGGGGCGCCGGTGTGTCACCGGTCCGCGTGAGCAGGTAACCGCCCAACACGGACACCCCGCCCGGGCCGGCCGGCACCAAGGAGCCGGTGAACGGCCGCCTCGTCCACTACGACGGGTCGTCCGGTGCCCGCTTCAGGGGCTGAATGGTCGCCAGCACTTGCGGCCCGGTCGGCGCCCTTCGCTTCGGGGTCGGCATCGTGGGCGCGGTGGTCGCGACGGTCCGCCCCGGCGCGGGCGCCATGTCCGGGCGCACCGCGAATCGCGTATCGCAGACGGGGCAACGCACCGGCAGCTCCTCGACGGCGAGGATCTCCGTCGGGAAGTGGTAGCGGGAGGGGCAGCCTGGGCAGGCGATCTGCACGGACGGAGCAAACCTCGATGCGCGCGTGGACTCGTTCGAAACGTCGCGCCGTATTGCTTTTGTTCGGCGGAATATTAGCCGAACTTCAGGAAGACACGGACGGAGGCATGAATGGACGGTGGGTCGCGGACCCCGGTCGAGATCACGCTGGACGGCAAGCGGGTCATCAAGTTCGTCTTCGTGACGTGGGTGACGATCGAGCTCGGGCTGGTCGCCCTCGACACGGTGGTCAACTACGGCCGGATGGTCCCGCACATCAGCGACATCAGCCAATTCCGGACGATGTCGAACATCGCGCGCGAAGACGGCATCGCCACCTGGTTCTCGGCCACCCAGGCGCTGCTCGTCGCGGTCGCGCTCGGGCTCGTCAGCTGGCGGCTCTACAAGACAGGCGACTCGAAGTGGCGCGCGCGCGGATGGGCCCTGGTGAGCGCCTTCTTCGGCTATCTGGCGTTCGACGACGCGTCGAAGGTGCACGAGCGCGTCGCGACGGGCGTCAAGAAGCTGCTCACCGACCCGGACGCCGACGTCGAGACCATCTTCTCGATCTTCCCCAGCTACACCTGGCAGCTCGTCTTCGGCCCGCTCTTCGTCGGGATGGCGCTGTTCATGCTCTTCTTCTTCTACCGGGAGATCCGCAGCAACCTGCTGCGCTTCTTCGTCGTCTGCGGGCTCGGCTGCTACACGCTCGCCGTGGGTCTCGACTTCGTCGAAGGCATCGTGGACGGCTACGACAGGGTGACCGACGTGCTCGGCACCCATCCGGACTTCGCGCCTCACTACGGCCGGGTGCTGGAGGAGTTCCTCGAGATGCTCGGCACGACCTTCTTCCTGGCGGCCTTCCTCGGGCACTTCACGCAGATGTGCGGGCCCGTGGACTTGAGATTCAGCGGAGACGCCAGCCCGCCGGAAGAAGCGTAAGCCGCGGCGCCGGGACCTCGCCCAGCCTCGCCAGGAAGCGGAGCGGTACGAAGTCCGTCCGCGGCGCGCTCACGCTGGTCTGAACGGGCGTGCCCTCGGCGTCGTCGACGCGCATGGCCCAGCGCCCCGGTGGCGGCGAGAGCACGAAGCGGAGCGTGCGCCCCGGCATCACGACCCGCGGGACCTCGAAGGCGCGCGCCTCGCCGTCGCGCTCGCAGACGATCCTCGCGTCCACCCACGCCGTCTCGCCCGTGTTGCGCGCCTCCACCGTCAACGGACCGGTCCCCTCGACGGAGAGCGCGTACGCACGCGCGCCGGCCGGCGGATCACGCAGCACCGCCACCTCGGATGCGTCGAGGAGCGACACCGCCCGCACGAGGACCCCGCGCCGCTCGGAACGTGGCTCGCCCAGGAAGATCCGCTTCCGGCGCACGCGCTCGGACCGGATCGTGACGCGAAGCGGATCCTGCGCGGCCGCGAGCGGCACGACCGTCCGCCACCCCTCCGCCCCCACCTCGCGACGCGCGACCTCCTCGCCGTCCACCTCGATCGTCACCTCGCCGCCCGGATCTGCGACCGCGGCGATGTCGAGGCCGATGGCGGCGGGCCGCATCTCTCCCAGCGGGATCGTGAGTCTCGCGCGACCCGAGGTCCAGCGCATCGCCTGGCCTTCACGCCAGGGATCACGGTCGCGGAAGCCGCGCTCGGCCACGGTCCAGACGGGCGCCGCTCCGTAGACCACCGTGCGGGGGTCGGGTGGCTGGTAGAGGCGGTCCATCTCGGGGCCGGGCAGCACCCACAGCGCGTAGTCGCGGTCACGCTCGCTCGCCAGAAAGCGGGCACCGGCCTTCTCGAGATTCCCCTGCGTGAGGACCACGGCGTGGGGAGCGTCTTGCGCATCGGCGTGGAAGTAGGTGACCGCTACCCGACGGACGAGCTCCGCGTAGCGCCCCGTGCGAACCGAGTCCGTGCCGACCGCGATGCGCTCGATTCCGGCCGCCGCAGCGACCGGCGTCAGGTCCCGCGCATACTCCCGCTGGAGGCGGCGCCGCAGGTAATGCGGCGACAGGGCGACCGACACCCACAGGAACGGGACCGCGACGGCGACCGCCATCCACTCAGCGCGTCGCCGCGTCGCCCAGGCGAGGCCGGTCGTCACGCCGCACACCAGCGCCGTCCCCAGGGCCGGGTGGATCAGCCAGCTCTCGTCGCCGACGAGCCACCAGGTGCCGAACACGCCCCACAAGCTCGGCTCGTCGCCCAGCGCCTCCATCCCGCGCCCCCAGACCATCACCGCACCGAGGGCGACGGCGACCACCCCGGCGAGGGCGAGCCGGCGCACGGACAGGACCACGAAGCCGGCGGCGAGGAAGATCGGGAGGAAGCCCTCGTTGATGCGGCCGAAGTACATGTACTCCGCCTTCAGGGGCATGATCGCGTTGGATGGAAAGTAGATGGCGCAGCTGCCGAAGATGGCCCCGGCGCTCGCGAACAGCAGCACGAGCGTCTGCGCGCGCGCCCACTCCCGGCGCTTCTCCCAGAGCGTCCACAACAGCACGCCCACGCCGAGCGCGAAGAGGCCCCCGGTCGCGAGCAGCAGGTACCAGGCCTGCCCGACCGATTGGAGTGCCAGGTCGATCCAGCCGTACGGGCTCAGGAACTTGCGCAGGACCAGGCTGAGCGGGCGGCTGATCGCCGCGCCGTGATAGACGGTGTCCGCGACGTGAGCGACCAGCGCCCGCACCCCCACGAGGCCGGCCACCATCGTGGCCACCGCCGCCACAGCGTCCCGGACGCGCACCCGGCGCAGCCCGGCGAGGACCAACAGTTGGAGGGACGCCACGCCGATCACGAGGAGCGCGCGCTCGTGCACGGCATACAGCGCCACCGCCAACGCACCAAACCCGATGGCGCGGCGCAGCGAGGGGGCCTCGAACAACCGAAAGGCCAGCCACATGAGCAGCGCGAACATCGTGACGAAGGCGTGCTCCGTCACCCCGATACCGACGGTCACTACGTACGCGGGATACAGCGCCGCGGCGGCCGCGCCGGGCCGCCCCCGAGGAAGTGCTTCGGGCGCCTGATCGGCGGGCCCTGCGTGACTGGCACCGACAACGCCACGATGGGTCCGGCGTACGGCCCCGCGAACCCGGCGTCCCCCGGCAGCTCGAAGCGCGCTCCGGTCACCGCGCCGGTGTCGAGCGTCAGATAGCTCATGCCCAGATCGGTGAAGCCGCCGCCGGCGCCCGCTTCGACCGCGAGGGCCTCGACCGGGTGGTAGCGGCCGGCGAGGCGCATCCAGTTGACGCGGTGCGGATGGCGGCCCCGGTTCGCGTCCTTTTCGTCGCGGTGGTTCAGGTTGTACCCGCGTCCGAGATCCACCCCTGCTTGCATCGCCTCGGTCGCCTGCCAGCGCAGCTTCACCGCCCAGCCCACCCCGTCGTCCACGCCCAGGATCCCCGCGCCGAGCCCGAAGGCCAGCTGAACCTGGACGTGGCCCACCGGGTCGGGGTCGGGGCCCTGGTGCCGGAGCGTGAGCGGTGGGGGCGCCATCGCGTGACACCCTACGAGCCAGCACGCGAGCAGCGTCGCGCGCATCAGGAGGCCTCCTCGACCGCCTCTGCGAGCTCGATCGCCTGTGACAGCCACGCCTCGGCCTGGGCGAGGAGGCCGTGCTTGCTCGTGAGCACGCCCAATTGCAGGAAGGTCCGGGCGCGCACCCGTCCCCAGCCGTGCTCACGCGACGCCGCTTCTGCCCGCTGGGCCTCGGCGGTCGCGCGTTGCAGATTGGCGCGGAACTCGGCGATGCGGCTCGCGAGCAGCATCGCGTCGCCCCATCGCTCGTCACTCTCGGGCGCGTCGGGCGCCGTGAGCGTCGCCCTCAGGCGCGTCAGCCCGGCCTCTGCCTCCGCCGGCTCGCCGCCGTCGATGTAGGCCTCGACCGCCAGGACAAGCGGGCCCAGCGCGCGGTCGGGCTCTCGGGCTTCGAGCCAGTGGTGGGCGATCCTCGATGCGACGCCGGGGACGAGCAGGCTCGGCTCGAGCATCGTGGCGCACGCTCGATGGTGTTCGGCGAGGCGCCCGCCTTCGGATGCCCGCGCCTCGAGCCAATCGCGAAGCAGCCCGTGGACGTAGCCCCACGCCAGCTCGTCCTCCGCCCCGGGTCGGAGCTCGTAGCCGCCCGCGCCGGGCTGCAGCAGGCCGCGCTGCACCCAATCGCCGACCAGCTGAACGGTGAAGAGGGGGTGCCCGGCGGTGCGGTTCTCGATCGCGGTCGCGAGCCCCGGCGCCACGTCGAGCATGGCAGGCACGAGGCGGGCGGCGTCGTCGTCGGTCAGCGGTCCGATCTCGGCGTCGCGTACCTCCGGTCGGGTCCGCAGCGACACGAGGCGCGCGGCCTCGACCGGGCGCCTCGCCAACGCCTCTTCGCGGGCGGTCGCGACCACCATCACGGGCAGCGAAGGCTCGGCGTCGAGCAAATGGGTGATGAAGTCGATCGCCCGGCCGCCCCACTGAACATCATCCAGCCACAGGAGGACCGTGCGGCGATTGGAGAGCGCCCCGAGGAAGCGGCGCAGCGTCAGGTACTGCTCGGCGGGGCTCGTGAAGCGCACGGTCGTCGGGCGGCCGCTGTCGCGACTCGGTGCGACGATCTCCGAGAGCGGGGCCAGCTCGTGCTCCAGGCGCAGATCGGGGAGGAGCCGGCCGAGCCGCGCCTCCACCTCGTCGCGCCCGAGTCCGACGCAATGCAGGAAGCGCTCGACCATCGCCCCCAGGCCGTGGGCGGGTCCGCCGACGGGCGTGTGCACGGCCCGCAGGACGGTGGCTGCCCCGAGCTGGTGGGCGCGTTCGCAGAGCCACTCCGCGAGCCGGCTCTTCCCGAAGCCGGAGCGTCCGTCGACGACGAAGGCGCGCGCTGCGCCGGCGTCGGCCACCTCGCGCAACGTAGACCACAGCGCGTCGCGCAACGGCTCGAGCAACGCCAGGGCGCGCGCGGCGTCGGCGGCGCGGCGGAAACGATGGGTGGGTGATTTGGCGAGCAGGCGCCCGACCCAGCCGGGGAAGCCGGTCGGGATGGCGATCCCTGCGACCACCTCCGGCACGGGATCCGAGGCCTGCGCGATCATCGTCGCCAGCGGGCTCTTGCGCAGGAAGGGCGGCGCGCCGCAGGCGATCTCGTATGCAAGGCAGCCCAGGGCGTACAGGTCGGTCCAGGCCCCGAAGTCGCGCCACAGGCCCTTGATCTGCTCCGGCGCCATATACGCCGGCGTGCCGACGGTGGTGTTGAGCTCGTCGCGGGTCTCGCCCACGTCGGCCAGGTCGCGTGGGGTCGCGTGGGCGACGCCGAAGTCGGTGAGCTTGTGGCGGCCGTCACCGAGCAGGATGTTGTCGGGCTTGAGGTCGCGGTGGATGACGCCGCGAGCGTGTGCGTGTGCCAGGGCGTCGAGCAGCTCCAGAAGCAGGCGGCGGACCGCGGGCCAGCCCTTGCGCGCCGCCTCGCCGACGATGTCGATGGGCTCCAGCCGCTCCATCGCCAGCGCGTTGGGACGCGACAGTCTGGTGACGCCCCTGTGTGCGCGCGAGCGCGTGTGGTAAGACGCCGCGTCTCCACGGCCCGAGGCCTTCCATGCGCTTCGTTCTCCGGCTGACTCAGCTCGCCTTCCTGCTGTCGTTCGCGGCTCCAGCCGTCGCGCAGACCGCAGCCGCACCCGCTGACGGTCTGTCCCTCGCGAAGGTGAAACCGAAGCGCACCGCGGTGAAACGCGGCGCTCGCGTGAACCTGACCGGGACGGGCTTCGACATCGGCATGAAGGTCACGATCGGTGGCCAGCCATGTGAACGCCTGTGGGTGCCCGACATCAGTGAGGGCAAGCGCGCGCAATGCGACGTGACCGGGCAGGCCACGGGCAAGGTCGACGTCGTCGTGACCCACGGTGGGAAGACGGCAACCAAGGCAGGCGCCCTCGAGTTCTACGAGCCGACCGGCGTCGAGGTGTACCTCAACAAACGGCTGCAATCCTTCGCCTGGATTGTCCTGCTCCTGATCGTCGTGATCTTCGTGATCGCGCGCCTGCCGAAGGTGAAGGACCTCCCGGCCGGATACACCAAGGCGTTCCTGCGGCGGCGCGTCATGAACTGGCTGCCGCTGGGGCTCACCTACGCCTTCCTCTACATGGGCCGCTACAACCTGACGGTCTCGAAGAACGCCTTGGGCGACCTGATGACGAAGGCGGACTTCGGCACCATCTTCGCCGCGGGCACGGCGACGTACGCCATCTCCTTCGTCATCAACGGGCCGCTGACCGACAAGTACGGCGGCCGCCTCACCATCCTCATCGCGTCCGCCGGCTCCGCGATCATGAACGCGGCGATGGGCGTCGTGACCTGGATGATGCTCAACGGGAAGTTCGATCCGGCGAACCTGGTGGTCACCTTCTCGGCGCTCTACGCCGTGAACATGTACTTCCAGAGCTTCGGGGCGGTCTCCATCGTCAAGGTGAACGCCTCGTGGTTCCACGTCCGCGAGCGCGGGGTCTTCGGCGCCATCTTCGGCATCCTCATCTCGCTTGGGATCTACTTCGCCTTCGACGTCGGGAAGATGATCGTGGGCGCAGCCGAACACTCGGCTGTCGGGACCGACCCGGCCGCGGTCTGGTGGGTCTTCTTCGCGCCGACCGTGATGCTCACGATCTTCCACATCGTCGACCAGTTCCTGGTGCGCGACACGCCCGGGAAGGCCGGCCACGACGACTTCGACACCGCCGACGCCTCCTCGGGCGATGACGGCGAGCGCATGCCGGTGAAGCAGGTCTTCATCATGATGTTCTCGAACCCGGTGATCGTGACGATCGCGTGCATCGAGTTCTGCAGCGGGTTCCTGCGCAACGCGATCATGCATTGGTACATCGTGTTCGCGAAGGACACGGGCATCATGGGCGAGTTCGTCCCCCAGAACTGGGGGCTCCTGCTCTGTTGTGCCGGCATCCTCGGCGGCACCTTCGCGGGCATCATCTCCGACCGGGTCTTCCAGTCCCGCCGCGGCCCGGTCGCCGCCATCCTCTACGGCGGCATGATGTTCGGCGCGATCGGGCTCACCTTCCTGCTCACCGGCCCCTACGTCGGGATGACGGTCATCTTCATGTCGCTGTGCATCATCGGCGTGCACGGCATGCTCTCGGGCACCGCGAGCATGGACTTCGGCGGGAAGAAGAACGTGGGCGTCGCCGTCGGCATCATCGACGGCATGGTCTATCTGGGCACCGCGCTGCAGTCGGTCCTGTACGGCCAGCTCCTCCCCAAGAAGGGGGAGGGCGGCGAGGACCCCGCGAATTGGATGGTGTGGCCGGTGGCGATGATCATCGTCGCCGCGGTCGGCCTCGCCCTGTCCACTCGCGTGTGGAAGGCGAAGCCCAAACCCAAGGCCGCTACTTGAGCAGCAGCTGGCTGGTGGGGGCGGACGCCGACTTGCTGCTGAACGCCAGCTCGGCCGTCTTCGGGATGCCCGAGCACGTCTTGCAGACCACGCCGCTCAGGTAGATCACGTCGCCGCCGGTCACGGTCGGCATCCCGTAGGAAGCCAGGTCGATCACCTCGGTGCCGTCCAGCGTGAGCGTCGCGTCCTCGAGGGTCTCACCGAAGTAGGCCGTGTCGATGGCGAGATACAGCTTGAAGGTCTCGTAGCCGCCGCTGAGGTACTCGTAGGCGATGCACTCCGGGCACGGGTTCACGCCGGGCTGCGGGGAGAGCCACGGGGCCGCCTCGCTCGTGAAGTTCTGCCGGTCGGGGCAGACGCCCCAGCCGGCGGGGGCGGAGCTGTAGACGCTGGTCACGTCCACCGAGACGCCGCACTCGGCAACCGAGCCGAGGTCGTGGGTGGAGACGCTGCCGTAGATCTCGTCGGGCAGGGTCGACGCGGTTCGGTAGGGCCCGGTGGGCACGTTGCCATTCGTGCCGGCGAATGCGGCCGGAAGCGGCGGGCAGTCGAAGTCCACCAGGTCGGGGCAGTGCGCGTCCTTTGACGGGCAGGTGGCGATGAGCGCCTCGCACATCGAAAGGCGGCGGACGTCGTAGCGCGACCCGCAGCGTGGGCCGAGGCAGTAGTCGGCGCGGTTCGGGTTGAGCGACTCGCCGCTGCCATAGATGCGCGCCATCACGTCGGCGCCGTGCAGGTCGGGCTCGTAGCCCCACACCAGCGCGGCGGTCGCCGAGGCCACGGCGGCGGCCGCGGAGGTGCCGCTCATCACGTCGGTGACTCCCATGCCGGCGGTCGGGTCGTTGTAGAGCATCACCGCCTGGAACGACGACGCGGCCAGACGGGGGCGGCCGTTCGCCCGGGTGGTCGAGAGCGGTGTGTCCGTCCCGTCGACGCCGCCCACGGAGTGCACGAGTGGGCGGTAGGGCGCCGCGGCCGGGGGCAGGTCGGCGGCGCCGATGCTGTTGCCGAAGCGGTTGCAATTGGCCGGCGCGGGCGCCTGCTCCCAACCGGCGGGGAACATCGGGCCGGACGGGACCGGCAGACCGCCGGTGTCGTTGCCCGCCGCCGCGATGACCAGGGCGCCGTGGCACGTCGCACGCTCGATCGCCCGGTGCACCGCCAAGATGGGCGCGGAGAGTTGCGCCTCGACGGGGAAGGCCGGGTTGTAGGCGCCGCCGTACATCCCGTCCCAGCCGATGCTCAGATTGATGACCAGCCGCTGCTGCGGGGCCTCGCCCGGAGGCGGCGCGGCCATCTGTCGCAGCCACGCATTCACCGACGCGTTGATCGAGATCGCCGCCTCCGTGAAGTAGCCGTAGTAGCCGCCGTTGGTCCGGTCGACGGTGCCATCGAGCAGGCGCGTCAGCGCGAGGTGGTGCGAGATATAGCCGACGCACGCGCCGGTGGGTATGCCGTCGTTGGCGCAGGTGAGCCCGCGGATGATGCGCCCGACCGTCAGGCCGTGACCGCTGTTGCCGCCTCGCGCACGCCCGTTGTTGTAGAAGCGGGGCGAGGTGTCGACCACCGCCACGCGCACCGTCTGGGGGTCACCCGCGAGGTCCCGCGGGAAGTTGACGGCGCGTACGAAGGCCTGCCGCATCGGGCGCCAGACCTGGTTCGAGACCGGGCTGCCCAGCGGCGCCACGACCCGGCAATCCGAGGCGAGCCCGTCCACGCGGTTGACGAGGCTGCGCCCCAACTCGTTGACCACGCGGGCCCCGGGCTTGCGGTCGCCGGTCCAGTCGTAGACGCAGAGGTCGCCCATGCCGTCGCTGACCTCGATCTGCTCACCAGCGTCGTCGGTCGAGAACAGGGGGGTGGTCCGCCAGTTCCGGTCTTGTGGCTCTGGGCAACCGTCGCGCAACGACCGCGCGATGAAGCGCGTCGCCGGACAGGCATCGGAGACCTGCAGGCCGTCCGCTTTCTCGCCGGCGCCCTCGACCACTTCCGCCTGGGCGTAGGTGACCTCCGGGGCGTCCGGCTCACCACAGGCGGTGAGCGCTGCACATACGATTCCGAGTTCGATGATTCTGCTAGGCCGCATTCGTTTCCCCACTCAGCTGTCCCCCTGGCATTCGAGCCACGGACGACTTCTCTGACATGTGTTTGCGGCGTTTATTCGCTGCTGCCGAAATAACCGCGTTCGCTGCGGCGGGTCAACGGACCAAAGTGCGGAAGGATGCCCGGTTTTTTTCGGCCGGTGACGAAGCCTGCGCGCGCTGCAGCGCGGCGGCCAGATCCAGGCTGGGGTCGGCGCGTCGTAAGGTGTGCAATTCCTTGGAGATTCGTGCCGTCAAAGCGTCGTCGACGGGGCGCCGGCTGGCCACGACCTGGGAGGCGCCTGCGAGCGCGAAGGCTTGCGCCAGCCCGATCGACAACGCCGCGGTCTGGCTCGATCGCGCGGTCTCGCACCCGGCCAGCACCACGAAGGGCGGCACGCGCCGCATCGTCAGCACGTCTCCGACCGTCAGCCGGCCATCCGCGAGCATCAACGCGCTGCTCCACCCGGTCGCCCCGGCGAACTTCCCGTGCCCGGCGAAGTGGAGGACATCCGCTTTACCGAGTCCGTCGCGCACGGCCTTCAGCGTGGCCTCACGACCGACGAGGCTGCGCGCGCCGAGTAGCTCGGTCAGCGCGGACGCCGTGCGACGCGCCGACGCCAGGTCGAGCCGCGCGTCGGCCACGACGAGGTTCCCCCCCGAGCCGGGCTTCGCTGGCTGCCCGCCTAGATCGAGGCCGTAGACGACAGTCGGTGCGCTCGGGATGAGCCCGGGCGCGTGGAAGTCGACCTCGCGCAACGCCCCGTAGGGCAGGATGCGCAGCCGCGTCGCCGCCTGGATGCGCGCTGCGAACGGGCGCAGGAGGGCGGCCGGGTCCGTCCCCTCGAGTCCACGGGCGACGGTCACGCGACCCGGGTCCGCCGCAAAGCCCACCCACCCGTCCTCGAGCGGAAACCACGCCAGCGTCAGCGCGTTCTGTGGCAACGGCGGAAGCGGCGCTGCGCCCGGAAGCAGCGCGGCCGCGTCGTCGAGGGCGTTGGCGAGCGCCTTCGCCCGGTCCACGCGCGCCGCCTGGCGAGCGGGCAGCTCCGATGCCGGGACCTGCCAGTCGCTCTTCGCCTCGGCCTCGAGCGCGGCCCGCGCCGTCCGGTACCTCGCGAGCGCCTTCTCCCACCGGGCCCGCGCCGCCCCGGTGAGCGTGTCGAGGCGGCCGACGCGCCACGCCGACCGCAGCGCGCGGGTGCGCGTCCTCCGCACGGTGTCGAGGGCCCCCGCCACGTCGCCGCGGTCGAGCTGGAACGCGACCTGGTGCCGGGTCGCGCGCACGCGCTCGCCGAGCCAGCCCGCCCGGCCTTCGTGCATCGGGACCCTCAGCATTGCCTCGTCGAGGAAGTCCTCGGCACGCGTGTACGCCGCGAGCGCCTCGGCGCGGCGCGAGAGGCGGGTGAGCGCGCGCGCCCGGCCGACCTCGGCGCGCCACCGGTCGGAGGGGTTCGCGCCGGCGCCCGAGCGGGCGCGAAGCTCGTCGTAGGCGGCGAGCGCGTCAGTCGGGCGCGACTGGGCGAGCGCGATCCGTCCCTCGGTGTCGAGCAGCCACCCCTTCAGCCGCGCGTCCGCGTGCTCCGAGGCCTGCGCCGCGTACTTCTGAGCGGTGGCCACGTCGCCTTCGAGCAGCACGACCTCCGCGAGGTTCGAGAGGGCGACTGCGCGCTCCGCCGGCTGGTCGCATGCGTCTGTGTAGAGCGACGCCGCCTCGCGCAGCGGCGCGATCGGGTCGGCTGCGGCCTGCCCCGCGCCGCGCGCGAGCATGCGAACGGCGCCGAGGTTGAGGGCCAGGGCCGCGCGCTCGCACCCTCCGGTGGCGGTGGAACGCATCTCGTCGAGCAGCTGCGAGGCTTCGGCGTGCCTGCCGAGGACCTGCGCGACGAGGGCGCGGCCCTGACGCGCGTGGCGGGCGAGGCGGTCATCTCCGATCCGGGTGGCCTCGCGCTCGGCGGCGGCGTATTGCCGCAGCGCGCCGCGCAGATCCCCCGTCTGCCACGCGAGCACACCCGCGTAGTACGGGCGGTAGACACGGGTCTTCGGGTCCTGCGCCTCGAGCGCCGCCTGCCCGTCGAGCAGCGCGCGGGCCTCAGCGAACTGGTGGGCGTGGATGAGGGTGTAGGCGAGCACGCGCCCGTCGGCGCCCTCGTCGGAGGTGCGCCCATCCGCGCGGTGCTGCGCGATGGCCGCGCGGAAGGTGGCGACCGCCGCGACCGTCTCACCCTTCGCGCGCTCGGCCCGACCCAGCAAGCTGAGCGCACGCCCACGCAGCGCCGGACCGACCGTGCCTACCGCGGCTCGCAACGCCGCGACGTCGTTCGCTTTTCTCAGCGCCTTCAGGCGGACGATCTCGGGCGGGGCCGCTTCGGTGCGGAGCGACAGCATGAACCTGGCCCCTCCGCCGCCGACCACCATCAGCTGGGAGGCGCCGCCCGGGCGGATCCGATAGAGGCGACCACCTGCCACCACGCGCGGGGGCCCCTCCGGCGCCGGCGTGACCCTGGGCTCGGCGGCGCTCTCGACACGAACGGTCAGGGGCTTGTCGCCGACAACGCAGACATCGGGCAGGCGCGCGGTGCAGCCGGCCACCTCGACGTGGAGGGGCTGAGGAATGGGCGGTGGGGGCGGCGGCGTCTCGGGTTTGCAGCCCAAGACGACGAGGGCTACGGCGAGTCGCGCAGCGCGGCTTCGACCTTGCGAGACCATTCGTTCTCGATGTGGTTCTTCTCGGCCTCCCGGCGCGCACTACGGTACGCGCGGACCGCCTCTTCCGCAGCCGTCGTCTGCGCCTCGGCCAGCGCGCCCTTGCGCGACGGGCGCTTTCGGATCTCGGCGCCCAGACGTTCGGCGAGCACCGCGTGGGCGTGGCCCCGCTGGAAGCCGGCGGCCACCGTCCATTCGGCGTGCGCGAGGCTCGCAACCGACCGGTACTGCGCGTCGAGCGTCCGCACCACGGCCTGCTGCTTGTCGATCGGGGCGCGCTTTCCGGACTCGAGGCGAGCGAGGGCGGGGCCCGCGATGTTGAACGCCGCCTGCGCTGGCCAGGACGACTCCGGGCTGCCCGCCGCCAGACCGCGCTCGTGGAAGGCGTCGATGACACGCTGGTACGCCTGGGTCGCTGCGCTCGGGTCGGTGGCCGCGATCGCGTCGGCATGGCCGAGCAGGCAGCGCAGTCGCAAGCCGTCTGCGACCAGCGGCGCACAGCTCTGCAGGGCGCCGGCGTAGATCGCGAGGGCCTTCTTCGGCTTTGCGTCGCCGGTGAGCTGCTCGGCGAGGGCGACGCGCAGGCGCGGGGCGTCGCCTGTGGAGACGAGCCTCTCGAAGACGGCGGTGGCGTCGCCGTGGCGATCGAGCTCGGAGAGCGCGTAGCCGAGCAGCTCCATCTGCCTGCGGTTTGCCTGAAGGCTGTAGCCTAGCTTCTTGAGTAGACGTGAGATCGTCGGAGGGGTCGTCTTGAAACCCCGAGTCATCAACGCGTCAGCCAAGTTCCGAAGGCTGCGTGCCGTCCACAGCAAAGGCGACCCTGGGTCACCTCGAGTGGTGGCGGCAACGAGTTCGTTCAACAGT
>PVBE010597955.1_pt1 | contig 20323 bp, 20 predicted proteins | sample 1631181 | NCBI WGS metagenome assembly PVBE01 (sample SAMN08397723, study PRJNA350692) | Marine metagenome, whole genome shotgun sequencing project. | isolation source: water | place: Pacific Ocean | collected 2012-04 | reverse complement strand
TTCTCAAGTTTATCCATTGATATAATTTCTTTGCCAAGATAAATCTTTTTATTTTTTTTAAGAGAAAGAACAACGCCTTTGGATAAATCCACTTTTTCCGCTGCCTCCTGAGGGAGTTGGATGTCTACTCCTCGCTGCAGCATTGGGGCGGTTACCATAAAAATAATGAGAAGGACAAGCATGACATCAACAAAAGGAGTTACGTTAATTTCCCCCATAAGTTTTTGCCATCGATGTTTTGTTACTCTCATCTTATTTTTTCCTAATCAAACCTCTTTCTACCACAGATAAAAATTCCAATGAAAATTCATCCATTTCTGAAGCTATTAGATTAATCTTGTTATTAAAATGATTGTATCCAATAACTGCCGGTATTGCTGCAGCAAGTCCTGCTGCAGTTGCAATCAATGCTTCTGATATCCCTGGAGCAACACCACCAATACTTGCTGAGCCTTTAATCCCAATAGCTCGAAAGGCATCCATAATGCCCCATACTGTGCCAAACAATCCGATAAAAGGGCTTGTGCTTCCAGTCGTGGCTAAAAAACTCAAGCCTTTTTCGAAACGGCTTATCTCCTGCGACTCGGCTTTATCCAGAGCGCGCTGTAGAGCCTGAAGATCATCCTGCATCTGAGATTGCCTTGTCTCTTCAAATAAAGAATCTTCTTTCCGACGATATTTTTGAAGCGATACAACATCCAAATAACCGGAAATAAAAATATTTGCTACATGGCTATTTTTTAAAACCTTACTCGAGGCATAGGCATTGTTTAAACTCCCACCTCTTGGAAAAACTTTTCTAAATTTATTGGATTCATTTTTTGCTTTCCTGAACAAAAGCATTTTCTGAAACATTATTGACCAGGAAATGATTGAGAACATGAGTAAGACCAATAGAACTGCTTTAGCAACCGGCCCGGAATGAGCGACCATCTCAATTACACTTCCCTGAAAACTTCCATTGATTGCTTGTAAAATATCCACAAACTCTTACCCGTTAAAATTATTGTGAAAGATGAAGTTCCTGCGGCAAACCCTGCTCCATTACGGTTCACAGCAAGCTGTAAGGAATGCACATGCTATACACACTAAGAACTACAATTTTAGTATAAATATTTCTTAAGTTATTGTAAAGTGATGTTATAAGTTAAGTAAGATAGGATAAAATTTAGAAAAAGTCAAAAAAAACAGTGAGAAATATAAAATTTACTATTCAATATGACGGTACGAATTACCACGGCTGGCAGATTCAACAAAACGGGATTTCAATCCAGCAGGTAATTGAAGAAGCGATTTTTAGCATTACAAAAAAAAAGTCCAGGCTCACTACATCCGGCAGGACTGATGCGGGAGTTCACGCGTTATCTCAAGTTGCGAATTTTAAAACCAGTTCCATGCTGGATACGAACAAATTGCAAAAAGGACTTAACAGTATATTACCTAAAGATATTGTCATTTTAGATGCACAGGAGGTCCCTCTGGATTTTCACTCGCAGATATGCGCGAAAAAAAAACTTTATCGCTATGACATTTACAATTCGCCTTTCCCCGATGCTTTTTCTTTTAAGTTTTCCAAGTTAATTCCATACTTTCTAAACGTCTCTTCCATGAAAATTGCTTCTCAGCATTTTTTAGGTACACATGATTTTTCCGCATTCAGATCTTCTTCATGTGAAGCCAGGACTACAGTCCGCACTATTTATAAAATTGATTTGTCTCAACAGTTTCTCGGCAACAACAAAAACAGCACAAACAAGTTGTCATTTACCCCTTGCCGGGTAACCATAGAAGTCGAAGGAAACGGGTTTCTAAAAAATATGGTAAGAAATATTGTTGGGACTTTAATAGAAGTCGGAAGAGAAAAACTTGTCCCTGAAGACATAAAAAAAATTCTTACCTCCAGGGACAGAAAAAACGCTGGCCCAACAGCCGCGTCTCATGGCTTGTTCCTGGTCAAGGTTTTTTACTAAATACATTGGCTCTAACTATCCTGATTAAGCAAGATAATCTCTCATCGGAAATATTAAAAAAAATAAAATAGTTCTTATTCCAAATTTTTTATACTGCTTTCACATCCAATAGATCATCTTCTTTATCAAGGAGGCTCTTCAGTTTTTTGAAACAGGTTTGGCTGCACGTCAAAAGCATCATATCATGGCCATGCTTTTTTGCCTCTGAATCACTTGTAGAAATAAGTGCAGGGATTTTTTTATCTATATCCTTAAATCCTAAAAAAATAATCATTCCTTCATGCTCTTTCATGTCAACTTCATGCGAAAACTTTGCCCCGATACCGTGAATCTCCATCTCTTCATCCACAAACTTACCACACCAGGCGCATGTATTTTCTGGAGGAGCTTTAACCATAATATTTAACCACAGTTAGTAATATTTTTGTTCGTAAATTTGGGTGGTAGCCCTATGTGATTTCTGCCTTCAAAGGCCTCAACCATACGGGTGGCTTCCATCCGGAAACAGTCCAATTCAGCTTTGCTAACCGAATTGTGGTTGTGGTAACTTGCCAAGCTGCGCGCTCATGGTTCTCTACGGTAAAAAAACTTTGCAGAGCTAAGCTCAGCTTTGCAAAAAAAAACATGGTTTTACATATTATAAAAATCAAGACGGCAAGTCAAAATTTAATCCTCAATTGCCAATAATAGTTTGATGTGATAAAGTTTTCGCTTATAGATAATGAATAAGGAACTTAGATTCCCGACTTAATCGGGAATCTATTTAAAATTGAAATGTATACACCTTCGTTTGAAGAATTTAAGAAAATGGCAAACCAGGGTAATCTTGTGCCTGTTTACAGAGAGATAATGGCTGACATGGAAACCCCGGTTTCCGCGTTTTTAAAAATAAAAAAGGGAAATTATTCCTTTCTCTTCGAAAGCGTTGAAGGGGGCAAAAAATGGGCTCGATACTGTTTTCTTGGATGTGATCCGTCAATTGTATTTCCAAGTAAGGGAAAGAAAACAACTATCATTAGAGATGGCCATTCAGAAGAGTTTGATAACCACGGTAATCCATTAGCCTCTCTCAAAAAACTTATGGCTGAATTCACCCCTGTTACATTGAAAGGTTTGCCAAGGTTCTTTGGCGGAGCAGTTGGCTTCCTGAGTTATGATATGGTGAAATATTTTGAGGAATTGCCAGACACTGTGAATGACGACCTTAATCAACCAGATGCCGTTTTTATAATTACAGACTCTATTTTGATTTTTGACAATGTTAGCCAGAAAATCAAAATAGTATCTAATGTTTTTTTAAAAGGTGGTAACCTCAAAGAAGCTTATGACAAGGCAATTTATAAAATTGATAATCTTATTTCCCGTTTACAAAAACCAGTGGTCTCTGGCGAAACGGGTAAAAAACCTGAATTCAATAAAAAACCAAAAGTTGAATCTAACTTTACTAAAAAAGATTTTAAAAAAGCAGTTCTGAAAGGTAAAGAATATATCCGCAATGGAGATATAATACAGGTAGTTCTTGCCCAACGTTTAAAAACAGCTATTTCTACCGACCCATTTAATATTTATCGTGCTTTAAGAACATTTAACCCCTCTCCTTATATGTATTATTTGCAATTAGGGGATTTGGAAATAGTAGGAACATCCCCTGAGGTGCTTGTCAGGTTAGAAGAAAATGAAGTTGAAGTAAGGCCCATTGCCGGGACCAGACCAAGGGGAATAACAGAAGAGGAGGACCTCGCTCTGGAAAAGGAATTGCTTAAAGATGAAAAAGAGCGGGCCGAACACATTATGCTTGTAGATCTGGGTCGTAACGATCTCGGACGAATAGCTGGTATAGGCTCGGTAAATGTTAATGAGCAGATGATAATTGAAAGGTACTCCCATGTCATGCATATAGTTTCCAATGTCAGAGCGGTTTTGAAAAAAGAGAAAGACTCTTATGACGTGATAAGAGCTACATTCCCGGCTGGAACGGTCTCAGGCGCTCCCAAAATCAGAGCTATGGAAATTATAGATGAACTGGAGCCAACCCGGAGAGGCCCTTATGCCGGTGCCGTAGGTTATTTCAGTTTTTCAGGAAATATGGACACTGCTATAGCAATCAGAACCCTTGTCATAAAAAATAATATGGCTTACCTTGGTGTTGGAGCAGGTATTGTGGCTGATTCCGATCCGGAGAGGGAATACGAAGAGACTATAAATAAGGGAAAGGCATTGTTACAGGCAATAGAAATGGCAGAGAATGGATTGTAGATATTAAGAAACCGCAAAGCACCCTGAGACTGCGGAGAATAAATATAAATTTGGGTAATGGAGCAATGGATTTAGATACTTGGCACTTAAACAAAACAACTTTGCGATTTTTGCGATCAATATTTGGAACACTCCCCTTGAAAAAATAATAATATGTCGTCAAAACAAAAAATACTAATGATCGACAATTATGACTCCTTCACGTACAACCTGGTACAATATCTTGGAGAGTTGGGTGCGGATATAGAGGTTTTTCGCAATAATAAAATATCAATAGAGAAAATTGAGGCGATCAAACCGAAAAAAATCGTGATTTCTCCCGGTCCGGGAATCCCTGAAAAGGCTGGGATTTCTGTAAATATAGTTAGAGCATTTGCCGGGAAGGTCCCGATCCTTGGAGTTTGCCTTGGGCATCAAGCCATCGGAAATGCCTTTGGCGCTAAAATCGTCCATGCGGGGAAATTAATGCATGGGAAGACTTCTATGATCAAACATGATGGAAAAACTATTTTTAAAAATCTTCCTGTCCCGTTTAAGGCAACGCGTTACCATTCACTTGTAATTAGCAGGGATACTCTGTCTGACGATTTTAAAATTACCGCGGAATCCGAGGATAATGAAATCATGGGAATCCGACATAAAAAATATTTTCTGGAAGGTATCCAATTTCATCCCGAGTCCATAATGACAGAGACCGGTAAAGACCTGTTAGAAAATTTTTTAAATTTATAATGACAATAAACCACGAATTACGCGAATGGCACAAGTTAATTAACATAATTTGCGTTGTTAGTTAAATTAATGGTTATTTCTTAAAAGTATTATGATTATTGACTCTATTTCTAAATTGGTAGAAGGAATTAATCTGACAAAAAATGAGATGATCGCTGTGATGTCTCAAATTTTGAAAGGTGAAGCGACAAATTCTCAAATTGCTGCTTTCGTTACTGCTCTTAGATTAAAGGGTGAGACTGTAGATGAAATATCAGGGGCAGTTCACGTTATGCGTAAGATGGCAACAAAAATAAATTCCCGGGCTGAAAATATAGTAGATACTTGTGGGACAGGAGGAGATGCTTCCAATACATTTAATATTTCTACAACTGCTGCTTTCGTTGCCGCAGGAGCCGGAGTCACAATAGCAAAACACGGCAATAGATCCGTATCCAGTCAGTCAGGAAGTGCAGACGTTTTAAAATCACTTGGAGTTAATATCGACACAGAGAAAACGAAAGTGGAGGAGTGCTTGAATGAAATTGGGATAGGTTTTCTGTTTGCTCCAAGATTGCACGGAGCAATGAAACATGCTATTGGCCCGAGGCGGGAAATAAAAATCAGGACCATATTTAATATTCTTGGTCCCCTGACTAATCCTGCGGGAGCAAAAAATCAGATAATTGGAGTATATGATCCTAAACTGACTGACACACTGGCCAGAGTCTTTAAAGATATGGATAGTGAACACGTCTTTGTCGTTCACGGTAAAGATGGAATGGATGAAATAACTCTTACATCAAACACTATAGTGGCAGAACTGAAAGATGGGGTTTTAAAGGAATATGAACTTAATCCAAGACATTATGGATTTAATTTATGCAAACCGGAAGATCTTCTGGGTGGAAGTCCTAATCAAAACGCTGACATAACAACATCTATATTGTTGGGAGGTAAAGGTCCCAAGCGGGATATTGTTCTTTTAAATGCCGCGGCAGCAATAATAGTTTCCAAAAGAGCTGAAAATTTTCATGAAGCTTTACCATTAGCCGAAAAATCGATTGACTCGGGAATCGCTTATCAGAAACTAGAAAAATTGATCAAACTAACACAGGCATGAAACAGCAAAACCACAACCAAAAAAGAGAAGGCAACAGGCAGTAGCTGGCAGGCAATAAACAGTTAACAATGAATGACTAATGACCACTGCCAAATATCAACTGCTTACTATGAGTTTTGTTACTCTTTCCGTTTCCAAAAAAAGAAATTCTTTTAGAGTAAAAGTTTATCTGACCGCTCATTGCTGATACCCGAACGCTTTTATATGACCATACCCAACCTATAGAGGGCGTTAATCATGCCTATAAGAATTGTTTCATGTTTTACTGCAAACCTCTTATTAAACTTAATACCGCAGTGGTCGCGAAAAGTGCTTTTCACAACTCCTGAGAAAGGAAATGGTTGTTGATTTAACAAGCAGATTTCACCATGAACCGGGAAGCCTGTCTTCCATTTTTTCGCTACCTCGTCTTTATAATCAGGAACATAAACATTCATCCCACTAAGAGAAAGATCTTTAACATTAAATCTTTTTTGGCTGGTATTTATGAAGCAAATCTTCGGCTGAGTAATAGCAACACGAATATTTTTCCGTTTGTTCCGGGAAAGGCGTTTCTGCCTTGCAAAAACAGTCTGCGCTCTCCGCTTCTCCTCTTCCTTGAGGTTATCCGGTATAAAAGCCACTTTCATTTTTAAATTTTCAGCTTCTTTTCCAATTAATTCCGCTTGAAGGGAGAGAATCTGCTGGTTATCATTATTAATTTTATTTCGCAGGCACATAATAATATTGCGATAAATTTTGTGGCTCATTTTTGGTTCTTTAAGAAAAAATGAGCTTAATTCATTCTGAGTTATCGTTAGACAAGTTGCGTTAGTTTCTGCTTTTACCGTGGCATTTCTCGGCGTTCCGGTGAATAGTCCAATCTCGCCTATCAGTGCAGGAGCCAGCAGGTTACTGATTACCATTTCCTGCTTATAAATACCCACCTTGCCTGTTAGAAGAATAGACATGCTCGTACTCTGAGCTCCTTCATGGAGAACAATATCTCCTGCTTTAAGATTACTGTGAGTGAAGTTAACAAGGAACTTTATCAGATCGTCCATAGGAAACCCCTGGAATAAGGGAGTGTTCTTTAATTCATCCACATGCTTCACTATTACTTCTTTAAGATTATCTGTCATAGTATCCCCTAATATAATTAAAAATTTGCTATTTGTTATAAACTTTCGGTTTTAAACACCTTTTTATCAACCACTGATAGCTATTTTACACTACCTGGCCTATCTTTTGGAGGTCATTTACCGTCTTTGCTATTGTATTTTCCTGGACCTGAGAAAGTTTGTGAAACTGAATTCCACATGAGTTGGGATACAGGGCCCTTATGATTCCGGAAAAGGGAAATGAATTTTGACCCTGAAAAAAAATCTCTCCCTGAATACTGTCCCCTTCTACCCAGTCTTTGTTGACATCCGTTTTAACTGATGATAAATCAACGCTGATTCCACCAAGTGAAAGATCTTTAACTATAATGGTTGTTTTTCCAACTATTATGTAGCAGTGCTGCTGATTGGTAATAGCAATACGCAAACTTTTTCGACTATTGCGCGAAAGTCGCGCATTCGAAGGTAGGATATCCTTTTTTTTTTAAATGAAAACTTTGGCCTTTTGGGGGCTTCTTTGCTCTTCTTTGTTTTTAAAATATTCATGAAGCTATGTTTTAGGTTGGAAGTAGCAACATGCACATTTTTTTGACCAGCACTTAAAGGCCGGTCATTCACGGGAGGAATATCCTGTCTTATTTTTATCACGGAATTAGCCTTTTCGAGTTTTTCTTTCTCCTCCAAAGATACTCTCAGTTTTAAAACTTCCTTTTCAGTTGCGCCCAAATCTTCTTGAAGAGAAAGAATTTGTTGATTATCGTTGTTAATTTTATTTCTCAGGCTCAAAATTATATTGCGATAAATCGTATGGGCCATTTTCGGCTCTCTTAGAAAAAAAGAATTTAAGTCCTCTTGCGTTATAGTAAGACTAATTGAGTCATATACGGATTTTACAGTTGCATTTCTCGGCTCCTCGGCAAAAAGCCCAATTTCTCCAATCAATGCAGGGGATTCCAGGGAACAGACTCGTGACTTATCTTTAAAAATATCCACTCTACCCGTTAAAATAATGGCCATGCTTAAGCTCGGTTCACCCTCTTTAAAAATTGTTTCCCCCTCTTTAAGTTCATTGTGCTTGCAGTTGACAAGAAATTTTACAAGATCTGCCACTGGCAACCCCTGAAACAATGATGTGTTTTTTATACTATTTACATGTTTCTTTACTATTTTTTTTAAGTCTTCAGACATAGATTTTCTCTCAAAAGATAACTGATTTAATCATAACTCAGATTAGATTTCAATTTAAATGTCTGTTGAAAAATTTACTTTAGATTACCCTTTCAGACCATTATTTAGCGATAAATTTTGCATTCATATACTAATATGATAGGATTTTTATCTTTCTGTTAGACCTGTTTTTTGAGTAAACATCATGCTTAAACCTTATAAAAACAAATGGCCGAACGTGTCTTCCAGCGCGTTCATAGAAAATTCAGCTCGGGTTATTGGTGATGTCACAATAGGAGAAGAATCCAGTGTCTGGTTTAACGCAATTGTACGTGGAGACGTGAATTACATTCGCATTGGAAACCGGACAAATATCCAAGACGCCTCTGTCATTCACGTAACACACGATACCCATCCAACAATTCTCGAAGATGACATTACCGTGGGGCATTCTGTTACCATTCACGGCTGCACTATAAAATCCCGGGTGCTTATAGGCATGGGAGCTATCATATTAGACGGTGCTGTGGTGGAATCAGACTCTATTGTAGCTGCCGGAGCCCTTGTAACAGAAGGGAAAGAGATCCCATCCGGCTGGATGGCAATGGGGGTGCCCGCAAAACCGGTAAGGGAACTGACCGGACAGGAACGCGCATCCCTTCTTGAACACGCGCAAAATTATATAAGATATAAGAATGAGTATATGAATGATTCTAAATAAAATAATTGAAGAAAAAAGAAAAGAACTCAAGCACTCTAAAAGCTCTGCCTCGCTTAAAGAAATCAGAAAAAGAATTGGAGATGCCGGGAATAACAGGGGATTCAAGAAGTCTCTCGAGAATGACTCCATTAATATAATCGCGGAAATAAAAAAGGCTTCTCCCTCAAAGGGGATTATCCGTGAAGATTTTAATCCTGTTGAAATCGCGAAAATCTATCAGGATAATGCAGCCGTTGCAATTTCTGTTCTTACTGATAAAAAATATTTCCAGGGCGACATTGAGTACTTAAATCAAATCAGAAAAAACGTTTCACTGCCTTTATTAAGAAAAGATTTTATCCTCGATGAGTATCAGCTTTACGAAGCCAAAGTCTTTGGCGCTGATGCGGTTCTTTTAATCGCGGCTGTTCTTGACAAAAACCAATTAACAGAATATATGGAGTTGAGCAAAGAAATAGGATTGGAAAATCTGGTTGAAGTACATTCATTCAAAGACCTGGAAAAAGCAATGTATTGTGAAGCTGAAATAATTGGAATAAATAACAGAGACCTCCAAACTTTTGAGGTATCTTTAAAAACCACATTGGATATGGCTAAGGAAATCCCGGAAAACAAGGTAATAGTAAGTGAAAGCGGTATAAACAGTCACGATGATATCCTGGAATTGCAGAAAAACGGTGTTAACGCCTTTCTCATCGGCGAAGCACTGATGAAAGAAAAGGATATCGGCAAGAAACTGAAAGAATTGATTGGATCAGCTTCTTAGACCGGATAACAGGATAAACTGGATTTTTAATCTGCACTGCAAACTTGTAAGATTGTTTTTTTTAGCAACGTTTTTTTACACACCCCGTCCCGGAGGGACACCCCTCTTGATAGAGGGGAATACTTACCCCTGTATCCCCCTTAGCAAAGGGGGATACAGGGGGTTATAATTGGTTGCGGACGAAGACCGAGCTGAATCATCCGCGTCAAAAAAATATAAATGATTAAAGTAAAAATCTGTGGTATTACAAATAAAGAAGACGCGTTATATGCTGTTGAGTGCGGAGCCGATGCCCTGGGTTTCATTTTCTATGAAAAAAGCCCTCGTTATATTGCACCGGATAACGCGAAAACAATCATTGCCGCCCTACCCCCTTTTGTCACAACTGTGGGAGTCTTTGTAAATAAAGATTTCAATGACATCAGGGATATGGCTTTGCTGACAGGTATTACTGTTGTTCAGCTACATGGAGACGAATCTCCATCATATTGCAATTTGGTTGAGGGTAAACTCATTAAAGCGATAAGAGTAAAAAATGATAGATCAATTGAAGGTCTTAAAAAATACGATGTCGACGCTTTTTTGTTGGATAGCTTTGATAAAAATAGTTTTGGCGGAAGTGGATTAACTTTTGACTGGAAGCTGGCGGAGAAAGCTAAACAATATGGAAAAATTATTCTGGCAGGCGGCTTAACACCGGATAATGTTGAAGAAGCAGTTAAAAAAGTACTTCCTTACGGAGTGGATGTCAGCAGCGGTGTAGAAAAAAAACCGGGTATCAAAAATCAAAATAAGGTTAAAGAATTTATTATCAGATCTAAAGCTATCGGATAATTTAGTTTGTAAGTCGTTGCTGAAGGCTGATCGCTGAAAGCTGAGTGTTTTTTTATGAAACCTGACAAAACAGGACATTTTGAAAAATTCGGGGGGCGGTATGTTATCGAAACACTCATGCCTGCTTTGTTGGAACTTGAAAAAGTGTATAGCTCTGCTAAAAAAGATCCCCGGTTTAAAAAAGAGTTCCAATACTATTTAAAAGAATATGTCGGTAGACCTTCACCTCTCTTTTTCGCTGAAAAGCTGACAAAAAGATTAGATGGCGCGAAAATATATCTGAAACGCGAAGACCTGAACCATACAGGCGCTCATAAAATCAATAACACTATCGGCCAGGCTTTGCTAACGAAAAGAATGGGGAAAAAGAGGGTTATTGCGGAAACCGGCGCCGGTCAGCACGGCGTTGCAACAGCAACCGCAGCAGCTCTCTTTGGGCTGGAATGCGAAGTGTTCATGGGCGATGAAGATATTGAGCGCCAGGCTTTAAATGTGTTCAGGATGAAATTGCTTGGAGCAAAAGTAACCCCTGTTTCTGCCGGCACCAGAACATTAAAAGATGCCACTTCCGAGGCACTCCGAAACTGGATAACGACTGTCAGGGACACTCATTATATTATCGGCTCTGTGGTAGGACCTCATCCCTTCCCTATGATTGTGCGGGATTTCCAATCGATAATAGGTAAAGAAACAAAAAAACAACTTTTGCAGATCGAAAAAAAATTGCCCGATGTTATTGTCGCGTGTGTCGGCGGCGGAAGTAATTCGCTGGGAATTTTTCATCCATTTTTTAAAGATAAAAATGTTAAATTTATCGGGGTGGAAGCCGCGGGATACGGTTTAAAAACCGGCAAGCACGGCGCTTCATTGACAGCCGGCACTCCGGGAGTCTTGCACGGCAGCATGAGCTATCTGCTGCATAATCATGACGGACAGGTTTCTCCCGCCCACTCTATTTCCGCCGGATTAGATTACCCCGGCGTGGGTCCCGAGCATAGTTACTACAGGGATATTAAACGGGCAAAGTATGTAACAATTACCGACAAAGAGGCATTAAAATGGTTTCAGATATTTTCTAAAGAAGAGGGAATCATACCGGCATTGGAATGCGCTCATGCCATTGCTTATGCGTCAAAAATCGCGCCTTCCATGAAGAAAAGTCAGATATTAGTTATTTGTCTTTCCGGCAGAGGCGATAAGGACGTTCAACAGGTTTCAGATATTTTAAGAAAAAAGAAATAATTGACTTATAACCACGAAGAACACGAAGATCGCGAAAGAAATTTTTTTAAATATTAATTTATTAATTTTTTATTTTTTATCCTTTGTAACTTGTATAAAGCATATATGGTTTTTAATTTTAATTAAAAAAGAATTTATTGCCATGAAAACTGAATTCAAGTTTTCGTAGGTACTCTTTTTTGGGCGAATCTGCGAAGCTAAATAAGAACTCTAAAACCTGTAAGATTGTAACAATGAAAATTCTTCGTGTCTTTCGTGAGCTTCGTGGTAAAAATTCTGGTTGCGGCAACCTGCCGTGCTGTGTGATCAGCGATCTATTTTTATGAACAGAATTGAAAAAACATTTCAGGAATTGAAACGAAAGAAACAAAAAGCTTTAATTACATTTATTACAGCAGGTGACCCTGATATTGATTCAACGGTTCACCATATCCACGCCCTTGAAGAAGGAGGCGCTGACATTATCGAACTTGGAGTCCCCTTTTCAGATCCTTTAGCCGATGGGCCTGTAATACAGAAATCCGCTTTGAGATCTCTTAAATCCGGCACAACCCTGAAAAAAATCATTAAAATGATTTGCCTTGTGAAAAGAACCTGCTCTGTTCCCATTGTATTAATGAGTAGTTATAACCCTATTTTTAGATATGGCGAAGAGGAGTTTGTAAAAGATTCCATCAATGCGGGAGTGGATGGTGTGATCATTCCAGACCTGCCACCGGAGGAAGCAACATCTTTGTCCAATTTAGCAAAGACGAATGAACTTGATGTGATTTTTTTGCTTGCCCCAACAAGCACTAAAGAACGGATAAAAATAGTATCGGAGATGAGCAGCGGGTTTATATATTATGTTTCATTAACCGGTGTGACGGGGACGAGAGAAAAAATGGCTCAAGATTTAAAAGAAAAAATTTTTAAAATAAAGCGAACATCATCAAAGCCGGTTGCCATAGGATTTGGCATTTCAAACCCCAAACAAGCGGCTTTTTCCGCTAAAATATCTGACGGGGCAATAGTAGGCAGTGCCATCGTAAAAATAATTGAAAAAGGACTTCAAACCAGAAACACTTCAAACCAGATAAGACAGCTTGTCCATTCCATGAAAAAAACCATCCTGAAGCTTTAAACCTTTCTGCTCTCCCCGCTACTAACTTGCAGAACCGTGTTTTTTTAGGCGCTGTTTAGTTTTTGTCTTTATTAGCCCTGCTGTTTAGCTTTGTTTTTATACAGCGGCTTATGCAAAGTACAACGCCTTATGCAAGGCTTAACAAAGTTTTACAAAATCTTAAAAAATTGAGGAACTTAGAACCATGGTTGTCATTCCCGCAAGGGTTTAGCGGGAATCCTGAGGTAAACAAAGGGTAATTACCTCAACAATTAAAAGCCTTCTTACATTTAATTGTTAGCAAACAATTTATTTTCAGAAAATATATTTCATCTTTTAAACAATACTCTTTAACCCCTTCGCCAACCCTTTTATTAATTTGTTTATAATGAACTTTTTAAACTTGGTGCAGGCTTAAACCCAACAGACTTACTCGCCTTAATATTAAGTTTTGCACCTGTTTGAGGATTTCTTCCAGTGCGCGCCTTTCTTTTTCTTACTGTAAAAGTGCCGAATTCAGGATATGAAAACCTTTTATCCTTTCTTACAGCTTTTGCAATATTTTCAAAAGTGCAATTAATAAGACTTTCAATAGCTCTTTTGCTTAAATCACAACCACATCCTTTTTGAACAGCCGTAACTAGTTCTGCTTTAGTCATAATAGGCTCCTTTCATTAATAAAATTTAAATTGTTAATCATTTTTATGATAGATATTTAATAAGGTTCTCAGGTCGAAATTTTTTACTATTTTTATATAACTTTTTTACAGATGGATGTAATGATTCATCAGAATTGTTGGCACCAATTTGCCTTATATGCTTTCCAAGAGCATAATAAGGCACGGTAAAAGAATTATGTAGACGGATATCATTTTTATCTTTAATCTTTTTCAGATAAGAATCATTAAACACTAAATCACACGCCTTTGCTTTATCAGCCATCCACTTTAGAGCATAATCAGATAAACGCGCCTCTTTGTATCCTCCGCCAACATCACAGTGAACACCAAAAAACCAGACTTGTTCTGTATTTTTTCGCTTAAGTTTTGTTTTCCAAATAGTTGGTTTAAATGGTTTTCGTTTTTCGTTTATTGCAAGCGCATGATAGGCATTATTTACAATACTGGTGATTGTAGTATCGTGAAAGCTATATTTTCTTTCATTGCGTTTCCCGAAAATACCTAACGGTATTCCCAATGCTCCAACAGTGTCCCAAACACCCAAAAATTTTATTTTAATTTTTCTTGCATTTGTTGATCTAAAATTTTTTGTTTTATTAGCGTCGACCTTTGATTTTGATCGATAAACTTCATAAGCTTCAGGTATCAGGTCTGCATTGGATTTTTTTAGTAACCAACAGTTTCGAATTAGGCCAATTAAACTTCTTGCTGTATATGCTCCTCTGCTGAAACCAAAAACATAAACCTCATCTCCTTTTGCATAGTTATGGACAAGGAATCTATAAGCATCCTGAATGTTTTTATCAATGCCAGCACCAAATGCACCACCTTTGATTTTGTCAGCCCCTCCGTCTGTTCCAACCCCCCAATCATAGAAAACAACTTGCTCTTTCCCATCAGAATCAGCTGGCTTAATTGCTCTTGCGAATTTCACAATATTAGTTACATCTTTTTTCTCAGGCGTGTTCCAAGTACCATCACAACAAATGATAATACGTTTTGCCATTTTTCCCTCCTTTTTTAAGGTTAAAGATACAGGGAGTTACTTAAATTTACTTTCTACCAGAATGAAAATAATTATCAATATATCCACCAGATGTCTTACATGTCGGCTTATCAGGTATTAAGAACCATAGTCTATTCAGGTTTTCCCCATCTCTTGAGATTTGTTTGTAATTATTATCAGTTAGTAAACGTTTTACTTTTTCATGCAAACCGTTCTCAAAATCCACATAACATTTATATTGAAAACCTATTCTTTTGTTGTATAAAAATTTAACTATACCAACATCTTCTCCAGTTATAAGTTTAACCTTTTTGTCTTTGATTTTAGGTTTTTCATTTTCTACTCTATTGGGATTGTCCTTGCCTTCTCTAATAAAGCGAACCCATAATTCCATTCCTTCACTCGGAAATCCCTTAGAAAAATCCAGAGTTATTTTAGCTATCCGTTTATGTATCACATCTGATAATTTAGGTATTCCATCTGCTAATTTAGTGGTGATAATCCATCCAACTACAGCAACTATGAGACCAGCAATGATAGTATCTTGAAATGACAATTTAACTCCTTAAATAATATTTTTGTGGATTCAAATACAAAACATACTCATATTCAGCCCAACATAATAAGCATTGACCTTTATTTACGCTCTTTTACTTTTTACTTTGCCCACTTACAAATGAAGCTTTTCCACCACATTTATTTATTTGATCATACATATCTAATGACCAATCTTTTGAATACCAGTATACCCAGCGTTTAGACCTTTTTTTCATCAACAATTCTTCTTCTTTTAGTGTTCGGTTTGATATGAGAGATGAATTAAAAAGTTTAGTTAAGCAATCGATAACATCCTTCTGCCCTTTTCCCCAGGTCGCCTGAACATAATATCTATCGCCTTGAGCCGATCCAGTTGGGACTAAAACTTTTGATTTTAAACCTGACTTCATATCTTTTTTTATATTCTTTATCCATGGTTCATTAAATTCATCAGGTAAAGCTTTCATAATTGACTGAGCACGCTGCAGTTCGATCCTATACAATACTTTTACAGTATTTTCACGATAATCACTTTCATCAGACATAAGACCCTGAATAGCATAAGAATTCATATTGAAAAATTTTCTGGTAAGTTTTGTTGCTTTAAAAGAAAGCTCGGGATCAGAATGTCTCGTTAAATCTAAAAGAGTTAGCGCGAAGGGTTCTTTGGGTGTAGAGTAATTAATAAAATCATCAATCTCTTCTTTTTTTAATGAGTTTAGTTTGTCAAGAGCTGCTATCTTTGTTCCGATATCAGTTCTCTCTTGCTGTAGTATAGGAACCATTTTCATGCTTCCTCTGGTTAATGAAATTGCCGGTTTATCCAACTTTATCTTCCGTTCTTCACTTATTACTGAGGGTATTGTTTCAGCATATGCATTACTGGATAAAAGAGAAAAAGCTGCCAATTTAGCAGATGAATTTTTAATTATGTTTTTCCCAAGAGATGAATCCCACTCTATTTTAAATTTTGATTTTAGTTCTTTGGTATAATTAATTGACATTTCTTCTCTTGTGCCACTGCCTTTCCTAAAATAAATGTCAAACTGATCATTTTCCTTAAACGGCCTATTTTTTAAAGCTACGAATCCCATATGGCGTATTTGAGGTGCTTCTTCGTCAAGTTTCTCCAATAAATTTGGTTTAAAAAACAAACTATCAGAAGTTACTTTCTCATATTCATTAAGACTCTTAATTTCTCCCTCAAAAACATACACATTCGTAGGATTTTTCATCCACCAAGTTATAGCTGCCACTACTAAAAGCGCTCCAAATGTCGTGGTAGCGATAAAATGCCATTTATACGTTTTTATGTGACCAGGAGTTGTTGCGTTGTTATATATTCTGGACGCTCTTTGCGTAATAAATCCGTTAAACCATACTGCAAAAAAGAATGGTCCATATTTATAAGCAAGTAAAAGTAATGAATCAATATCAAACATTTCTTCCTCCTTTCAAAGAATGGTTGTCAGATTTAATATATTGAAAATCCTTATTTATTTTTTTTATCAAGGCCAGGTTCGCCACAAAGCGTTTCTATAATTTTATCACTTACACCTACTCTTTGACCGGAACAGATTCTTGACAGAAGTGATTTATCAATGCCGATTGCCTCAGCTGCTTCAGATCGGATTCTATATTTTACATTTACTGCTTGCCAGATATAATCAGCTAGTGGTGAGGATTTATTTTTTTCTCATAGCCATAAAAAAATAACTTTTGGTGATATTGGCAGTAAAATAGCAGGGTTGAAATGAGTTGTAAAGGGGATTTTTTATGAATGTTGTTCTACCTGAAAAAGAAGAGTTAAAAGCACTCTTAAGAAAATCTTTAATAATTTTATACTATAATGCAGGAGGACTAAATGTTTTAGAAAAAGAAGTTAGCACAATTGAATGTCATATCCCATTGCCTATTTATTTTTTAATTTCTATTTTGTCAGTTGACAGATTTGAAAATCTCAGGTAAAAAGATATCAACGTAATAACGTTAACTCTTTTCTCTGTATATAATAATTTGTGCTGCCACCCGACTACAACCTTTCAAAACTAAAATATCCTCCGAAGCCTCGTCGTTTTCCACTTATCCGTATTATCCTGGTTTTTGCTTTTATCTATATTCTCTACAATTTTTTTTCTGATATTTCTGAAACTGAGTTCAACCATCCTGTGAATCCTGTGCAGGTTCAGAAGAGAGGCAAATTCAATTTACAAACAGAAGTTGAGATTAAAAAGCCTGAAATTTCTGCAAGACAACCTTTAAAAGAGACATCTAATGTTAAACTATTGTCAAGACAACCGGACCAGGTTTTAGGAGAACATCTTCTAAATGTTCTTAGCTCACAGAAACCATTTCGGGCGTTTTATCTAATGGTAGATGGTAGCACCGGCCGCATTCTGGCCTGGGGACAACAGAATAAATTCAAAGATTCCCCTGAGCCGACCTATCTACCGAATAGTTCCTTTCCTGCCGCAAGCCTTGTCAAGATAGTGACTGCCGCAGCAGCGCTGGAATCTCGTCGTTATTCAAACCACACGCTTATTCCTTATATTGGAAGAAGTGTGACGCTATATCGTCGTCAATTAAAGGTATCAAAAAATTATAATGGGCGACAAATTAGCTTGGAAAAAGCCTTTGCCTCGTCTATGAATCCACCGATGGGAATTGTTGGACTTAACCTTGGCGGTAACATGTTGAGGAAGACAGCAGAAAAACTTGGTTTTAACCGCGACTATGCTGATGGAATTCCTGCTCGAAGCAACTTTAATCCACCTGATCGAGGCTTTGGTGTTGCGGAGGCTGCCAGTGGATTCACAACAGATATTACCATTTCTCCATTGCTGGCAGCGGCTATTGTTCGCTCTGTATTGGAGCGAAAAGCCCCGGAAATTCCATGGTCTCCAGTTGTTGGGACTGACTATGCCCCAAAGACATCTATTGGTCTTCCTTTACCTGAATTGACAGAAAATACCTATTATGGACTCAACCGGATGTTTGAAGCCACCATTAAAAAAGGTTCCGCACGCAGCGTTTTCAAAAATCCAAGAATTTTGTTCCCATATAATCGCCAAAGACTTCAAATCGGAGGAAAAACAGGCACAAAAGAGGGTCTTGACGGTCATTATCAGTGGTTCGCAGGTTTCGCAAAAGATAAAAAGAACCCAAAAAAATCAATTATTCTAGTTTGTCTCCATATGAACGAACTGAAAGGAACCAGGGCCAGTCCACCGGCACAAGCCGCAGCTTTATTAATTAACCACTGGGCGAAAAAATATCTTAAATGGTGAAAACTTAACCAGCATCAACTATTTATTCTCTCACCGCAAGAAACTTTAATTCTCTGTACTGCAAATCTGTATTGTGGTTGTGGCCCTGCCACTCTCTGCGTTCTTGCGCCCGAAGGAAGTGCTCTTGGAGTACGGTGAAAAAAAACTGGTTGGATAAGAAGATGGAGCGGGAGACGGGATTCGGACCCGCGACTTCAACCTTGGCAAGGTTGCACTCTACCACTGAGTTACTCCCGCTTTTTATTTATATCTTATTGTTTTAACTACGTTTCTATGTATTTCTTGGAATTTCCTACTTGACAAAACTTGCCTAATTTTGTATATTTTTTACTATCAAACGGAGCATTTTCGGAACACTTTTTTTGACTGCAACCTAAGCAAAATATGACCAGCCTATTCAATAGAAAAAATTCACCGTATTATCACATAAGGGACGGTGAATTTAAAAAATCATTAAAAACTACTGACCTTGCCACTGCAAAAAAGCTTCTTCTTGAATATGAATATGACAAGGCTTCAGAAACATCTAATATACTTCATAAAAAAAATGAAATCAATGATGTTTTTGAACGCTATTTTAAAAAGCGAGACATGAACGGTAGGTCTGAGAAGTCAGTAAAGTTTGATAAGTCAAGAGCTGACAAATTCTTAATGTTTTGTGAGCTTAAAAAAATTAAGTTTATCGAAAGTGTTAATGAGTCTTTATTAAATGATTATTTTGACCTTATTTCTGGTAATAAAGACTCCACAGTAAGAAGGCATCAAAATACTCTACTGGCAATTTTTAATTTTGCAAAGCTAAAGAACAATCCATTTAAAGATATTGAACTAAAAAAACCAGGTAAAAAACTTTTCAGGTTTTTATCCATAGCAGAGATTAAAAAATTACTTAAGACTGCAAAAAACAAAATGCCAGAACTTTTAGAAGTCGCTGCTCTTGGATATTACGCTGGGCTTCGTAAGTCAGAAATAATCTTTTGTGAATCCAATGATATTGACTTTAAAAATAAATCAGTCCGGGTGGTTAATAAGCCGGGCTTTACTATAAAAGATAATGAAGAAAGAGAGATCCCCATGAGCAGTGACCTTAGAAACATTTTAAGGCAGACAATTAAAAGAAATTCCAAAAATTATATTTCTCATGCAATCATTAAAGGCAAGAACTATAACTGCATTGCCAGAACCAGGAGCGGAACTTCATGGAACAATAATCTTGATAGGGAGTTTAGAAAATTGACAGCATTAGCTGAACTTGAAAATGTTTCTATTCAAACTTTAAGAGAAACTTTTGGCTGTCATTTAATTGATAAAGGCGTTCCAATTGAAACCATTTCCAAGTTATTAGGTCATTCTTCAATCAGGGTGACAGAGACCCACTATGCAACTGTTTTAACTAAAAGAAAGATTAGTGACATTCAGAAGTTGAATATCAGGTGAAATGTATGCAAAACATATTTTGAAATTTGGAGCATGGGTGGAATCAGTCTCGCAGGCATAGCTAGTGTTTTATAATGGCAAGGAAGGCATCTCTTTAATTTTTATTTGAGCATTGACTAAAATGTCGAATCCTAACTTCCATGTATTAGTTGGGATTCAAAGGATGAGAAGGTGAGGATTGTCCAATAGTTCGATATGTTTTGGACAGAAATATTTGAAATCAAAGTGCCGTAAAGTCAATGGACTATAGAGCCACTTTTAGGAAGGTTTTATGGACAACCACGTAGCGTGTATGCAATTTGTTTAGGTTTCCTTCAGAGAACATCTCACGATGTCGCCCTTGCCGTAAACTAATAGTTTATGTTAAGATTTTTCTTAACGGCG
>PVBE010953496.1_pt1 | contig 20328 bp, 20 predicted proteins | sample 1631181 | NCBI WGS metagenome assembly PVBE01 (sample SAMN08397723, study PRJNA350692) | Marine metagenome, whole genome shotgun sequencing project. | isolation source: water | place: Pacific Ocean | collected 2012-04 | reverse complement strand
TGTCCGCGGCGGGGCTGGCGTTCGGGCAGATCGCCGCCGCCCTCGGGTTGGTTGCGGCGGTGGGGCTCGCGGCGAGCGCGTCTCCGTTGAGTCGTGCGGTCGCGCGGTGGCTGCTGCAGCGCGGCGCCCCCAAGAACCTGCCCTAGCCCTTCGTCCTGACCCAGGCTGCGACCTCGCGCAACCGGTGCACCGGTGCGTCTCCGGCGACCAGCCAGGTGTGGCCGGCGTCGCTCCACGACAGCAGGCTCAGGTCGTCCACCTCGAAGGCATGTCCGGGCTGGTCCGCGATGACCAGCTTGACCGCGTTGCGGGGCAGCTCGGCGCTTCCGTGGACGCGGTGCACCGAGACGCGATCCAGGCCCGCGCGGTAGAGCCACGAGTCGACCTGGCTCCCGTCCAGCGTGGACGTGACCGTGGCCTGCAGTTCGGGTGGTACCGCGGGCCGGGTGGGGTCGGGGCGGTAGGTGATCGGCGGGGTGAGGGAGTCGTGGATGACGACCACCTGCGTGACCAGCGTCGCGGGCTGGGGAGCCGGCAGCACCGACAGGATGAACGCCAGACCAAGGCCCGCGATCAGGAGGCCGACCACGACCGAGCGGCCCGGGGGGTGCCCACGGCGCTGCGGAGGAGGCGCGATCACGGCGCCGCCGGTTCGAGGGGGCGGAGCTTCCCGATCGCGTCGTGCACGTCGGCGCCCACGATGCGCAGGCCCGGTTCGCCTTCGACGGTGACGTAGTCCTCGTTGCCGCCGCGGAACAGCGTGATGGCGACCGACAGCCCCTCGCCCTGCCGCAGCTCGATGCGGGCTTCCTCCACCCCGGCGGCGTCGACGTCGAGGTCCGAGGGGGCGTAGTCGGCGGCGCGCAGGCCGTCCAGCTCGCTCAGGAGGTCGTGCACGGCGTCCCCGTCCAGGGCCGTGCGGCCTTCGTCGGCGACCCGCTCCCAGCCGTCGTCGCCCTTGCGCAGTTCCCAGTCCTGGCCCGCCGCGGACCAGTCGATCGCGTCGACCAGCCAGGGGTTGAAGTCCAGCAGCTCCAGGGAGCGCCAGGTGAGGGGGTCGGGGTCGAAGTCGACGAGGAAGTCGGGTCGCACCCGGGCCGGCTGGTCGTCTCCGAGCTCACCCAGGAGCGCGCCCGCGGCGTGGGCATCCCGGGCCCCGCCGACCGACGCCGCCTCGAAGAAGACCTCGGCGGAGACCCCTTCGGCATCGGCGATCCGCACCGTCACGTCGCGCCGATCGTCGCCCCGGTTGGTGGTCCCGAAGGACTCCGCCTCCAGCTCGACGACCGCGTGGACGAGGTCCCGGGCCTTGGCCGTGTCGACCCGGTAGGGCGGTTCGCTGTCCAGGAACCAATGGCGGCCTTCCCGGTGCATCGAGAAGGGGAGCCCCGGCTCCCAGGGGATGATGGACAGCTCGGCCACGGCGTCGGGAGCGACGGGCACGAGGCGGCGGTCCCGGAACGACAGGGGGTCGGCGTTCAGCGGCGTGGTGACGCCGCCCTCGATGAGGTGGACCTCGGTCTCGCCCGCGATCTTGAGGTAGCGGCCCAGGCCGATGGGCGGGGATCCGCCGAGGGTGAACGCGAACGGCTGGTTCCGGCCCTCGAGCTCGACCGACACGCGCAGGCCGTCCTCCAGACCGATCCCTTCGCCGGTGCCGACGTCGCCGAGGCGGCGGATCGAGATGACCCCGACGGCCGCGCGCGCCGCGGCCTCACAAAGCTCGCCCGTCGCGAGCCGGGGGCGGTCCCCGTCGACCAGCCAGGTCTCGTCATCGAAGCGGACCAACGCGATCTCGCCCTTGGGGGAGGTGAGCGTCAGGCGGCGCACTGAATCCAGATCAGCGTCGGGCAGCAACTCGATCTCGTGCTCCTCGAGGGTGACCTCTTCGGGCTTGCTGTCGGACCAGTACACGTACCCCGCGAGGGCGGCGAGGACGACGACGGCGATGAGGAGCGAACGGTTTTGCACAGCGATGCGCAGCCTTCTGCGATTCGACAGGGGTGTCAAGCCAGCTTGACAGCGCAGTGTGGGTCCTTATTCCCTGTCGTCATGAGCGAATCCCAGGTGCATACGCCCGCGAACGAGCCCGAGCCGACCGATCTGGCGGACGCCCCCGAGGCGCCCGACGTCGACCCCGAGCCCGAGCCCGAGCCGCTGAAGCCGCGCATCGATCCCGTGATCGTGCATCTGCGCGCCGAACTGGCCGCCAAGGACGAGCAGCTCCGGACCTACATCACCGCCTACAAGCAGGCGACCGCAGACATGGAGCGGGAGCGGGAGCGGATGAACCGCGATCGCGAGACCGTCGCCGACCGCGAGCGCAGCACCATCGCGCTGTCGCTGCTGGAGGTGCTCGACAACCTCGATCGGTCGATCGCCGGCTGCGCCGACGCGGAGACCGCGGTGGGCCTGCGGCTGGTGCGGGCCGAGTTCTTCGCCGCGTTGACCGGCCTCGGAGTCGAGCCGATCCCCACCGACGGCGCCACGTTCGACGCCGGCCTCCACGAGGCGACCGGGATGATCCCCGCGATGGGCGATCAGCGGGACCAGCAGATCGTCTTCCAGGAGCGCGCCGGCTACACCTTCAAGGGGACGCTGCTGCGGGCGTCTCGGGTGGTCGTCGCTTCCAAGCCCTGATCGGATAGGGTGCGGCGCATGTCGCGCCTGTTGCTGCTCCTCCTCGTCTTCGCGTTCGGCTGTGCGACCCCCGCCGCCGAGCCCGAGACCGCTGCTCCCACCCCCAAAGCGCCCACCCCGGCTCCGCCGCCGTCCGTCACCGCGGGCGCCGTCGCCTCGGCCCACCCGTTGGCCACCGCCGCGGGCGAGGCGATGCTTCGCCGGGGTGGCACCGCGTTCGATGCCGCCGTCGCCACGGCGCTGGTGCTGGGCGTCGCCAACCCCCAGAGCAGCGGCCTCGGCGGCGGCGGCTTCGCCGTCTACAAGACGTCCGCGGGGGTGGTCTCCAGCCTCGACTTCCGGGAGATGGCGCCGAGCTTCTTCACCGCCGACATGTACGCCGACGGAGCGAAGAACTCGCAGCGCGGCGGCTGGGCCACGGGCATCCCTGGCGAGCCGATGGGTCTGGCCGAACTGCACGCCCTCGGCGGGGTGCTGCCCTGGGCCGACGTGGTCGAGCCGGCGCGGACCGCTGCCGCGGACGGCTTCCCGGTGGGGCCGGATCTGGCCTCCGCGCTCGCCCGCCACACGGACAAGGTCGTCGCCGATCCGGGCCTGAAGGCGGTCTTCGCCCCCGAGGGCACGATCCTGGCCGAGGGCGAACTGTGTACGCGGCCGTCCCTCGCCGAGACCCTCGCCTACCTGCAGGCCCATGGCGGGGCGGCGCTGTACAAGGGGCCGCTGGCCATCTCGATCGCCGGCTTCCTCGCGGGGGAGGGCGTGCCCTGGACCGAGGCCGAGTTCGCCGCCTACACCACCCGCGAGCGGCCGGTGCTGAGCACCAGCTACCGGGGCCACACCATCCACGCGATGGGCCCGCCCAGCTCCGGGGGGCTCGCGATCGTGCAGATCACCCGCATGCTGGAGGCGCGCGAGCACCACGCCATGGCCCACGGCTCCACGGAGTGGACCCGGACGTTGGCGTCGGCGATGAGCCACGCCTTCGCCGACCGCGCGACCTACGGCGGCGACCCCGACTTCAGTGAGGTCCCGGTGGAGGCGCTGATGGCCGAAGACCTGACCGGCAAGCTGCTGGAGCGCACCCCCGAGGCGGGGCCGGTGCCGCTTCTGGAGGCCGGCTGGGCCGGGATCACGGGCGACAGCAAGGTGCTGCTGAACGACGACGGCGGGACCTCCCACCTGTCGGTGCTGGACGCCCACGGCAACGCGGTCGCCCTGACCACGACGGTGAACCTCGCGTTCGGCTCGATGCAGGCCGACCCCGGCACGGGACTCGTGTTCAACGACGAGATGGACGACTTCGCCGCCCGGCCGGGGCAGCCCAACGCCTTCGGCCTGGTTCAGGGGGAGGCCAACGCGCCGGCCCCGGGCAAGCGGCCGCTGTCGTCGATGTCCCCGACCCTGGTGACCGACGCGGACGGCAAGGTCGTGCTCGCGGTGGGCGCCGCGGGAGGCCCGATCATCATCACGTCGACCCTCCAGACCCTGCTGGGCGTTACCGACCGGGGCTTGAGCGCCTCCGAAGCGCTCGCGTTGCCCCGGATCCACCACCAATGGCTCCCCGAGATGGTCTTCGTCGAAGCCGGCATCGATGCGGCGACCCGCGATGCCCTGACCGCGGAGGGGTTCGTATTCCAGGAGCGGGGGCACCTCGCCACCGCGCAGGCGGTCACCTTCGACCCGGCCACGAGCACGTTCGACGCGGGCGCAGATCCGCGGGCGGGGGGAGCCGGAGCGGTCGTCGCCAGTGAGTGAGTCCGGCCCGATCCTCCACGTGGTCCTCGTCGAGCCACTCATCCCGCAGAACACGGGCGCGGTAGGGCGTCTGTGCGTGGGCACCGGGGTTCGGTTGCACCTCATCGAGCCGTTGGGGTTCGACCTCAGCGAGAAGGCGGTGCGCCGCGCCGGGCTGGACTATTGGAAGCACGTGGACCTGCACGTGCACCCCTCCTGGGAGGCCTGCATCGCCGCGATCGGAGCGCCGCCGGAGCGGCTTACGTTCCTGTCCTCGCACGCCACCCCGTCCTACACCGAGCGTCGCTTCGACCGGGGCGATGTGCTCGTCTTCGGGCGAGAGACCACCGGCCTGGGGGCGGCGCTGCTGGCGGAGGCCGGCGAGCGGGCGTATACCCTTCCGCTGACGGGTCCCATCCGCAGCTTGAATCTGTCGATGGCCGTCGGCATCACCGTGTACGAGGCCCTGCGCCAACTGGAGTGCTAGCAAACCCATGGCGAAGCGATCGCTGTCCGGCATCAAGCCCACGGGGGCGCCCCACCTCGGCAACTACCTGGGGATGATCCGTCCTGCCATCGAGCTGCAGGACAGCTACGACGCCTTCTACTTCGTGGCCGACTACCACGCGCTCACCTCGACGCACGATCGGGCGGCGATGCGGGCGGCGACGTACGACGCTACGGCGATCTTCCTGGCGTTCGGCCTCGACCCGGAGCGGTCGGTGTTCTGGCGGCAGAGCGACACCCCCGGCGTCACCGAGCTGACCTGGGTGCTCAGCTGCATGACGTCGATGGGCCACCTGGAGCGAGCTCACGCCTACAAGGCGGCGCGCGATCGCGGGGAGGCGGGGGCGATCAACCACGGCGTCTTCAGCTACCCCGTGCTCATGGCCGCGGACATCCTGATGTACGACAGCGACGTCGTGCCGGTGGGCAAGGACCAAGTCCAGCACATCGAGATGGCGCGCGACATGGCTCAGCGCTTCAACCACACCTTCGGCGACACGCTGAAGCTGCCGGTGCCTTCCATGAAGGAAGAGGTCCAGACGATCATCGGGACCGACGGCCAGAAGATGAGCAAGTCGTACGACAACACCATCCCCGTGTTCCTGCCGCCCAAGAAGCTGCGCAAGAAGCTCATGGCCATCCAGACCGACAGCAAGGGCATGGAGGAGCCGAAAGACCCCGACACCTGCAACGTGTTCACGCTGTACAAGCTGTTCGCGGACGCCGACCAGGTGGCGCAGATGCGGGAGAACTACACCGGCGGAAACTACGGCTACGGGCACGCCAAGCAGGCGTTGTTCGAGGTCATGGACGGACACCTCGCGCCGTACCGGGAGACGTACCTGACGCTCCGGGCGGACGAGGATCAGCTCGAGGACGTGCTGCGCGACGGGGCCCGCCGGGCCCGCGAGGTCGGTGGTGCGGTGCTGGAGCGCGTGCGCGAGGCCGTCGGCCTCGGCGGTCGGTAGAGGAGGCCTTCGATGGCGGACGTGGATCGGACCAAGCCCTGGGTGTTCATCCTTGCGGGAGGGAGCGGGCGCCGCTTCTGGCCCGCCTCGCGTCGGGAGACGCCCAAGCACCTGCTCCCCCTGGGACCCGACGGCGGCACGCTGCTGCGCGCCACGGTGCAGCGGGCCCTGGGCATCACCATCAAGGATCGCGTGCTCGTCATCACGGCGGCGGATCAGGCGGCGGCGGTCTTGGCCGACGTCGGCGACCTCATCATCCGCGACAACCTGCTCGCGGAGCCGGTGCCCCGGAACACCGCGCCCGCGATCGCGCTGGGCATCGTCACGGTGGCGCTGCGGGGGGCCGGTCCCCACGAGCCGATCATCGTGCTGCCGTCGGACCACGGGCTGACGGATCTGGAGGCTTGGGAAGCTTCGCTCCGGCGGGCCGTGGACGCCGCCAGCGAGCACAAGACGATCGTCACCCTGGGGGTGGAGCCGACGTTCGCGAGCACCGGCTTCGGCTACCTCGGCCTCGGAGGCGAGGAGGAGACCGCGGGCGACAGTGATGTGCCGGTCCGCAAGGTCCTTCAGTTCCGCGAGAAGCCGAGCGTCGAGCTGGCGGAGGACTATTTCGCCGCCAAGGGGAGCTGGTGGTGGAACGCCGGCATCTTCGTGTTCCGCCTGGGCTATCTCTGGTACGTGATGGGGGACCTCCGGGAGGACCTCGACCTGGGCATGCAGCTGCTGTCGGCGTGCATTCAGCAGGGCGACCAGGCCGCGCTGGCGGAGGAGTACGCCAAGCTCGAGAGCATCTCGGTGGACTACGCCGTGATGGAGCAGGCGCCGTCCCTGATGAGTGTGCCGCTGGACTGCGGCTGGAGCGATCTGGGCAGCTGGGATGCCCTCGAAGGGCTGGCCCAGGCCGAGGAGGTCGTGGCGGTCGGCTCGTCCGACAACGTGGTCTACGCGCCCGGCAAGACGGTCGCGTTGGTGGGGGTCTCGGACCTCGTCCTGGTCGCCACCGATGACGCCATCCTGGTGATGCCGCGCGAGCGCGCCCAGGAGGTGAAGGACGTCACCGACGAGCTCGCCGAGCGCGGTCGGGACGAGCTTCTGTGACCACGGATCGCACCGCATCGCTGGCCGAGCCGATCCTGATCTGCGGGATCCTCGGCGGCATGGTGGGCGGGCTGAACTGCTGCTGCTGGTTCGCGCCCGCGGCCTCGAGCTTCCTGGCGGTCAAGTGGGCCCGGAACCTGCGCGGACCGACGGCGAACGTGACCGGGGCTGGCATCCGGGCGGCGATCCTCTCGGCGCTGCTGATGGCTGCCTTCGGGACCGCCGTCTACCTGTACCTGAACGTCCCCTCGCGGATGTCGGTCGAGCAGCAGGCGTTCATGCAGGCGATGCTCGGGGACAGCGGGATGGCGGATGTGCCCGTGGGAGGGCTCGCGTTCGGCCACGCGCTCATCGCCAGCACGATGGGCATGGTGCTCGGCTTCCTCGGTGCGTTGGCGGCCGGGGGAGGGGCGCAGCGTCCGCCTCGCCCGCCGCAGGCCGCGCCGACACCGGCGGCTCCGGCGGCCCCCGTGGCCCCGGCGGCTCCAGCTGCGCCCGCCGCCCCGCCGCCGACCTTCGGTTCGGCTTCGCGGTTCCTGGACGCGGCCCCCGAAGACTTCGCGAGCACCCCCAGCGAGGAGCAGGCCTGGAGCGATCCGGACGAGGAGTAGCGGCCCCGCCTGAGCCGCTGAACCGCACGGACGCCGCCGTAGGAGCGGTCTTGTACGTGCTCGCGGCCGTGCCCTGCGTGCTCATCGGCCGCTCGATGCTGTTCCCCGACGACGCCTACACGCCGATCGTCGACGCCCTGGAGATCCTCCGCGGCGGGGGCATCCTCGCCAACCACAACCCCCGCTTCGGCTACGGCCGAGGCCTCAGCTACGTCCCCCTGGCCGCGGCGGCCGACAGCCTCATGAGCTTCGCGGTGCTGCGGAGCCTGCTCGCGGCCGCGATCGTGCCGATGGTGTTCGCCGCCGCGCGGCTGTTCGGCGCGACCCGGATCGGCGCGGTGATCGGGGCAGGGCTGTTGCTGCTGTCGCGGGACCTGATGCAGAACCTCGCGTCGGGGCACGAGGCCTACCTCGCTATCGAGTGGTCCGCCGCGGCCGTGCTCGGCATGGCCCTGGTCGCCGCGGATCCCGACCGCGGGTGGTGGACCCCGTCGTCCTGGGCCGGCGCGGTGCTGCTGGGGGTGGGCATCCCGATGGCGGCGATGAACCACCCGCTGGCCTCCGCCCTGTTCGTGGTCGCGCCGTTCCTCGCGCTGTCGCAGGTTCGGGCGAAGGCGGTCCCGGCCGCGATCTTCGGCTACGCCCTCGCCCTCGCCCTGATCCTGCCGCACCTCGGAGTCATCGAGCGGGCCAGCTTCACGACCCTGGCGCGGCCCGAGGGGATGGATCCGCGGGGGCTCGGTGAGTGGTGGATGATCATCGGAAGCCGCCCGGGGCTGGACGCCGTGCTCCTGCTGGCGGCGCCGCTGCTGCTGTTCGTGCTGGGCGGCCGCCGCACCCGCTGGGTGGGGGCCGTCGGGCTGGGCATGATCGGCTTGCTCATCGCGATCTCCGCGCAGGCCTCCGTCGTGCACCCCTGGTACTGGCGGTCGGCGATCCCGCTGGCGGCGGTGTGCCTCGCGCTGGCCGCGCGGGGCCGGGCGGCGGTACCGATCGGCGTCGCCGTCGCGCTCGCCCTGGGGCTGTCGGCAGCGTGGTGGGCGGATCCGGGGGAGGAGAAGCTCTGGACGATGGCCCGGGCCGAGGTCGTGGACCGCACCGCGGCGCGTCTGGAGGCGGACGGCGGCCGCTTCGGCCTGGCCGGCTACGGGTACCCGACGGGGCGGCGCGTGCCGGAGCTGCTCCCGCTGGCGCTGGATGCGTCCCTGGCCGGGACCAAGGACCGCTTTTCCACGGACGTGGCGGCGATGGAGGGGCTCCCCACGGTGGTCCACATCGAAGGCGTGGCTGCTCCTGAGCTGGCCGCGGGGACCCTGCCTGCGGGGGTCGAGGTGCTGGGCTCAGGCCCCCGCGGGGCGACCTTCCTGGCGCGGGACGCGGCCGCGGCCCGGGAGCTGGGGGCGGTCTTCTGCGGGATGGCCGGCGAACCCGTGCGCTACGACGATCTGCGCGACGCGCTGGGGCTGCTGTTGGATGGGGTGACGGTGACGGAGGGGAGACCCCCGGGGGTGCATGCCTGCGCGGCAACCCAGGACTAGCGGCTCAGCGCTCGCCCCACTTGTCGATCTTGCCGTCGGCGTTGAGGTCCCACCCGGCGCGCTGCATGACGCCGTCGGTGTAGTACTCCCAGTAGTCGACCGCCTTGTCGCCGGTGGTGTCCATCTCGAGGCGGGCGAGCTTGCCCTCCTCGTAGTAGCGGATCATGTCGGGGTGGCCGTCGAAGCTGGTGTCCCACTCCGCGCGGATGCGCTCACCCGCGGAGTAGAAGTCGGTCCAGTCGAACTGGCCGTCGAAGTCGGCGTCGATCTGCTCCGACGTCATCTCGCCGTCCTTCCAGGACTGGACCGAGTCGAACTTGCCGTCGAAGTTGAGGTCGATCTCCTTGCGGATGAGGCGCACGCCCTCGGAGCCTTCGCCCTCGCGGTAGTAGTTGATGACGTCCGGCTCTTCGTTGCCGTTGAGGTCGAGGGTGACCTTCTTGTAGCCGTCCTCGACGAACTCCTGGACCGGATCGACCCAGTTCTCGTCCGCGGGATCCGTGGCCGGGCCCTTGTCCTTCGGGGGGCACGCCGACAGCGCGAAAGAGAGGCCAAAGGCGACGGGCACGGCAAACAGCAGGCGGAGCGAACGCATGGGGCAAGGGTAAGGCGCACGCCAGGGTGGGTCAAACCGGACCGAACGCTATGCTGCGCGGTCCATGGGTCGATTCCACTTCCTCGCCGGCATTCTGCTCCTCCCGCTGCTGCTGGGCGCGGCCGACGCGCCGGACGCCCCGCGCTCCGTGATGGGGCTTTCGGAGCACGGAAACGTGCTCGGGCCGATGCAGCGGGCCAAGGAGCCGGACGATCCCGAGGCGAAGCTGGGCACGTTCGTCGCCGGCCTCGAGGCGATGGCCGAGGCGAAGTACGAGACGGCGGCGGAGCTGTTCGACCGCCTCGCCGAGTCCACCGGCTGGCCCGAGGCCGCCTACAACGCCTCGCTCGCCTGGTACGCCGCGGGCCGGTACGACGTCGCCCTGCAGCGGGCCGACCGGGTCATCGAGGTGCTCCCCGACGACACCGGCGCCATGTACCTGCGCGGCGTGCTCCTCCAGGCGGTCGGCCGTCACGAGGACGCGACGGCGGTCATCGAGCGGAGCCTCGTGCGCTCGCGGGAGCTGGATCGCAAGGTCGACGAAGCGGTGGGGCTGCTCAACCTGGGGGCCTCCGCTCGCTTGCTCGGTCGGCCTGACGAGGCGCTCGCGCACTTCCGCGCCGCCCGCGAGCTGGGCGAGGTCCTGGGCCTCCCGTCGGTGGTCGCGGCGGGCTGGATGGGGGAGGGGAACGTGCACCTCGCCGGAGGCGACCGAAGCGCGGCGGACGCGGCCCTCGCGGCGGGCCGCCGGCTGGGCAAGGCCAAGGGGTTCGGGGCGGCGGCCGCGGACGCGGACCTGTCGCTGGCGGCGGTAGCGCTCGCCGAGGGCAAGAGGGACAAGGGCCGCCGGCTGCTGGACCGCGCTGCCCTCGAGGTCGCCGACATCGAGATCGAGTCCGTGCGCGCCTCGATGCTGCTGACCGTGGCCCAGCTTCAGCGGGAGCTCGGCGCGCCGGAGGCCGCGGTGGTCTCGCTGGAGGAGTCCATGCGGCTGTTCGAGCGAGCCGGCATCGACGTCGGCCGCGCGCACGTGCTCGTCTACCGAGCCGGGTGGGCGCTCCAGGACGAAGACCTGGCTTCAGCCGAGCCGCTCCTGAAGGAGGCCCGCGCGATCCAGACGCGCTACCAGGTGCCCCTGGCCTTGGCGGAGACCCACCGCTACCTCAGCGTGCTGCGTTCGCGGCAGGGGCGGCTGGACGAAGCGTTGGAGTTCGCGAAGCTGTCCGTGGACGCGCTCGCGTCGGCCCGGGCGATCGAAGCCGAGCGGCTCGCCCTCGTGCAGCTGGCGACGGTGCACAGCCAGCGGGACGAGCTCGTCCCCGCGCGCGCCGCCGCTACCCGGGCCATCGAGCTGGCCGAGCTGGTCGGTGACAGCACCGAGGCCCACCGCGTGCGCACCGAGGTGGTGATCATCGACGCGGCCGCGGGGGCGGTGGACGAGGCCCTCGCCGAGCTCGACCGCATCCCCGCTGCGGCGTTGGCGGCGATGCCCGCGCGGCAGCGGATGCGGGTCGATCTGCAGCTGGCGTGGAGCCTCCAGCGGGCGGGCCGGTTCGCCGAGGCGGAGGCCCGCGGACGCCGCGCCCTGGAGGTGAGACCGGATCCCGGCGCGCCGCTGAAGGACCTCGTCACCGACGCGCGGGAGGTCGTAGTCTACGCGCTGCTGGACGACGGCCGGCCCGATGACGCGGACGCTTTCCTCGCCTCGATCGACGATCCCGACGGCACCCTCGCCGCCCTCATCGCCAACCGGCGCACCATCGACACCTACAACGCCGGGGTCGAAGCCATCAACGGAGGCGACGCCGCGGGGGCGGTCCTCCTGTTCGAGGCGGCGTGGGCCGATGGGGAGGTCGACGAATCCCGCCGTGAGACCGTCGGACGGGCGCTGTCCGGTGCGCTGCGGGGGCTCGGCCACGACCTCCGCGCGGCCGGGAAGTTCGAGGACTCCGCCGCCGCCTTCGAGCGAGCCGCGTCCGTCGCGGAAGTGATCGGGGACGTGCTCGGGCAGGCCCGATCGGTGCTCAACCAGGCAGCCTCCCGCGCCGGTGGGGGGGACGACGCGGGGGCCGCGACCCTGGCGTCGTCAGCGGCCGAGTTCGCCGGCACGACCACGGACCGGAAGCTGGAGGGGGATGCCTGGATGATCGCGGGGCAGGCGTTGTTCGACGCCGACGCCGACGCCAGCCGCGCCGCCTTCGGCCGCGCCCTGCAGGCCTGGGGCACGACCCCGGAGACGCTTGGCAGCCGCGCATCCGTGACCTACAACCTCGCCGTCCTCGAGTACAACACTGGCTCCCCCGCGGACGCCAAGGTGCGGCTCGAAGAGGCCCGGACCCTCGCCACGCAGGCGGGCAGCACGGGCCTCGTGGACCAGATCGAGTCGCTGCTGGAGGCGCTCGAGGAGCAGGAGTAGACGATGGCGGCGGACGCACAGACCCCCCTCGGAGACGAGGCGAGCGCGGAGCAGGTTCGGGAGGCGTTGGCCTGGGATCAGTCGGTCCTGGATGCGCTCACCCCGAAGATGCAGACCGCGCTGGAGCTTCGTCAGAACGGCCAGCACGACCGCGCCGAGAAGCTGTTTCGCGAGATTCTCCGCAGCGAGCCCCGCCTCGCCGAGCCGCGGCTGGAACTGGCGCACCTGGCGGCCGGCCGCGAGGACTGGGGCGAGGCGCAGGACCAGGCCCGCATCGCGGTCACGACGTTGATCGCGGGTGGCCAGTGGACGATGGACGTGGACCCGGCGCCGCTGTTGAGCTTCGCGATGAACCTGCTGGGTGAGACGCTCGTCCGAGCGATCGAAGGAGGCGACCTCTTCCTGCGGGACAAGGACAAGTTCGAGTCGGTCTGGAACGAGGCCTCGGTGCTGTTCACGGAGGCCAAGAAGCTCGACCCGACCAACGAGGACGCCCGCCGCAACGCAGTCCGCTACCGCCCCCTCTAGGGGTCCTCGGGGGGCTCCGGCACCACCGAGAAGGAGGCGTCGATCGTGCGCGGGCCCGGGTTGGTGGCCGGCTCTTCGATGCCGAGATCGATCTTCTTTTCCTTGGCTGCGGGGCCCGGGCGCACGCCGCCGGTCCACATGTGGAAGCCCTTCATCTCCGCCCGGCCGGGGCCCGTGCGGGTCACGCGGCGCGCGAAGTAGCGCTTCACCCCCAGCGCGAACAGCTTGCGGGACGGTGGCAGCAGGCAGGCGATGCCCCAGGCGTCGGTGAGGAAGCCGGGCGTCAGCAGCAGCGCGCCGCCGAACAACACCAGCGCGCCTTCGATCAGCTCGTCGGTGGGGATCGCCCCCCGGGCCATCGCTTCCTGGATCTGGGTCAGCACCCGGGTGCCCTGGAACCGTGCCAGGGAGGCCCCCGCGAAGCCGGTGAAGATGACCACCGCGATGGTCGCGGCGGGGCCGATGTCGCTGCCCACGACCACGAAGAGGCCGATCTCGATCGCCGGGATCACGGTGAACAGGAGCAGGAGGACGACAAACACGTCAGCTGTCCGCAAGTGCGCGCTTGGCGTCCTGCCAGCGCGATTCCAGTTCGTTGGGCGCGACGTCGACCATCGCTCGGCCCGAGTCGGTGACGGCCGCCTCGACGTGGCGGAAGCGCTGGTCGAAGCGGGCGTTGGCTCCCTGGAGGGCCTGCTCGGCGTCCACCCCAAGGTGGCGGGCGAGGTTGGCGAGGGAGAACAGCAGGTCCCCGAACTCGTGCTCGATGGCGGCCCCCTCGCCGCTGGAGACCGCCTCGGTGAGCTCGGCGACCTCGCTGGCGACGATCGGCATCACGTCTTCGGGGCGATCCCAGTCGAACCCCTGGTCGGACGCCTTGGCGCCGAGCCGGACCGCGCGCAGGAGCCCGGGAAGCGCCCGAGGCACGCCGTCCAGAGCCGACTTCGGCCGGTCCTGGGAGCGCCGCTCGGCCTCCTTGATCTGCCGCCACGAGGCGTGGGCGGACTCGGCGTCGTCCACATGCACGTCGCCGAAGACGTGGGGATGCCGACGGATCATCTTGTTCGTGATCGCGGCGCAGACGTCGTGAGCGTCGAACCGCCCCTCCTCCCAGCGGATCTGGGACTGGAAGACGATCTGCAGCATCAGGTCGCCCAGCTCCTCGCGGTGCTTGTCCGGGTCGTCCTCGTCGATCGCCTCGAGCACCTCGTACAGCTCCTCCACCGCGAACGGCTTGAGGGTGGCGAGGGTCTGGTCGCGATCCCAGGCGCACCCGGCATCGCCCCGCAGCGTGCGCATCAGCGCGACGAGGCGGTCGAATGGAGCGAGGTCTTCGGACGGGGGGAGAGGGCGCGACACGGGCGGCGCGGAGAATAACCGATCAGGCCTCTGTGGTACCCTTGCAGTGCCCGTGGAGCGTTTCGGGCGGGAACTCTCACGTCGATATGATCGAGGCTGCAGCCACGAATCTACGCAAGGTTCTCCTGGTCGATGGCGAGGCGATCCTGCGCGAGGTCTACACCGAGGAAGCCCGCCGGGCCGGCCTCGAACCGTTGGTCGCCGCGGGCGCCGAAGACGCCTGGCGCATCTTCCGCGACGAGCAGCCCGACGTCGTCGTCACCGATCTGGACCTCCCCGGAGAAGGGTCCGGCGCCGATCTGATCCAGCGGGTTCGGGCCACGTCGCTGGGCGCCATCATCCCGGTGATCGCGGTCTCGCCCGGCAAGCGGGCCATCCGCGGCGTCACCGACGCGGTCATCCTCCACGACGTCGACGACTTCCTCGACAAGCCCGTGCACGGCGAGCGGCTGCTCTGGCGCATCACCGAGTTGGTGGAGGGGCGCCCCATCGGCGTGCTCTCGCAGAGCGGCAACGCCAACGACCTGGACCGGGCCGTCTCCCTGGACCGCACCCTCGACTTCCTCCAGGGGCGCCTGGAAGAGCGCGACGTCGCGACCTTGTTCTTCTCCTTCTTCGCCACGGGCCGCTCCGGGAAGCTCTGCGTGATGGAGGGCAAGGAGGTCATCCAGGTCTGGTTCCATCGGGGCTGGCCGGTGTTCGCCGAGAGCAACATCGACGGGATGGACCTGAGCCAGTGGCTCGTCCGCGGGGGCAAGGTCGATGGCGACGCCATGGCGGAGGCTCGGACCGAGTGGATGGACGTGGACCGCAGCCTCGGCGTGGTCCTGATCTCCCGCGGCGCCATCAGCGCGCGCACGATGTTCGAGGAGAACCAGGCCAACGTAGACGCCGTCATCGCGACGCTGTTCAGCTGGACCGTCGGCAACTACTACGTCGAGTACTCCCAGAGCCCGATGACCTACGAGCCGCCGGAGACAGTCAGCCTGCAGCGGTCGCCCACGCACTACGTGGTCGAAGGGATCCGCGGGCACTACAGCCGCGAGCGGTGCACTGAGATCCTGAGCACCGCCCAGGGGCGCCTCGAGGTCTCCGACGCCGCGCCCTTCATCCTCCGCGAGCTCGTCGACCCGTACTACTACGAGAACGTCATCGCCCAGATGGGGCAGGGGGGAACCGCCCCGAAGCTGCTCCAGATGCACCCGTTCGACAAGGACGACGATGCGCTCCGCGCGGTCTGCGCTTTGTGGGTGGTCGGCGGCGTGGTGGAGAAGATCAGCGCCGAGCAGCTGCGGCGCGTGCGTCGGAGCACGGCCAGCCAGGCCGACCGCATTCGCGAGGCGGTGGCTTCGGCGGCGAGCCGCGAGCACCCCGACGTCCGGGCTGCCCGGGAGGCCCGCATCCGGGCCCGCCTGGACCGGCGCAAGAAGCGCGCGGCCGAGCGCCGCAAGAGCGACGTCGCCTCGATCATGAACGCCCTGGACAAGGTCTCGGCGGAGGTGGCGTACGAGAATGGGGTCAAGCTCCTGGCGCGGCGCCGCTACGACGAGGCCGCGCGCACGCTGGAGGAGGCGGTGCGCCTCGCTCCCCACATGGCCAAGTGGTACTCGACCCTCGCCCAGGCGTACCTAGCGATGGAGGACGCGGGGCCCGAAGAGCTGGACAAGGCGCTGCAGAGACCTTGAAGCGGGGGGCCGCGTTGGACCCGCGCAACGGCGAGCCCTACCACTGGCTCGGCATGGTCTTGATGCGCATGGGGCACCCCGATGAGGCGCGCATCACGCTGCGACGCAGCATCGAGCTGGGTTCCCCCCACGCCGAGCAGAGCCGCTCGCTCCTCGCCTCGCTGGGTTAGTCCCCCACGGCGTCCACGATTCGCGGCGCGAGGAACTCCGCGATCAACCGATGCCCCGCTTCGTTGGGGTGAATCTCGTCCACCTGCAGATCGGTCGGCCGGTGCCCCGCCAGCGCGAGGGTCAGGTCCAGCACCGTCGCGCCCGCCGCCTGGGCTTCGGAGCGGGCGGCCCGCCACACCGGATCGGTCGACCACGGCGGCGCGGGGCGGCCCGCGTAGCCGGCCTCCTGCCAGCCCGGGTAGTCGATCAGCGGGGGCATCATCGCGAAGATCAGGGGCGCCCCGAGGACCTCGGCGCGGGCGGCGATGGCGGCGATGGCGGCGCGGTGCTCCCGCTCCTCGAGGACCACTTCGTCCGGTCCCCCGAGGGCATCGCCGAGGGACCGGAACAACGCTGATCGCTGCCACAGCGCCACCTGCGACGCCTCGCTCAGGCCGGGGAGCAGGTGCACCCGCCGCTGCACGTACAGGGCGGGGCCGTCGGCGGAGCCGCCCAGCGGGATCTCCAGGGAGGCGGCGTCGTTGGTGACCCACAGCACCACGATCACGTCGGGGGTGAGGCGGGCCCCAAGTCCGTCCAGGGCGGCCGCTTCCTGCCGGGTGTTGTAGCCGGGGAAGCCGAGGTTCCAGACCTCCCAGCCGCCGCCCAGCAGCGCCTCGGTTCGGGGGGCGATCGTCTTGCCCTGATCGACCTCGGCGCCAAACGCCACCGAGTCACCCAGGAGCACGACCCGGCGTACGCCGTCGGGGCGGTTGATCGGCCGCTCGGGACCGCGCACGCCCTGCGAGTTGATGGTCACGGTCGGGCCCACGTGGCTGGGGCGGGCGCCATAGACTCGACCGTCGTCGACCCGCACGGCCATGGCGGTGGAGTCCCCGGCGGATTCGAAGCCGGCTTCGACGATGGCGACGAGGTCGGGGCCGCGGACGACGCGGGCGATTCCTTCGGCGGCGACGCTCGCGATGACGATGCCCAGCCCGATCGCCAGGCCCCGGGCGGCGGCCGGTCTCACTCGCTGGCGCGGAACTCGAAGGGGTACGAGAAGGTCACCGGACCGCCCGTCGGCTTCGGCATCGACAGCGAGTAGAGCTGCCGTTCGAGGCAGGAGCGGAGCGCCTCACTCTTGAGGGTCGAGCGGGGCTCCGCGACCACGCCTCGGATGCGCCCGTCGGTGGCGAGCGTGAGGGTGAGCCACATGAGCCCCTCGAGCTTGCGATCGTCCTGACGGGCCTGGGTGTAGCAGTACTTCAGCTTGCGCCCGTTATCGTAGATGACCTTCTCCACGTCCTTCATCTTGACGAAGCCGTTGCCGCTGCCACCGGAGGTCTCGGGTGCGTCCACGGAGGCGTCGCGCTCGATGTCCACGGACGGGCGGGGGCGGTTGCGCTCGATGTCCTCGGCGGTGCGGGCGTCGATGCCCTTGCCGTCGTGGTCGGTGGAGTAGGCGCCGCCCCGAATGACCATGCGTCCGGTGCGGTTGTCCTCCCAGTCGATGTTGCCGGGGCCACCGTAGTCGTAGCCCGAGCTGCCGGCGCGGGCGCGTCGTGCGCCGAGGTCTTCGGTGGGGTCGCCGATCGTGATCGTGCCGTCGCCCCCGATGGCGCCGTTGACCCCCGCGTCCAACCCGCTGGCGCCGGTGGCGGTGCGGGCGGTCCCCGCGACGTTGCCGCTGGAGCCGCCGAACAGCCCCAACTGCAGTCCCACCTGCAGGCCGATGGCGATCAGCAGGAGGATCACGATGGTGGGCAGTAATGCGCGCTGGAAGCAGGGGCGCGTGTACTCGACGTCGTCGTCGAAGTAGAGCGCCTGCATCGTCTCCTGGGTCGTCACGTCCAGCGAAACGGAGACCGTGTTGGTCCGCACCAGGGGCGAGCCGGCCTGCTCCAACTTGCGCGAGGGTGGCTTGCGGTTGCTGGCGGTGTTCCGCTTGACGAGGCCGGGCTGCTTCTTGAATCGGCCCGTGTTTCGCTTCACCAGCGGCGGCTTGGCGGGGGGCGGCGCCGCGACGGGGGCGGGCATCGGCGGGGGCGTGGGGGTGCGGGCGCCCGGCGCGGGCGTCATCGAGGGGAGCCGCTGCGAGCCGCTCGGGTGACGCACGGGCGTGGGGCGCGGCGCCTTCGGGGCATGGGGCTTGTCCGGAGGCAGCGGCTTGGCCGCGGGGGGCGGTGGGGGAGCCGGAGCCGCCGCGGCCAGCGGGGCAGCCGCGGGCTCGCCCTTGACCCGGGTGGGAATCGACGAGACCGCCGAGGCCGCGGGCTCCAACTCGAGGCGCATCGAGACGGGGCCGACCTGGAGCCGATCGCCGGCGGTCCACCGCGAGAACTGGATGGGCGCGCCGTTGCGCAGGGTCAGCAGCCCGGAGCCCGCGAGGTGCTTCAGGTACACCGCGCCGTCCGGCATCACCATCATCTCCGCGTGCGCGGGGGCGACGCCCGGGTAGCTCAGGCGGAAGGCGCAGCGGCCGGCGCCGACGACGAAGCTGCCCACGCGCAGGGGCACGCGCTGGGGACGGCCTCCCGGGGGCTCGATGACGACGATGGGGGTCGGATCCAGGACGATGTCGTCCAGGTCGACGTCGACTCCGGCGGCCGCGATCGGGTCCACGGGGATCGCCGTGGGGGGCAGGTCCCCGGCGACGGTCGCCTCCTCCTCGATGCCGTGGGCCGCGCCGACGACGGTCGCCTCCTGCTCCACCGCCCTCATCGCCGCGGCGGTCGGCACCGCGGTGGCGGCGGGGGCTCGCTCCGGGAGCTTCGGCACGGGCATGTCGTCGACGGTGGGCTCGTCATCGGTGTCGTCGGGCGTCGCGCCCGGGACCGGCTTGGCGAGCGCGTTCATCCGGTCCGAGGTCTTGTCGGAGCGTTGGTAGGTCAGCCGCAGCGACACGGGACCCAGATCGAGCTCGTCCCCCTCGCGCAGGCGGGCCTTGTTCATGGGCTGGTTGCCCAACAGCACGCGGCCTTCGCCGGCGAGGTTGGCGGCCTCCAGGAAGCGGCCGTCGACGACGTTGATTTCGAGGTGCCGCGGGGCGATCGCGGGGTGCTTCAGGCGCAGATGTGCGCCGTCTTCACTGCCGATGACGAGTTGGTTCCGATGCAGGGGTACGACGCGGATCACTTCACCGCGGCGGATCACCTGGAACCTGGGGATGACGACCGTGCGACTCATTCGTTTTGGACTCGGGGCGACGCGTTGACGCTGGGCGGCCTCCCAATATACTCCCTCGCCTATGCCGCTGCTGACTGGCGCGATGGGCTGCCGCCGCTACCGCGTCCTCAACCAACCCGAATCGATCCCCCGCGACGAGTGGCTCAGTGCTTTGCACGAGCACCGCTTTCGCGAGCCCCCCTCGTCCGCCCGTGGCGGTGAGAACCTGGGGTGGGTGTCTCTCCAGAACCTCTGCGTGACCGAGTTCACCCACGAAGGGTGCTTCTTCAACCAGTACTTCGCGTGGTCCTTCCGGATCGACAACAAGAAGCTGCCGGGCAAGCTCCTGGCGGCCTTGTTGGACCTCCGGATCCAGGACTGGCTGGCGGAGACCGGGCGGGAGCGCATTCCCGCGCGGGTCAAGGGCGAGATCAAGGAGCAGCTCGAGCTGGAGCTGTTCCCGCGGCAGCTGCCGTCGGTCGCGGCTCATGACATCGCTTGGGATCTGAAGGAGGAGACGATCCGGATCTTCACCAATTCGGCGAAGGTCAACGAGTCGTTCCGAATCCTGTTTTCCCAGTCGTTCGGACTGGAGACGCGCGCGATCGGTCCGGTGGACCTGGTGGCGGAGCATCGCAACGCGGACGCGTGGATGACGCGGGTCGACGTGATCGGCCACTCCGACTACCGCCCCCCGGAGGCCTGACATGAGCGAATTCGACGTCAACGACCGAGAGCTCATCGACCACCCCGCGTCCCGGTTCCTGGGGCGCGAATTCCTGATCTGGACGTGGTGGGCCAGCGAGCAGAACTTCGGGAAGCTTGAGCTCGCCCCGTTCGGCGAGGTCGACTTCTGGATCGACGACCGGATCGTGTTTCGCACGCCCGGGGAGCAGCCCCAGACCAGCGACCTGAAGGGCGGCGCACCGGCCACGACGGCGGAGGCGCGCACCGCGATGATGGCGGGCAAGACCATCGACGCGGCCCGGCTCGGGCTCCGCGTCAAGGAGCGCGAGTACAGCCTCGAGCTGCGCGCCGAAGGGCTGGAGTTGGCGGGGCTGAAGGTGCCCGCCGAGTGCAAGGACGGCGAGGACGAGCGGCTGTACGAGCGAATGTTTTTGCTCGAAGAGGCCACTGGGATCCTGGATGCGCTCTTCGTGAAGTTCTGCGAGGACCGGCTCGGCCCGGACTGGGACAGCGTCGTGCTCCCCGCCATCCGCGAGTGGGTGGGCGGTTGAGATCAGCGTCCGGGGCCGCTATAAGCCCGTCGGTCGCGCTCCTGTGGAGGAGTAGCTCAGCTGGATAGAGTGCTGCCCTCCGAAGGCAGA
>PVBE012207727.1_pt1 | contig 20331 bp, 17 predicted proteins | sample 1631181 | NCBI WGS metagenome assembly PVBE01 (sample SAMN08397723, study PRJNA350692) | Marine metagenome, whole genome shotgun sequencing project. | isolation source: water | place: Pacific Ocean | collected 2012-04 | reverse complement strand
TTACCTCGCAAAGCGAGACCGCGACTGGATGGCTCCGATCTTCGAGTACCTCGGTTTGACGGTCGGTGCGATCCAGTCGAACCAGGCACCCAGCCAACGTCACGCGCACTACGCGAGCGACATCCTGTACGGGACGAACAACGAGTTCGGCTTCGACTACCTCCGCGACAACATGAAGTGGGAGCCGGAGGAACAGGTCCAGAAGACCCTGAACTTCGCCATCGTCGACGAAATCGACTCCATCCTGGTCGACGAAGCCCGGACGCCACTGATCATCTCGGGATCGCCCGAACAGGGGAAGTCCGACAAGTATCTGAAGTGCGATCGCATCGCCCGCCAACTGAAGGAGGGCGATCACTTCGAGATCAAGATCAAGGAGCAGCAGTGCCTGCTCGGCGAGGATGGGATCGAGAAGGCGGAGGAACTGGTCGGCGTCGACAGTTTCTATTCCGACGTGTCCTTGATGGACTGGCCGCACCACATCGAGCAGGCCTTGAAGGCGCACTACATCTACAAGCGCGACAAAGAGTACGTCGTAGCGACGAACAACGAGACTGGCGACGTCGAGGTCATCATCGTCGATGAATTCACCGGTCGCTTGATGTCGGGCCGCCGTTGGAGCGACGGTCTGCACCAGGCGGTCGAGGCGAAGGAGGGTCTGCCGCCGAAAGAAGAGACCCAGACGCTGGCCACCATCACGCTGCAGAACTACTTCCGGATGTTCAACAAGCTGGCGGGCATGACGGGCACGGCGATGACCGAAGCCGCGGAGTTCTCGAAGATCTACGACCTCGACGTCCTGGCAATCCCGACGAACCGACCAATGGCGCGGGATGACTACCAGGACCAGATCTACCTGGATTCGAAAGACAAGTACGCCGCGATCGTCGAGGAGGTTCGCGAGAACCACGCACGGGGCCGACCGATGCTGATCGGCACCACGTCGATCGAGAAGTCGGAGGAAGTCGACGGGCGACTGACCGAGGCGGAGATCCCGCACGAGGTCCTCAACGCGAAGAACCACGAGAGAGAAGCGCGGATCATCGCGCAGGCCGGTCGCAAGGGAGCCATCACGGTCGCGACGAACATGGCCGGTCGCGGCACGGACATCGTGCTCGGCGGTAACCTCGAGGGTCTGTTCGCTGTCGAGATCGCTGAGAGGGGCATCGATGGTGATTCAGATGAGGCGAAAGAGCTCCGCGCGACTCTCGAGGTTCAGTGCGATGCGGAACAGGAGCACGTCCTGAACGAAGGCGGTCTCTGCGTCATCGGCACGGAGCGACACGAGGCCAGGCGCATCGACAATCAGCTGCGCGGGCGTTGCGGACGTCAGGGTGATCCGGGGGCGACGAAGTTCTTCCTCAGCTTCGACGACGATCTGATGCGCATCTTCGCTCGCGACTGGGTGAAACCCCTGATGGAGAAGCTGGGCTTGAAGCACGGGGAGCGGATCGAGAGCGGCATGGTGAGCCGCCGGATCGCTGGTGCCCAGAAGAAGGTCGAGCAGCGCAACTTCGACATCCGCAAGAACCTCATCGAATACGACGAGGTCATGGATAATCAGCGGAAGTTTGTCTACACGCAGCGCCAGCAAATGCTGGAGTTCCAGGGCTTTCGCGACAAGATCCTCGGCATGTTCGAGGAGGTTCTGGTGCCAATCCTCGATGCCCACGCGGGCGACCAGGACAAGCCGGTCGATTACGACGAGATCCACACGTGGATGCGGCACAAGTTCGGCAACGAGGTCGTCCTCGACGGTTTGGAGAAAGTGGACAGGGAAGAGCTGGATCCGTGGCTCGTGCAACGGGTCGAGGATCTCTACGACAGTCGCGCCGAGCACTACGGTGCGGATCAGTGGGAGAAGATCCAGCAGTTCATCCTGGTCGACACCGTCGACAACAAGTGGAAGGACCACTTGTTTGCGATGGAAGTGCTCAAGCACGGCATCGGGCTGCGTGGCTACGCGCAGATGAACCCGAAGGACGAGTTCAAGAAGGAAGGCTTCGAGAAGTTCGAGATGCTCAAGGCGGCGATCGCCGACCAGGTGACCGACCTCGTGTTCAAGGTCGAGCTTCAGGAGGCACCCGAGGCGCGTCAGATGCATCACCAGGAGCCGCTCGGTCTCGACGATCTACCGGACGACCCGGCGACCCAGGCGGCGATGATCCAGGCGCTGATCGATTCCGGTCAGGCACCACCGGAGCTGGTGGAGGCCGTGGCCCGAGGTGAGCAGGTCGAGATCCGGAACTCTGCGAATGCGCCGCAACAGGCCCAGCCTGCCCCTGAGACCGCGTCGCCGGTCGTCGCTGGCGGCAGGAAACCGAAGCGGAACGAACCGTGTCCGTGCGGGTCTGGCATCAAGTACAAGAAGTGTTGCCACCCTGCTTTCGATTGATGGTAGGTCGACAGATACACATTGGACGGGTGGGCGACTGACGATGGCGCAGGCCTTCCAAGCCGAAGCGTCACTTCCAGTGCCGCGGCGAGCTGTGCTGTATCTGAGTCTCTTCGTATACCAGGTGTTCCTGCTGGGCGCGTTCTTCGGGTTCCTGGTGTGGCGCCTCGTCTTCGACCGACGCTACCGTCGCGGGGTGCCCGAGCGGCTCGGATTCGTGCAGGAGAGCGAGCCCGGCAGGCAGGTCGTCTGGATCCACGGGGTCTCCGTCGGCGAGGTGAAGGCGGCGGACACGCTGATCGCCCGGTTGCGGGAAACGCGACCGGACCTCGAGCTTGTCATCTCTTCGACGACGCCCACCGGCTACGCGCTGGCGAAGACCCTGCACCCGGACTTGCGCGTCATCCTCTACCCGTTGGATCTCGGACTGTGTCCGGGGATGGCCCTGAGGCGGATTCGCCCGATCTGCGTGCTCTTGATGGAACTCGAGGTCTGGCCGAACTTCCTGCAGGCGACCGCGGGCCTCGGTATTCCGGTCGCCGTGATCAACGGTCGTATCTCGGAGCAGAGTTTTCGGCGCTACCGCATGGTTCGGGCGCTGTTGCCGCAGTTCAACTTGATCTGGCTCTACTGCATGCAGGACGAGTCCTACCGCGAACGCTTGCTGAAGTTGAACGTCGATCCGGCCCGCACCCGCGTGACCGGCAACATGAAATACGACAATGTCCAATTGCCGGAAGCCGACGCGGAGATCGCGGAGTTGCGCAAGTGGTTGAGCCCAGACGGTCGGCTGGTGGTCGTCTGTGGTTCGACGCACGGGGAGGAGGAGCGGTGGCTCGCCACGACGGTGTTGGCGATCGAAGAGGATCTGGGCATCCGGGTCAGGACCGTCCTCGCGCCGAGACACCCCGAGCGCGCGCCCGGAGTTCGAGACGGGCTTTTTGCCCGAGGCATACGCGTGGGAATGTGGAGCGACCAGCTGCGGCAGAGAGAACCGCTGGCGGACGACGAGATGCTGATCGTCGACACGATCGGGCACCTGGAGAAGTTCTACGGAGCCTGCGATGTGGCCTTTATCGGCGGCAGCCTCGTGAAGCGGGGTGGCCAGAACATGGTGGAAGCCGCGGCGATGGGCAAGGCCGTGATATTCGGTCCACACACCAGCAACTTTCGCAAGGACGTGGATCTCCTCCGCGGCGCGGACGCCGCGTGCCAGGTCACGGACCTCGCCGACCTCGATGCGAACCTGCGTAAGCTCCTGACGGATTCCGGACGGCGGGTCGGGCTGGGTGAGCGGGCCGTCGGTTTGATCCAACGGAACCAAGGGAGCACGGATCGCACCCTAGAGCACTTAGACCCGATTCTGCGCCGCGAAGTACGCACCCAGGGCTGAAATGGCCGATCGCTGAGGCGTCGTTGCCATTGCGGTTTTTCGCGGCGGCGAGCCCAGTCGAACTCAGCGGTTGATGAGGGCCAACAAGCCCAGAAGCGCGATCCCGATAATGGTCAGGATCACCTTGGTCTTGTCGAGATGGCCCCCGAGATGGGTGGTGCTGGTGCGCATCTTGGTCGGTGTTCGGTGTGGAGGATCTTGCGATCGGTAGATTATCAACTCCCGGGTGGTGTCCGGTCGATAGCTCTAGCTGTCGAACCCCACGAAGTTGCACACGACTCTGAGGTCGCGACACATCAATATCGAGGTTCTTACGGTCTCTGGTCATTCGAGGGAGCGCTGTGTATGGTCCGGCGCCATTCACCCCAGTCCTCGCGAAAGGCCCCGCGACTCCTCGATCTTCAGGGCTTGATCGTCTCACTTACGTCTCAGGAGCATCCATGACCAGCGAACCCCGTCTCTTCACCAGTGAATCCGTCAATGAAGGTCACCCTGACAAGGTCTGTGACCAGATTTCGGATGCGGTCCTGGACGCGATCATCAAGGAAGACCCGAACTCGCGGGTGGCTTGCGAGACCATGACCGCCCGCGGCCTGGTCGTCATCGCGGGGGAGATCACGACGTCGGCGCACGTCGACTACGGCACCGTGGCCCGCGAGGTGATCGCGGACATCGGCTACAACGACCCGGACATCGGGTTCGATGCGGAGTCTTGCGCCGTGCTCACGTCGATCGGTCGGCAGTCGGTCGACATCGCGCTCGGAGTCGATGCTGCCACGTCACAGAGCAAGGAGCAGGGTGCTGGCGACCAGGGGATGATGTTCGGCTACGCCTGCCGCGAGACCGAGGTGTTGATGCCGTTCCCGATCCACTACTCGCACCGCATCCTCGAAGACCTCGCGGCGGCGCGAAAGAGCGGGCGCTTCAGCTTCCTGCGCCCCGACTCGAAGTCGCAGTTGACGCTGCGCTACGACGAGAACAACAACCCGCAGCACATCGAGGCGGTGGTGGTGTCGCACCAGCACGACCCCGATGTCAGCGACGATGAGCTCAAGAACGCGCTGCAAACGGTCGCCACCGAGACCTTGCCCGTAGAGATGCTGACGGACGAGACGAAGTGGTTCCTCAACCCCACCGGGCGCTTCGTCGAGGGCGGGCCGAAGGCGGACGCAGGACTCACCGGACGCAAGATCATCGTCGACACCTACGGCGGCATGGGCCGGCACGGCGGGGGCGCCTTCTCGGGCAAGGACCCCAGCAAGGTCGACCGTTCGGCGGCGTACGCCGCGCGCTGGGTGGCGAAGAACATCGTCGCCGCCGACCTCGCCGATCGCTGTGAACTCCAACTCGCCTACGCGATCGGCATTGCCCAGCCGGTCAGCGTCCGCTGCTTCACGTTTGGCACTGGCAAGATCGCCGAGGATCAGTTGACCGAGGTCGTGCGCCAGGTGTTCGATCTGCGGGCCGGGCGCATCGTCCAACAGCTCAACCTGAAGCAGCCATTCTTCCGCAGCACGGCTGCCTACGGCCACTTTGGTCGCGAGGACTCCGGCTTTGGGTGGGAGAACCTCGATCGCGTCGACGATTTGAAGTCGGCGGCCCAGGCGCTCGCGTAGGCTGGGGGAGCTCACCCAGCGACCGATCCTCGAGATAGCCCGGGGTCCGTCGTGTGCGGCATGTGATAGGATGAACGCGTTCCTCGGAGCAGTGCTTCGGGGCGAAAAGGCATTTTGGCCGGTTCCCATCCTGCCGCTGCGGACTACTTGGGAACAGCATGTGCGGCAGGCATGCCCGACCCCGTTTTCCGAGACCCCATTCGCCAGACCCCGACCCCGACGAGGCGACCCGAGGACCACCCATGGAAGAGAACCTGGAAATCTACTTCTGCGAGATCTGCAGCGAATCCATCACCGCGGACGACGTGTCCAACGGGACCGCAGTCGAGGTCGAGGGCAAGGTCATCGGGCCTTGCTGCTTGCCGGCGGTGCAGCGACCTTCTGCGGCGAGGGCTAGCAGCTCTCCCGCCGGGTTCACGGCGCTGGGCGCGGTCGTCCTGGCGGCGATCGCCGGAGCGACCGTTCACCTCGAGTGGCGGCTGTCCGATGAGGTGGCTCTGCTCAAGAGCAAGGTCGAAGAGGTCGAAGCCAACGTGTCGAGCAGTGGGACCCAAACGCTCGCGGACCTCGAGAAGAGCCTCGACGGGACGATCCGCACAGGCGAGCTGAAACCGATCACCGACGAGCTGAGCCAGCTCGCGAAGAAGGTCTCCTCGATCGCCATCGATCAGTCCCAGCTCACGGCGGCGATGAACACCACGTCCTCGCGGCTGGGAGGCCTCGACGAATCCCAGAGGATGATCGTCAGCGGGCAGACTTCCCTGAAGAGCGAGATCAAGGAAGTGGCCCTCGAGATCATGCGGCTCGAGCGCGACATCGCGTCCGCGGCGGCAGCTCCCCGGGGCAGCGTCGCCGACGCCAGCGTGGTCGAACCCAAGAGGGATCCGGTCGCCGAGAAGAAGGCCGTGGCCGGCTCGGGCCTGCCCGCAGCGCTGGGGCGCGAGGTCACCCGTTTGAAGGATGGGGACGCCGGCAACCGCTTCGAAGCGGTCGACCAGCTCGTCCAGTCCAAGAACAAGCTCGCCCTCCCGCACCTCATTCCGATGTTGAAGGACCCCGACGCGTTCGTGCGCCGGCTGACCGCAGAGGGACTGGCGAGTTTCCGGGACAAGACGTCCGTCGATTCCCTTCTCGTCGCCATGGTTGATCCCGAGGGAATCGTGCGGCACACGGCGCACGCCTCGCTCAAGAAGCTCACCGGCCAGACCATCTCGTTCGATCCCGACGGCAGCGGCAGCACGCGCTCGGTGGCACAACGTCGCTGGAAGGATTGGTGGGCCAAGAATCGCGACAAGTTCTAGTTCGCGGTTCTCGTAGCAGAGGTCTGTAGAGGGCTGACAGTCGACGCGGAGCGGCTTCCGCTCATTCTCGCGTGAAGCCCTCGATTCTCCATCCTGGGTTTTCGGGTCGTATCGCGGTAGATACAAGGTCTCCGAAGACAGAGAGATGGCTACACCCAATCGAACCAAGATCGTTGCGACGCTGGGCCCCGCCACCGACAACGCAAGGATGGTCAAGCATCTGATACGCGCCGGTACGGACGTGTTTCGGATCAACGGCGCCCACTGTTCGCCCGCGATGATCACGCAACTGGTGCGTCTCATCAGGCAGGTCGACAAGGAAATGGACATCGGCATCGGCATCATGGTGGACCTGCAAGGTCCGAAGATCCGCGTGGGTTCCTTCGACGGGGCGGAGCCCATCTGGCTGCAGTCCGGTGCGCAACTGACCATTACGACGGAACCCGGCGTGCTCGGGAAAGCCGCCGAACCCGGTGAGATTCCGCGGATCGGCACCCGATACGAAGGCCTGTCCACGGACGTCAAACCCCGCGATCGACTGCTGCTCGACGATGGCAACATCGAGCTGCGGGTGATGAAGGTCGAGGGGACGGAAATCCTGACGAAGGTCGTTTACGGCGGGTTGCTCAAGCAGCACAAGGGCATCAACCTTCCCGGGTCGAAGGTCGCGGCCGAGTCCTTGACCGCGGATGATCTCGAAAACCTCCACGCGGCGCTTCGTGCTGGCGCGGACTCCATCGCGCTCTCCTTCGTCCGGACAGCGCGGGACATCCAACGCCTGCGGGAGCACGTCGACGCCGCCGAGTCCGACGCGGGGATCGTCGCGAAGATCGAGCGACCGGAGGCGGTGAAGAACATCCACAAGATCCTCAAAGTCAGTGACGCGATCATGGTTGCGCGCGGCGATCTGGGCGTGGAGATGGGGGCCGAGATGGTCCCCGCGCTGCAGAAGAAGATCATCCGCCTGGCGGTGGAGGCCCGGAAACCGGTCATCACCGCCACGCAAATGCTCGAGTCGATGCTCGGCAATCCCCGTCCAACCCGCGCCGAGGCTTCCGACGTCGCGAACGCGATCTACGACGGGAGCTCCGCGGTGATGCTGTCGGCCGAGACCGCCTCGGGGAAGTACCCGCTCCAGGCCGTCCGGATCATGGACAAGATCATCCGCGAGTCGGAGAAGGACATGTTCGCTGGCTCGTTCGCGCGGCTCCGCAAGGCCCCCCTGCGGGGCTCTTCCGTCACCTTCGCGACGGTGCGCGCCGCGGTCTACGCCGGATTCGAGGTCGGCGCGAAGCTGATCGCGGTGTTCTCGGAGTCCGGAGGCACGGCTCTCGCGATCGCTGCGGAACGGCCGTCCACCCGGGTGATCGCGTTCACGCCCTTCCAGCGTACGGTTCAGCGTCTGGCGTTGGTCTGGGGGGTCCGCGCGTTCCGGGTCCCCAACACCCGCACGAGCCACGGCATGACCGTCGAGGGGGAGCGGATACTGCGGGAGCTGCATCTGGCCAAACCTGGCGACAACGTCGTCATCGTCGTCGGATCCAGCCGGCAGAAGGGGTTGACCAATATCATGCACATCCGGCGTATTGAGGATCCGGGGAGCTGAGCATCCCCAGTCATTTCTCGGCTGCGCAAAACGAGTTGCCGCCGACCTTGAATCCGTGGAATGGCTCGCTAGCATCCGTCGCCTTGCTCTGCATGGTCTAGCGAGGAATCCACCCCGGTTCCCGCCCCGCAATCAGAGCCCGAAAGCCATGACCAAGACCACGTTTGCCACCGTCGAAGATCGGAAGGCCGCCATGGACACATGGCAGGTCATCGACGCATCCCAGTACGTCCTCGGCAAGATGGCCGTGGTCATCGCCGAGATCCTGATGGGCAAGAACAAGCCTCTCTACACCCCGCACTTGCAGGTGGGTGATGGGGTCATCGTGATCAACGCCCAGCAGGTGAAGATCACGGGCAACAAGCGCGAGGACCGGAAGTACCAATTCTACTCCGGATGGCCCGGCGGCTTGAAAGAAGTGACGCTGCAGGACCTCCTGGATCGGAAGCCCGATGCACTGATCAAGCTCGTCGTGCGCCGCATGCTGCCGAAGAACCGACTGGCGCACAACATGCTGAAGCGCCTCAAGGTCTACGGCGGCGCCAACCACCCCCACACGGCGCAGAAGCCGACCGAACTCAAACTCGACATCTGACGGAGAATCACCACTTGGTCCTTTCCACTGATCCCTACGTGTGGGGCACCGGCCGTCGCAAGGCCTCTGTTGCCCGGGTCCGCATCAAGAGCGGCGGCACTGGCCAGTTCACCGTGAACGGCAAGAAGTGTGACGAATTCTTCCAGACGGCCGACACCCGTCGCGCCGCCATGGCTCCCCTGAAGGCCACCGAAACAGCCGAAAGCTACGACATCTGGGTCAGCGTCAGCGGCGGCGGCATCACCGGCCAATCGGACGCGGTGAAGCTCGGTCTCGCGCGTGCGCTCAAGAACGACCACCCTGATTTCGAGGCGCAACTCCGCGCCGAGAACCTCCTAACCCGCGACGCCCGCAAGGTCGAGCGCAAGAAATACGGGCTGCGCAAGGCGCGTCGCGCGACGCAGTTCTCGAAGCGTTAGGCGCTCGAGGTTCGTCAGGTGGCAGGCCACTCCCACGGCGCGAACGTCAGGCACCGGAAAGACCGGGTTAACGCCCTGAAGGCGAAGGTCTTCTCGAAGATCGCTCGGATGATCATTGTCGCTGCCAAGCTCGGTGGCGGCGATCCGGACGCCAACCCGCGACTGCGGCTCGCCCTCGAGAAGGCGCGCGCCGCGTCCATGCCGAAGGAGAACGTCCAGCGGGCGATCAAGAAAGGCACGGGTGACTCCGACGGCGCGAACTACGAAGAACTCCTCTACGAGGGCTACGCGGCGGGCGGCGTGGCGATGATGATCGACATCCTCACCGACAACCGGAACCGCACGGCTCCCGAGATCCGGAAGATCTTCGAGAAGGCAGCCGGCAGCCTCGCGTCCAGTGGCGCCGTGGCCTACATGTTCCAGCGCAAGTCGATTTTCGAGGTCGAACCCGACGAAGACGAGGGGGAAGATGCGTTGATGGAGACGGTCCTCGAAACCGGCGCTGAGGACCTGGTGTCCGCCAACGGCGTGTTCTCGATTCACGGTGACCCTGGCGAGTTCGTGAGCCTCAAGGCCGAACTGGAGAGCCGGGGCGTCAAGTTCTCGGGCGCGGGTGTCGGTTTCGTACCGGATACGCGAGTCGATGTTCCCGACGTCGAGACCGCTCAAAAGATCGTGCGGCTGATCGAGGGCCTCGAAGAGAACGACGACGTCCAGGGCGTGTACGCGAACCATGTTTTCACGGACGACATCGCCGAGGAACTGGCGAAGAGTTCATGATCGGCGCCGACTGGGAAGCCTGTTACTTCGGAGATTCCGACAAGGCTCGGCGGCATCTGGCCGACACGCTCGGCGTGACGATTCACGCGGGCATGCCGGAAGACGACTCCAAGGTCGGGTGCGTGTTCCTCGAAGCGAGCGCTGGCGCGGGTCTCCCGGCCGGGAACGCCTTCACCGCGTGCCGGCAATTCAAGGAGCGGACTGATTGGCGGGTCTACGTCCTCGTCGAAGCTGACGACGCCATCACCCCGGAGATCGCTCGCTTTTGCCTGTCTGACGGTAGCTTCGAACTCGGTCCAGAGGGCCTGACGAACAGTGTCGCGGAGATCCGAGAGCGCCTCGTGCCGCACCGACCGCGGGTCTCGATTGAAGCGCTGCTCAACAGACTCGAGAAGGAGATCGCGTCGGACGAGGGTCGCGAGGCCTCGGCGCTGCAGCGGATGCTCGAAGATGAAGGGGGCCAGAACCTGCTGAGCCGTCTGGTGGATCCCGAGACGGGCCTCTTCGACGGTCCGTTCGCGAGCTTCAAGCTGGACGAGGAGTTCAAACGCTCGGTCCGGTTTCACCAGCCCCTCTCGCTTCTCCTGCTCGACATCGGCGTGGACCTCGAGGAGTCGTTCTTCGACGCGAACGGACGCCGTGATTACCTGGCGGAGGTCGCTGCCGTGTTCCTGAACGAGTGTCGTGACATCGACATCATCGGTCGGTTCACCGAGTTGACGTTCATGGTGCTCCTGCCGGGCACCGGAGCTGCCGGATCGGAGATTCTGGCTCGGCGCATGCTCTCCGGGGTTCGCGAACGCGCTGAATCTGCGGGGGTGCCCGCGTCACCGAGCGCGGGACTGGCTACGATGCCCGCGGCGGGGGTCCACAACCGCCAGGCCTTCTTGGCGCGGGCGGAAGCCTGTCTGCAACTCGCACGCGGGGAGCAGGACCAGGAAGGATTCTGCTCCTATTCCGAATAGTCCCATCCTGCGTGCGAACCTGGGGCTGCCAGAGTCACCAGTCTTCAGGCCCCTAGCACCGGATGTTCGATCGCTTCCTTATATTTGCACGTGCCAAGCGCGCCCTGTCCCAGGGGCAGTTCGAGGTCACGCTGCGCTTGATGTCGGAACCTGTCGTGGCCGGCGAACGCCGGGCGGAACAACTGCGCGAGAAGGCGCTCGCGGGCATGGCGAAGCGAGCGCGTCGCCGGCTCGAGGACGGCAACCTCGATGCCGCACGGGTCGACGTCGATGGAGTCATCGCCACCGCGCCTGAGTTCAAGGGAGCGAAGACGCTGCAGGGAGAGATTCGGGAGGAGGCTGTCCGGCGCGAGGACGAAGTCCGGGTCGCCCACAACCTGCGCAAGGAAGCGCGCCAACTCGCCGAGCGCGGCGATCTGCAGGCGGCGGAACGCGCCTGCACCGACGCCGCGAAGATGCAACCCAGGGGAGCTGAACAGGTCTCCGTGGAGCGCTTCATCGAACGACGGCAACAGGCGGTCGCCAAGGACCTCTCGTCCGCCAAGGCGGCCTTGAAGACCGGCGACCTGGCGAAGCTGAGGCACAATCTGCTGCGGTTGCACGCCCAACAGGACCAGGCCGAGGCACTCACGGGAATCACGGAGAAGGCAGCTGGGTTGTTCGCTGCCGACTTCGTCGAGCGTCTGAAGCAGTGCTCCGGGGACGGGGGTGCTGCCGAACGTACGCTCCTGGACGAGATCGCCCGCGAGCGCGCAGCGTGTCCGGGTCTCCTGAACGAGCCGGCGCTCGCCAAGCGGCTCGACAAGATCGGTTGCCAGAGGCTGGCGGAAGTTCGCGAGGAGCTAGGTGCAGGCAAGCTCGCGGAAGCTGTCGCCGTGTTCCAGGCGACGCATCCGGTCCTCGTGGACAGTCCGCCGCTCTCGGGTGTCGAGCCCGGAATCCAATCGCTCTCCAAGGGGCTGGACGCGCGCCAACGCGGCGACCTGAGTCCCGCGTTGGAGGCCATGGGTGCCGCGTCGAAGCAACTCTCCGCCAAACCGGTGCTCGCGGTGCTCAAGGAGTTGATCGCCGCCGACGCCCGTTCGGTCGAGGCCTTGAGCCGTTCGCGCGAACTCGTGGGTCAGGGACGATTGCTGTCCGCCCGCGAACAGATCGTGAACGTGTTGGAGGAATGGCCGATGCACGAACCACTCCGAAGACAGATGGACATCCTGAATCAACATTCGCTGGACCGTGAAGAGCGGTTGCGGCGCGCACGGGACCTCGCCGCCGAGGCTCGCCTCGCAGAGGCTTCCGCGCTCTTGCTCGGCCTCTCGGGCGAAGGTGAAGAGAGTCGCGAGGCGCGGATCCTCCTGCAGGACATTCACGGTCGGATGGATCTCGCAGCCGAGGGCCTGGCCCAGGTTCGACGCGCCATCCACGGGCCGTCGTCGTCGCGCGAGGGGCTGCGGCACTGCGTGGCGCGTCTCGACGAGATCGCGAAGATCCAGGGCGATCTCGATGAGGTGCAGACGGTCCGCGTCGCGTTGCTGGCGGAGATCCGCGGGCTCGACTTGTTGGAAGCCATCACGAAGAGCGTCGAAGTGGGGGACCTGGCGCGCGCCAAGCAGGAGATCGCGGAATACGAATCCGCTCGCGGTGAGATGCTGCGTGGGGACCGACTGGAAGCTCGATTCCTGGATCTGGCCGATCGCATCCTGCACCGCGTCGACGCCTCGGTCTGCAACGCACGGCTCTTCGAAGCCGAGGGTTGGATGGGCGTCGTGCAGTGCGCCGCGAAGGGGCAATCCGCGATCGAGAGCCGGATCGAGTCGCTCGGAAGCACGATCGAGTCTCAGCAGGGTCGCGCCCTGCAGTTGATCGAGAAGCTGGAAGAATCGGGAGTGTCCGGTGACCTGCGTGATTCCTCCGAACTCCTGGAAGAAGCCCGCTCCATCTGGGCCGACTGCCCGCGGCTCGAGAAGCTCGAGGACCGTGTCGTCGTGATGCGCAACCACTCCAACGCCGTCGATGAGGTCGAGAGGCTGACGGTCGAGGGCGACGTGCACGGCGCAGCCAGGAAGCTGAGTTCGATGCCGCCGACGCCCGGATTCCTGCGGACGCGGATCTTTGACATCAAGCAGGGTCTGGCGCGTGCCCAGGGCCTGGACCAGGGGTTCCTGTTGCGCGTCGACGAGGGCGGTGAGTACCTGGTCCTGCGCGACGATTCGCTGACGATCGGCAACGTCCGGGATGCCAAGGCGGACGTGCGTCTGCTCGCGAACATCGCCGGATTGCACGCGCGGCTGAAACGCTCCCTGTCGTTTCACGGCGGCATGGAGGACCGGATCATCGCGGAGAAGGGCGAGGTGTTCGTCAATGGGCACAAGGTCTCATCTGCGGCGCTGAAGTCTGGGGATCGCGTTCGTCTGGGGGTCGCGCTCGAGTTCGTGTACAGGGTGCCCAGCAAGCGCTCGTTGACCGCCAGCCTGCATCTGAAAGCCGGGTTCCAGGTCGCGGGTACCGACAAGATCCTGCTGATGAAGGACCGCGGGCGCGATGGCCGGATCCTGATCGGGCGGGCCGAAGACGCCCACATCCGGGTGCCCCACGACGAGTCCGAGGTGGAACTCTACAGCTCGTCGGACGGTCAGATCCGGGTCCATTTCGCTGCCGAGGGCGACATGGGTGGTCGCCCATTCCGCGGCAGCCATCCGGTGCCCGCCGGCGCGCTCGTCCGCTGTGGCGACACCGCGTTTGTGCTGCAGCCCTGGCATCGGACGTAAGTCCAGTAAACGACCTGGGCGCCCGTTGCGCGCCCGCCGATTTGGATCCCCCGGTCAAAAGGAGCCCACTGGCACTCCTCAATTCCGAAATATTCTCCGACTTGCGCGGAATGCGGGGCTGATCTCAAGGAGGACCGCCAATGCTGTTGACGACGGTTGCCATGGGTCTGCTGCTGCAGGGCCCGCAACACACAGAGACCAAGAACTGGGTCGACCACGATCCGGCCCAACCGGATGCCTACACCGTGTCCGGCACGCCGGAACTCTCGCGACGGGAGGCCTGGGCCGCCGTCGAGCGGACCGCTCTCGAAGATCACAAGAACCGCGTCCGCGACGTCGCCGATGCCCACGCGGCGGCGATCTCCTCGAAGTGGATCCCCGACTTCGTCCGCGAAGGGGTCGTCACCGAGTGGACCCGCGACCAGCTTCACCGGCTCGGTCCCAAGGTTCTCGATCGCGATCTGATGGTGCGGGACCACGGCTTCGGTCAGAGCTACCAGGCCTTCCTCCTGCTGGATGAGGTCGATTCCCGTTCGCTTCGCAAGCGGGGCAGGTTGACGACCCGTCTGCGCCGCGAGGAGAAGCGATTTGCGTTCAAATTCGGCGGGATGCTGGGCCTCTGGGGTCTCCTGGCGCTGGTCATGACCTGGATCGACCGCCTCACTCGGGGCTACATGACCAAGCGGCTCTACGCGATCGGCGCCCTGCTCGCGCTCAGCGGCCCCCTCGCGCTAGTCCTACTCTGATGCCAGGCGTTACCATGGAAGCAATGTCCCCACTCGCCGAGCCGTCGTCTCCGCGACCTCCAATCGACTGGCAGTCGTTCTACGTGAACTTCCGCAAGCCGGGGTACATCGCCGGTTTCGAGATCATCAACAAGCTCGGTGGGGGCGTCTTTGGCCTGGTCTACAAGGCGCGCAAGGAATCGATCGGCAAGGACTACGCCATCAAGTTCCTGAAGGTCGACGATGAGGTCATCCGGGACGCGGTCGTCCGCGAACTGGAAACGGTCAAGTACTTCGCCCAGATCGACCACCCGAACCTCGTCTCCATCGAGGACAAGGGGGAGGTCGACGGCATCCCGTACATCGTGATGAGTTATGCCGGCGAGTCGACGCTGCGGAAGCGGCTCGAAGCGGGCCGGATGAGCCGCGAGGACGCGCTCCTCATGTTCGTCCAGGCCGCTCGAGGCATCCAGGCGATCCACGATCACTCGCTCGTCCACTTCGACCTCAAGCCCGCGAACATCTTCTTGCGCGGAGACATCGCCCGGGTCGGAGACTACGGGCTTTCGAAGCTCGTCACCGAGTCACGCAACTCGCTCTCGTTCGGACGGGGTACGCCGTACTACATGGCGCCCGAGATGCTGCAGCGGATTGGCGACACGCGCAGCGACATCTACTCCCTCGGCGTGATCCTGTACGAGTGCATGACCGGAGACGTGCCGTTTAAGGGTGACACCGAGTGGCAGGTGCTGCGCAAGCACGAGACCGAGACGCCGGAATTCCCCCCGGTGGTCGAAGACCGGGAACGCCGGGTGATCCTGCGCTGCATGGCGAAGGATCCGGACGAACGCTACCAGACGGTCACCGACCTCCTGAAAGACCTCCAGGCGCCCGCGGCGCTCGGCGAGAGCGTGATCATCCCGCCAGGCTCCTCCCGTCACGACGCCGGTGCAGAGGCCACTGCGGCGGCTCGAGCAGCCTTCGAAGCCGCGCACGGCTCCGTGCCTCCCCGCGAAGCGTCGACGACCCGTCTCGTCGACGATCGACCCTACGGGCATGGCATCTTCGGCGGTCTGATCCGTGTGATCTTCAGCATTTTCGAGCTCGCGATCTTCGTCGTGCTCGCCCCGGTCCGCATCATCAGCGTGGTCTTCGGGCGGGGCATGCTCTACGTCATCAGGGTTCCGCTGCGGCTCCTCGGCGCTCTGATGCGGGTCTTCGGCTACCTCCTCATCATCGGACTCCTTGTCGGATTGGCTGCGGTGTTGTTCACCGGCTTGTTAGGAGGAGGCTGAACGGATATGGCGGTCGAGGTTCACAGTATCGAGCGGCTCCAGGCGATGGAGGAACAAGCCTGGGGTGAACTCCAGGAGGACTACTACCGGCGGGTGTACTTCTTCGTCAACCGCTACGTGACGGACCACCAGACGGCGGAAGACGTCACGCAGGACGTGTTCCTCGGCGCAGTGCGCGGCATCGCGAACTTCGACAACGCCTACACTCTCGATCAGTTCCTCTTCGGCATCGCGAAGAACCGCGTCATCGACCACTACCGCAAGCACAAGATGCCGCTGATCTCGCCCCAGCGCGGCGACAAGAGCGACGCCAGCATGGTCTGGCTCGACAACATGCCGGTGGATTCCACGGCACCCATGGAAGGGGCCGTCGACAAGGAGAACGCCGGACGCCGTCGGACGGTTCTCGGCAAGATCCTCAAGGAATTCGTCGCCGAACTCTGGGATGAGGGCGAGTTCACCAAGCTGCAGGTTCTCGAGTACCTGTTCGTGCTCGGTGGCCGGAACAAGGATGCGGCGATGCGGTTTGGAATCGCCGACGAGAAGGCGATCGCCGGCATCAAGTTCCGGGCGATCGAGAAGCTGCGCGGCAAGGCGCGGCAGAACGACCCGAATCACAGCCTGTTTGGCGGGCTCTGGGAGCCTGGCTCCAGGTAGTCCCATGACCCAGCACGACGACGAACTCCTGGCCTTCACCGTCGCCACCGTCTGGCGGGAGGAACGCGTGTCCTGCCCGCATCCGGACATCGTGCAGGCCTACGAGAGCGGCGCGCTCTCTCCCGGGGCGATGGAGTTCATGGAGTTCCACCTCAGGGAGAGCGAGTGCCCCTACTGCGATTCGGTGCTGCAGGACCTGCAGTCCCGGCAGAAGGACGCCGACGAGGCGCGGATGGGCGACTTCAAGGATCGGTTGATGCACTCGACGGTATCGGAGATACGCAGGGTGTCCGGAGCCTAGGCACCGGGTTCTCGAGACGTCCGACTCCAGCCCGTCCCCGACCGCGCGGATTCCCTGTCCAGCCCTGGAACATCGCTCCCGCCCTGGTTCGCGGCACTTTTTCTCCATTTCGAAGAGCGGATTGAAAATCTCGCCCGGGGTTCTCCGCAGGGGTGTCTGTGTGAGGCAAATGCCTCCCTGGAACCCACCGCAAAGGAGATAACCAGAATGTTCAAAATCATCAAATGGTCGCTCATCGGAGTGGTCACCCTCGGGGCCGTCGGCTACTTCATGCTCGGCGACCAGTTCGGCAGCTACATCGCAACCGCAGGCACCTCGGTTCGGGACACCTTCAAGAAGAAGATCCCCGTCGAGTTCGAGATCAAGCGCGCGGAGAAGCTCGTCCTCGCGATCGGCCCGGAAGTCAAGGCGTGCAAGCTCGAGGTCGCCCGTGCCGTGGTCGAGTTGGAATACCTGCAGCGCGCCGTCGCGCGCCTCGAGAAGACTGTCGCGAGGCAGGAGAAGAAGCTCAAGACGGGCTCCGAACTCCTCAACGACGAGACCAGCTCCTACACCCTGTCGGGCCATGAGTACACCCATCGCCGCGTTGAAATCGACCTCGCCCGCACGTTCGAGGGCTACAAGAACAACATGGGCATCTTGAAGAGCAAGCGGGCCTTGATCAAGCGTCAGAGCAAGGCAGTTGTCGCGTCGCAGATCAAGCTCGATTCGGTTCGGGCGAGCAAGGCTGACCTGGACAACACGATCGCCGCGTTGAAGGTCCAGAAGAAGGAACTCGACGCCATGGCCGCAGCCAACCGTCGATTCGACCTGGACGACAGCGCTCTGAGCGAAGCGACCGAGGTTCTGGCAGGCGTGAAGAAGCGTCTGGACATCGCCCAAAAGATGATCGAAGACGACATCTTCTTCGAGAGTGGCATCCCGGTCGAAGACAGCAAGCCAAAGCGCGACATCGTCAAGGAGATCCGCGTGCACTTCGCTGAAGGTGCTCCCACGAAGAAGGGTCTGACTGTCCGCAACACGCTTCCCATCGAGGTCGTCCGCTAGTCCACCACACGGAAATCTTTGCGGGTCTTCCCGTCCCGGCTCGGATGGCTCTGCCGTCCGGGCCGGTCGTGTTTGAAGCGGGCCCTACTGCACGATCCGGAAGTCGTAGACGAGCCATTCGATGCCCGCGCCGGCGCTGAGGATCTCGGTGATCCCGACACCCTGCCATGGCAGGCCAGGCAGCGACAGCTCGACGCGCGTGTTGGGATCGACCCACTTCAGCTTCGATACCTGGCGGATGTCAGGCGCCCAGAGGACGGCCTTGTCGGGATGCCGGATGTGCTGCGAGACCTCGTCGGGGTTCTTCATGTCCGAGGTCTGGAACACGATCTTCCAGTAGGCGTACTTGCGCAGCCGAACCTCGATGGTCGTCCCGGGGAGCGTCAGGGTGAAAGAAGCCAGTGGGAACGGTCTCGCTGGGGTTGGCGCCTGCACCGTGGGTTTCGGGTCCCGTGGTTCCGCTTCGTACGCCAGGTGGATTCCCGGGGTCTCTTTCTTGATCTGCTGCCACGCGATCTCCCACTCGAGCCCACCGATGTGGCTGCGATGCTTGAAGTCGGGCCCCAGTGCTTTGAAGATCGTCCGGGAGTCGTCGCAGGATATGGCGGCCAGCAGGGTCTTGAGCGTCTGGTTGGGCGTCAGGCTCGCCCGTCGGGGCAGCGGCTCCCGCGGACCGCAAAACAACGCGGAAAGTCCCTGGGAGATGGAACAGCAACCCCCTAGCGGAAAGAGCAGCAGTAGGGGGGATACCGTGGCGAATCCGGGTCTCATGGGAATCCTCTCGACACTTTTGTTTCCCGTGGGAGGCTATACTGTCCTTGCTCGTTCACCAAGGTGGATCCGCCCCTCCTGCCGCTGCTGGTTGTTCCACCGCAATGAGCCATGAACCCAATCGTCCCATGAAGAATCGACATGTCCTGACCGGTATCGCCTCCATGGTCCTCGTGATGGGCAGCCTTGTCGCCCAGGTGGAACCACCCAAAAAGAGCGATGGGGACCGCGGGATCTCGAAGGGCGATGTGCCGAAGAAGGCGCCCGATTTCGACAGCCCGCAGCCGCCGCAACCGCTCGCGCCGAGCGTACCGCAGATGGTGACCGGCCAGCCGAATGCCTGGTTCAACCGGACCAAGCTGTTCATGGGCGAGTTCCTGAACAAGGAGAAGGTGAGCGGGAAGTTCTCTTTCAAGAACCCGACCAACAAGAAGCATGTCTGGAAGAACCTGACCGGCAGCTGCCAGTGCGTGCGCGCCACCATCAAGATAGGCAAGCGGACCTACGAGCTCAGCAAGAAGCCCGTCGCCAACTCGCTCCACGAACTGCGGGAGGAGAAAGGCAAGACGGTGCGTAATCGAATCACCCACATGAACATCCAGGCCGGGGATGTCGGCGAGATCGAGGTCGAGATGGAGATGGGCGGCCTGCAGGGCTACAAGGACGCGACCCTCGCCATAGAGAGTTCCGACGAGGATATGCGCCAGGTCACGCTGTCGTGGCAGGCCAAGGGCGTCAAGCTGTTCGACATCACGCCGAACGACGTGTTCCTGAACAACATGACCTGGGCCGACACGCGTACCTTCAAGTTCGTGGTCGCATCCGACGTCAAGCCGGACTTCAAGCTGCTCGACCACGACGCGCTCCCCGACTACGTAAAGATCACGAAGAAGGAGCAGATCACGCGACCCAACGGCAAGAAGGCCTGGCAGGTCGAAGGCACGTTCGGCCCCAACGCCGACCCGAAGGCCGGCGGCGCGGCGATCAAGTTCAAGACCGATTGGGAGGGCAAGGAAATCGACCTCACCGTGATCGCTACGGTCACGGGGCCGATCACCATCGAGCCCGGCACGTTCCTTTCCTTCGGCAAGATCCGCAAGGGCAAGGGCGCTGAGCGGAAGATCACGTTCATCCCGAACGACAAGTTCAATCTCAAACTCGAGGGCGTGACGTTCCCCAGCCTCACCTTCGCCGAGAAGTACATCACGGCGGTGGCCGTGAAGGACGGCGATAAGCTCGTCGTCACCGTGAAGATCGCTCCCGACGTGAAGGGGTTCCTCATCCGCGGCGCGATAGAACTGAAGCTGAACCACCCCGCGATCGGCGCCAAGAAGTTCAACTTCAACGGAATTCTGCGTTGAGCAGCCAGGACTTGGAGGGGGTGCTCCGGGACGGCGGCACCCTCGAGCCAGATCAACTGGAGAAAGCCAAGGCCCACGCCCGCAGCCGAGGGATGACCCTCGAACGATCCGTCGTGTCACTCGGCCTCGCGTCTGAGGACCGGGTGTACCGCGACGTCAGCAAGGCCTACGGCCTCCCCTTCGGCGATCCTGCAAAGGCGAAGCAGGAGGCGATCGACATGATCCCGAAGGAGCAGATCGAGCAGAATAACGCTTTGCCGATGCTGGTGAAGGGTGGGGTGCTCTACGTCGCGATCGACGATCCGATCAACACGTTCGTCGCAGACAACCTGTCGTTCA
>PVBE011894341.1_pt1 | contig 20335 bp, 13 predicted proteins | sample 1631181 | NCBI WGS metagenome assembly PVBE01 (sample SAMN08397723, study PRJNA350692) | Marine metagenome, whole genome shotgun sequencing project. | isolation source: water | place: Pacific Ocean | collected 2012-04 | reverse complement strand
CTCTTCGCCCGGCTCCTTCCAACGCACCCGGACCGTCGCCACCGCATCATCGCCCCGCGTGATCACCGCGTCGTCCCGAAGCTCGAACTCCAGGTACGCCGTCACAGAATGCCCAGAGCCGATCTCCCCGGCGTCGACCGCGTCGTTGCGGAAGTCTCGGTCTGCGATATCTCGATTCTCGTAGCCGATCAGGCGGTACTGGGACACCAGGTCCGGATCCACTTCGACCTGGATCTTCACGTCGGCCGCGATCACCTCCAGCGTGCCCATCAGGTCTTCGGCGAGCACGCGCAGCGCCTCGTTGCGACCGTCGATGTATGCGTAGTTGCCATTGCCGCGGTCGGCGAAGCGCTCCAGGTCGCGATCGTTGTAGTTCCCGCTTCCGAAACCCAGCGTCGTCAGCGTGACGCCCCGGTCGCGATTCTCTTCGATCAACGCCAGAAGCTCGTCGCCGCGCATGCCGACGTTCAGGTCACCGTAGGTGCACCAGATCACCCGGTTCGTCCCCCCCTGCAGAAGGGCGGACTCCGCCACGTCGTACGCACGCCGGATCCCACCCTCGCCGTTGGTGCTCCCGCCGGTCGTGAGCGACGCGATCGCGTCTCGGATCTGCGTGCGGTTGGCCACGGGCGTCGGCTCCAGCAGCACGCCTTCCCTCGACGCGTAGACGACGATCGCGAGCGTGTCCTCGGGGCCGAGTGCACCGACGAGGATCTCCAGCGCGAACTTGACCAGCCCGATCTTGTCGGCGCTGCCCATCGAGCCGGAGACGTCGATCAGGAACACCAGGTTCGCGGGCGCCCGATCGCCCGGGTCGATGTCGTAACCCTGGATGCCGACCCGCATCAGGTGGAACCCCTCGCCGAACTCCGACGGCGCGGCCTCGAGGTTCACGGCGAAGGGCGGGTCGAGGTCGGGTGGCGTCGGGTAGCGATAGTCGAAGAAGTTCACGAATTCCTCGACGCGCACGCTCGCGGCCACCGGCAGCGCCGACCGGCCTATCGTCCGTCGGGCCAGGGTGTAGCTGGCGGTATCGACATCGACGGAGAAGGTGGCCAGTGGATCCTGCAGCGGATCGAACATCTCGTTCTCGCCGTACTCCTGGTACTGCTCCCGGTCGACGACGACCCGGGAGTCGTCGTCCACGCCGAAGGGCGAAGCGATCGCTCCGGCGGCAGCCGCCTGGGCAGACGAGCGATCGTGGAGCCTGAGCTCCCCGTAGCCGACCCCGTTGCCGCGTCGCTGCCCGCCGCTCGAGCCCAACGACGACCGGACTCGGATGTTGTTCAGTGCGGCGTCCGCGCTTTGGTCGCCGCGCTCGGCCTGGCGGCGGCGGCGAGATGCCTCTTGTTGCGCCGGCAACGCCGAGAGCTGGCGGCCCACCTGCTCCTCTTGCGACTCCGCCCCCGCCCTGTCGAGCTGGTGCGGATCCAGGGCCCGCGCAAACGCGTCCAACGGCTCACCGCTTGCCGTCGGTTCGGGGTCGGCGGTCGGTTCACCCTCGCCGACCACGGGGGTCTCCGCTACGAGGCCGTCTTCGCCCGGTTCGGTCGGAACGAGTTCGGCGTTGTCGTCCACGACCGCCGGATCCGCACCAACGTTGTCTCCCACGATGACCGCGGGGTGGTCCGGCTCGTCGTCGCCACCGCGACAGGCGGCGAGCAACAGGGTGATCGAGACCAGGGTCAGCTGCCGGATACCGCGCGTGTTCATCGCCGCCTCATTCGTGGTCGGAGGGGCCCCAGGGACCGAGTCGTCTCCTCCTCGAACGACGTCTCGCACGAAAAGTTCTGACAGCTCACCGGCCCGTCGGTTCCCGACGATGGCCTCCGAACGGAGTCATCACGAACGAAGGCGCCCGCCGACCTTGCGGCCGGCGGGCGCTGGCGCGGTCATTCCCGGTTGGCCGGCCAGAGGAGCCGGCGCCGGGCAACGCCCTCGAACCCGAGCCCTCGGGCTCGAGTCAGCCGTCGCCTGGGGGGGATGCCCGGCAATCGGCGAGGGCGGCGGTCGCTGCCCATTCGCAACGACCCGCGCTACAGGTGCACGTCGTGATCTCCTCGTCGTGGAAGCAGGCGTAGTGGGGCAGCCACTCGCAGGTCGTGAATACCTCCGTCGAAGCACAGACCTGGCCGCTGCACCCGGACACGATGCAGTCGTCGTCGGATGCACACTCCTCGGGACAGGCGAGCTCGGTGCACGCCCAGGCGCCGTCGTCGGTGCAGGTGCAGGTGTTACAGTCATCGCCGGCCGGCCGGGTCTCTCCGGGCGTGCACTCCCGCGAGCACTCCGGGTCGGTCTCGCAGACGACTTCGCCGGAGTCGGTGCAGTGGCAGACGTCGCACCCGGCCTCCCAGCGCGTCCCCGGAGTGCAGAGCTCGCAGTCCGGGATCGTCGCGCAGCTCCAGTCGCCGTCGTCGCCGCAGATGCAGTGCTCGCACGCATCGACCCGCTCCTCCCCCGGCTCGCACCGCTCGTGGCAGCCGGGGACTTCTTCGCAATGCCACTCGCCGGAGTCGGTGCAGACACAAGACTCGCACTCCGCGTGGCGACGTTCACCCGGCTCGCAGCCGCACAGCTCGCCGGGCGTGCAGACCCAGACCCAGTCGGCGCTGCACTCGCAGAAGGTGCCGCACTCGTCGATCATCGTGTCTCCGGTCGAGCACTCGCAGTCGACGTCGGCGCAGATCCAGCGGCCGGCATCGTCACAGGAGCACTCCCCGCAATCACCACCGATGTCGCCGGGCTCGCACTCCGACGGACGGCACGGCATCTCGGAGCAGACCCAACCTCCGTCGTCGGTGCAGGTGCAGGTGTTGCACCCGTCATCCGCGTCGCGGATCTCGCCAGGCGAGCACGGCGGGGTCTCCAGACAGGCAGCAAGCTCGTCGGTCTCGTCCCAACCGCAACGGCCGTCGTTGCATCCGCACGACGTGATCGGGTCGGCGTAGCAGGCGTACTCGGGCAGCCACTCGCAGTCGGACGCCATGTCTTCGGACGCGCAGAGCTCACCACTGCACCCCGACACCACGCAGTCGTCGTCGGTGATGCACTCGACCTCGGGGCAGCCCATCAACGAGCACAACCACTCGCCGTCGGAGCAACTGCAGGTGTTGCAGCCGTCGCCCGCGGGGCGGGTGTCACCGTCGACGCAGGGCTCGCCGCCGCCGTCGCCGCCGGTGTCACCACCGCCGCTGTCGCCGCCGGCGTCGCCGCCGGTGTCACCACCGCCGCTGTCGCCGCCGCCGGTGTCTCCACCAGCGTCGACTTCGAAGAAGGGCAACTCGTCGTTGCAGCCAGCGAATGCGAGCAGCAGGCAACAAGCGCCGACCAGGGCCAGGGAGCGGAACAGGGACATCTCGATACTCCGTCGGATGGGACGTCGCCCCCTGTACCTGCACGCCCCGTTCCATTTTGAAGCCGACGCCCAACGCAACGTTTTCAATGGACAATCTCACCCCAAAGGCCGTGCGCGGTCGCGCTCCGGGCTCAGGAATCTGAGGATTCACCGGCCGGTGCCTCGAACATCCGAGAGCCGCGCGCCGCCACAACTCGAGCGGTCGGCGGCGGGTTCCGGGCCCGCCGCGTCGAGCCGGGAGTCATGCCAAGGATCCACGATTCTGTCGGGTCGACGGCGCCGAACGGGTCGCCGGTGGCCAGGCGCGAGCGAGCTGCATGCTGGGGGCATGTGGCGAGTGAGCAACGCCGCCACCGGCGGCACGGGCAAGCCGGAGCCCGATGGAATCGCTCAACCTTGGTGTCAGGGCCGGAGCAACGGGTTCAGCACGAGCGTCGCCTCCTGCCCGTCGGTCAGCTCCACGGCGGTTCCGGGCAGCGCGAGCGGGAACATGAGGTTGTCGGCGTCGTCGCAGCTCCGGGCTTCCTCCAGGCTCGAGACGCCGACGCCGGGGCAGGTCGGCGTATCGTCGAGTGGGTCGGTGCCGCCGAAGAGCTCCGTCGTGTGGAACAGGCCGAGGAAGTGGCCGATCTCGTGGGCGATGACCTGCCCGAGCACTTCGTTGCCCGGGGCGCCGCCGACATCGGGCGCACCCAGGTATTCTTCCGTCGCGAAGACGATGCCGCTGTCGCTCGTGCCGTGCACGCCGGCAACACCGGGGATACCGGACGCGATGCCGAGCACTCCAGGCGGGAAGAGGCCCGCGAAACCCCGGACCAGGAACACGTTGAGCCGGAACGAGTGGTCGGTGCGCTCGGAGAGGGACACGAGCGTCTCGAAGTCGTCGGGGTCGCGCACGATCGACAGGCGCTGTGCGTCGAGGCCGCCGATGTCCCGGTAGGCGGCCCCTTCGACGTTCACGCCGATCCCTGCCGCCCGATAGACCCTCACCAGCTCGGCCGTCACCTCACGCCAGTCGGCGTCGGCCGGCGCCGACGCCGCATCGAGCCCGTCGAGACCGACGAACCAGAAGGTCAGATCGAGCCGCCGACCGGGCTGCTCGGTGAACGCGATCCGGGCACACAGCCGGCTGGCCGACGTGTCCGCGCGGAGCTCCCAGACGCCGGGTTCCATGATCCAGCCGAGATCCGGGGTCGGCGGGATCAGAATCCGGTCGACATCGAGCGGGATCCCGTAGAGCGAACTCAATCCGCCCGGATGGTAGCGCTCGAGCAAGTCGCCGACGGTCAGGTCGTAGACCCGCCCCGACGGAGCCTCCAGCGCGGCGATGACGGTCGACCGGTCGGACACGTGGGTCATCACCATGAAGCTCTGCGCCTCTTCCGGAACACGGAACCGGATGGCGTAGCGGTCGACGAGGTGAGCGTCACCGAACGGACGGTGCGCGTAGACCTTCTCGGTGCAGAACCGATCGACGGCGTCGATGGACGGCTTGAAGAGCGCGTCCTCGTCACCCCCGCACGCAATCGACAGCGCGAGGGTGACGAGAACCATACCAACCCGAAGACGCCTTGGTGCCATACCCACACTCTGAGATCAGTCGACGGGATTGTCGCCGCCAGACAGTGGGCGCGCAAGCGTCTGGCCCTGACGGCGAGACGGCCTGCCCTGCCTGTGCATTGCCAGCTTCGCGACTTCGCGGCTTGCGGCTCGCGGCTTTGCGCGAGATCGGCCGGAAAAGGGGTTCGCGCAAAGGCGCAAAGGCGCAAAGGCGCAAAGGGCTGCACGGCTGAGAATCGTGTAGGCTATGGCGAGATCGTCGCGCCGACTCCTCTTCTCACTCCGGCTGGAACCGGCCTCTTGCCTCGCCGCGGAGCCCCGACTCATGGGCAATGGAGCCGTCATGCGCTGCTGGATCACAGCCTTGGCCGTTGCGGTCGTCGCTGCCTCGGCGTGCGGGACGACGCCTGCCGACCCGATCAGCGGTGAGGGAGACGGCGATGGGTCGGATGGAACCGGGGGGACCGACACGACGCCTCCTCCTTCCGATGCGGGCGACGATGGCGAGGACGATCCGGATCGTCGCCCCTCCCCGCCGGACGCGACCGAGGAGTGCCCCGATTGGGTCGACTTCGAATGCCTGTCGTCATGCTCTTCGGACGTTCCGTTCGCGCCGCTGTGCATCATCGGCGCGTGGGAGTGTCCCCCGGAGGCCCCGATCCGCACGACCGAGTGCGAGGACCTGTGTAGCGGCGCGGCGCGCCTGTGCTGCGACGAAGCCGGCGTCCAGGTGGGCTTCCAGGAGTGCGACGGGGACGAGTGGCGTTGCTTCGGCGGCACCGCCGACGCCTGCGACCCGCCGATCGAGTGCCCCCCGATCGACACGCTCGGCTGCGTGCCGGCCTGCGAGGCGAGCGCCATCTTCGAGCCGGAGTGCATCGACGGCGAATGGCGCTGCCCACCGGACACGGTCTTCCTCGATGAATGCACCGGCGGGTGCCGCGGGCGGCCGGCGGGCTGTTGTGCGGAAAACGGATCCCGCACCGGCCCGAACTGCATCGACGGCGAGTGGACCTGCCCGGAGGGGAGCTCGTTCGAGGCATGCGGCGACCGACCGCCGGTGCCTCGTTCCATGGTGGGGACCTTCGCCGAGCTCGAGTGGGTTTCGTGCACGGCCCCGCCGAACCGGGCACCCGAGGACCCGATCGCGGAGCTGATCTTCACGGCGGAGGGGACCTACCAGCTCACCTTCCAGAGCCACCTCTTCGAGACGTTCATCGATTACCGGGGCTCGTACACGTACGCCCCGGAGACCGGCGAGCTGTCGATGATGGTCGACGGAGGGAACACGCTCTTCGACGATCTCGATCTCGACGGCCGGGTCGAGCGGTTCCCCGACGGAACGGTGGTGCTGTGGGAGATGTGGCTGGGCAATCTCGACCCGGACGCCCGTCCACCCGCCTGGTGCGGACATCGGTTGGAGCGTCGCTGATGGCGTCACGATCCCTGCATCTCTGCCGCAGCCTCCTGGCGGCCCTGTTGTGCGTCACTTGGATCGGCGGAGGTTGCGTCTCGGGAGACTTCAAGGACGACGACGACGACGCCGGCACCGAAGACGTTCCCGACGGGGATACCGACGGCGGGCGCGGACCACCGGCCGACGCCGCGGCGGCCGCGGATACCCTCGACCTCGCAGATGTCGCGCCTTCGCCCTGCGACACCCCGGCCACGTTCCGGTGCGTCGTCGAGTGCGGAGCGGCCACGTCGTTCGAGGCCATCTGCGGCCTCGAGGGTTGGGAGTGCCCGAACACGGCGCCGATCGACGCCCGCACCTGCGGCACGTGCACCGGGTTGGCCGCCAGCTGTTGCGACGACGACGGACGGGTGCTCGCCGAGCAGCTCTGCGTCGAGGGAGATTGGACGTGCTCCAGCGGTGCGGCGGAGGCTTGCGCGAGCTCGGTCGACTGCCCGGGCGAGGCACCGGCCGACTGCGTCACCGCCTGCGGCATCGACGCGGTGAGGTTGCGCGAGTGTCGGGACTCGGTCTGGCAATGCCCGGTGGGATTGCTGTCGATCGACGACTGCCCGCCGGCGTGCGAAGGAGACACGCCCGTCTGCTGCGACGCCGAGGGGGCCGTGATCACCGACGCCTACTGCATCGGGATCACGTGGCGATGCGACGAGCCGACGAGCCTGGACACCTGCGGAATGCTCGCACCGCCGACACTGACCGGCGCCTATGTCGAGACACAGTGGCTGGATTGTTCCGGCGTGCGCGCCGAGACCCCCTCGGACCCGATCGCGTCGCTGCTCTTCTACGGCGGCGACGAGTTCGAGCTGACATTCCAGAGCCACGAGGGGCTGTTCCGCGACTACTGGGGCACCGCGACGTACGACCCGGGCACGGGACAGCTGCGCATGACCGCCACCGGCGGCGCCAACCGTCTGACGAACACCGATCTCGACGGCATGGTCGTGCAGCTCCCCGACGGCACCTTCGAGTTCCGCGACATGTGGCTCGGCACCTCGGGAGACGACCCGGCGCTGGCAGCGGCCCATTGCGGACACGTCCTCCGACGGCTCGGCGGCGGAGGCTGACGCAACGTTCGAGAACACTCGAGCCATCGTCTGACGAACCTCGGAGGGACGACCACGCAAAGGCGCCCGGGGCCATCGCCGCGTAGAACGCCATTGCGGACGACGGACCGCGATGGCAGGAAGAGACCAGTCGAACCCCCGACGCGAGGAAGATGGCCACAGGCTCCAAGACCGCGGTTGGCGCGGCGATCGCGGGCAACTCGCTCGTCGCCGCCTCGAAGATCGTGGCGTTTTTCGTCACCGGTTCGGGGGCGATGCTCTCCGAGGGAATCCACTCGGTCGCCGACACGCTGAACCAGGTTCTGTTGATGATCGGCATCGTCCGATCCGATCGGGACCCGGATCCGAAGTTCCGCTACGGGTACGCCGCCGAACGCTACGTGTGGGCCCTGATCTCGGCGGTGGGTATCTTCTTCCTCGGCTGCGGGGTCACGCTCTACCACGGCGTGCAGTCCCTGTTGCACCCGCACCCCCTGGAGTCCATCGGGGTGGCGGTCGGCGTGCTGGCGCTGTCCTTCGTGATCGAGGCGTTCGTGCTCTTCATCGCCTACCGGGGGCTGCGTCGGGCTGCCGGCGGCCGTCCCTTCGTGCGATACGTCCTCGACGAAGCCGATCCCTCGGCCGTGGCGGTGCTCTTCGAGGACTCCGCCGCCTGTCTCGGCGTGGTGATCGCCTTCGTCTGCATCATGCTCGCCCACGTCACGGGAGATCCGCGGTGGGACGCGCTCGGATCGATCTCCATCGGCCTGCTGCTCGGCGTGCTCGCCATCTGGCTCATCGCCCGCAACCACCAGCTCCTCGTCGGGCCCGGCATCCCGGAGCACGAGCTGGCGCAGATTCGCACAATCCTGACCGAAAGCCCGATCATCGAAGAGGTCGTCGACTTGCGAACGCGTATGCTCGGCACGGAGGAATACCGCGTAAAGGCCGACGTGGTGTTCGACGGCGCGGTGATGAGCCGAAAGCTCGATCCGATCCTCCGAGGCGCCTGGGATCGACTCGACACGTTCGAGCAGTTCCGAGCGTTCGCTCACAGTTACGCCGATCAGGTCACCGATCTCCTCGGCGACGAGATCGACGAGCTGGAGCGCCAGATCTGCGCCGCGGTGCCGAAGGCGAAGTTCCTCGATATCGAGGCCGACTGAGATGATCCCCTACGTCCCGAGCTTTGCTCCGGCGGTAGAGGGGCACAAGGAAGGACAGGTCTCCGCCAACGACCTCTTCCGCGCGATCATGGCCCACGCAGATTGGCGCGTCGCCGCCCGGCCGGGCGAAGACGGGCAACCGCGTATGGCCGTGATCCGCAAGCCGAACAGCGGACGGCTGATGGAGATCTTCAGTGGCGACGCGGCGCTCGAGGCGTTCGCTGAGGGAGAGGGCGAGGACCAACGTCCGAGCACGCTGCTCCGGATGCCGGGGTTCATGCTCTTCGGCCAGCTGGAGGACGAGACGGTCCATCGCGTCAACATGGATCTGCACACGCCGCAGGCGACGCACTTCTGGGTCGAACAGCTTCCCCTGCTCCGCGCGTGGGCGGGGATCGCCGCCGCAGAGCTGGCGCTCTACCGGCCGCAGACGTTGCCCAACCCGTTCGCGGTCCTGCGGCGCTTCGACGGCTACCACGTCCTCGTCCGCCACCTCGACGGCGAGCGCGACTTCGTGATGGCGCCCGACGAAGCCGACCGCGCGCTCGCCGCGGTGTGCACGGCCGAGGACACGATCGACGAGCTCGTCGCCGAGGTCGAGGGCGAGCTCGAAGGTGAGTTCGAGATCGTCCGCCTCGATGGCGAAGAGCTATTCACCTCGCTCGCCGCGATGCCCTTGGGCGGCGTCGTCTTCAATCCACTGACCCACCTGGCACCGGTCGCGCTCGCGGCGGCGGCGATCCCCCGAATCCTCGACTGAGCGCCTTGTCCTGGCGCCGGGACGACCGCTGCGGCCTTACTGGCGCTCGGCGATCAGCTCGCGCAGGAGACGACGGGTGAAGTACCAGCCCACCTGCTTGTTGGACACGTGACGGCCGAGGTGCCGCGAGAAGAGCGGTCGGTACGGCCGGCCGTCTTTGACCCGGAGCTGCAGGTAGTCGCTGCTCACCGTGGTGAACACCTCGCGACGCTCCATCCGCCGCCGCAGCTCCTCTCGGACGTCGACGAAAGAGCGCTCCAGGTGGAACGTCCAGTACCCCTCTGGGGGGAGTCGGAGGTGGTGCACGAGCACCACCCGCCAGTCTGCGGGGTCCCGATCCTCCTTGTCGACGCCGACGAGCACGACGTTCCGGATCTTCCGGTACAGACGCGTCCGAGCGAAGCGGGCGCCGCGCAGCAGGTCGTCGAAATCGTCGCCCAGCTGGTGGATGCAGACGGTCTCCCGCGGGTTGCCGTCACGGTCGGCCCGGTAGGTCTTCAGCTCGCCGTCGTCGAAGTCCAGGAGCCGGTGCCCCGGGTCTATCCCGAGCACGGCCTCGACCGCCCGGCCAGCCCCGCCCTTGTCGGCGAGTCGCGCGAGCACGTCGGTCGGCACCAGGGCTCCGAGGGGTTGACCCCAGAGGTCTTCCAGTCGAGCGAGCGCTTCGGTGGTGAGCATGACGTGATCGCTCAGAACGCGACGATGCGACCCGTCACCCGGAGGTCCGGGCTGACGCCCTCCGACCACGCGACGAAGTAGTGCCGATCGCCGAGGGCGACGACCACGGTGCCGTACGGGGCCGCCGGATCGACGGGCGTCAGCTCCGCTCCAGGAGCCATCGCGACCTCGTCGTCAGCTCCTTCCCAGAAGAAGGGCTGCACGACCACATCGTTCCGGAAACCCGAGATGACGCGGTACCACATGACCAGCCCGGTGTTCTCGACCGGGTCGAGGGCCAGACTCGGCGTGTGGTCGATGCGGCGGGCCATGCCGATGCGTGTGCCCGCACCGACCGGGCCGCTCGGTCCGACCCGGTGGATGATCACGTCGCCGATGGTCTCGCTGTCGCCGGTCAGCGCGGCGAAGGTCGTGTCGCCCCGTGCGACGACCCCGGTCCCTCCGCCTTCCAGGTCGCCGAGGCCCTGCTCGTCGAACGGAGCGTCGCCACCGAGGCGGGCGATCCGAGGCACGTCGGTCGCCCCGACGGCGGTCTCCGTCCACGACACGACCGCGCTCATGCCGTCGCCGACGGTCAGGTCTGGGAACACCTGGCCGACCTGGGGTCCCAACGCGACGTCCGCGGCGTCCCCGATCGGCTCCCCATCCGGCGTCAGGTTCTGGACGAATACCTGGAAGGCCGGCGCGTCGTCGTGGCCCCAGGACCCGGCGACAAAGAAACCGTCGTCGGTCGCGGCGAGCGCGGGCATCCACGCGTTGCCGGTCTGCGCGACCCCGCCGCGAGTCATCTCGAGAGGTGACTCCGCGTCGGCGAGGGGTTCGCCGTCGAGCGAGAACGCGCGCGCCATGATGTCGAGGTTGTCGGCGCCGGTCCCGTTGTCGGACTGCCAGACGACGAGGAGCCGCTCGTGTCCGACGGCGACCTCGGGCTCCGTCAGTATCCGACCCCCGATCGCGTTGATGCGACGGGGCTCGAGCGACGCCGTGCCGTCACAACTCAGCCGCGTCATCCAGACGTCGAATCCCCCGAATCGTCATCGACCGGCCGGTTGTACACGACCCAGATCTCGCGTCCGTCGAAAGCGGCGGCGGCGTGAATCTGGGTCGCCGGACCCGCCGCGTCGATGGCGAAGGGCGTGTCAGTGACGACGACCTCCAGGCAGGCAGGCAGCGGCGGCGGCACGTCCTCGTCGGGCGCGGTGTCGCGGGTGTCCGTGACGTCGCCAGCGTCGACCGCGGGCAGTAGTGTCGTGCCGTCGTCTCCGCACGCGCCGATGAGCGCGAGCAGTGACAGAGTCGTCAGTGAGAACCGGTGTTGTCTGGCCATCGATAGTCGACGAGGGAGAGAGCTTCCGGCGGCTGAGGACGGCCATCGATCGATGGGGATCCCTGACGCAGACCACTACCACAACCGGGTCGATCCGCGGTGCCTCGCGTCGCAAGTCCGGGTGGGAGCCGCGCGGGTCGGTTCGACACGGCGTGTGTCTTGCCGGATCGACCAGCGCCATACATGTGCGCGAGGCCACCATCTGATATCCCATTTGATTTCAACCAGATATCTTGACCCACCACACAGACACCCGTTACTCTGACAGGCGGCGTCGACCGTGTTGGGGCATCGCGAGGAGACGCCGGGGTGAACCGAGACCGCGGTCCACGGATTGGAGGAGAGGATGTCGAGCAAGACACGGCCGGCGAGAGCATCGGTGAAGGCGCCTTCGGGCGGGCCCGCCGACAGCGAACTCCCAGAGCAGTGCGGCCCGCCGACACCCGCATCCGGTTTCGCAATCGCCGGTGCCCACGACGCGTCGTCCGGGGATGCGAACATCTTCGCCGAGTACGACGCGCGGAACACCAGCTCCGGCGAAAGCCGACCGGTGTCCTTGCCTCCGATCACCGACGACAGTCTCAGTCACATCGACCCGCTCGTCATGATGGCGGCCACCCCTGCCCCTCCGGTGATGGAAGAAGACGAGGACCCGGCCATCGAGGCTCGCTTGTCAGAGACCGCCCCCTTCGTGCCACCGGATACCCTTCTCGCCGCCGCGACGCCGGAAGAGGACCTGGCAAAGACCGGCGAGTGGTCTTCGGCTCCGCGGATTCCCCACGTCAGACGTGCCATCCAAGGGACCCCGGCCGGCTGTGCGGCCGTGATGCGACGGCGCAAGCGCTGAGCCCGATCCCGTAGGCCGGCCGACAGCCGACGTGGGGCGACCGCGGCGGGAAGGGAACCTCGGAATCAGAGCGGGGGTAGCAGATCCTCGACCTGGAGGTCGTAGTCGGCGGTCTCCCCGGTGGTGGCGGACCGGACTCGCAGGACCCGTCGATCGCCCGGGGCTCCGCGCAGCCGGTTCCGCGCTTCGTCCAGCGCCATCGCGTCCACGGGGTCGCCATCCACGTGCGTCAACCAATCGCCGACCTCGATCACCGTCTCGGCCACGGCGCTCGGACTGAAGATCATCTCGACGCGCATGCCTTCCGGGCGCGACGACAGCGCCAGCCCCACGTGATTCCATTCGTTCTCCGGTACCGGCGCCGCGTCGCCGTACGGCCAGAGACGGAACATCGAGTCGGGCCCCCGCGACTCGACCAGGAAGTGCCGAAACGTCGGGTAGCCGAGGAAGCCGTCGATGACGACGCCCGCCCCCTCCAGCAGCCCGGTGACGTGGTTGTCCGTCGGAATGACCACGACCCACTCGCCCGTGACGACCGCGTCGCCGAGCCGAAGCTCCGGCAGTCGGCTGACGAAGGCATCGTCGGTGCCCCAGTTCGTCGAGAACACGTAGCCGTCGAGGCGGGGGAGTGTTCCCTCGTAGGCAGCGGCGGCTGCCTCGTAGGCGCCGGCCTCGATGATCGTGGCGGCGGAGCCGGTGTCGGCGAGCAGCGGGATGATCGCATCGTCGGTCAGTCCCACGTCGGCGACGGGCAACTCGCTCTGCAACGCGAACACGAAGTCCGACGGCTCGACCGCGTCGACCGAGGGTGGTGAGGTCGGCGGTTCCTCCTTGTAGAACCAGGCCTCGAGACCGGCGTAGTCGATGAACGTGTACACGCCCTTGAGGGCCGACTGGCCGAGGAGGGCATCGATGTTCACGCCGGCCCACGCCTCGCCCTCGGCGAGATCGCGCCCCTTCGACGGCACGCCGCAAAGCACCGTGGTGCCCAGCGACGTCGTCTCGGTCGTGAACACGTCTGTGGCTCCATCGGTGAGATCGAGGTCGTAGGAGACGAACTGGGCGCCGCTGTCGATCACGAACGCCAGGTCCAGACGCTCGTCCCAACCTCCGTCGACGATCGCCAGGCCGTCGAGCGTGACCCTCAACGGACGCCCCTCGACGAAGTAGGGGGAGTCGTCGGGGCAGGTGGCCGTGCCGTCATCGCCGTCGCCCAAGTCGGACGGCGACGCGTCCTCCTCGTCGATCGCGTCACCCGGAGCGTCCTCGTCCGCGGTGTCCGCATCGCCCGTGTCGGGCGCGCTGTCGGGCGCGGCGTCGGTGTCGTCGAGCGGCGCGTCCGGCGACGCGTCGGCGGCATCCGAGAACCGGGTGTCGACGGCGGAGTCGGCGTCGGCGCGCGTGTCCACCAGATCGGTCGTGTCTCCGGCCGTGTCGGCAGAATCGCCGTCGTCGCCGCCGCATCGGAGTAGGGCCAAGGCGGCGAGCGTGGCGAAGACGGGGAGTCGGCGGATCTGCATCGAGGGCTCCGGTGGAAGGTCCGCCCAGGGTCGCTGGCCACGGGTTGACGGTCAAGGCGGCGCCCGCAGACCCGCCGGCAGCCCGAGGAGTCGATCGCCGACCCGTTTGACGCTACAACGGTGACGAAGCCGAACCGAGATCGCCCGGCCTCTGCCAGCGGGAAGCCCCTCATGTTCCGAACCCTGTCGATCACCGCCCTCCTGCTTGCGCTCGCTGCACCGGTCGCGGCCGCTGACCTCGTCGGCACGGTCGTCGACGCACACGACGCGCTGCCCGTCGCCGGCGTGCGGGTGATCGCGCTGGGCAGCGGCGTCGATGCGATCACGGACGCCCAGGGTCGATATCGGCTCACGCTGCCGGCGGATCGCACGCAAGACGACGTGCGGGTCGCTGCCCCCGGTGAGGCGCCCGAGCGCGCCCTGACCTGGGTCGGACTCCGCGCGGCCGAGCACCGTACGCTGCACGTCTTCCGCCCCGGCGTCGCCCCTCGCGGCGACATGGCCTGGGGCGCCCCTCTGCCCTTCCGCCCCGACGACGGACGACCCGACGCGCCGGTGTCGATCGCCGAGTTCCTGGAGTCGCACCCCCTTGGCCTCACGATTACCGGTCCCCTCCCGGACGCGATCCGTGTCGGACGTCGCATGGCGGACAGCTGCTCCGGCAACCCGATTCAGCGCATCGACACGGTCTCGCTCGAGGAATACGTCCAGGGGGTGCTGATTCCCGAGATCGGCGTCTTTCGCGCGGTCGAGGGCGGAGAGCCGGCCGCCGCCGAGGTGTTCAAGGCGTTTGCCGTCGCGGCGCGCTCGTACGCCGTCTGGTTCTACTACCAGGATCCCACGGCGGAGTTTCACATCGACGACACCGCCTGCAACCAGCGCTACGAGGATGCACGCAACGAGTACATCGGGGCCCAGGTCGCCGCGACGGCGGGGATGATCATGGTGCAGGCGGCCGACCCGACCGTCATCGACAAGTTCGAGTACGCGGCAAGCTGCGGCCGGCACGGGAGCCGACCGGAGTACCAGGACGCATTGGTGCCCGACGACACCGGAGTCGAGGCATGCGTCGGCTCGTGGTGCGGCCACAACGGCTGCGCGGGGCACGAGGTGAACCCGGCCCTGCCCGACTCCGGCCGCTGCCTCGTGCGGGGAATCTGCCAGTGGGGCTCCGTCGAGCGCTCGATGCGGGGCGACGCGTACAGCGACATCCTCGCCCACTACCAGCCGAACCTCTCCGTCGTGACGCTCGGCGAGGGCGGACCGACGCGCCTGGTGGGGTTCGTGAGAGTGGGCGATGTCTTCGCCGGCGCGCCGGTTGCCGACGTCAGCGTGAGGCTGGACACCGGAGAGGCCACGACGACCGACGGCGGCGGTTTCTTCGCCTTCGAGGACGTGACGCCGGGACTCCGGACCCTGGACTACTCCGGGGGCGGAATCGTGCCGACGACGCAGGACAAGGAGGTCGTCGAGGGGATCACGAACTGGGCGAGCGTCTCTGCCGAGCTCGAGGGCGGCGGCACGGTCGACGACGGACCGGACGCTGGCAGCCCGGACAGCGGGAGGCCGGACTCCGGCGCGCCGGACAGCGGGGCGTCGGACACGGGAGTGCCCGACGCTGGGGCACCCGACGGTGGGGCGACGACGGACGGCGGTGTCGTCGGCGACACCGGCGACACCGGCGTGGACACCGGCAGCGTCATCGACGACGCCAGCGGACCGTCGGATGGGGCCCCGTCCGACGGCTATGTGCCGCTCTACACTCTCGTAGGCGCCGACGTCGAGGTGGAGCGCGGATGTGGCGTGTCCGGCCGGGCGGGAGCCCGGCACAGGTGGATCGCGGCTCTCGCGATGGTCGCGGTCGGGAGCCGGCGCAGGCGACGAAGCTGACCGGTCGGGGCGTGCGAGGCGTAGCGGCGAACCGAGCCGCGAAAAAAGATCGCCGCGGTGCGCCGAAGATGGGTCGATCGTGGCCGAAGATCGGAGACCGCCGCCCCGCTGCGCGATATCGCGCAGCGAGTTGCGCGGTTGCAAGCAGCCCCGGGGGTCGCGTCAGACCCTGATGAGCAAAAAGTCCATTGATTCCGCCCCATGAGCGTCTTGGCACGTCGCTTGCTCCTATCGGGGCCCACACATCAAGGAAGGTCCTCGTGGGGGGGATTGGGGGCGCTCGGGGAGGAGCATCACCACGGAACGAGCCAACTGCGAGTTGGCTGATAATGGCGGCTCTGTGCCGCGAAGCCCGGTAGCGGGGTTCAACGACGACGCGGGGCACGGAAAAACCGTGCCCCGCGCGTAGTTTTTGGAGACCACCGCCGGTCGGGTCGCCGGGGAGGGCGAGTCGGCGGTGATCCTCTGTCAGCGGTCGATCTCGTCGTCGTCGATCGATGTCTCCTGGGCGGAATGGCCGTCTTCACCGACCTCCGACGAGGCGTCCGGCGTGGGCGGAGACTCCGCGGCCTCGCTGTCGAGACCGGCCACCTCTTCGTCGGGCGGCTGGACGAAACGACCCGCGAGAACACGGACCATGGCCCCCCCTCGACGCACGCCCCACACCAACACGGCGAGCGCGACGATGGCCATCGACAGCTCGACCGGCGTATCGGTCTCTGCCCCCAGGTAGCCGATCGTCACCGCCAGCGCCGCAACCCCCAGCAGGGCGACCACGACGAATACGGTACGGCGACGCGGACGGAGCCACCCTCCGAATAGGCCGATCCACACCAGCACCGTGCCGGTGATCGCGAGCAGCTGGCCGATTCCCGCGCCGCGCTCTGACGAGTAGGGAATCGACATGCCGATCTCGCGACCGGTCTGGTTGGCGTAGAGCATCTCGAAGCTGTACCGCATGCCGGCATTCGGAACGCGGATCCGCGGAGGTTGATCCGGCGTCGCCGAAGCAGCGGCCTCTTCCGCGAGCTCCTCGCCGCTGACGTAGACCCCGGAGGCAACGACATCCATGTCCGATTCCGGCTCTCCGTAGCGCAGGTCGTCCGGCAAGAAGACGTCCCACCGCGTTTCCGTGACGACCATGTCGGGCGTCGGCAGCGAGCCCGTCACCCGCCCCAGGAAGCCCATTCGAGGCTGCCTCGTGGCGTAGATCAGCTCGACGGGGAACCCCCGCGTGGAGTTGATGATCTTGATCAGCACCTCGGGCTCGTCGCTCTCTCCGTCGGCGAGCGCCGGACTCTCCGACTCGCCGGCGACGGTCGCCGACCACACCTCGGCGCCGCGTGGAAGCCGCACCCGAAGGAACTGCTGCCGGCTGTTCCGCACCAGGAAGCGGGCCGTCGTCACGATGAACCCGTCGCGGGTGTAGAGCGTGCGGTAGTGCGCCGCGTCGATCGTGGCGGCCTGGACGTCGATCTCCTGGTGACGGGTCACCCGCAGTGCCAGCCGCGGCGCCGGATCCGCCTGCACGTACTTGAACGCGAGGAGGATCGGGTTGGTCGTTCGCATCACGAGCTGTTGGGGGAGCTCCGACGCCTCGACCGTCGACAGGTTCTCCACGGCCGCCGTCTGCACCTCGACCGCCGTGAGCGCCTCGACGGCGATTCGCCCCTGTTCGACCTCGGCGCCTTCGACGCGCACGGTCGGAATCTCGACCTCTCCCTCTTCGTCGGCGTGGATGCGCTCGTAGGACAACTCGACGCGGAACTGCCCGTCGAGTTCCTGGGTGAACTCGGTGCGGATCAGCTGGCGCCCGTCGCGCTCCTCGACCTCGTGCGTCCGGAGCGAAGGGGCGGTGAGCTCGAGGAAGTTCACGCCGAGCGGCAGAGTGAGCTCCAGCTCCATGATGCTCCCCGACTTGACGTCGATCTCGACCGTCGCCGAGGCGTGGGTCGTGACGTCGCCGAGGGAGATCAACGTGTCGACGCGGGCGTCCATTCGTCCCTGACGGCGTTCGGGAGCGGCGGCCAGGACGACGACGCGGGGCGTGGGCTCGGCATAGCGGAAGGTGTGGGCGACGGTCAGCTCCGCGGTGTCGCGCACGAACGCGGGCAGCTGGTTTTCTCCGACGCGCGTCACGCCTTCTTCCGTGCTCGGTTGAAGCGTGAGCTCGCGGCTCGACAGAAGCGCGAGCATTCCGCGCTGCCGATGGACCCCGACGCCGCTCAGCACCGGCACTTCGAACCCCGCCGCGGCGCTCGCCGCCGTCCCGGTCAGTTTCTCGTAGTGCACATCGAACCGGAACTCGCCGGCGACACGTTGGTCGAGGAACAAGGTGACCGTCCGAGGCTCCTCCGAGCTCACGCGCCAGTCGACGACCTCACCGCCAGGAGACTCGATACGGTTGATCTGGGCATCGGCGGGCACTGACAGATCGAACTGGCTGGTGTCTCCCCGCGTGACCTCGAAGACCGCGATCGCGTGTACGTAGAGCACCCCCTCTTCGGCGTGGGCCAGGTGGTAGATCGCCGCGTTCGCTCGTGTCTCCTCGGCGGCGATGACCTCGTCGGGAACCGCCTCGGACCAGCTCAGCGTCACCAGGTCGGTCATCGGCACGTTGACCGACGCGACCGTGACGCCTTCAGCGACGCGGTTCTCGACTGCTCCCGTCGGCTCCACCGCAACCTCCTTCTCGCCCTCGAGGGTGAGCTCGAAGCGCGAGACCGGCACGCGCGGTACGGCGACCGACACCCTGGGTGCGCCGGTTTCGCGGGAGATCGGTGCCTGGAATCGTACCGTGACGGTATGGCGACCGCGGCCGCTCAGGGTCACGGCGAAACGGTTGTTCGCGACCTGGATCGGAGCCTCGGTCCCATCGACGGACAGCGAGACCAGGGCGACGGAGCTCGGAAGAAGCTCGACCGTTGCCGCCTCGCCGCCGAGCTCGACGCCGTAGCTGGCGACCCAGGTGACCGCTTCGTCGGAGACCTCACCGACGTAGCTCGCCCGACTGATCGTCGCCGAGGCCAACGTGGCGGTACTCCAGGTGATCTGCGCCGCGCTCGCCCGAGGCAACGTGGCCGTGAGCACGGTCCGACCGCCGCTCGCCGAGCTCCGAACAGCGCTCCCGGGTACGACCGACACCGCGAGCCCCGAGCCCGGCAGCGTCGCCCGCAGCTGGGTTCCCGCGGCGGGCGGCAACGGAACGGCGAGGGTCGCACCGTTGGCGTGGACCCCGGCGTCGACCTGGTAGACGAGCCGCACGCTGTGACTTCCACGGGTGTTCTGAATCCACCCGAGGCCAGCGGCCGCCGGGACGAGCTGCATCGGCCGACCTCCCGCGGTTGCCGACACGAGCGCCGTGCCCGTGGGGAGGACCGGCACCAGGGTCCAATCGTCGACGAGCACCTCCACGGTCATCGTCAGCGTGACCTCGGCGGTCGGCCGCAAGGCGGTCTCGTCGACTTCGATCTGGACCGCGGCGTTTCCGATCGCCCAGCCGGCGGACACGCCGTTGGTGTCGGCGCCGCGCGACACGAGCTCCTCGTAGACGTCGAGCGGGATCTGCACGTGACCGCCAGCCGGTTGGGCGAACGCCATGGTGGCGTAGAGAACGACGGCGAGCGTCGCGAACAGGGCGCGGGAGAGACTCATGGGGTCACCTCGTCGGTGTCGAGCGGCGGTTCGAGGAGCTTCAGGTAGCCGGCGTAGAGGAGGGAGTCGGCGATCTCGTTCGGACGTTCCCAGGCGTCGCTGGACGCGAGCGCGGAGATGAAGTCGCCGAGCAGTGCCAGATCGGTATCGAGCCCGGGGTCGGTATCGAAGCCGGGCACCAACGCACCGAGCCCGGAGAGGGTGGCGTTGAACGCAGCGACCTCCTGGGTCGCCCGGCCGATATGTCCATCGGCGGCCAGGGCGCCAGCTCTCTGCAGTGTCTCCGAGAGGCCGAAGGCCACCAGGTTCTTGGTGACGTTCAGCTGCAACGGACCCGGCTCCCGCACACCGCGAGACATTCCGAGATGCGCGCGTCCGACGCCGTTGCGCAGGTGCACGAGATCCTTGTAGCGGACGGTGACGTCGGCCACAGGACCGGGCCCGGGAACGACGACGTCGAGCAGGATCACGTGCGAGTCGCCCGCGTAGAACGCCGGGATGACGATCTGAATGCCGTCCTCGTCCTCACCGCGGTCGGCCTGGATCCCGAGGCTGCGGGCGATGCGTTGGTCCACCGCCTGCTCGGCATCGCGGACCCGCTGCGCCTGCGCCTCGTCGAGGCGTCGCGATCCGAGCACGTCGATGAGCTGAACGCCGGCCGCCAGTCGGATGCGGAGCCGCAACGCCCGGGCCACGGCACGACCAGCCGCCGAGATCTCCCGGTCGACCAGGGACGCGGCGTCGGCCGCCCGCTCGAGCAGGCGCCGATTCCCCTGTCCCGAGAGCGCGAGACGGTCGAGCTCCGACAGGTCGATGCGACTGCCGACGCCGACCACACTTGTGGGAATGCCGTCGACCGCCGCCTGGTGAACGGCGCGATCCAACCCCCACAACTCGCCGCCGATACGGCCGGGGGTCACGACGAGTACGAGGCTGCTCCCGAGCGGCGCGTTCGGATCGTCCGAGGCGCTTACCCGCTGCACGGCAGCCGCGTAGGCGTCGAAGAGCGAGAGCGTCGGCGCGTCCGAGAGCGCTTCGGCCGTCTCTCCCAGCGCCTG
>PVBE010394656.1_pt1 | contig 20337 bp, 16 predicted proteins | sample 1631181 | NCBI WGS metagenome assembly PVBE01 (sample SAMN08397723, study PRJNA350692) | Marine metagenome, whole genome shotgun sequencing project. | isolation source: water | place: Pacific Ocean | collected 2012-04 | reverse complement strand
TCCGGACGGCTATCGACCGAAGATCGACTATGTGAACCACCGGGACTCGGCCAAGGACGTGACCGACTTCTTTCCCGGCATGACGGAAGCGGAACTGCCGGACGGGCAGGGCTGGGCGCTGGAGTGGGTGCATGCCATGACCCATAACGGGACCCACCTGGACGCGCCCTATCACTTTCACTCGACGATGAACAAGGGCGAGCGCGCCATCACCATCGACGAGGTGCCGCTCGACTGGTGCTTCCGACCGGGCGTCAAGCTGGACTTTCGCGGTTTCGACGACGGCTACGTGGTGACGGCCGGCGACGTGGCGGCAGAGCTGGCGGAAATCGGATACGAACCGCAACCACTCGACATCGTCGTCGTCAACACCCGCGCCGGCGAGGCCTACGGCTCGGAGGGATATGTCGACGCCGGCTGCGGCATGGGCCACGAGGCGACGATATATCTGCTGGAGCGGGGCGTGCGGCTGACCGGCACCGATGCCTGGTCGTGGGACGCACCCTTCTCCTACACCGCCCGGCGTTATGCCGAGACGGGCGATGCCAGAATCATCTGGGAAGGACACAAGGCGGGGCGCGAGATCGGCTATTGCCACCTGGAGAAGCTGCACAACCTCGAATCCCTGCCGCCCTTCGGCTTCACCGTCGCCTGTTTCCCGGTCAAGATCCGCGGTGCCTCCGCCGGTTGGACCCGGGCCGTGGCTATTCTGGACGCGTGATTTCTTGACGCCTGTCAAGCGAAGAGGAAGAATGGCGCCATGTCTTCCGAGGCAGCATCGCTCGACGACTATCTGGCCGGCGCCTGCACGGACCTGGCCAATGCCTGCACCGCCTGCGGCAAATGTGTCGAGGTCTGTCCGGTGACGCCAACGCTGCCGCTGGCCGAGGCCAGTCCGCCGGGGATCACGGCCGACATCGCCCGCCTGCTTGGCGATGGCACGCCGCTCGAGGGTGCCGCCGAGATCTGGGCCAAGCACTGCAACGGCTGCGGTATCTGCATCCCAGCCTGCCCGGAGGCGATCAATCCGAGACGCATGGTGACGCTGGCCGGGACGCTGGAAAGTCGCCGGCAAAGCGAGGCGCCGGAACTCTTCCGCAAGATGTCTCGGGCGATCCGGATCATGGCGGCGTTGCAATTGGTGCCGGCGGAGTTCGACCGGCTGCTTCGCATTCCCCACGCCCGTGACGCTCGCGAGGTGCCGGTGGTCTTCTATCTCGGCTGCAACCCGATCCGAACGCCGCACGTGCTCTTCAACGCCATGCATATTCTGGATGCCCTGGAGGTCGACTACGAGATCGTCGGCGGCCCCGGTGCCTGCTGCGGCATCATTCACGCGAAGTGGGAAGGGAGCTTCGACAAGGGCGGGCGGGTTACCGACGGTACCTTGGATCGGTTCGACGATTTCAAGCCCGAAAAGGTTTTGAGCTGGTGCCCCTCCTGCGTCATGCACCTGGGCGAGAGCATCGAGGGTTTCCGCGAGACCGCTTTCGAGTTCGACCACGTCACCCGGTTTCTCGCCGACGAGGGCGATCGGCTGGCGGCCAAGCTGACGACGCCGGTGCCCAAGCGGGTTCTGCTGCACGCGCACGAGGGGATGCCCGAGATCGGGGCTCGGGTCGCCCGGTTTCTGGAAACGGTGCCTGGCCTCACCCTGGTCGATACGGTCGTCGAGCCGGGCTATACCTGCGGCGGCTCTGGCGGCGACCGCTCGCCGACACTGAAGGCCACGGCCCGGGCGGCGCTGTTGGAGCGGGCGGCGGCAGAAGACATCGATTGCCTGGTGACCCTCTTCCACGGCTGTCACGGGCAGTTGGCAAAAGAGCAAGAGCGAGGCGCCTTCGAGGTCTTGAATTGGACCGATCTGCTGGTGGCCTCGCTCGGTGGCACGCCGCACGAGGACGTCTCCAAGCGTTATCGCATGGCCGACGACTGGGGCCTGGTGCTCGACGAGGGCGAGATTTATCTCCGCGCCAACGGCATCGAGATCGACCGCGAGCAACTGCTGCGACTGCTGCCCGAGATTTTCGCTCAGGCGGAGTTCAAGGGCGGTCTGGAGAGTTTTGCTTCCACGCCCCGTCGGACCGAGGCTGCGGCCTCGTGAAATTCGAGCTCTACCTCGCCTTTGTCGCCGCGACAGTGGTGCTGATTCTGATCCCGGGACCGAACGTCGCGCTGATCGTCGCCAACAGCTTGAGTCACGGCGCCCGTCGGGCGCTGCTCACCGTCGCCGGCATCTCGAGCGCGATGGTGTTGCAACTCGCCCTGACGGCGCTCGGCATGACCTCGCTCTTGTTGGTATTGGCCGAGTGGTTCGAATGGTTGCGTTGGCTCGGCGTCGGCTATCTGGTCTATCTCGGGATCCGCGCCTGGCGGGCACCGACCGAGGACCTGGGGGCGGTGGCGGCGCGTGATGGCGGCTCCGGGCGCCGGATGTTCTGGCAGGGATTCCTGGTCTCGGCGACGAACCCTAAGGTGTTGTTGTTCTACGCCGCCTTCTTCCCGCAATTCATCGATCCGGCGGCGCCGCTGGCCTTGCAGCTCGGCCTCTTGAGCCTGACCTTCCTCGCCATCGCCGTGACCCTGGACAGCGGCTTCGCGTTGATCGCCGGGCGGGCCCGTGGCTGGCTCGCCGGTACCTCCCGGGCCCGGCTGCGGAACCGCCTGACCGGTGGCTTCCTGATCGGCGCCGGCCTCGGCTTGGCGCTGGCCCGGCGCGGCTAGCTCTCGCTGCCCTGGAAGCCGAGGGTGTCGAGGCCGCCGTCGTCTCTTTGCCCCCAGGCGAGCATCGAGCCTACCAGCCTTCGGGCGGGAGAGCCTTCGTCCTCGCCGTGGCGTAACACGGCCCACCAATCGAGCATCAACCCGTCCTCGGTGACCGGCCTGGCGACCAGCGTGCCGTCGTCGACCTCGGGCTCCACGGCCCAGGCGCTCAGGATGGAGATGCCGAAGCCCGCGCGTACCAGATCGATGATCGCCTCCGGCAGTTGCACGCGGCTGATCCGCCGGGGAAACAAGTTTGCCGGCCGCATCACCGTTTCCCACTCGAAGCCGGGTTCCGGCTTTACCGAATAGGTGATGTAACGTTCCTCCACCAGGTCTTCGGCATCGATGAAGGATTTGCCCGCCAGCGGATGGTCCGGGGCCATTACCGCCACCAGCGGGTCGCGAATCAGGTGATGCCATTCGAACTGCGAGGTCGCCTGTTTGGCACCGTAGACCAGCACCACGTCCACCGCCCCTTCCAGCAACGCGGTCAGTGGGTAGTGCGTCGCCCGCGCCACCAAGTCGACTTCGAGATCCGGTGCCGCCTCGGCGAAGAAGCGCAGAAAGTCCGGCAGCCAATGAAACCGGCTGTAGGTCCCTTGGCCTAGGCGGACGAGCCGGCGGTCGTTCTCCGACATCACCCGTATCTCGTCCTCGGCGCGGGACAGCTCGTCGAGGATGCGCACCGCTGCGGCGTGCAGATGCTCTCCCGCCGGGGTCATGATCAGGCGCCGGCCGACGCGGCTGAACAGCGGCGTGCCGAGACGTCGCTCGGCCTCGCGAATGCGATGCGTCAAGGCCGACTGGGTGATGCCCAAACGGCCCGCCGCGAGGGTGACGCTGTCGGTCTCGGCGATCGCCGCCAGCATCGAGAGGTGCCGCATTTCGAGATATGGCGTCACTTTATAGCATGAATATTATTCATTATAATGATGAAGATATTGAATTTGATTCATTAAATCGAGCGGATTATCTGGTCCGCATGGATCCCTTGATGCGCGCCCTCCACAACCCGAACGCCCGCCTTGCGACCGGCTTGATCGCCCTCTCGTCGATCTGCTTCGGGGCGGTGCCGCTGTTTGCGCGGTACTTGCTGGACGAAGGCCTGGCGCCGGAAGCGATCGCCTTCTATCGGTTCGGCCTTTCGGCCCTGATTGTTCTGCCCTTCGTGCATCTGACCCGGCCCAAGCTACTCCAGGCACTACTCCTTTTCGCAACCGGCCTCGCCATGGGACTCGGCTGGACCAGCTATCTTCGCGCCATCGACGTTGCGCCGCTGGCCAGCGCCGGCGTGATCTATATGACCTACCCGCTATTCGTCTTGGTCTTCGCCCGGGTGCTGCTCGGCCAGCGGTTGACGCCAAAAGCGCTGATGGCCGTCTCGCTGGTGCTGGGTGCCGCGACCATCGCATTGTCGCCGACCGCGCCCGATCCGGCCGAGTTGGAAGCCCTGCTGTACTCTCTGCCGGCGCCGATCAGTTTCGCCCTTGCCGTCGTCGTGCTCGCCGCTCTGACCTCGAAGCTGAGTGCGCTGGAGCGGGTCGGCTGTGGCATGGCGGGGGCGGTCGCGGGACTGCTGCCCGCGGTTCTGTCTATCGACAGTGCCATGCTGGTGCCGGGGTCGTCCGGTGCTTGGGCCCTGGTCGCGGGCATGGTGATCGTCACCGCCATCGGCCCGCAGCTTCTTTACGTCCTTGCCGCACCGCTGGTCGGGGCCTCGCGATCCGCCGTCGCCGGCGCCATAGAGTTGCCGATGATGATCGCGGTCGGCTGGCTCGCCTTCGCCGAGGCGATCGGTCCGCTCGATGTTATCGCGGTGGTGATAATCCTGTTGGCGATCGCGACCGCGCCTCGGATCGCCCGGGAGACGCCGGCCTCAGCGCCGGATGATCTGGCCCTCGACCACGGTCGGGCCTTCATCGGCCACGGTGGTGCGGTGCAAGATGCGACGCGCCGCCGGATTCCAGGGGCGGCCGCGGTGCAGTACGGCGCGATTGTCCCAAATCACCGAGTCGCCCGCTTGCCAGGCATGCCGGTAGACGAAGCGCGGCTGGACCGCGAAGGCCAACAGCTGGTCATGGAAGGCGGTGCCGTCCCCGTTGTCGCCGTCGAAATCGACGATTCGGGCAACGTGTGAGCCGAGGTAGAGGGCCTTGGCGCCGTTGACCGGGTTCTCTCGCACCAGTGCTTGGAGAACGGGTGGCATGGCGCGGTGCTGCTCCTCGGTCATCGCCTCCGCCGAGACCTTGGCCCGGGAATGGCCGAGGCTGTGCTCGGCGATCAGGTCCTGGACCCGTTCCTTTGTGGCTTTCGGCAGCGCCGCATAGGCGGCCCGCGTGCTGGCAAGCTCGGTCTCGCCGCCCTCCGTCGGTAGCTCCAGTGCATAGAGAAGCGATACCATCGCCGGGGTCGGCTTGAACGAGCTGTCCATGTGCCAGAGCTGATTGGCGCGCGAGAACATGCCGCGCTGGCTATCGGGCGGGATCAGCTTGCCCTCGGCATCCACGTTCGAGATCATGGCGAGCTCGCTGCCGGCGCCGCCGGCGCCGACGACGGTGCTCTCCAAAGGCCCGAAGCGTTCGCTGAATGAAATGTGCTGCTCGTCCATCAGTTGCTGTCCGGAGAAGACCAGAACCGAGTATTCGTTGAAGGCGTCCCAGATTTGTTGGAACATCGCGTCGTCGATGCCGGCGGCGATCTCGACGCCGACGACCTCTGCCCCAAAAACGGGGGTCAACCTGCGAATGGCGAGTTCCATTCGTCTCCTACCCTCATTGATACGCGGGATCGGCCGTCCGTTGTTGTCGATTCTTCCTCGCGGTGGAGGATTTCGTTGTTCGGCCCATCGGTGCGGCACGTCTCGTTTAGATACGCTTATCCGACGAAAAAACACTTTCGGATAATATGATGACATTCAGATACAACACCGAGCGAAGCATTGATAGAGGAAAATTGAAATAAATATGGTTAATTATACTTAATCAATATTAAAGTCTAAAATGTATAGTCTATCCATTACCAATCAATGATAGTTGATTTTGTGAGTTCCACAATTAAGCGTACACCAGCCAACAACATCTCCGGCGCTATTGTGCCGATGACGGGGATGGTGCCGCGGTACTTTTTCAGAGATCTTGCGCTGGGCGAACCAAGTTTTCGTAGAGACCGTCGAGCCGGCGCATGAAGCGCTCGAAGTCGCGACTGGTCAGGCCCAGGATGACCTGTTCCGCACCGCCGTCGCGAAACCGCTTCACCATGTCGAGATCGGCCTTGCCGTCCGGCGGGCCGGCGAAGATCTCGACGTCGCTCAGACGGCGGCCTTGGCGTTCCAACAGCGTCGCCAAGCGCCGACGCCGTTCGGGCAGAAGATCGGGCGTCATGCCAGCCGCGAACCAACCGCCGCCGAAGGCAGCGACGCGGGCCAGCGCGAAATCGCTCTCGCCGCCGAAATAGAGCGGCGGGTGCGGCTTCTGTACCGGCTTCGGGCTCTGATAGCAGGCCGGCAGGCTGTATAACTCGCCTTCGTAGGAAGAGACCTCGTCGCACCAGAGCGAGCGCATCACGCCGATATAGTCTCGCGCTCGGGCGCCGCGACGCTCGAAGGGCTGGCCCAGGGCCTGGAACTCTTCCGCCAGCCAGCCGACGCCGATGCCGAAGTCGAGCCTGCCGCCCGACAGCACATCGACGTCCGCCGCCTGCTTGGCGGTGTAGACGGGATGGCGCTGGGGTAGAATGCAGATCCCGGTGCCGAGGCGGATCCGGCTGGTCCGGGCGGCGGCGAACGCCAGGCCGGTGAACGGCTCCAGCGGCAGTGCCGTCAGGTCGAAGGGAAAGCTGCCATCCACCGAGTAGGGATAGCGGGATTCGATCTCGGGCGTCAGGACGACGTGCTCGGGCAGCCAGAGGGAATGGAAACCGCGTTCCTCGACTGCCTCGGCGGCCTGGCCCAGAAACTCCGGATTGGCGGAACTGCCGCCGAGGTAGAGTTGAATGCCGATCTTCATGGTCGTCGCCCTTCTCAGCCGAGGGATTGCCTGCTAGGCCTATTCTTCTCGCTCGCCGCCGCTTCCGCAATCGGCTTCTCCGAGCAACGGCCGAGACCGGGAGGCATCGGTCGGCATTTCGCAGAATGGACGACGCATCGTGGCCGCCACGCAGGATCACCGCATCGCCATCCTCCTCATTCTGGTCTCGATCGGTTTCATCACTGTCGTCGACACGGCGGCGAAATACATGACCAGCGATCTGCACGCCTTCGAGATCGCTTGGGGCTATTTTCTTGGCATCTTGGCGCCGCTCGTCGTCTATGCGCTCGCCATCCGGGCGCCGGGCCGGGGCCTGTTGCGGAGCCGACGGCCGGTACTGCAATTGGCGCGCTCGGGGCTGTTGGTGCTCTCGATCTCGATGCTTTTTATCGGGCTGACGTATCTGCCGATCGCCGAGGCGACCGCGATCAGTTTCATATCACCGCTTTTCATCGTGGCGCTGTCGGTGCCGCTGCTGGGCGAGCGGGTCGGCCTGCACCGTTGGATCGCGGTCTCGATCGGGCTCGTCGGTGTCTTGGTCATCATCCGGCCCGGCGGTGGTCTGGTGCACTGGGCGGTCGTGATGCCGCTGATTTCGGCCGTCGCCTTCGCCCTCTACCAGATCGCGACGCGTGTTCTCGCTGCCTCCGATCCCGTCTTCGTGACGCTTTTCTACACCGGTGCGGGTGGCTTCTTCTGGACCTGCCTGTTGGTGCCGTTCGTCTGGACGGCACCGACGGTGACGGAATGGATCGGCTTTTTCTTCATCGGCGCCTTGGGCGCGGCGGCGCATCTCTGCCTGATCAAGGCCTTCGAGCTGGCCCAGGCATCGCTGCTGGCATCCTTCAACTACTCTAAGATGGTCTGGGCGACGCTGGCGGGATATCTGGTCTTCGGAGATTTTCCCTCGCTCAACACGCTTTCCGGCTGCGCCTTGATCATCGTCAGCGGCCTCTACATCATTTGGCGCGAGCGGCTGGTGGCGCGGGCCGCGCAAGGTTGATCCGGCTCCGGGAAGGCTCGCTGCCGGGCTTGGCCTCGAAGCGGTAGAGCGCCTTTCGATCGAAGCGCCATTCAGGGGTCGCCAGCTCGGGCTCGGTGGTGAGGAGATACCAGGGATCGAGTTCCGGCCGACGGGGGTTGCGGAGGACATGCACCTCCTGCGCCGGCATATAGCTTTGCGCCAGCAAGAAGATCCTCCGGCCGTCGGCCGGGTGGCGCGCCAAGTCGACGACGATGACCGCATGGCCTGGAAAGCCGCCCTCGAGGAAAACGTCGCCGATGGCGATCTCGGCCGGTGCTTCGACCCGCACCATCTCCCTGGCCAGGGAATAGGAGCCCGCATAGATGAAGATGGTTTCCAGATAGCGCTGCAAGGCGGCGTGCGAGGCCCCCCGCTCGCCGTGCTGCCGCCACCCAACCTTGTTTCCGGCGACGGTCGGTCTCCAGCCCTCGATCCAACGCGCGAAATCGATTCGGTCGCCGCTGGTGAAGTCGAAATGGATCGCCCGGACCTGCTTGACGGAATATAGGTATTCGGCCCGGAGCCGGATGACGGCGTCGGCGCATTGCTGCAGGTCCTTCACCCCGACGTCGATCTCGACCACGGCGGCATGTACGTCCTGGCGCGCCTTCAAGCGGCCGTCGTGGAGGCGGACCGGCGCGCCTGGGGGCTTCAACGGCAAGTGACGAAGCCAATCGGCGAAGCCGCCCGGTCGAACCGCGACACGCTGGAACCCTGCCGGTACCGTGATCCGCTCGGCGATGCTCTGGCCGGCCTGATCCGGCCCCAGCCACGGATAGCGGCGAAGCTCGTCGGCCGCGGCCGGCGCACTCGAAGAAATGTGCAAAACGAGCCACAGACCGGCCCACGGAACGGTTCTCATGCACAGACGCTAGTTGGCGAATATGGCGTGGATGGGGCAAGCATCTAGGCGCCGGCCGTTGCCGTTCCTCTTGACAGCCGAGACGCCGTCCGGCAATTCGTGGCGCGGAAACGTCGAAAAGAAGGAAACGCGATGCTGTCCGAGAGTGAGATCCAGTTCTATCACGACAACGGCTACCTCGTCGTGCCGGATGTTTTCAATGCCGACGAAGTGGCGGCGCTTCGCCGGGTCACCGAGGAATTCGTCGAGAAATCGAGGAAGGTCACCCGGAACGACGACACCTTCGACCTGGAAGACGCGCATACGCCCGAGCAGCCCCGGGTGCGCCGTCTGAAGACGCCGGACGTCATTCACGAAACCTATCGGGCGGCCTCGCGGCAAGCGAAGGTGGTCGAGGCCGTGGCACAGTTGATCGGCCCCGACGTCCGCTATCAGACCGGCAAGCTGAACCTGAAATCGGCCGATGGCGGTGCCGCGGTGGAATGGCACCAAGACTGGGCCTTCTATCCCCACACCAATGACGAACTGCTGGCCGTCGGCATTCTGCTCGACGACGTCGACCTCGAGAACGGGCCGTTATACGTCGTTCCGGGCAGCCACAAGGGGCCGACCTACGATCATCATTCGGGCGGCTACTTCTGCGGCGCCATCAACGATGCGGCGGCCGACGCGGAATATGAGAAGGCGGTGCCGATGACCGGCAAGGCCGGTTCGATCTCGATCCACCACGTCCGCATCCTGCATGGCTCCCGGCCGAACGATTCCGACCGCGATCGCCGCCTGCTGCTCTTCCAATACTGTGCCGCCGACGCCTGGCCGCTGTTGGGCCCGCCCGAGCTCGAGAAGTTCGACGCCGGCCTGATCACGGGCGCGCCCTCGGTGGTGCCGCGCCTCGCCGACGTGCCGATCAGGATGCCGCTGCCGGCGGCGCGCCATGGTGGTTCGATCTACGAGAACCAACGCGGCAGCCGTGCCAGCATCTTCGGGCATCCGGAAGAGACGGTCCCGGCCGCTGCCGAATAGCGGCGCTTCAGCCGACCTGCATGGCGTAGGTGCCGCGGCCGACGGCGACCAGGCGGTCCTTGTCGTCGAAGACGTCGATGTCGACCAGGCCGACGGTGCGGCCGGCCCGGCGGACGCGCGCGGTGGCGGTCAGTTTTGGCGAAATCGCCGGGCGTAGAAAATCGGTGCGGAAATTGATCGTCGGCACGCCGCCGCCGACGCTCATCACCAGGACATAGTCGCCTATGACGTCGATGAACGAGGCGATCGGCCCGCCGTGGAACTGGCCGGTGCCGGCGCCGCGCTCGAACTCCGGCTTCAAGGGCATCACCATGGTGACTTCCTGGGCCTCCGGGTCGGCCTTGGTGACGGTGAGGCCGAGCGTCGAGATGAAGGGCGAGGCGTCCAGCATGGCCTGGATTTCCGCGGCGTCGAGTGGTGTCGCAGGCTTGGTCATGGGCTTACTATCACCTTTCCGAAGACTTCCCGATCTTCTAACAGTTTGACCCCGGCGCGGGCCTCGTCGATTCCGAGCATGCTGTCGATCACCGGTTTCATCGTGCCTTCTCGGATATAGCGCATCAGGGTCTCCAAGTCCTCGCGGGTCCAGCTGTTTGATCCCAGCACCTTCAACTCGAAGGTCCAGATGTAGCGGATATCGGTCTTCGGATCGAAGCTGACGGTGGCGCCGCAAGTCAGCAGCTTGCCGCCCCGCTTCAAGGCCTTGAACGAAGGCACCCAGGTCTCGCCGCCGGTGAAGTTGACGACGACGTCGACACCGCCGTCGTAGGAACGCCGGTAGGGTTTGCCGTAGCGCTGCCAGATCTCCTTCTCGAAGGCCGATTTCGAGTAGTCGATGCCGTGATCCGCACCCAGCTCCGCCAGCCGGGCCAGCTTGTCGTCGCTGGAGGCGGCGACGATCACCTCGCAGCCCATCATCTTGGCCAGCAGCACGCAGCAGGTGCCGACGCCGCCGCTGGCACCCAACACCAGCACCTTGTCGCCCGCCTTGATCTGGCCGATGGTGATCATCATCCGGTGCGCGGTGCCGTAGGCGACGGGCAGGGAGGCCGCCTCGGCGAAGCTGACGCCATCGGGAATCGGGATCAGTTGGCTGGCCGAGGCGAGGCAGTATTCGGCGAGACCGCCGTCCAGCATCTCGCCCATCAGGCCGCGCTCGGGGTGCACTGGATTGACCAGCACCGCGTCGCCGACCGACCAGCCTTCGACGCCCGGCCCGATCTCGGCGATCTCGCCGGCGACGTCGAGGCCCGGGATCACCGGCAGCGGCACCTTGATCCCCGGCATCCCCCGGCAGGTGAAGACGTCGTGGTAGTTCAGCGACGAGGCCTTGACCCGAAGCACGACGTGACCGTCGATCACTTCCGGCTCGCGGTAGTCTGCCTCGTAGATCAGGTTGTCGGTGCTGCCGTGCTCATGGAGGACCGCGGCGCGCATGGGCATTCCTTCCGTACTCTGGCCTTGTTTCCGATTCCCGGCGCCCGAAGGCACCGCCAAGCGCGCCGATTAAAGACCATCCCCTTGCGAGCACGCAAGCGGCGGGGCGATAGACAGCGATACCTGCCGCATTCTATCAATGGCGTCGCATTCGAGCGTTTGGAGTGGCCTTGGAACCGACGGGAAATTTGGGCGATTTGGCGGACCGCAGCGCCGACGGGCGGGCGGTGTCGATCATCGATGCCGGTGACTGGGCCGCACCCCGCAGTTTCAGCCACGCGGAGATCGACGGCCGCGCCGACGCGGTGGCCCGGGGGCTGCTGGCCAGAGGGCATCGCCGGGGCGAGCGGATCGCGATTCTTGCCGCCAACAGCGCCGATTACCTGGTCGCCTATTTCGCCACCATGCGGGCCGGGCTGGTCTCGGTGCCGATCAACTGGAAGTTCCCGGCCGAGACCATCGCTTACATCTTGGCCGACGCCGAAGTGAAATTGGCCTTCGTCGACGAGGAACGGCGCGCCGCTTGCCCGGAGGGTCTGGCGGTGGTGGCTTTCGGCGCCGAGTTCGAGGCCTTCCTCGATCCGGGCGACTTCGACGTCATCCGCCCTGCCGACGACGAGATCGCGATGTTCCTCTATACCTCCGGCTCGACCGGGCGGCCGAAGGGTGTGCCGTTGACGCATCGCGGCCATCTCTGGGCGGTTCGGAAGCGGCTCGGAATCAACAAGGACGCCGGTCGTCACCGCTTTCTGGTCGCGGCGCCGCTCTATCACATGAACGCGCTGGCGATCTCCAAGGTCGCCCAGGCGGCGCATGCGTCCGAGGTGATCCTGCCGCAGTTCACGGCGAAGCGGTATATCCAGGCGATCGAGCGCTTTCGTTGCAGCTGGCTGACCTCGGTGCCGACGATGATCGCGCTGGTGGCGCAGGAGACCGAACTACTGGCCGGAAGCGATCTTTCCTCGGTCGAGGTCGTGACCATGGGCTCGGCACCGGCGACACAGGGACTGTTCGATTCTATCCGGCGGATCTTTCCAGGCGCCCGGATCGCCTATGGCTACGGCACCACCGAGGCCGGGCCCTGCAATTTCGGCCCGCACCCGGATGGCCTGGCGACGCCGGACCTCTCGATCGGCCACCCCTTGTCCGAGATCGGCCTCAGGCTGGTCGACGGCGACGATTCGGACGCCCGGGAAGGCGAACTCGAGGTCCGCTGTCCCGCCAACATGCCGGGCTATCACGGAATGCCCGAGAAGACCGCCGAGACCATAACCGCCGACGGCTACTACCGCTCGGGCGACATCATGCGCCGCGACGAGAACGGTTTTCACTATTTCGTCGGCCGGGTCGACGACATGTTCGTCTGCAACGGCGAGAACGTCTATCCGCTGCAGGTCGAGCGCCTGCTGGAAAGCCACGACGAGGTCGCTCAGGCCTGTGTGGTGCCGGTGGCGGACCCGATCCGGGGGCAGATGCCGGTCGCTTTCGTGGTGCGGGCGAACGGTGCCGGGATCGATGTCGATGCCGTCAAGCAACACGCGATCGCCGGCGGCCCGGCCTACCAGCATCCGCGCCAGGTCTGGTTCGTCGATTCCCTACCGCTCGCCAGCACCAACAAGATCGACCGCAACGGCCTGCAGGAGCGGGCGGCGGCGCTGGTCGGCGGGGAACGCTGAGGCGGGTGCTGAGGGTGGCGGCCGAGATCTCGCCCTTTCGAGGCCGCCTGCATGTCCTGGCGGCCGGCGTCGTGCTCAGTTTCGGCGGCCTCGTCATCCGACAAATCGAGGTTGCAGATGGCTGGCAGATCCTCTTCTACCGTTCCATCGTACTGTCGGTGTTACTGCTCGGGCTGTTGGCGTTCCGCGACGGCAAGGGGCTCGTTGCAACCTTTCGCCGGGCCGGCTGGTTCGGCGTCGGCGGTGGCCTGGCGCTCGGCCTCGCCAACGTCGGCTTCATCCTTTCGGTCACCCACACCACCGTCGCCAACACGCTGTTTCTGTTGAGCGCCAGCCCCTTCGTCGCCGCTCTCCTCGGCTGGCTTCTGATCGACGAACGGGTCCGCCTCAGGACCTGGATAGCGATGCTGGTGGCACTGGTCGGCGTTCTTTTGATGTTGGGTGACGGTCTCGTTGCTGGCGACCTCTTCGGTCATCTGATGGCCTTGCAGGCGGTGCTGGGGATCGCCATGTTCACGGTGATGCTGCGCTGGCGACCCGAGGTGGAGATGTTGACCGCGGTGATCCTGGCCGGCGTCGTGACCCTGGCGGCGGCGGCGATCGCCAGCGGCGGCGTCCTTTCGGTACCGACGTCCGATCTCGTCTGGTGCGGTCTACTCGGCCTCGTCATGATACTCGGCCTGATGCTCTATATATCGGGCGGACGTCGCATTCCGGCGGCCGAGACGGCGCTTTTGTCGTTGGGCGAGGTGGTGCTGGGGCCGCTCTGGGTCTGGCTTTTCGTTGGCGAGGAGGCGAGCCTGCTGACCCTCCTCGGCGGCTCCGTCGTGCTGTTGGCGGTGGTGGCCCAGATCCTGGCCGGCGGCCGCCCACGGCGCCTCTTGGCCCCGCTCGAATGAACCAGGCCACGGCTGCTCAGAGCGTGCGGGCAATGACTTCCTTCATGATCTCGTTGGTGCCGGCGTAGATGCGTTGGACGCGGGCGTCGGCGAAGGCGCGGGCGATCGGGTATTCCCACATGTAGCCATAGCCGCCGTGCAGCTGGACGCATTCGTCGACGACCCGGCACTGCAGGTCGCTGGTCCAGTATTTCGCCATCGCGCCGGTCGCCGGGTCCAACTGGTCTTCGAGCATCAGCTCGACACAGCGGTCGACGAAAACTCGGGCCACGGTCAGTTGCGTCTTCAGCTCGGCCAGCTTGAAGCGGGTGTTCTGGAAGCCGGCGATGGGCCGCCCGAAGGCTTCACGTTCCTTGGTGTAGGCGATCGTCCATTCCAGCGCCGCCTCGGCGTTGGCGACGGCCGCGATGGCGACCTGTAGGCGCTCCCAGGCCAGCTCCTGCATCAGGTAGACGAAGCCCTGGCCCTCCTCGCCCAAAAGGTTGGTCGCCGGCACCTGGACCTCGTCGAAGAAGAGCTCGGAGGTGTCCTGCGCCTTGAGGCCGATCTTCTCGAGGTTGCGGCCGCGGCGGAAGCCTTCCGCGCCGCGCTCGACCAGGACCAGGCTGATGCCCTTGGCGCCAGCCTCCTTCTCGCCGGTCTTGGCTACGACGATGACGAGGTCGGCCATCTGGCCGTTGGTGATGAAGGTCTTGGAGCCGTTGACGACGAGCTGGTTGCCGCGGGCCTCGGCCCGGGTCCGGACACCTTGCAGGTCGCTACCGGTGCCGGGCTCGGTCATGGCGATGGCGCCGATGATCTCGCCCGAGGCCATTTTCGGCAGATATTTCCGTTTTTGCTCGTCCGAGCCGTAGTTCAGGATGTAGGGGGCGACGATCTCGGAATGGAGGCCGAAGCCGGGGCCGCTGGCGCCGGCCCGGGCCAGTTCCTCCATGACGATGATGCTCATGCGCTTGTCGGCGCCGGCGCCGCCGTATTCCTCGGGCATGCTGGCGCAGAGGAGGCCCAATTCGCCCGCCTTCAACCAGGCCTCGCGGCTGATCTGGCCTGCCTTCTCCCACTCGGCATGATGCGGCATGATCTCGGTCTCGACGAAGCGGCGCACGCTGTCGCGAAAAAGCGCGTGATCGTCACCGAAAATGGCGCGGGTCGTCGTCATCGCTTGATCTCCCTTGCCGCCTCAAAGGCTGGCGGCCAGCCGCGTGCCCTCTAGAATAGCCCGCTCGGCATCAAGTTCGCCGGCCTCGCGGGCGCCGCCGATCAAATGCACCGACAAGCCGGCGGCGGCAAGCCCTTCCTCCAAATCGCGTAGGCTCTCCTGGCCAGCGCAGACGACGACGTTGTCGACCTCGAGCAACCGGTCCTCGCCGTCGACGGTGATGTGCAGGCCGGCATCGTCGATCCGCCGGTAGTTGGCGCCGCCGATCATGTCGACACCCTTCAGCTGCAAGGCCAGGCGGATCGCCCAGCCGGTGGACTTGCCGAGGCTGGCGCCGATCCGGCCGGTCTTGCGTTGCAACAGGTGAATTTGCCGCGCCGAGGTCATGCGCGGACCGTCCGGCGCCAGGCCGGCGGCATGGGCGTAGCTCGCATCGACGCCCCAGGCCTTCAAGAAGCCACCGATATCGGGATCGGCCGGGTCGCCCGGCCCGGCTTCGTGGCTCAGAAACTCGGCGACGTCGAAGCCGATGCCGCCGGCTCCGATGATGGCGACGCGCGAGCCGACGGGTTCGCGGTGCAGCAGGACGTCGACATAGGACAGCACCATCGGGTGGTCGATGCCCTCGATCTCGGGATGGCGGGGTGTTACGCCGGTTGCCAGGACGGCCTCGTCGAAGCCCTCCGCCGCGAGGCTGTCGGTGTCGGCGGCACTGCCGAGGCGAAGCTCGACGCCGAGGCGCTCTAGCCGGCGGCGGAAAAAGCGGATGGTCTCGCCATAGTCTTCCTTGCCGGGCACCGCCATCGCCATCTTGAACTGGCCACCGATTCGGTCCGAGCGCTCGAACAACGTTACCCGATGGCCACGCTCGGCGGCGACGCTGGCGCAGGCCAGACCGCCCGGTCCGGCACCGACGACGGCGACCCGCTTCGCCGTCTTCGTCTCGGAGAGGTCGAGTTCGCTTTCATAGCAGGCGCGGGGATTGACCAGGCAGGTCGAGATCCGGCCGGTGAAGATATGGTCGAGGCAGCCCTGATTGCAGGCGATGCAGGTGTTGATCTCGTCGGCCCGGCCCGTTTCGGTCTTGGCGACGAAGTCCGGGTCGGCGAGGAACGGGCGCGCCATGGAGACGAGATCGGCCGCCCCGTCTGCCAACAGTGCCTCGGCTTGATCGGGGTTGTTGATCCGGTTGGAGGCGACCAGCGGTATCGCCACCTCGCCCATCAACCTGCCCGTCGCCCAGGCGAAGGCGCCGCGCGGCACCATATGAGCGATCGTCGGAATTCGTGCTTCGTGCCAGCCAATGCCGGAATTGATGATGCTCGTCCCCGCCGCTTCGAGGCCCTTGGCGAGAGCCACGATTTCGTCCCAAGCGAGGCCGCCCTCGACCAGGTCGAGGACCGAGAGCCGATACATGATGATGAAATCGGGGCCGACCCGCTGCCGCGTGCGGCGGAGGACCTCGAGCGGAAACCGGGTCCGGTTGTCGAAGTCGCCGCCCCAATCGTCGTCGCGCTTGTTGGTGCGCGAGGAGACGAACTGCGCAATCAGATAGCCCTCCGACCCCATGATCTCGACGCCGTCGTAGCCGGCCTCGCGGGCCAGCGCGGCGGAGGTCGCGAAGTCCTCGATGGTCTGCTCGATTTCGGCCTCGTCGAGGGCGCGGGGGGTGACGGGATTGATCGGCGAGCGGATCGCCGAAGGCGCCACCGCGCCGTCGTGCTTGGAATAGCGCCCGGCGTGCAGCACTTGCATCAGAATCTTGCCGCCCTCGGCGTGCACCCGATCGACGATCAAGCGATGCCCCGCATCGCCCTCGCCTCGCCCGAGCGTGGCCGCGCCGAGACCGAGCCGGCCTTCCGCGTTGGGGGCGATGCCGCCGGTGACGATCAGGCCGACGTGGCCCCGGGCCCGCTCGGCATAGAAGGCGACGAGGCGCTCGAAGCCACCTTCGGTTTCCTCGAGGCCGGTATGCATCGAGCCCATGACGACCCGGTTCCGGAGTTGCGTGAAGCCCAGATCCAGCGGGGCCAGGAGACGGGGATGCGCCGTCGTCATGAGGTGTCCTCCGGTGAGTAACGGGTAGGGGCGGCTGGCGGGCGATGCCGCAGGGTCGATCACGGCGACCGTACGGGATGGCGCCGACACCGTCAATTAACCAAAAATTATCGCGTTTTGCCTAGTTTAAGCCGTGAAAAGGCGACAAACGGAAGGTGAAATCGTCACTTCAACCGAATGTCGATCCGATCATCATTATATCGACGAAGCCGGTTTCTCGGTTTGATATATCTTACGTTTTAGCCCAAGATCGCGTCGAAGGATCACTTTGGAATGGCGGAGCGCATGGTCGAGGGAGACAATATCGGTCGCGTCGTGTCGCTTTCCGGCTCGAAGGTGATCGGGCTGCTGAAGGGCAGCCGCGTGAACGGTGCGGCGCCGCTTCAGATCGGCTCTCTCATCAAGATGCAGGCGACGGATACCACGGTCTTCGGCATCGTCAATGGCCTCTCCATTCCGATCCCGACGCAGGAGGAGACCGACGACGAGCTCAGGATCGCGGAGATGGAACTCGTCGGCGAGGTTCCGGACCAGGACAACGGCAATGGCACCTCGTTTCGCCGTGGCGTTTCGACCTCTCCCTCGCTCGGCGACCATGTCTTCGGGGCGACGCAAGAGGATATCGGCATGATTTATGCCCGACCCGACAGCATGGCGATCGAGGTCGGTACGCTGCACCAGGGCGACAACCTGCCGGTCTACGTCGTCGTCGACAATTTGCTGGGCAAGCATTTTGCCATACTCGGCAGCACCGGTACCGGCAAGTCCTGCGCCGTTTCGCTGATCCTTCATGGCATTCTGGAGCAGCATTCGAACGCGCACGTGGTCCTCCTGGACCCGCACGGGGAATATGCCAACGCCTTCAAGGAAAACGCCGAGAACATCGATCCCAACGATCTGCAACTGCCCTACTGGCTGATGAATTTCGAGGAGTTCGTCGAAGTCGTCTTCGGCGCCGAGAGCGGCGAGCTGGTCGCCGAGACGTCGCTGCTGCGCGATCTCATCCAGCAGAGCAAGATGGCGATGATGGGCGATGAGGAGAATAGCCACGCCGTCACCGTCGACACGCCAGTGCCCTACAAGATGGGCGACCTGATGCGGATCATCGACGAGACCATGGGCCGGCTCGACAACCGAAACGATATCGGCCCCTATCAGCGGATCCGGAACCGCCTGAACGCGCTGCAATCCGACCGCCGCTACGCCTTCATGTTTCCCTCCAGCGTTATCGTCCGCGACAACATGGCGGCGATTCTGTCGCGGATCTTCCGTATCCCCGTCGACGGCAAGCCGATTTCGATCCTCAACCTCTCGGGCGTCCCCTCCGAGGTCTTGAACGTCGTCGTCTCGGTGCTCTGCCGCATGACCTTCGACTTCGCGACCTGGAGCGATCAGGATACGCCGATCCTGCTGGTTTGCGAGGAGGCGCATCGCTACGCGACGAGCAATCCAGCGGAAGGCTTCGAGCCGACCGTGCGCTCGTTGTCGCGGATCGCCAAGGAGGGACGAAAATACGGCGTCTCGCTCGGCATCATCAGCCAACGCCCGGCGGAGTTGGCGACCAGCGTGCCGTCGCAATGCAACAGCATCTTCGCCATGCGTCTGACCAACGAGAACGATCAGGATATCGTTCGCGCGACGCTGTCGGATGCGGGTGCTGCGTTGCTCGATTCTCTACCGGCATTGGGTAACGCCGAGGCGATCGTCGTCGGCGACGCTGTTTCGGTGCCGATGCGGCTGCGCTTCAACGAACTCGATGCGAACTTCCTGCCAAAAAGCGCGACGGCCGAATTTTCCTCCAATTGGTCGCACGATGGTGCCACCGAGGAGACCTTGCAGTTGGTCGTCGATCGCTGGCGCCGGCAGCGCCGCTGACTCGAAGTCTCGGTCGGTTCCGATCGGGCGCGGTTCGACCGCTTCGACGCGGTCCCGCACTCTCCAACGCCCGACGATACGAAGGGTCGTCAGTAGGCCCCGCCGTCGAAGTTGATGAGATAGCTGTGAAACTCGTCGGCGGGCACCGGCATCGAGAAGAAATGGCCCTGAGCCTCGTCACAGCCGAGCTGGCGCAAATAGTCGAGCTGAGCCTGCTTTTCGATACCCTCGGCGACCACGGTCAGGCCTAGACTCTTACCCAGCATGACGACGGCCCTGGCGATCGCGGCGGCGGCATCGAACTGATCGAGTTCGGCCACGAAGGAGCGGTCGATCTTGATCCGATTGACCGGCAACTGGCGCAGGTAACTCAAGGACGAGTAGCCGGTGCCGAAGTCGTCGATCGAAAGACCAACGCCGATGTCGTGCAGTTCGTGCGGCACGTCCATGGCATCGCCCATGTCGCGCATCACCGCGGTCTCCGTGATCTCCAACTCGAGAGAGGATGGCGCGAGCTTGGTATCGCGCAGAATGTTGCGAACCAATTCCGGGACATTGCGGTCCTTGAACTGGGCCGGCGACAGGTTGACGGCGACAACGATGGATTCTTGGCCTTCCGTTTGCCACTCGCGGAACTGACGGCAGGCGTTGTACATCATCCACTCGCCGATTTGTCCGATCGTGCCGGTTCGCTCCGCCACCGGGATGAACTCTGCCGGTGAGATCATTCCGTGCTCGGGATGGCGCCAGCGAATGAGAGCTTCCGCGCCGGCGACGTGGATGTCCTGAAGCGAGATCTTGGGTTGAAAATAGACTTTGAATTGATCGTCGCTCAGCGCGGTCCTGAGTTCTTGCTCGAGAAACAGACGGCGCTGCACGGAGGCGTTCAGATCGGCGTCGAAGAAACGGAAGGTGTTTCGTTGTTCTTCTTTCGCCTGGTACATGGCGAGATCGGCATTCTTCTGCAATTGATCGACCGACTCGGCATCCCCCGGGTAGACGGTGATACCGATCGAGACGCCGCTGAACAGCTTGTGGCTGCCGATGTTGATCGGATCGCCGAGGGCACTGAGTATTCGGTTCGCCTGCACATAGGCATCGGCGGGAAAGTTCAGCCCGACCTGAATGATGGCAAATTCGTCGCCGCCGATCCGGGCCACCGTGTCCTGCGCCCTGATGCAACCGATCAGCCGTTGCGCGACGATCTTGAGCAACTCGTCGCCGACCGCATGTCCGAGACTATCGTTGACGCTCTTGAAATGATCCAGGTCCAGAAACATCAAGGCCACCGAATGGCCGGTCCGCTTGGCACCGTCGATCATCTGGGTCAGACGATTGTTGAAGAGGTTGCGGTTCGGAAGGTCGGTCAGCGAGTCGTGATTGGCGACGTATTCCAGATGCGCCAGGGTCTTCAGGCGTTCGTCCACCTCATGGCGAAGCGCCACGTTGGCACTCTGGCTTTCCTCCATCGCGGAAAGTGCTCGTTCCGCCGCCTGGTCGGCCTCCTGCTTCGCGGACAGCAGCGCCGCTTCG
>PVBE012285628.1_pt1 | contig 20341 bp, 30 predicted proteins | sample 1631181 | NCBI WGS metagenome assembly PVBE01 (sample SAMN08397723, study PRJNA350692) | Marine metagenome, whole genome shotgun sequencing project. | isolation source: water | place: Pacific Ocean | collected 2012-04 | reverse complement strand
TGAGGAATATAAAACTAATAATGTTTTTCGTTTTGTATTACAAGGAACTTTTGACCCTAACATAATATGGAACACACCGAAAAAGTTGCCAAAGTATACACCAGATGATGCACCTATTGGTATGAATGAAACTTCATTATTTACAGTCATGACAAAGTGTTCTATCTTTGTTAATGGCCATGCAAAGGCAAATGGATTAAAAGAAAAAAGAATTAAAGAATTACTGGTTCAAATATTAGAGTCAATGTGTAAAGATGAAGCTCTTATCTTTGAACAAATGTTAAAAAAGAAACTCAAGGTAAAGGGATTGACTGAAAAGTTGGTTCTGGAAGTTTTCCCTAATCTTTATAGAAAGGTGTAGCACATGGTAGACTTAGATACCGTTGTTAATGTTCAAGTTAATAAACGGAAGAAATTACAAAAGAATGCTAAAGTTGTTGAAGCATTTAAAAATAAGTATGTTAAAGTTGATATTGACAATCATGCTTTTAATTTGCCATGGGATTCTGATTCAAAGTATGTTGGTAATTTTTTAGATATTGTGTTATCATGTGAATATGAGGTAGAAAAGGACTTCACAGCAGTTATTAAAAAACAAGGTTTAGATTTGCCACCGATCAAGGTAAATAGGAAGAAAAGTGGTAGACCAGAAAGCTTGAGGTAAAGCAATGTATATCAAAAAAGATAATATTGTTATTAGAACTGTTAGAGAAAACAAAAAGAAATATGACGTATTTGTACCTTCTAAATACTTAATTACAAGATGGACAAATATTCTAAATGAAGAAATTTTTAATAATATTATACATCCTTTTTATGATATATCTATTAAGCGAAAGCATGACTGTCATGCTGAACATATTGGATGGACACATGGGGAATATGTATTCGGTGAGTTATCAATGGATAGCCGTTTCATAAACAAATCATATTTTATATATACGTTAGCCCATGAGATGATACACCAATGGCAATGGATGCAATTGAATAAAACAGATCATGGTAGGTCTTTTATGAAGTGGAAAACAAAATTAAACAAATTTGAAATACCTTTGGGAGTAAGTATCTAATGCCATTATACGATTTTGAGTGTGAAAAGTGTAATCACTTTTATGAAGAATTCCATACAATTGCTGATATGGATAAGCCTTTGAAGAATCCTTGTCCATGTTGTAAGGAGAAGGGTAACATCATTCGTATTGTTGGTTCAGCAGGAATAGGTGACTCTGCTAGGTTGGAATCTACAAAGGGTAGACTAAGACCAACTATGGAATTTACGGAAAGGATGCAACAGATAAAAAAGAATCATCCAGCATCCAAATTTGAGGTAAGGTAAATGAAAAAAGTATTATTAATCAGCTTGTGTTTATTATTTCTTCTAGGTAATAAACCAACTACAGAAACTCCACAAGAGAAAACAGTTCCATTATCTGATATTCTTCTGTATTGTAATACACCAGAGTTTATCAAGAATATGGCGGAAAACGATTATATGTTGGGGTTAGCTGCAAGTGGTATTGTCAATGATGACAAACATAGAATGTTACTTTCTATGGAATTACTGATGAATCCGAGAAATAGACAATGGGCTATTATTTTTAATTATGCAAAGGGAAACCTTTCATGTATTGTCGGAGGCAATCGTATAGAGTTATTTAAACCAAAAAACTAAATTTAACAAAAGCGCAAGGAGCACAAAATGTTGCACTATAAAAAAAATATATTATGTTTTTTTATATCATTTCTGTTATTAGGAATAAGTACTGTTGTCAATGCTGACCACACTTACAAGACAAGTATTGTAAAGAAAGTACTTCCAGCCGTGGTAGAAATCCACACAGAAAAGGGTAAGATGAGTGCCGGTATGCAACCACAAAAACGTGGTGGATTTAAGTTTAGGCAACCTCAAGGTCAACAGCCTCAAGGTAGAATGAATCCTAAACAAGACCCACAACACGTTGGTTCTGGTTTTGTTATTAGTTCAGATGGTTATGTATTAACTAATGCACACGTTATTAATAATATTTTCGATGGTGGAAAGGTTATTGTTATCTTTCAAAGTGACAAGTCATACGAAGCTGATTTAATAAATTACGATGAAGAGTCAGATATAGCTTTATTGAAAATCAATAATGCTGAACACGGTAAAGTTTTTGAATATTTAGAATGGGGTAAAACCCCTGAGTTAGGCCAAGATGTTATTGCTATTGGTTCTCCAATGGGACAATCATTTACTGTTACGTTTGGGAATGTATCATCCTTGAATAGATTTGTACCTAAGTCAGCACCGTTTGTACCTTACATTCAAACGGATGCTAGTATAAACCCTGGCAACTCTGGTGGCCCACTATTAGATTCTCATGGTGATGTAGTTGGTATAAATACTATGATAATTACAGGTTCGGGAAGTTCAGCGCCAGGTAGTGTTGGACTTGGATTTGCTATTGATGGTGATTATGTTCAGAAAACAGTTGAACAACTCAAAGCACTTCCAACAGGTCAGAGAATACAAAGACCTTACATGGGTATTGTCTTTCGTCCAGTAACAAAAGAAGATTATGGTAAATTAGATAATCTATATGAATTTGGCTATGGTGCTTATATTCGTGAGATAGTGTCAGGTAGTCCAGCTGAGGGTATTCTGAAAGTTGGGGATATCATCAGTAGGGTAGATTCTAAACCTATAAAATGGAAACTTTTAGCTACAAAAGTAAAATCAAAAAAGATAGGTGAAAAAATATATTTTATAGTAATTCGTAATGGAATGGTAGTTCCATTAACATTCACTATGAGTGCTATGAAAGAATAATACATGAGAGGATATTATGAAGAAAAAGTTTACACACAATGATGACTTTTACAATGAAGTTGAAGAATATGCAGAAAGATCAGAGGTTGATGGAAGTAGAGTATATATTACTCCACATGGTAATGCATACCCTTCCATCACCTCTATTCTTGGTAAACAACCAAAGCCAGGAATTGAGGAATGGAAAGAAAAGATAGGTCATCAAGAAGCAAATAAGATTATGAAGGAATCAGCAGAACTTGGGACTATGGTGCATAATCTTTGTGAACAATATCTATATAATTATCCCTTGAAGTGTGATTACCCCGATGAAGCAATCAGCATATTCAATAGACTCCGATTCATTCTAGGAAATGTCAATAATATATATGGTCTGGAAATTCCATTACATAGTGATATATTAAAGGTAGCTGGAACTGCTGATTGTGTTGCAGAGTATAATGGTGTATTATCTGTTATAGATTTCAAGACATCAAGAAAAGCAAAGAGAGAGGAATGGATTGAAGATTACTTTATCCAAGCTTTCTTCTATGCAGCTGCCTTCTATGAAATGTCAGGTGTAATACCAGAACAGATTGTGATTCTTGTAGCAGTAAGAGATAACTTTGATATTCAAGTTTTTAAGAAACCTATTTCAGAATTAGATGTATATATTGATAAGTTGTTAAAGATTATGAAAAGATATCCAAATGTTTGTCAACAATTCTAGGAGCATATTATGGAAGATGAGTTAAATATTGAAGACTACGATGAATTTGATTTTGGATTCAGTACAGTTGATGAGGACGAAGTTAAAGAGTTTGAAACTCAAGTCAAGTCAAGGGTAGCTGAAGAAACAACCAACATTTCCTCTGGTCTTGAAGATAAGATTAATGAATTGCTTAAGGCTCGTGAAGGTGATACGGGTAGAGTAGAAGAGCTAGAGAAAAAGAGAAAAGACGAGCTATTAAAGCTAGAAAAGATTATTATGCCATTGCTACGAAATCTACAAAAGAATCCAGATGACGTTTATATCAAATGGCCTAATAGGAAAGAAGTAATAGAGAAGCAGATTAAGAAAATCGTAGCTATTACTAGGAGCTAACTTTTTCCTTGTGTTGAGGTGAAAAGTTTGTTATAATATGTTATATAATTAATTAAGGAGATTTTGTTATGTCAGTAATTTATGGAGTAATAGCATTAGTATGGGGTAGTTATTCTTTTCAACCACAATGGTATGACAACGGCCCGTATGAGTTTGAATCAAAATATGAAACACTCGCAGAGTGTCAAATCGCAAAGTCAGGTACAGATGACATTTGTGTTGGTGAGCAACCGTCAGACCGTTATGTTTTGAGTGAGAAAAAAGCCCCTTCAACTTCATCAGAGTTAAACTTTGTTGAATGTGATTATTGGGCTGGGTGTTATATACAGGAGTGAATGATATGATATATAAGAATTTTGTTGGTGGTGTATGGATGGATTGTTCTACTAGTAAGACTTTTAAGAACATTGACCCAGCTCATACTGGTAAAGTTATTTCAGAGTTTCAAGACTCTTCACAAGTAGATATTGATAGAGCAGTAGAAGTTGCACATCAAGCATTTCAATCTTGGAAAAGAGTGCCTGCACCTCATAGGGGAGAAATTCTTTATAAAGCTGCAGAGATTCTTGTAAGAGATAAGGAATGTATTGCAAAGGGTATGACTCAAGAGATGGGAAAAACTCTTGCAGAAACTAGGGGTGATGTTCAAGAAGCAATTGATATGGCATACTATGCAGCTGGTGAGGGTAGACGTATGGCAGGTGAAGTTGTTCCTTCCGAACTCAATAATAAGTGGTGTATGTCCAAGAAAGAACCCATTGGGGTTATTGGTGCAATCACGCCATGGAACTTCCCGATTGCAATTCCATCATGGAAAGCATTCCCAGCATTAGTCGCAGGTAATACAATGGTTATTAAACCAGCAGAGGATACGCCTTGGAGTGTTTGTAAACTTGCAGAGGTATTCCATGAAGCAGGATTACCAGCTGGTGTTTTCAATGTTGTAACTGGTTATGGTACAACTGCTGGATTTCCATTAATCACTAATCCAAAAGTAAAAATGATTTCGTTTACAGGATCAACTGCTACAGGTAGGATTGTATCTACTACTTGTGCATCTCATATGAAACCATTTTCATTAGAAATGGGTGGTAAGAATGGTATTGTTGTTATGGATGATGCAGACCTTGACCTTGCTGTTGAGGGTGTAGTATGGGGTGCGTTTGGTACTACTGGTCAACGATGTACTGCTACAAGTAGAGTTATAGTACATGAAAATATCCATGATGAATTTATGGAGAAGTTAGTTGCAAAAACTAAAACTCTAAGTCTTGGTGATGGACTTAAAGATAAAACAGATGTAGGCCCATTGATTAATCAAAAGGCATTGAGTAAGGTTAGTAGTTATGTAGAAGATGCAAAACATAGAGGATTGATGCCTGTTGTTGGTGGGTATGAAAACCATAGTCCTAATGAAGATTGTGATGGTTGGTTTTATGAACCCACTATTTTTGACAATGTTGATATTAATGACCCATTGATGCAAGAGGAAATCTTTGGGCCAGTTGTTGCAGTAACTTCATTCAGTAATAGTAAAGAAGCAATCTGGATGGTCAACAATACTTGTTATGGTTTATCAAGTGCAATGTATACAAGTGATGTCAACCTTGCATTTGAGTTTTTTAATGAAGCTGAAACTGGTATGGTATATGTTAATGCATCAACTATTGGTGCTGAAATCCAATTACCTTTCGGTGGTATCAAGGGAACTGGTAACGGACATAGAGATGCTGGTAGCTCTATGATTGACAATTGTACAGAGAATAAATCTTGTATGATTGATTACTCTGGTAAAGTGCAAAAAGCACAGATTGATAATACATAGGAATAAGAATGAAAATTAAAATAGTTAAAATTGAAACGATAACAAAACAAAGAAGAACTGTTTACGAAGTTAATGAAATAGATTTAATACAAGCTGGGCCAGGGCCAGTTATTCGTTCAAAACTTCAAAATGAAGATTCAGATGTAATTGATTTACTTGAAGAAAAAGAAGAAGATTTTGAAGTAGAAGATGAAGAAGAAACTGGTGATGAAATTTGTGATACACAATGGTTTCACGAAGATGACGAAATATAATGGGGTGGTAGCTCAGATGGGAGAGCGTCGCGTTTGCAACGCGAATGTCGGGGGTTCGATCCCCTCTCACTCCACTTTAATGCCCGAGTAGCTGAGTGGTTTAGCAGCGTCTTTGTAAGTCGCAGACGGCGGTTCGATCCCGTCCTTGGGCTCCATTTTATTTCTTAAAGGGTGGCAGATGTATTATGTCAGACTCTAAAGGTTTCTCTGTTTCAAAGTTTTCATCAACGTATTTAGTCTTATCAAAGGTAGGATCAAAATTAACTATTTGGTTTAGGAAATCATCAAGTTCGTGAAGATCACCTTTAAACTGTATTGTGTTTTGAATAATACCATGTATACTTTTTCTTGATGGAAACTTCATGTCAAGACTCCTGTATGTGAGATAGTATTATTATTTATAATTTAAGAGGTATTGCTATGAAAATCAACAAGACTCACCAAGTGCAAAACTCTCTCCAACCAAAGAAAACCGATAAGCCTTATGATGTTGTAATGGTTTACTGCAAATATTGTTCACAAAAGATCAATATTCATGTTTACCACTCACTAGCACAGCTGGAACATTATCACATTGTAAATCTTCCAGATAAAATTTCTAAACATTTAGACACAAGAAAAATTCAATGTAATCATTGCAACCGAAAATTTGTATTGGAGAAACAAGCAAAGAAAACCACTACAGATTATTTAATGAAACTTGATTGTTCTGATATGTCTTTTGGTATGGATTCATGGTACGAAGACTCTATTCCAAAATACTCAAATGAACCCTATTCTATGTAATAAGAACGGCTTTAAGACGATTTAAGGCACTTTAATGGGTTTACCCTTACTAGACCCTTAGTTTGGCAAAATAACCCCTTAAAACGACTCTCAGAGGGTCAAAAAGTCCTTTGTTTTCAATGACTTACAAACCATTGATTTTAAAGGATTTAAGTCAGTAACTTGTTCCTTGTATCGGTTACCCATATTTGGTATAATATACTTAACAATTGAGAAACGGAGATTTAAACATGAAAGATTTAATGACATTTATTGGTGGCGCAGTATCAATCATTGCAGTCTTATCATATTTTCTTGCAGCTATCTTTGCACCATTTGGAATTGTTTGGTTGGTTCTAGCTCATTGAAATGGGAAGTTACTTCCCTCTTGAGAGATGGAGTTAAGGGTAGTGAACAAGAAGTTATTATGAAAGCGTTAATACATTTAGGATATACCGAAATAAAAGAAGTCCTTTATGGTGCTTGTTATTTTCTTACATTAGATGATAAGATGTCAGAAGATGAACAAAGAGCAAAAGTAAAAGAGATGTGTGAGAAGCAAATGGTCAATACTAACCTATATGATTTTAAAATTAAACTTATTGAGGAGTTGTGATGACGGACTTTAGATTTCCTATTTGTGGCTGGACTAATAAAGATAATCAACCATTGATTATTGGATTTGCTGGTAAAGCTAGAAGTGGTAAAGATACTGCTGGTGCATACTTAGTAGATAACTATCAATTCTTACGTTATTCTTTTGCACAACCTTTGAAAGATGCAACAAAGATAATGTTTCATCTTACTGATAAACAGATTGAGAACAAAGAAAAACCAGCAGAGCCTTGGGGTAGATCACCAAGAGAGTTGTATCAAAAAGTAGGAACTGATATTGCTCGTAACATTGATGTCAATGTATGGGTGAAGGGTGCAGATATATTTAAGAAAGATAATCCTGGCCGTTCTATTGTTATTACTGATGTTCGATTTTCTAATGAAGCATTCTGGATTAGAGAACAAGGAGGCATTGTTGTTTTCCTTGAAAGTAAAACAAGAGGCATTCACGAACATACTGGTCATTCAAGTGAGAATGGTTTATCTGCTGAAGATGTTGATGTTATCATAGAGAACGATGGAACTATTGAAGCTCTCTATGTAAAACTTGAAGAGATGAGAGGAGAAAAAGTAACATGAATGATAATTGGGTAGATATAGCTGGTATTATAGTTGCAATTGTTACTATTGCAGTTGTAGTATATGAGTTATCCAAGATTGTCGTATAATTGATATAGTTGATACATTTTGGACGCGGGTTCGATTCCCGCCGGCTCCACCAAATACCTAATATGGGGCTGACTAGGTTTCGACAGGATGAGTGATGCTGTATTGACGACACCGAGAAGAATGGTGGCTCGGTTATCAACCATTCAAATCACAAACGCAAACGATTACGATCTTGCGATTGCTGCTTAATAAGTAGCTAGGGTTTTGGTAGTTTTCCTCGTAACAGAATAAACTACCGCTCATTTGCGGGAGTAGCTCAATGGTAGAGTACCTGCTTGCCAAGCAGGATGTTAAGGGTTCGAGCCCCTTTTCCCGCTCCAGAACAAGGACAAATAGTTCCTTGTGTAACGAAGACCATTATGTTATAATGGTTATATTGAAGTGATGAGAGTTCATCACGAAACTTGATTTTAACTTTTAGGAGATTTATTTTATGCGTAACACAAAAACTGTTGGACAACCAAAAGTAGGTATGAAGCACGCTAGACAGATTACCCGAGCAGAGGCTGATGTAACTGGTCTTCCACGTTGGGTAAACATCTACACTTCCCCTGCTACTGGTGAAGTTGCATTTAAGGATTGTGACTTGGCCGGCGGTGCAAAGGATGTCTTTGCTGTCCGTAAAGCCCTCAATTCTTATTGGGGTAACTAAGAGAGAGGGGATGGGAAACCATCCCCTTTTTTCATTATGAAGTTATTATTACTCATACTATCTTTATTCATGTTAAGTGGATTTTCTACTAAACAAGAAACAACTTGTTTGGCATTGAATATTTACTTTGAAGCTCGTGACCAGACTACTAAAGGTCAGATTGCAGTAGCTTTAGTGACTATAAATAGAGTAAATAGCAAACGATTTCCAAATACTCTTTGTAAAGTTGTAAAACAAGCACGTTGGAAAAATGGACACGTTGTTAGAAACAAATGTCATTTCTCTTGGTTTTGTGATGGTAAACCAGACAAACCAAGAGATAAGATTGCATGGAAGGTTGCAGTTACCATTGCAAAGGCAATGTTAGAACAGCCAGGTGTTCATATTAAAAACTACGGTGAAAGATGGAAGGTTAATGATTTCTTAAATGGTGCAACCCACTATCATAGAAATGATGTTGACCCATATTGGAATCGTAAAATGTTAAAGGTGGCTACAATAGGGGATCATGTGTTTTATATTGACCCTTACAGGTATTAATTTAATGGAAAGGGAAAATCCTATGTCTGAGAAAGAAAAGAAAGCTGAACCCTCTCCAGAGGATAAAGGTGTATACCTTTTTATGAGTGAGGTTAGTCAAGAAACTTGTAAAGATTTGATTAGTTTTATTTTAACAAAAGGTTGGTCAGTACCTAGACCTCAATATCTGCAACTCATTATTAATTCACCTGGCGGTGACTTAAACGCTGCATTTGCAGTTATTGATGTTATGAAGGGTTGTCCCATTCCAATACATACTGTTGGTTTAGGACAAATTGCGTCAGCTGGTTTTATGATGTTTATAGCAGGTGAGAAAGGTAAAAGAGTATTGACACCTAATACCTCTATTATGTCACATCAATTTTCTTGGGGTAGTTGGGGTAAAGAACATGAGCTTGTTGCAGTAGGTAAAGAATTTGAACTTACAACTGAAAGGATGATTAATCATTATAAAAGATGTACAGGTTTAAATGAAAAACAGATAAGACAATATCTACTACCAGCAACTGATGTTTGGTTGAGTGCTAAAGAAGCAAGGAAGCTTAAAATTTGTGATTCTATAAAGGACATCAAATGAGTGTTAATATTAATGAAACACTAGACAAGATGGTCAGAGAAAAACAAATGACATACATGGAAGCTATTTTAAAATATACCAATGATGTTGATTGTGAAATTGAAATGGTTGCCAAGATGTTAAATAAGCAGATTAAGGATAAGATAGAAGCAGAAGCTTATGAACTTAACATGATGAAAGATCGGAGTTCTAAACTTCCTTTGTAATGAGTGTGATGACAAAACATAATGATACTTAATAATATTACGAAATAAGGAGAAATACAGATGGGTAGTTTTAAAGATTTAAAAGCAAATCGTATGGACAATTTAAAAAATCTCACAAAGCAAGTTGAGAAACTAGCTGAGAAACCTTCCTATGAAGATGAACGTATTTGGAAGTGTGAGAAAGACAATACTGGTAATGGTTATGCCGTTATCCGTTTCCTGCCGGCACCTCAACAGGAAGATGTGCCTTGGGTAAGAATGTGGACTCATGGGTTCAAAGGGCCAGGTGGCTGGTACATTGAGAACTCTTTGACTACACCACGGTCTGATGCTCCTAGTGGAACTAAAGACCCTGTTTCAGTAGCTAATACTACATTATGGAATTCTGGTGTTGAATCTGATAAGAGTATTGCAAGAGAACGAAAACGAAAGTTAAGTTACTACAGCAATATTCTTGTGATTGAAGACAGCATGAACGCTGAGAACGAAGGTAAGGTATTTTTGTTTCGTTATGGTAAAAAGATTTTCGAGAAAATCGAAAGTGTAATGAATCCAGAGTTTAAAGACGAAACACCTATCAACCCTTTTGACTTCTGGGCAGGTGCTAACTTTAAGTTGAAGATTCGTAAAGTGGATGGTTATGCAAATTATGATAAGTCAGAGTTTGCAGCTCCTACTCCATTACTAGATGGTAATGATGGTAAACTTGAAGAGTTGTGGAAAACACAGTATTCACTTCAAGATATTCTTGCTCCAGAGAACTTTAAGAGTTATCAGGAACTAGAAGCTCGTTTCAATACAGTCATCGCACATGATAATAGTGGTGAGTTTGTTGGAACTATTGAAGAGAGTACTGATGATCCGATTGCGTCTGTTGATGCACCAGAGGATACTACTTTGGACTACTTCAAGAAGTTAGCTGAACAGTAATTGATAGAGGGGGGAGTGTTTTGTTATATTGGTGATACACCAGTATTATGTTGGTATCGGTTAGGAACGCGTTCCTGATACCTTGTGAAACCGTTTCGGTACACTTCCCCCTTTATTTTTTTATGCATCAAGCCAAAAAGTATCTTTTGCAGTCGGATTAGACATTACCGCAGTTGTTGATGATTGACTCACCTTAGTTGTTTGAGGTGCTACGATAGTTGTACCCCCACCACTACCACCCATTCTTTGTGCATCTAAATTTTGATTTTGTAGATTATTAAAAGTAGCTAGTTTTGCATTAGGCCCATTCAAAGGAGTTATGTCAACACGTTCTGATCCTGCCTCACCAGCAATAAATCCTGTTGCTGACTCAACAACACCATGAAAACCTTTTGCAGCTTTATGAATATGAAAGTGATCTCCTGTTGCTTTTGTTCCAGTTGTATTAGCTTGACCAGCTATTTCCTCTTGCATAAACCATCCTTTTTGATTAAAAACTCTATGCAAGTCGTTTGAAATAGCATCTTTGCTAGAACCTAAACTTCTTGATCTCAAATCAAATCCTAAACCATATGCGTGTTGGGATTTTGGATTATACAATGCATGGTTTTTATCTCTTAGTCCACTAACAAAGACTGGTTTTTTTCCATGATTATTATAAATCTCCCATATTGCTGCTTCAACACCACTTCTTCCTGATGTATGCATTTTATTCCATCTAACACCATCCATATTGGTAGTACCACCATCGTCAGGAATTCTAGGATATGATGTATTAGAAGCACTTATAGGTGATGGAGTTGTTATGAGCTCATGACCACTACTAACAGGACTAGCAGGAGTTGCTTTTGATCCTGTTGGTTTTGCAGGAGCAGTAGTTCGTTGAGCTCCTTGTGGAGCTCCTTGAGATTGTCGTCTACGATGTGTTTCACCAGTTAATTCAGTCAATCTTGCAAGGTTGTCATCTAGTCTACTTTCTCTACTTCTCCCCCAAAATCCATAAGAATCCTTTCCTTTGGCAATATTCTTCTCATCCTCTGCAACTTCTTTTTTAAGTTTTGCAATTTCTTTTTCCTTCTCTGCTATCTCTTCTTGTTTTATTCTGTCTCTTTCTGCTTGTAGTCTTCTCTCTTTTTCCTTCTCTGCATCTTCTTTTCGTTTCCTAGCAATTTCTAGTTTTCTTTCATTCTCTTCCGCAGATCCACCAATAAAATCTGAAATCGTTTTAATAAAACTTAATCCTTCAATCCATTTTTGTATACCTGTATACCAATTTTTAAACCCTTTTATAATAGGTGACATTTTTTCATCAATCCATTTTCCAATAGGTTCAAAGAACTCATTCATTGGTTTTATAAAGTGGTTGTCTATATCCATCATAAAAAGTTCAAATGGTGTTTCTACCCATTCTATCCACAGGGTTTCAAATTTAAGTTTTAGATTCTCAAATGCTTGAGCCATTTTCTTTCCACCAATGATACCCATAACAGCACCCATTATAATTCCCGCTGCTAAACCAACTGGCCCACCTGCCGCAAAACCTAGAGTACCATAAGTCAACATTTGTCCAACTATATTCCAACCACCTGGCTCTCCTGCACCACCGAGCAGGGCACCAGCTATTGCAGAATCTTTGCCAACACCCCATTCCTCTGCCATTTTATCTCCAGTTATGATAGCAATTACACTTTCAACGATAGTACCTAGTATTGCGCCAACTACTGGCACCATTTTAAGTCCTCTAACTGAAAATTTTGCTGCTTTAATAACTTTTCCATCTATTTCTTTAACTAGTTTTTTCCACCAACTAACTTTTCCTTTTTTAGTTACTGTCATATCGTTCTCAGGTATAGCAGAAACTTTTTTCGTTGCATTTTTCTTTGCATTAAATTCTTTATTTTCTGTTAAAGCATCACCATGCACCTTGTTCATGTGTATAGTTTTGCCAGCACCAACAATTTTTCCTCCAGCCCATTTCAGTCCTTTGAATCCAATAACTAATGCATTGAAGGCAGCCATTCCTACCATAAAGGGTGATTTAAGTGCAAAATATCCTGCTAAGACACCAAGACCAATACCAATTTTACCAATATGCTGAGTCCAATCTTTCCATTTACCACTTTTGAAAAAATCATATAATCTAAATAGGCTTTCCTTCAAACCTACCCAAAACTTTTTAGGTAATAAAAATATAGCAAGTCCCAGTATTTTTCCCCAGTTGTTTTGCATTACTTTAACGGCTGTAGAAGTTATCTTTGACTGTTTCCATATACCAGACATTACATCTAAGTTTTTCTTTCGACTTTCTATTTTCTTTTTTTCAGAACGAGCAGCCTCTGTCTGATTCTCCATTGATACTTTATTCATCCCCAAAAAAGTTTTTTTAATTACTTCTTTGAAGTTTTTTTGCTCTTCCTCAGATAACTTCTTCCATTCTGCTATTGATATATCTTTAAACTTAGCCATTTTTTATTAACCTTTATTTGTTTTGTTGAGCTTTAATTCTTGCATTTTCCTCTGCAATGTGATTCATTAACAAAGATACATATACTTCACGTTCCCATGGCAACATATTTTCTAACTCTGTTAAGGAATACTTATGATTCTGCATCATTGAAAAATTGGTGTTCATCATATTTGCCAATGACTCACTACAGAGGGCTAGTCGAAAAAAGACTGTAGGCCCTCCAGTTTTATATCCTCTGTATATCCACATACTTTATTTTTCTTCTTACCATCACCCTTTACTTTGTTTTTACAATCTAACTTTACTTCATGTTTTAGTCTTGGCATAGTCTCAAAGAACTTAGAAATCTTTTGAAATTGTGTGTCAGTTAAAGATTCCAAGAACTCTGTAAGTTCTTTTTCCGTATGGTCTTTATTGGAATACATTTTTTCTGCATCATAGATATAATCAATACATATAACCATTGTTCTAAACAATTGTTCAATCTGACTATCATCTTTAGTTTTTTCTATTTCTGTTTGCAATGTCATATTTGGATATTTCAATACAACACCTAAATTTTCAGCTAATTCTATTTTTGTATTGTGTTCTTCTGTTTTTTGGACATTGATATCATCAATATTAAATGATACTGGAATTTCACTTTCACACTTAGGACAATTATATTTTAGTTCAATTCTTTCACCTTTAGCTCTTGACCTTAGTTGAAGAAATATATATTCAACATCAAATATTGGTAAATCATCTACATCAATGTCAGCATAGATACAACTTTTAATTACATTTTTTGATGCTGTTGCTATTTGTTCTTCATCTTCACTTTCCATAGCTATTAAAAGAAGTTTTTCTTCTTTAACTAAGAAAGGTCTATACTTTATTTCTTTACCGTTTGAAGGTAATTTTAAACTATACTGCGGTACTGCAATTTTTGGTAATCCCATTTCATTAGCTCCTTAATATAAAATGATATTGTTATTATTTATTTATTCACTACTTTCAAACTCATCATTACTACCTGCTGTGTCCCCGTCAAATATTTCTTTTCTTTGTTTTAAGGTTAATGTTTTATCTATAATACCATCTGTAAGATTTTTTCTTTGTGTAGATGTCAAATCATTAAGACCCTTACCCGATGAAGTTGTTTCTTGTCTACCACCAAACTGTTGTTTGTAATGTCTATATGTGAATACGACATTTACTTTCATAATATCATCATTTGCACCAGCATCTAAAGATATAGCTTCCATTGATTTTGGATATGCATCAAATAATGTAGTAGTTAATACTTTCTTTTGTTGTCTATCTAGGTTTTTAATTTCTACTGTTGAAATATAATCATCGTAATATCCAACATGATTATTTGTTGGATTAATCATTAATTTCATCCAATCTTGAAATACTTTTAGTTCTTTCATATCTCCGTGAACATAGAAACCTAAAGTAACATCCTCATATATTTTTTGATATGCAATAGAACGATAGCCTGGGTCTTTGTCTGTAGTAGCAATATTCATGCCAGGAATTGTAGCTTGGTAACAACTAAACTTTAATCTTTCTTGTAAACTTTTATTTACATTATCTGGTTTAGCAAATATTGTAACCTCAAACAGATTGGGTCTAGCAAATGAGGTCATTCTAGCTTTAAATTGATCTAAAGGACTTTTGGCACTATTATTTATTGCACCATTGAGATTATCAGCTAAACCTCCTAGAGTGTTAGTCACCTCTCCTATAGCACCAGATATTTGGCTCTTAATATTTCTTGCTTGTTTGAATAAATTGGCTACTGCATTAATTGGCATTTGCTACACTCCTGTTATAAATACTTTGAACCGTATAATGTATTTATAAGAGATTTATGAAAAAATACCCTAAAGTTGGAAAATATAAGGTAAGAAATAAGGATAAATATGTAGGTAATCTCCATGAATGTGAACATAGGTCACGTTGGGAGCTCCGATACATGAAGTATTTAGATGGTAATCCTAACGTCATTGAATGGGGCTCAGAAACCATAGTTGTACCTTATTATCACCCAATAGAGAAACGTACCAGACGGTATTTTGTGGATTTCTATGTCAAGGTGATGACTCGCTCAGGAAGGGCAAAGAAATACATTATAGAGATAAAACCCTATAATCAATGTTTCCCCCCTAAGAAACCTAAAAGACAGACTATTACATATAAGAACAAGATCAAGACCTATGTAATGAATCAGGCAAAGTGGAAAGCTGCAAAGAGATATGCTGAAAAACGTGATTGGGAATTTGTAGTTATTACAGAAAAAGAGTTAGGAATCCGATAAATCTCTTATAAATACATACAATGGCAATTACAACACAATTAAATACAATAGAGGGTGAGAGAGTAAACTTTGTACTCTCTGGACAAATGTACTATTTTAAGTATCTTGCTGAGCCCAGAAATCTATATTATGATAGATTCCCCCTTATCTTCATTATCAGAAAACGTGGAAGGTTGCTTGAAGGAATCAACTTTCATTATATGCATATGAAATATAGGACAGACTTGTTAGACAATATGAAACCTTATTTTGATGAAGATGAACTATCAGAAGATACTCGGTTGCGTGTCAAAACATTCAGACAATTAATATTAACCACTAGAAAGTTTCGTTTTGCAAGAGAAGCAATTCATAGGTACAGAATGGAAAATATAAGATCAAAAATAATTAGAATATCACCTGTTAGTTGGCACACAGCTGTCTTGGAAGATGCAGAAAAGTTTGTTACTCCAACAGGTGGCAAGAAAGAAAGTCAAAGAGTATATAGAGAAACTTTACTAAAGACTAGGGGGAGGCTATAATGTCATTTGTTCCATTTAATACCTCGACAGAAGATTCAGGCGTCAACAGAAATGAGGTTAATGCACAGAATTCAAATAAATCGTTAATATTCCCTCAAGATATGCAAAAGGAATTTTATCCAGAGGCAATTAAGTTTAGTATTTATGAAAGACATGGAGTTGAATATAATGAGGTTAAAAAACTAGTCAAGGATGCATTTTCTACAAGTGGTGCTTACATAGAAGCAGATTCTGAGATTGCTCTTAGCAAAGATGAAATTAAAAGACTAGAAACAAAACTAGCAGGAATCAAAATTCCTGATAAAGAAGGAGATGAAAAAGAAGCTGCAGAGACAGCGCAAAAAATAGAAACACAACAAAATAGATTAAATTTTAATGAAATAGAAAAGTTAGAAACTGCGAACTCGACAAAGATAATTGGAAATAAAATATTAGGAAAATTCTCAGAAGCAAGGGAAGACCAAAAATTAGAAAAAACTTTAGAGAGACATTTGCAAAGTATATATCTTGCAATGCCAGAGTCGGTTAACTTTGCAGAGGGAATTGATTGGCAAGGAAGTGACCTCGGTGTTGTTGGTGGATTGAAATCAGGAGCTCTTGGTTTTAATGAAGAGTCAATGGATTATGGTGTACTTACTGGTGGCGGTGCAGCTCTTGGTGGTGCAGCTGGTTTGGGTGCTTCTTTAATTCCTGGCATTAGTGGTATTGCTGGTACAGTTGTTGGTGCAGTACTTGGTGGTTCTGGATTACAATCAGGAATAGAATCTACGTTTGGTGTAAAAACAAATCCTTTTAAAGAACAAACATTTCAAGGTGTAGGTTTTCGTCCATTTGATTTTTCTTTTAACTTTAGAGCAAGAAGTCAAAGTGATGTTTATGTTATACAAGATATTATTCGTGCATTTAGGTCATACTCAAAACCAACATTTAAAGAAGGTTCTGGTGGTTCAATATTTAAATATCCTAAAGAATTTAGAATTGAGTTTTTAACAATTGATGATAATAATTCTTATATCACAAATAAACATCTACCAGAAATAAAATTCTGTATATGCACAGCAATTAATACAAATTTTACTGCTCAAGGATGGAAATCATTTGAAGGTGGAGCTCCAACTGATATAACATTACAGATGACATTTCAAGAAACAGAAATTGTTACAGGAGAGGATGTTGATGGTGATACTGAAATTGGTAGGTTTGCAGATTACGGAGGAAATTTCTAATGGCATACTTTGAATATTTTCCAACAATAGGTTATGATGTTCGTGGTGAAAAGAACAATAGGCGTGTTCAAGCAATTACAAATGTTCTTGTTAGAATAAGAAAGAAACTGAATGTTGTCAACTCTGCGTTCTTTGAACAATACTTCATCAATGATGGTGATAGAGCAGATACTATGGCACATCAATTCTATGATGACTCTACATTACATTGGGTAATCATGTATGCAAACTATATGACCAATCCATATTACGATTGGCCTCTACCATACTTTGACTTGCAGAAGTTTATTGATAAGAAATACCCTGATAATAGAAATGGTGTTCATCACTATGAAGATGAAGATGGTTATGAAGTTGATTCAGATGTAGCTGGTGCTAAACCTATAACTAACTTTGTATATGAAGAAACTATGAACGATAAAAAGAGAACAATAAACGTCATTAGAGCTGAGTATTTACCACAAGTACTAGAAGAGTTTAAAACATTTATAGTAGAATAATATTATGCCAAAACAAAACAATGCAACTGATGTTACTATAAACAGATTATCTCTACGTTCTGCAAATGGGAATTATGATTTAAACCCACATTGTCAGGAGTTGAGTATATTTGAAAATATATTTCGTCCTGCTCTTACTGCAACAATGGTATTGGTTGATTCACATAATATGCCATACAAAAGACCTATTGTTGGTGAGGAAACGGTTGACATTGATATAGCTCTTACTGGATATGGAGATGGTGCAGATGCTGAAGCATATAGTATTAAACCGCCACCGTTTCATGTAAACTCGTTAACTGCAAGAGATCATTTTTTACCCAAGGCTCATCGTTTTTCTTTGAATTTAATTTCAGAAAAATATATGAGTAGTATTCATTCAAAAGTATCTAGGTCTTATAACAATGATAAGATTAGTACTATAGTTGCTGATATCTATTATAACTATTTACATGATGAAAAGTATGCATTAAAATTTGAACCAACAGAGGTTGATGAAAGAGTTGTTATACCAAATCTAAGTCCACTTGATGCTATTGCATGGTTGTCTAAACGTGCTGCACCAAAAAATTCATTTAGTGTAAACTATGTATACTATGAAACCATGCATGGTTCGTTCTTTGTTAGTTTAAATTCTTTAGCTAAAGCAGAACCAATTTTTACTTTTACACAAAAACCTAGAGGTTCTGATCCAACTGGTGTTGAAAATGCATCAGCTGGTATATTGAAAATTGATAGTTTTGAATTTATAAAACAGTTTGATAAGAAGGAAAATACAAAAAGGGGTGTGTATGCATCTAAACTAATTACCCATGATATTGTAACAAAGAAAATAGAGCAACACGAATATGGTGGACTAGAAGAGTGGGATTATTTTAACCATTGTGGAAAGTTTCCCCCTTTATCAAACTCTAATGTTGAAACACGTTCTTCTGAAGTCGCTAGAACATCATATGCACCTTCTAAACGAAATGTTACAGAACAAAAAAGTTTAAATAACATGGTTGATAGTAGGGTAGAGTTTTATCCTAAACATGACAGGATGTATTCACGAAATATAGGTGACTTGTATAATAATAACGTAGAGAACTGGAAGCAAAGAAGAAATAATCATATCGGTATATATAATGGTATAAATATTTTATTGAAGGTAGCAGGAAACTCTGCACTACGGGTAGGTCAGACAGTTAATGTTATTTTACCATCACCAGAATCTACAGATAAAGATAAGAATATAGATAGTATGAATGATAAGTTTCTATCTGGTAAATATATGGTTACAGCTATTCAACACGTTTTTTCTAGGTTAAAACCAGATGACCCTAAGATGTCATATAATATGAAAGTTGAGGTTACTAAGGATGGTCTTGATGAACACGTTCCAGTTAGAAAATCAAGGAAGGAAAAATAATTATGTTCGGTGAATTTGTTTGGTGGCAGGGTGTCGTAGAGGATAGACTAGACCCATTGAAGTTGGGTAGATGTCGTGTGCGTATACTTGGATATCATACTGATAACAAAAAAGAGGGTGTTGGTATACCTACAAACCATTTGCCTTGGGCAACTCCAAGTCAACCAATAACATCTGCAGCTATGAATGGTATTGGTACTACACCAATGGGCCCAGTAGAGGGAACATGGGTATTTGGATTTTTCCGTGATGGTAAGAACGCACAAGACCCTGTAATGATGTCAACCTTTGGGGGTATACCTCAAGAGGTATCAAATCCAGACAAAGGATTCAATGATCCTTATGGTTCTTATCCTCTTTCTTCACATATTGATGAACCAGATACAAATAGACTAGCGAGAGGTGGCGGTAAAAATCCAGTTCCGTTAAAGGGAGATTTGGTAATTCCTAGTGCTGAAGATTCACCATCACTTGACCGTAAGAGAAAATCAAGAACTAAGTCTGTACCTATTGCAGACGCAGGTAACATTACAACTACCATACCGAATACAGATAAAATAAATTTGTATCCGCCAGGTACGGAAGTTAGTGGTGGCGGTGATACTGGTGTTACCAATCCAGATATTTCAGATGCAACTTATGGGAAAGAAGCAAAAGATGCAACTGAATTTCATAGATGGAATGAACCAAATCCTAGATATGGTGGGGTTAAGGATAGTGATACAACATACTTAGATAGTATTGGTTTAACTTCAATATATCCATACAATCATGTTCGTATGAGTGAGTCGGGTCATGTTGAAGAATGGGATGATACACCAACAGCAGAACGTATGCATAGGTTTCATACGTCTGGAACATTTGAAGAGATACAGCCAGATGGTACTAAGGTAGTTAAAGTAGTTGGTGATGAATATGAAATAATACTCGGCAAGAAAAATGTTAGTATAACAGGAACTTGTAATGTAACTATAACAGGTGATTG
>PVBE011259573.1_pt1 | contig 20341 bp, 17 predicted proteins | sample 1631181 | NCBI WGS metagenome assembly PVBE01 (sample SAMN08397723, study PRJNA350692) | Marine metagenome, whole genome shotgun sequencing project. | isolation source: water | place: Pacific Ocean | collected 2012-04 | reverse complement strand
TCCCGCCTGCTCTTGTCTGCCATCCCTTTCCGTTACAGCGCTTCGGCGTCATCACCCAAGGCAGGAGCCGGATGCGATAGTCTCGCACGTCCGGATCTGTACGGGGGGCCCGGGGAAACCCGGGTTCCTACCGTGCTAGCACGAGGTCGAGACTTAGCCAGCCACGGATCCGTGTCGTGCTTCGCGCGGCGCCCGAGTCGAGGACTCGCGCCGAGTATTGGTCCCATCTCCCGCTACGCTTGGCGGGGCGTCATGGGGAACGGTTCGGCGCAGTGACAGATCTCGACCCCGTGAACCGCAGCCGGCCGTGGCTTCGAGCTGAGACGCGCGCTGCCCTGGTTTGCTTGCGCGAGCCCGCGCTTTCGCGATAACTTGCCGCTCTCCCGGCGGGGTATCAATTCATCGGAGCAATCGACCGATGGGTGGGTACTCGACAAGGATTCTCAAGGCCAGCATCAGATGCATCAGGTGCATCAGATGCATCAGATGCATCGGGTGGGAACGGCGAGAAGGGTGCGAATGGCTAAGCGACCGATCTGGCTGATAGCGACCGTGCTGGCCCTGTTCGGGCTGCAAGTGCCGCTGTGTGCCCTGGCTTGTGCGCAGGGCCCTGACGCCGAGTCGATCGCCGCTCACCAGGCCGAGCCCCCCTGTCATGGGCAGGGCAGTCATGAGCAGAGTAACGACTCGTCACCCTCCGAGGCGCTGCGCTCGGAAGGGGAGTGCAGCTGTGAATTGGCCTACGAAGCGCCGCTTCTCAGTGCGGGCAGCTTTTCGAGCTACGGCGGTGTCGCCTTCCTTCTTCCCGGCCCATCTGGCCGGCCGCTCGACTCGAGCGTGCGCCGGGCGTGCGCTGTTCCGACGAGCACAGACCTTCCCCCGCCTGACATCCTGCTCCTGAAGTCGAGCTTCCTCATCTGATTTCCCGACATCTCTAAGACTCCGCGCGTCAAGGGCATTGCTGCGCACTGGACCGGTCTCTGGCCCAGGTCGCACGCTCGCAGCGCCGCGGGTTTTCGTGTTGCACCCGCACTGGGGTCGATTCTCGGGCGTCGTCTCGAGTCGTCCTCTTCTCGGAGGCGGCACTGGTCGGAGCGACGGGCTGCCTGGGCGGCTCGTCGATCTACGGGCTGGATCATTCGAGGCCGTAGGAGTTGTGATGAAAGCCTTCGCGAAATGTTTCGTATTCTTGTTGCTCGCGGCGATTCCGGGCGCGGCGCGGGGGAGTGAATTCTCACCGGCGATTCCGAATCCACTCACGCTTTCCTGGTGTCTCGACCGAGCTCGGCAGGCCAATCCAGTCGTCGCGAGAGCGGTCGCCTCGGCCTCTGCGGCCTCCCATCGCATCGGACCTGCCGGGGCGCTCGAGGATCCGAGACTCGCCTACGAGGCCAGCAATGTTCCGGTTGGCGATTTTGACTTCCGGTCGACGCCGCTATCGGGTCACCGGTTCGGACTTCGACAGAAGCTCCCCTTTCCAGGTCTGCTGTCGAGTCGAAGTGGTGCGGCGAAGCGCAACGCCGAGGCTTCTGGGCTGCTCGTCGATGATCAGCGCTTGGTGACCGAGAGCGCGGTCGAGATGGCATGGGCTGAGCTCGGTTATGCCCAGCGCGCACGCGACATCACCGATCGCAACGTCGGTCTGCTCCGACAGCTTTCCGAAACGGCCGAGTCCCGCTACCGAGTGGGAAGTGGTCTACAGCAGGATGTACTTCGGGCACAGGTCGAGCTCACGGTGCTTCTCCAGGAACGACTGCGTCGCGACGAGGCCATCGAAAGAGCCGAGTCCGAGCTGGTCGCACTCCTCGACCTGCCCGCGGCGACTCGGCTTCCGCGCACGCCTGAGCTTCGAATGTCGGCGGAACAACCCTTGCTCGAGCCACTGCTCGACTCCCTCGAAAAGCGAAGCGCGAAGCTGCGGGCAGCACAGAAGACCGTCGAGGCCGCCAAAGCGCAGGTGCGGGTGGCCGAGCTCGAAGGGCTCCCGGACTTCGACCTCGGCATTGGATACCGCCAGCGCTCGAGCGTGTCTGGTGACCCCGTCGACGGTGACGATTTTGTGTCTGCTGGCATCACCCTTCGCCTTCCTGTCAACCGCTCGAAGTGGCGCGCCCGAGTCGCCGAGCAGCGGGCTCTACTGCGTCGCGCAAAGGCTAACTTGAGAGTCGTTCGCGCGGCTCTCGTTTCGCTGACTCGACGAGCCCACGCCCAGCTGCAGAGGGCCGCATCGGAAGAGGCGCTGCTCGAGACCGGGCTCGTGCCCCAGGCAAGACAGTCACTCGAATCGAGCCGTTCCGGCTACGAGGTCGGGCGAATCGAGTTCTTGAGCCTTCTCGACAGTCAAGTCCGCCTACTCGGGGCAGAGCTTCGATTGGTGCGTGCTCGCGCGGACAAACGCCTCGCGTTTGCCGCACTCGAGTCCGCCACTGGGGAGAAACTGCGATGAATCGACGACAGCTCGCGCTGACTTCCGTTTCACTTCTGCTGGCGCTCGCCCTTGGATGGTGGGGTCGAGCCCTGCTGAGCGAAGGCCCGACGATGCAAAGTTCCGTGGGTTCGTCGCTAGACGGCCCGTGTCCCGGAGGCGCTGCAGCGCTCTATTGGAAGGCTCCAATGGACCCCAACTTTGTTCGCGACGCGCCGGGCAAGTCGCCGATGGGAATGGATCTGGTTCCTGAATGCCCGACCGGTGGCGGCGAAATGTCGGATGGTGGTGTCTTCATCGAAGCGAACACGATTCAGAACATCGGAGTTCGAACGATTCCGGTCGAGCGGCGAGATCTCGTCCGCGCAGTTCGTGCCGTGGGTCGCGTCGCCTACGACGAGCGTCGTATCACACACGTTCACACCAAGGTTCGGGGCTGGGTGGAAGAGCTCTTCATCGACTACGTCGGTCAGCAAGTCGAGCGCGGGCAGCCTCTTCTCGAGATCTATTCACCCGAACTCGTGACGACCCAGGAAGAGTTGCTGCTTGCGGCGCGCTACCGCACCGCCACGCAGAAGAGCCCCTTCGAAGACGTTCGGGGCGGTGGCAAGTCGCTGCTGAGTGCGGCGAAACGACGCCTCGCTCTCTGGGACATCCCCGACCGAGATATCGAGCGCCTGCTCGAGACCGGTGAGGTAAAGAGGACCCTCACCCTCTACGCGCCCGCCGGCGGCGTCGTGACGCGGCTCGGCGTGCGCAGTGGTATGAAGGTCGAGCCCAACTCGAACCTCTACACTATTGCCGACCTCTCCCGAGTCTGGGTCCTCGCCGATATCTACGAGTACGAGCTTCCCTGGATCGAACTCGGCCAGCAGGCGACGGTCGAACTCAGCTACCTCCCCGGCGAGTCGATGCGGACCGAAATCACCTACATCTCGCCGTTTCTCGACCCCAAGACGCGTACCACCGAGATTCGCCTCGAGCTCGATAATTCGGCTGGCAAGCTCAAGCCAGAGATGTTTGGCAACACGCTGATCGAGGGCTCTCCTCGCCAGGACGTGCTCGCGATTCCGACCGAAGCTGTGATTCGTTCCGGCACCCGCACCGTGGCCATGGTTGCGCTCGGTGATGGACGCTTCGAGCCTCGGGAGATCGAGCTCGGACTGGACACCGGAGATGGCTGGCTCGAAATTCGTGGCGGCCTTCGTGAAGGTGAGGACGTCGTCGTCTCCGGCCAGTTCCTGATCGACAGCGAGAGCAAGTTCCAGGAAGCGTTCGGGAAGCTACTCGCGCCCGCACTCACACCCGCAAAGGGCGAGAGCGCAGAGCCGCAGGCTCCAGCTCCGACTGCATCCGATGGGAATCGCCCCGCCTCTTCGATGGAAATGGAGTAGACGCCATGCTCCGCCGTATCATCGAAGGCTCTGCGCAGAACCCGTTCCTGGTCGCGCTGGGCGTCGCCGGTCTGGTCGCCTGGGGCGTCTACGCGACTCTCAATACACCGCTCGACGCGATTCCGGACCTCTCGGACGTGCAGGTCATCGTCTTCACGCAATACCCGGGTCAGGCACCGCAAGTCGTCGAAGACCAGGTCACGTATCCGCTTTCGACCGCGATGCTCGCCGTGCCCTACGCCAAGGTGGTTCGAGGCTACTCGTTCTTCGGCCTCTCGTTCGTCTACGTGATCTTCGAGGACGGAACCGACCTCTACTGGGCAAGAAGTCGCGTCCTCGAGTCGCTGAATGCCGTCCCCGGGCGTTTGCCGGCGGGTGTGATTCCGACCCTCGGCCCGGATGCGACCGGTGTCGGCTGGATCTACGAATACGCACTCGTCGATCGGACTGGAAATCACGATCTGGCCGAGCTCCGGAGTATCCAGGATTGGCAGTTTCGCTACGAGCTCCAGACCGTGCCCGGCGTTGCGGAGGTCGCGAGCGTCGGCGGCCACGTACGGCAGTACCAGGTCGAAGTCGACCCGAATCAACTGGTTGCCTACGGACTCTCGCTCGCTCACGTTCGACATGCGATCCAGCGCAGCAACCTCGACGTTGGAGGCAAGCTCATCGAACAGGCGGAGACGGAGTTCATGGTCCGTAGTCGCGGCTATATACGCTCCACTCGCGATCTCGAGCAGGTGGCGGTCGGCGCGGACGAGCTCGGAACAGCGATTCTGCTTCGCAACATCGCCACGGTCTCGCTCGGCCCCGAACTCCGCCGCGGCCTCACGGACCTGGATGGTGAGGGAGAGGCTGCCGCCGGAATCGTCATCATGCGCTTCGGAGAGAACGCGCTCGAGACCATCCGGAACGTAAAGGCAAAGCTCGCGGAGCTCGAAGAGAATCTTCCGCCGGGTGTCGAAATCGTGCCGGTCTACGACCGGGCGCCGCTGATCGAAAGAGCGGTCGACAACCTGCGCCAAAAGCTTCTCCAGCAGGCGCTGATCGTGGCGATCATCTGCTTCGCATTCCTGCTGCATTTCCGAAGCGCCCTGGTCGCAATTCTTCTGCTTCCGCTCGGAATCCTCTTCTCCTTCATCGTGATGTACCACCAGGGCATCAACGCGAATATTATGTCCCTGGGCGGCATTGCCATCGCGATTGGCACCATGATCGACGCCGGAATCGTGATGGTCGAGAACGCCCACAAACACCTCGAGCAAGACGGCGATCGCAAACCCCGACGCGAGATCCTGATCGACGCCGCCGTAGAGGTGGGGCCCTCTCTATTCTTTTCCCTGCTGATCGTGACCGCTTCGTTCCTGCCCATCTTCGTGCTCGAAGCGCAAGAAGGCCGCTTGTTCAAGCCGCTGGCATTCACCAAGACCTATGCGATGGCAGGCGCCGCGCTGCTGTCGATTACGGTCGTGCCGGTGCTGATGATCTGGCTGGTGCGAGGAAGAATCCTTCCGGAGCGGCGGAACCCCCTGAATCGCGCCGTTCTCTTCGTCTATCGGCCCGTCCTCGCCGCCGCCCTTCGACATCGTTTCATCGTGTTGGCCGTCGCGTTCGGACTGCTTCTTGCGAGCGTCTATCCGTTCAAACAGCTTGGCTCGGAGTTCATGCCACCTCTGGACGAAGGGGACATTCTCTACATGCCGACGACTCTGCCGGGCATTTCGATTACAAAAGCCCGAGAGCTTCTGCAACAGACCGATCGCATCATCGCCTCCCTACCAGAGGTCGAGCGCGTCTTCGGAAAAATCGGCAGAGCGGAGACCTCGACCGACCCTGCGCCGCTCTCCATGATCGAGACGATCATCACGCTGAAGCCTCGAGCCGAATGGCGACCCGGGATGACGCCCCAGAAGCTCGTTCGAGAGCTCGACGCAATGATTCGTTTCCCGGGGCTCACAAACGCGTGGACGATGCCCATCAAGACCCGCATCGACATGCTTGCAACGGGTATCAAGACGCCGGTCGGCATCAAGATTTCCGGTCCAGAGCTTTCGGTCCTCGAGCAGATCGGCGAACAGATCGAAGCGACCCTGCGCCAGCTGCCCGGCACGTCGAGCGTCTATGCGGAGCGCGTCGTCGGCGGAAACTACCTCGACTTCGATATCGACCGCGAGAAGATCGCCCGCTACGGCCTCACCGTCGGCGACGTTCAAGACGTCATCCAGACCGCGATCGGCGGCATGAACATCAGCCAGGCCGTCGAAGGTCTCGAGCGCTATCCGGTGAATCTGCGCTACAGCCGCGAGCTTCGAGACGACATCTCGTCACTTCGGCGCGTGCTGGTTCCGGCGCCGAGCGGGGCCCAGGTGCCGATGGAGCAGCTGGCTTCGCTCAGCTTTGCGAAGGGGCCTGCGTCGATCAAGACCGAGGACGGACGGCCCAATGCCCTGGTCTTGATCGACATCGAGGGAATCGACATCGGCAGCTACGTTCGCAACGCCCAACAGGCGATTCGGGACGGTGTGAATCTCCCGCCCGGCTACAGCCTGCGCTGGAGTGGCCAATACGAATATCTCGAGCGCGCCCAGAATCGACTCATGATCATCGTGCCGATTGCCCTGAGCATCATCTTTGTACTGCTCTATCTGAACTTTCGAAGATTCTCCGATGCACTGCTCGTGCTTGGATGTCTTCCCTTCGCGCTGATAGGCGGCGTGCTTCTGCTCTGGGCACTCGACTACGACTTGAGCGTCGCGGTCTACGCAGGTTTCTTGGCTCTGGCAGGGCTCACGGCCGAAACAGGCGTCATCATGCTGCTCTTCCTGAACCAGGCGCGCGACCGGGCGCTCGCGGCGGGCACCCTCCAGACGCTGCAGGACCTCTGGCGTGCGACCCTCGATGGCGCGACGACGCGAGCCAGGCCTCTCCTGATGACCGTCGCCTCAGATGTGATCGGATTGATGCCGATCATGTGGGGCGCCGGAACCGGCTCCGAAACCATGCGCCGCATCGCAGCGCCGATGGTGGGTGGCGTCGTGAGCGCGACGCTCGTCACGCTGATCGTGATGCCCGTCTTCTTCGTGCTGATTCACAGTCGTGGTCTTCCCAGGGCGGCGGTCGATGACAAAGAGGATCGGGCGCTCGAGCGGCGATCGGGCTCCACACCCCGCTGATTGATCAAGAATCACGACCTATCCCCGCCGAGCAGGGGAGGTCGACGAGCGAGACGATCGGGCTCCGGTCCGCGCCCGCCTGGGGCGGGATTGACAGCCACGGGGCGTCTGGCGTAAAGACAGACAGCCGAGCAGCCAGATGAGAAGAGGAGATCGATGTGGCCGAGAATGGAAAGCGAAGCTTGCGGATCGCCATTATTGGAGCCGGGCCGGGCGGGCTGTGCATGGGCATCCGGCTCAAGCAGGCCGGTTTCGAGGATTTCGTCATTCTCGAGAAGAGCGACGGGGTGGGCGGCACCTGGAATCACAACCGCTACCCGGGCCTTGCATGTGACATTCCGTCGCACCTCTACTCGTTCTCCTTCGAGATCAAGCGCGACTGGTCACGGCCCTACGCCCCCCAGCCAGAGATCCTGGAGTACGTCGAATATTGCTTCGACAAGTATGGCGTGCGGCCCCATTGTCGCTTTGATGCCGGCGTTCGCGCAGCCGCCTGGGACGATGACACCGATCGCTGGACGCTCGAGCTCGAGTCGGGCGAATCGGTCGAGGCCGACGTGGTCGTCAGCGCCATCGGCATGTTCAATGACCTGACGTTTCCCGAGATCGAGGGACTCGACTCGTTTGCCGGCCCTAGCTTCCACACCGCGCGCTGGAATTGGGACCACGACATCGCGGGCGAGACGGTCGCTGTCATCGGCAGCGCCGGAAGCGCCGTCCAGCTCATCCCGGAGATCGCGAAGCTGGCCGGACAGGTGCACCTCTTCCAGCGCTCGGCCAACTGGGTGCTGCCGAAGGAGGACGATCCCTTCACCGAGGAGCAGCTCGAGCATTTCCGCACCGATCCCGATGCGGCCCTCGCGGTCCGAAAGGAGATCTTCGACGGGATCGAGAGCGGGATGGCCTTCTACGATGCAGAGGTCCGGGGCGACCTCGAGGCCGAGGTCCTGAAGGCCATCGAGGTGGTCGAGGATCCCGAGCTCCGCGCCAAGCTCACGCCTGACCACATCTGGGGATGCAAGCGGCCGCTCTTCTCGAACGACTATTACAAAGCCTTCAATCGGGCGAACCTCGAGCTGGTGACCGATTCGATCGAGCGCATCACGCCGAAGTCGATCGTCAGCGTCGATGGCAAGGAACGCCCCATCGACACCCTGGTCTTTGCAACCGGCTTCTCGGCGACGAAATACCTGTCGGCCATCGAGGTCAAGGGGCGCAACGGGTTGCAGATCGCCGACGCCTGGAGCGACGGCGCACAGGCCTATCTGGGCGTCACGACCGCGGGCTTTCCGAATCTCTTCATGCTCTACGGTCCGAACACGAACCAGGGGTCGATCATCACCATGATCGAGTGGCAGGTCGAGCATGCCCTGCAACACATCGAGCGCATCGCAAGGGAAGATCTCGCATGGCTCGACGTGAAGCCCGAGCTGATGGCGGAGTACAATGTCCAGATGCAGAAGGACATCGAGGCGGTCGAGCCCTGGCAAGCGGGCTGCAGCGGCTACTACCGATCGCCCAGCGGTCGCGTCGTCACCCAGTGGCCTCACAACATGACCGCCTTCAAGGATCGCGTCGAGACCGTCGACCCAGACGCCTACATTGTCGAGTCGAGATAGCGGCGATTCCCCCCAGACGGATCGGGTGAACGGTCTTCAGCAATCTGGCTGATGGCACTCGTCCGGCTCGTCCCTACACCCTGATTTGGGGGGAGGGCGCCAGAAGAGCCTCGAACCGGGCGAGGCCGCGCACGTTTTCGTAGTCGAACTGGGCCGAAAGGCCGTTTCGCTCGCCGATCTCGATCCGCCAGCGATCACGGCGCGGATGCAGGGTGAGGCGCTGCGTCTCGCTATTCGGGTGTAGTAGAAGGACATCGCGGCCATCACGCTCCCGATGGCGGCACGCTGACCTTTCAGTCCACCGCAGATCGTCGCCGATGATGTGATCGATCTGCGCCGTAGTGTGCAAGAACTCGGCTGACCATCACGCCACCCTCCGGCATAGTAGTTGGGGATACCCTCCCTTACACAATCACCACAGCATGGATTCCCCAGGTTGAAGCAGCATCGGCTATGCTTCTCTTAGGCGGAGTCTCTCGGATCGGCCGCCCTACCCATTTATCGTCTTTGATTAGTGGAGAAATCAGACTCATGAAAGCGACAAGAAGAGGATCGTTCTATCTGTGCGCGACCAGCCTCGTTCTTCTCTCGACCGCAATCGCCGAAAGATCTGCAGAAGCTCAATGCACCCCGTTTTCGATTCCAAGCGCAACAATCACAGTCGATGGCGATGCCGCTGACTGGAGTGGCATCAGCCCTGCTCGAACAGATCCGCAGGGTGACGATTCGATGGACTATACCGGCGATGACATCAAGGCTTTCTATCTCGCACAAGACTCTGAGAATCTGTATCTCCGGTTGGATCTATGGGAGAATGTGAATCCTAGCTTTGCAAATGGTCCGGCGCCTAATGAAGGGGCGTATTATTTTACGCTCTACAATGACGGAACCTACCCCAATCTCAGTCTCTCAGTGGAGTGGGATCTCTGGCAAACCAACTCACAATGGTGCCTGGGTGTAACAATTTTGGGGTCCCGCTGCTGCTTAGAGGTCCTGATAAGGTCGGAGTGAATAGCAGTATCATCGAGGTCAAAGCCTCGCTGTCTACGCTGGGCAATCCAACAAATTTCGACAATATCAGCGCTGACGTGAATGACTGCTGTGTACCCAGCCCGGTCGTGCTGGATGATGTGCCTTGTGTTGCCTCGGGACCACCGCCGGCCAATACCGCTGCCGTCGTAATCAGCCGGCTCGATGACTTCATCTTTCCCGCGGCGGAGTTCGGGGTCGAGTTCGAGCTGGAGCTCAGCGTGGCCGGGATCACGGGAATCACGGCCACGGTGGGGGGCACCCCATACGATCTGGAGGAGTGGGACGGATTCTGGGAGAACAGCGAAGATATTGTCTTTGCCGATCTCGCCTCCATGAAGACGGCCCTCGATGGCCTGTGGACGATCGAGATCCTCGGCTCCTCGCCGAGCACGTCGACCTTCACGCTGAACGCCGCCGCCTTGACCGACGGCGACTTCTTTCCCACGGCCACGAACCTGAGCCCGGCGAACGGTGCGGCGGACATCGATCCGGGTACCAGCCTCTCCTGGACCGACCCCACCGCAGCCGCGACCCCCTTCATATTAGGCGCGGAAGTGGGTACCGACCTCGACGACCAGGAGGTCAACAGCCTCGAAGGCGGGATCGCGGTCGACGCCACCGCGTGGCAGCCTGCCCAGCCGCTCCAGAACGGACTCAACGAGTTCGGGGTGTTCTACGCGGACGCCGATGCGAGCTTCATCACGGCGCTCTTGGTCTCCTCGGGCTCCATCACGTGGTCCAGCCCCGACTTCAGCCCTCCGGGATACCCTGCGGACACGCCGCTTCTCGGTCTGGGATCAGAGACCATCGTGAGCTTCACAGTGCCGGAGCCGTCGCTTTTGCTGGCGCACGCCGTGGCCCTCGGAACGTTGGCACTCGTAGTCCGTCGGCGTAGGCGGCGTATGTAGCGCCCGAAAACGCGGTAGTGGTGCTCTCGCCCAGAACAGGGTGGATGCACCTCCTTCCGAGTCTACTTGTCCCAAGTCTGCTTAACAGTGGTAATGATTAGGCAGCTTGGATCGAATCGCTCCGCGCGCTTACGAATCTCGTGCTAGGTTTTGTCGCCTCTGACGGCGAGCAGGACTCGAGTGTTCATCATCAGAGCGGCTCGAGCTCCGCGCTGAAATGTCTGAGTACCTTCGGCGCCTTTTTCACCTCGAACCCCCGCAGCTCATCACCGCGCTCGGCCACTAGCTCACCCACCTCCACCACGTAGTCGATGTGACTCTGGGTGTAGACCCGCCGCGGTATTGCGAGTCGCAGCAGCTCGAGCTTTGCCGAATCCTCGAACATCAAGGTGCCAATCTCCACGCCCCGCACGCCGCCCTCCTCGAAGAAAGCGCAGCCGAGTGATTGCCCCGGAAACTGCTCACGGGGGATGTGGGGTAGGAACGCGCCTGCATCGATGTAGATGGCGTGCGCGCCGGGGGGTCTGATGATCGGCAGACCCGCGCGCTCGAGCCCTTCCCCGAGGTAGCGTGTCGATGCCAGCCGGTATTCCAGATAATCCTCCTGCACGACCTCCACGAGTCCCACAGCGATTGCCTCGAGATCTCGACCGGCCAGCCCGCCATAGGTCGGAAAGCCTTCGGAGAGGATCAGCAACTCCTGCTCCTGGGCGGCGAGTTGCTCGTCGTTCGTTGCGAGGAACCCGCCGATGTTCGCGAGGCCATCCTTCTTGGCGCTGAAGGTTGCGCCATCGGCGTGGGAGAAGGTTTCCCGCGCAATGGATTCGACGGCTCTGTCGGCGAAGCCCTCTTCGCGCAGCTTGATGAAGTACGCGTTCTCGGCGAAGCGGCAGGCATCCAGATAGAAAGGCACGCCATGGCTTCGGCAGAGCTGACTTGCACCAGCGATGTTCTCCATGGACACCGGTTGCCCCCCACCACTGTTGTTGGTCACGGTGAGAATCACGCAAGCCATGTCGGCATCGCCTGCGAGGAGCGCTTCGAGCGCCTCTAGGTCGATATTCCCCTTGAACGGGAGCTCCTTTGAAGGAATCAACGATTCCGGGATCGGCAGATCGACACCGCGGCCACCGAGATACTCCACGTTGCCGCGGGTGGTATCGAAGAGGTTGTTGCTCGCGACGGTCTTGCCTTCGACGTCCAGGCATGAGAACAGGATGCGTTCGGCGGCGCGTCCCTGATGGGTGGGAATGATGTGTTCGAATCCGGTGAGCTCCTGCACTCGATCGCGAAATCGATACCACGAACGGGCGTGTGCGTAGGACTCATCACCGCGCATGATGCCGGCCCATTGCTCGGAGGACATGGCACCGGTGCCGGAGTCGGTGAGCAGATCGACGAGAACGTCTTCGGCGCGGATCCGAAACAGGTTGTAGTGTGCGCTCGCGATGATCTTGCGTCGCTCCTCGCGGGTGGTCATCCGAATAGGCTCAACCGACTTGATGCGGAACGGCTCGATGATGGTTTTCATGGGGCTAGGATAGTTCGCTCAGGAAAGCGGGCACGACCTCGGCGAATGCGCCGGGCAGTCGAAGCTGTTCGCCGCCGGGTTGCTGGCGATGCCGAGATTGGCTCTGCCCGTAGACGTGACGGGAACAGCGCAATTCGTCTGGCATTTGGGTGTCGAGGGCTCTCAGACCCGGGAGATCTCGCGTCGCGACGCCGCCAGCAGCGTCAGGCCGACCGCCGGTAGCAGCGCCGTCGTGGGCTCCGGCACCGAGAGCAGCGGGTTCACGATGTGGGGGCCGTCGTGGTCGATGGCGGTGACCTGAAAGAGCCCGCCGACGTGCTCCCAATCGGAATTGGTGGACGAGACGGCGATTCTCGGAGCGTGCAGGCTGGCGAAGGCCACGCCTGGGGCTCCGGTCAGCAGCGCGCTCGTGAACGCGACGCACAAGATGCTGGTCGATCGGGTGCTCATCGATTCGTCTCCCTGAGGACTGGGGCCGTAGGGTTCCGAGGCGTGGTTCTTCGGAGGAGACCGTTCGATGTGTCGTCTCCCCTTCCCAAGAACCACCCTACACCCACCGGAGAAACCATGGACGACTACATCTAGAAATCCATTGATTCGATTGTCTGGTGGGGGAGGACACACTCGTCCGGTCGAGCTCCTTCGTCGTCGGGTCTTCGCCCCTCGAGACGCTAGATTCGAAAACCCAACTAGGCGATTCGCGGCCGTGTTCGGCCTGCTGCTCAGAGGTCCAGGAGCGGTCGATCGAGCAAGTGGTCATTTCCCACTCAACGACCCGTCTGTTCTGTTGACCTCCGAGAGATCTTCTACGCATGTCCTACTCACGTCGCACTTCGGTCGACCAAGCCTCAGAAGAATTCCGCGGCAAATCGCTCCATTTGGCGCCGCTTGGCATCGAGGCTGCCCAGATCGCCGTCCTGCAGGGCCCAGGGTGGGAGGATGACGGCCGTCACGCCCATCTGCTCCAGGCGACGATAGGTGTCCGCCTCGGGTTCGCCCCGCGGCGAGAGGAAGATTTCGAAGGGCTCCGCCTCTCGGCCCGCAGACCGCCGCGCCCGCTCGATGCGCTCGATCAGGGCGGGCACGTCTTCGACATCGAAATCGAGCCCCATCCAGCCGTCGCAGCGCGCCGCCCGCTGGATCGCCGCCTGCGTGTGGCCGCCGACGTAGATGGGGATCGGGTGCGTGGGCTGTGGTTGTGCGTGGAGCTTCGAAAAGTCCAGATATTTGCCGTGGTATTCAGCGCTTCCCTCCCTCCAGAGTTGGCGCATGACCTCGATCATCTCGTCGCTGCGGGCCCCGCGGTCGGCGAAGCGGTGGCCCAGGATCTCGAACTCCTCACGCAGCCAGCCGACCCCGAGACCCAGGGCGACGCGACCCTGGGAGAGGATCGCTGTCGTCGCCAGACTCTTTGCGACGCTGAAGGGATCGCGCATCGGAAGGACGTAGACGTAAGTGCTGAAGCGCAGTCGTGTGGTCACCGCGGCCATGGCTGCGATCGCTGGCCAGGGGTCGAGAAAGGGAGCCGTCGGGTCCAGCTCGTAATCCGAATACGGGTACGAAGAGTCCGAGCGCTCGGGGAGCACCACGTGATCTGGCAGGACTACCCCCGTGAACGAGTTCTCCTCAGCGATCTGCGCCAGATCGAGTAGCTGATCCGACTCAGTGAAGATCAACGATTGCCAGAACTGCACGACCCCTCCTCTCGAGCGTTGGCGCCCGCCTATTTCGTCGCGACCGCCAGACCGAAGCGCTCGGAAATCGGAATCTTCGTCGCGAGCGGCGCGAGATACCGGTCGTGGAGCTCCCGGTGGTTCACAGTCGAGGCGCGCTTGAAGCCGGCATCCCGGATGACCTGCACGATTTCACCGCGCGGATACCGATTCACGTGCGGTTCTCCCATTCCCTTCAGGTAGCTCGTCATCGCCTCGCGAAGCTCGAGGTAACGGGTGGGAAGCTCGTCCCACGGTCGCATGTAGTCCATCACCAGCTCACTCTCGTCGGCCAGGATCGTGCCCAGGTCGGCAAGCGAAGCCGCCACCGTTTGTTTGTCGAGGTAGTAGACGACACCCATCCAGCCGACGACCGTCCGCAGCGCCGGGTCGAAGCCTACGTCCCGCAAGGCCCCCGAAATCAGAGTCGTTTCGAAATCGCAGGGTACGAACTGCGTGTTGTCCGGCACGCTCCAGCCGAGCGAGTCGATTCGCGCCATCTTCCAGTCCTGCGTGCTCGGATGGTCGACCTCGAAGATCGCCAGCTCGCCGAGCAGGGCCGGCTGTCGGAATGTGAAGGAGTCGAGGCCGGCGCCCAGTACGACATATTGGCGAGCCCCGTTCAGATAGGCTGCCCGCAGGCGATCCTCCACATAACGTGCCCGAAGCGGGATGAAGATCCGATTCTCCACCAGGACCCACGGTCCGTCGTCGCGATAGCTCTCGATCAGTGCCTCCCCGTCCGTGCCGAGGAGTTCGGCGGCTCCTACATCCTCGAGTAGGTGCGGCTCCGGGTCGAGGAGACGGTGCGCCGCTCGCGCGGCAGCGGTGTGAAGCGCCGTTTCACTCGGTCTCCCCTCGATCATCGGGCCCCCTGTGTCGCAGCTCATCGGCGACCGTCGCCTCGACGCTGGTCCCCCGGAAGAAATCCCGATTGGTGTCGGTGTAGAAGCGCATGGCGTTACCGAACACGAAGTCGCGGAACTGGGCCTCGTCGATCCAGCCCTTCTCGACATTTTCAAAGGCCTCTTCGAGGACCTCCGTCATTTCGGGGACGTCCCAGTGGCCGATGTCCGAGCTGAACATCGCCGAAATCGAGGCGCCCAGCGGGATCCGGTCGCGATCGAAGGCGGTGGCGGTCATCGGGTCGTCGGCCTCGCAGCCGAAAAAGAAGTTGGGGACGAAACGGTCGCGCACGCCTTCGGGACCGTCGATGTCCAGGGCCACAAAATCGTCATAGGGGCCGTCTTCGGCCCACTCGATATGCCGCCGGTCACCGAGGGCGAGGGCCCGTTCGCTGAGTACACCGCCGTATTTCTTTTCGAGCTCCCCGAAGAGCGCTGTGTCCAGGCGTTTTGGGTCGTAGTTCTTCACGGCCTCGCGGTTGCGCTTCTCCCAGCGAGAGATCAGATCCCCGTAGAGACCGACCCCCCAATGCACGCCGCCTTCGAGGAGCCCAACCCGAAGCGCCGGGAAGCGCCGTGTCACGCCACCGAAGAAGAGCGACTTGGCGAAGGCCTCGCCAGCCGCCGCGAATTGGCCGATGTGGTTATACATATACGAGCTCGTCGAGCGCCGCAGTCCGATCCCCATCGATGGCGAGTGGCAGGCGGGAGAGACGCCGAGGTCGAGGCAGCGCTGCCAGAAGGGGTCGTAGTCGTAGACGCTGTCGAGTCCGAGCGTGTCCCACCAGACATTGTAGGGGCCGCCGGTCGGGTCCTCGACCTGGCGCTCGACGAGGCTGGGGATCATCGCCGCCTTGAGTCCCAGCTCCCCGACAGCGAAGTCGAGCATCTCCATTGCCTCGCCGGGGGTGTGCATCGGGATCACCGCAGCCGGAGTCATGCGGTGCGAATAGTCCGCAAAGGCATCGGCCGCATAACGATTGACTGCGCGACAGGCACCTCGCCTGCGCTCGCCGTCCTGGATCAGCGGGTAGACGAGGGCTGCGCTCCCGTACATCACGGCGTAGTCGATCCCCATCTCCTCGAGGCGCTCGTCGAGCAGTGCGGGGAAGGTCGCGGTCGCAACGTCGAGGGTGTTCGCGGACGGTGTCGACCACCAGGCCGTGCGGGTCGCCCGCCGTCGCGAGCGCTCTGCAGGCTTCATGTCGACAAAGCCCCATGTACCGGGGCCGAGAGCGATGTCTCCAGTCAGCAGGGTTTCCGGGGCGACGCCCTCGTCCTGGAGGTAGCTGGCGAGGGCGGGCTGGTACTCGAGGAAATGGGCGTCGGCGTCGATCACCGGGTGCCCGAGGCGGTTGTGGATGAGTTCCGAGGCGGTCGGTCGGCTGGGGGGCATCGCGCTTTCTCCAACAATGGGGTTCGTGGCAGGCGATTGTAGGCGAGATCGCCCTTCAGGGCGGCCCCGTGCATGAGGCCACGGATCGATTTCCGACGAGCTGGTTTGCTGCGGCCTCGGTCCAGAGGGACGAGCCGCCAACCCGTCCCGCAGATCGCAACAGCGGCCCACGTGCGCTTGACATTCCGCCTGGACCGCGATTTCGTCCACTCCACTGCGGGCCTGGGTCGACCCTCCGCCTCGCCATGGCTTCGCCCGAGAGCAAGCCCAAAGGAGCTTCTATGCTAGTTCGAGACAAAACCATCGTCGTCTGTGGAGTGGGCCCGGGCCTTGGCCGAGAGGTCGCCGAGGCGGCGCTTCGTGACGGAGCGCGCGTCGTGATTGCGGCGCGAAGGGCTGAGGCCCTTTCGGAGCAGGCCAAGACTCTCGATCCATCGGGCGAGCGCGTCCTGGCCGTCCCGACCGACATTGCCGACGATGACCAGTGCGTCGCGCTCATGGCCGCTGCCCAGGAACGGTTCGGCAGCGTCGATGGAGTCGTTCAGGTCGCGGCGCTCGACACCGCCTTTGGCGATCTCGACTCGACCTCGGCCGAGGACTGGAGCAAGGTGATGGGCATCAACGTCGTCGGCACGATTCAGGTAGTCAGGGCTGCGGCGCCCCACATGAAGAAGGCTGGCGGCGGATCGATCGTCCTGATCGGTTCTCAATCGATGTGGAGCCCGCCGAATATGCCACAGCTCGCCTACGCATCATCGAAAGGCGCACTGGTCTCAGCGATGTATCACCTGGTTCACGAGCTCGGCCCTTCGAAGATCCGGGTGAACATGGTGGTCCCGACGTGGATGTGGGGCCCGCCGGTGGAGGGCTTCGTGAAGGCCGAGGCGGAGCGACGCGGCGTTCCGGAAGCGGAGGTCCTTGACGAGATCACGTCGAGCATGCCGCTCGGCGAGATCCCAAAGGACGACGACGTCGCCAACGCCTGCATCTTCTTCTGCTCGGATTATTCGCGGATGGTGACAGGCGAGACATTGCTCGTGAACGCAGGCTCGCTGCTTCACTAGCTCTCCGGATCTCTTGCGGGGAGCGAGAGGGCGATCGGGACGGCGGCTCGCCCGATTTCGACGATTTCGAGTCGATTCGAGGAGGCACGATGACCGGTGAACGAGAGCCCGACTGGGCTCGTCTCACGGAAGCTGCGGACCGATCTGAGATCATCCAGCTGCTCCACCGCTACGCACTCGTCATCGACACGGCGGATTGGTCGCTCCTGCCCAGCGTCTTCACCCCGGACGCGCGAGTCGATTTCGGGTCGGTCGATCAATACGTCGAGTCCGACTCCGTCGTGCGGGGTCTCGGTTCGATTCGCAGCTGGTTCGAAACCGCGCTCGCACCCTTTCCGGACGTGCTCCACTTCATGACCAATCACATCGTCGACATCGATGGCGACGAGGCGCACACACAGACCTTGATGCACGTACTGAACATGAGCATGGGCGGGATCTACCGGGGCCACGCCGTTCGCACGCCCGAGGGTTGGCGCATAGACCACTTCCAGCTCGAAGAACGCACCTTCGACGAAGCGGCCGCACGTCTGACGGCCCATATCGAGAAGATCGATGGATCTGTCCCCGACGCAACGGGCTGCTAACACCCGCTCGGCCTTCTACAGCCGAGGCGAGCGAACTCGAATCGCCAGAGCGGATCCATCGTTCACCCGGACGATCAAAGCGAAGCCATGACCGGCACCGAACCGACTTCTTGGGTTCGAGATACCAAGCCGCGAGTCAGGCCTCGAGATCCGTCTCTTCGTGTTGCAGGGCGCGATCGCGGCCCGACCCCGGGACCCTCTACTTGGCTCGACTCGCCAGGATCTTGACCAGGGTCAGGGTTTCTTGGGGGTCCATGCGTCCGACCGGCGAGCTCGAGTAGGTCGACGACATGACGCGGCCGCCCTTCGTGATCAGGAACTCGCGCGGTTGAATGTGATTCCGGCGCTCTTCCCACCAGGCGCCAATCTGGTCTCCCGTCTCCCGGGTCATCCCGTACGCGACGGGGAACCCGAGATCGGCGGCGACGGCGGCAGTGTCCTCCTCGGAGTCCACGCTGCCCGCGATGATGCTTGCTCCTGCCTTCGAGAACGCAGCACTGCGTTCTTCATAGCCGGCGAGCAGCCGGCGGCAGAAGGGTCACCAATGGCCACGATAGAAGAGGAGGATGGCGTAGGGGGTTTCGACATCCTCCGGCAGCGCGAACGTGCCACCGCCGGCGACTGAGAGCGTGATCGAAGGAAAGGTGTCGAGCAGGTTGAGCTTGTCTGCCATCGGGTGTCTCCTCGCGTGCAGCTTACCCTGCACCGGGTGCGCCGCCAGGTCCTTCGCCACCTGGCCCCGGAAGCGGGTCGGATCGTGCAGTCAAATGACGCGTCTTCCCCGCCACCGGGGCGAGGTTGCCCCGGTCGAAGACTGTTCATCGCCGTCTGGGCGGTTCGACAGCGTCCTGGACCACCATCTTTCCAAATAGATTCAGATAGCTAGAGAAACGGCGAATCTCCTGTCGTTCCTCAATATTAGTACACGGCGAAATCGCTGGACTTTTCTCCTCCTTATATACCCTGCACATTCAACCGGCGATAGGACTCCAGGCCCAGGCCCAGGCCCAGAATCAGACTCGTACTGAGTTCCGAACGGGTCACAAAAGCCCCGTTCGGAGCCTGGTTGTCATGTCTACTCAGGGGCGAGATGCAGCAGCGTATCGAAGCTGAGGACACACGGGGCCGCAGCGCCTCTGTCCTGGGCTGAAAGCCCCAATCGATCGCCGTGGCTTCTCTTCGAGGGCTGGACGCGTATGATGTGGGAGGGAGGAACGCCCATGCTTCGCTGGAAGATCGGAGAGGTCAGCGTCACTCGGATCGTCGACGACACGGCCTACGACCTCGGCCCCATGATCCTGCCCGATGTGACGAAGCAGATGCTCGGTGCCATCTCATGGCTCTCGCCCCACTACGTGGACGCGGAGGGCAACATGATCCTGAGCATCCACGCGCTGCTCGTCGAGACGCCCGACCGAAAGATCCTGGTCGATACCTGCATCGGCAACGACAAGGATCTCTCGTTTCCGCAATGGAGCCAGCGCTCGAGCAGCTTCCTCGACGACCTCGCAGGGGAGGGCGGAACGCGCGATGCGATCGACACCGTTCTCTGCACACACCTGCACGTGGACCACGTGGGCTTCAACACCGTGCTCGAGAACGGAAAGTGGGCGCCGACCTTTCCCAGCGCCCGCTATCTGTTCGGGCGCAAGGAGTTCGAGTACTGGAAGGCAGAGCCCGACATGGTAGGCCCCGTGTTTGGCGAATCCGTGCAGCCGATCGTCGATGCCGGGCTCGCCGAGCTGGTCGAGATGGACCACAAGGTCTGTGCGGAGGTCTCGCTCGAACCGACGCCGGGCCATACCCCCGGTCACGTGAGCGTGCACATCCGCTCGGCGGGGGAAGAGGCCGTGATCACGGGCGACATGCTCCACCACCCCTGCCAGATCGCGCGGCCCGATTGGTCGAGCAGCGTCGACTTCGACAAGGAGCAGAGCCAGAGCACGAAGCGCGAGTTCCTCGGGCGTTACGCCGACCAACCCGTGCTCGTGATCGGCACGCACTTCGCGACGCCGACGGCGGGCCGTATCGTGCGCGATGGAGACGCCTACCGCCTCGACGCCTGAAGCAGCTCTGCCATCCCCACCATCACGCGGCCTGTGCGGATCGCTGCGGGCCCCCGCTCACGCTTTGGGGCGCAGCTTGTAGCGAATCGGGAGGTGCTTGATTCCGCCCACCAGGCTCGAACGCAGCCGTTGCGGAGGTCCGCTGAGCTCGGCGTACTCGAGACGCCGGGCCAGGTGACGGAAGGCCACCCGCAGCTCGAGTCGCGCCACGTGGGCGCCGGCGCAATAGTGCTCGCCCACGCCGAATCCGAGATGCGCGTTCGGCAAGCGGTCGATCCGGAACGCAAAGGGATCCTCGAACACTTCCTCGTCGCGGTTGGCGGAGGGATAGAACATCGCGACCTGCTGGCCAGCCCGGATCTTGTGCCCGCGGATCTCCACGTCCTGCGTGGCGGTGCGCGCCATGTGAATCAGCGGGCTGACCCAGCGCACCACCTCCTCGACGGCCGGGTGAAGCAGCTCCGGGTCGCGCTGCAGCTTGTAGAATTCATCCATGTGCTCGATGAAGGCCAGCATGCCGCCCGTCGTG
>PVBE011254410.1_pt1 | contig 20341 bp, 14 predicted proteins | sample 1631181 | NCBI WGS metagenome assembly PVBE01 (sample SAMN08397723, study PRJNA350692) | Marine metagenome, whole genome shotgun sequencing project. | isolation source: water | place: Pacific Ocean | collected 2012-04 | reverse complement strand
GGCCGACGACGAAGATGGCGTAGGCACACCAAGCATCGCCGCCGCAGGGTCCGGAAGTGCGACGCCGGTCCCACTTGTGTTGACAGCCAACAGTCAGGAGGCTGTAATCTGTCGCGGCCCCACACGCGGTTGCCGACGACAAACCCAACACGAGCGGCACGCTCAAGCCGACTGCCTCCCGTTGTCCCGTACCGCGGCCGTACCGATATCCGCGTCGGCTCCTGATCGCAGCCTGAGGAAGTGGGCGGGACAGAGTGAAAGGCTGGATACAAATCGAGGAAGTTGAGCGACCCGACCGGCCTTGGTCTATGAGATCTAGTTGCCTGAGTCAGAGATTCCCAACATAATCCAGCGGACCACATCTTGAGAGAGACGCGAGCCACCAGCTAACAACCCACAACACCGGACCTACATGTGGGGTGCGGGCCACCAGTGATTGTTAGCAACCAGCGAAAGTGGGACACATTGGGACCCGAGAGATTAGAGGTTGGCAGGATGTTTGGTGAGCTCCCTGAGGGTCTTGTTGTAGCGCCTTCGCCGCTCGATTGTCTGGACTTGCACCTCCTTTCTGCGTTGTAGGATGCGCTCCCTTCTCCCGTGGAGCACATCTGCAGGTGTCACGTTGCCCAGCGCCTTGTGATACCGGCGGTAGTTGTAGTAGGCCACGAAGGCGGCAAGGGCCGCCTCCAGGTCAGAAGGCATCTCATAGGGGACCTGCTTGACGTCCCGCTTGATAGTCTGGTGATAGCGCTCCAGCTTGCCGTTGGTCTGGGGGTGGAAGGGTGCAGCCAAGATGTGTCTGATTCCCACCAGGCGCAGGTAGTCTCCGAAGCCACGGGACACATATCCCGAGCCGTTGTCACTCAGCAGACTGGTCCGGTCGGCCACCGGGACCTCGGTCATGCCAGTCTTGTCTACGGCCTCCTGGACTACCTCGATGAGAGAGTCGGTGGTCATGTCCCGCTGCAGCTTCCAGGAGAGTATGAAGCGAGAGTAGTCGTCCATCACAGTGACCAGGTAGTAGTAGCCCCATCCGATGACCTTGAAGTAGGAGGCATCGGTAGCCCACATCTGGTGAGGGCCAGTGGTCTTGCGGTGATACTCTTTGCCGGCTTTCAACTGCATCTCGGGTGACTTCACCAGACCCTCCCGGCGCAGGATGCGATACACAGTGGACTCGGATACTGCGAAGCCCAGGTTGTCCGTGGTCCACGCTGCCAACTGGCGGCTACTTAGCTCCGACATCTCCCTGGCCGCTTCCAGGATCGACCGCGCCTCCTGAGGCCTAATGCGGTTCCACGGTGGGGTGCTGGCTCCAGGCCGATCCTCGAGGCCCTGGTGATGTTGTTGTCGTCTCAACCACCGATAGTAGGTGCTCTTGGGAACACCCAGGTCTCTGAGCATTCGACGCTTGGGGAGCTGTGACTGGCCCACCCTGGCAAGGACTGCCGTCTTCTGCGAGGTACTCATCCTCTGGTACCGGCGCCGTCTACCAGCATCGGGATGGCCGTTTTTTTAAGTCGGGACACCTGGAGTGAGAGTTCCCCAACGAGTTGCTTCAGCTCTCCGTTCTCCCGCCTGAGTTCCCCGATCTCCTGCCTGGTCGCATCTCGCACGGCGTCGCGGGACAATCTCTCCTTACCTGCCTCCATGAACTCCTTGGTCCAGGCGTAGTAGGAGTGTGGCTTGATACCCTCCCGCCGGCACAGGTCGTTCACTGTGACCTCGCGACGGAAGCCTTCCAACACAATGCGGATCTTCTCTTCAGGGGTGTATTTGCGTCGTGTAGCCGCTCTCACCTGGCGGACGAAGGAACGAGTCTCCTCGCTCCGCCGGTCTGCGACCCTCGCTTTATCTGTATCTGGCTGGGACACTTCTGCTCCTTTCCTGAGGTACTCTACCCCCAGTCTAGGAGCTCACGCTACCTGCAAACTCTTGGTTTTTTTCACCCCTTCAGGTGTCCCATTATCGCTGACGTCCTACAATGCCTTGAGACGAATCGAGTATCTGATTGGAAACCTTGAGACCCTTTTTTAAACGAAGGGTGCTCGGTCATGGATTGTGTGGCAGCCTCGAGCGCCCGACTCATGTCCTTTACCTTGCAAAAAGAAATGAGCACACCGAAGTTCTGTCGCCATGTTAGGTAATCGAACAGTTGATTGAGTGCTGCCTGGTACGCCTTTGCACCAGCCCAAAACTTACACTCACAAACAAGAACGTGACCAGAATCTATACGAAGCGATATGTCCGTCTTACCCAGTTTGTTAAATGTTTCCCCAGTGACACTTCCAGGGTAGTTTACGTTCATCATACCTATTAGCAGGTCCCGCAGTTCTTCCTCACCTAATTTAACGTAGGTACGCGGAGCGACCTCAAATTGCCGGGTGTACTGGTCAATGAAGTCCACAAGTTTCAACACGTCGTTGCGGTTTAAGGCGGGTTCAGGCTCAGCCCTTTCTCTAGGCTTCTCTATTGCAGTACGGAACTCCCGCGGTCGTATGTCTAAGGGCTTTGCCTTGGCATCAGGGTCTTGGTACAAAGGCATGTTCAGCTTCTGAAGAAGGGATTGTGTGGTGTTCTGTTGCTGTTCAAGCTGTTTCCGTTTTGCTTCCCACACGTTAAATATACGGTCTTTTAACTGCTTGTTACCCGTCTCGATGTCCTTGTTACGATTCCCGAGCCAGAATCGTACTGCTTCGATACCCGACTCCACGGCATTTTCGGTTTCTTCAACGTCGAATACGAGTAAGGAGTTTTCAAATGACCATTTTGGCTCGGCGCTAAACGCCCAGGTGGTCGAAGGACCAAACTTAAAGTATTCGTCTAGTTGAGGGTGTAATGATATCGGGATGCGAATACGCAGTTGACTCTGTTCAGACTGGTAAGTTCGTCCTGTCCGCTCATCACGACGCTGAACCTTCACCGTAAAGGGCTCGATACTCTTCTGATTTTCATCCCATTCAAGCGGTTCCCACCTGGCATCAGCGATGAGGTATTCAAGGTACTCATCGAAATCCACGCCCAGGAGGTACGCCGGATCCTCTTGGTCTAGCTTTTGGCGTATGATCTGATCGATCTTTGCGTAGTAGACTTGAAACGTTGGGCCGTCCCACATGGCTATAGATACCTCGAACACTTGGTCTAAACGGGATTATACCAACGAAGCCAAATCCTATCAAACACCCAGACGATATTTGGGTGTACCAGCCCCCTACCCCCAATCTCTCGATGAGGGGAGGGCGTAGGGGGTGGCGATGGGCTCGACGTGGTGGACGACGACGTTCATGGTGCCCTCGCGCCTGGATACGACGCCACGTATCTTGAGCACGGGCTCCCTTATGACGAGACGGTAGCGCCGGAAGGTGTCGGGCCATACGACGAGGGGGACGTGGCCGAACTCGTCTTCCAGCGTTATAAACACGGCCTTGGCCCCCGGGTGCTGCCTGCGTATGACGAGCCCGGCGACGATCACGACGGCGCCGTCCTCCAGGTCCGGCACCTCGTTGCTGGGCAGGACCTCCGGGCCCAGGGTCGGCCTGAGGTAGGCCATGAAGTGTCCGTCGGGGTGCAGGCCCATGGTCCGGTACTCGCCCAGCATCATGTCCCAGTCGCTCAGCGACGGCAACTCGGCCATGTCCTGTTCCACGGGCAGCGGCAGGGGCCGCTGCGAGCCGAGGGGCCGGTAGAGCAGGCCGACCTCCCACAGGGCGGCCCGGCGGTCCGAGGCCAGGGAGTCGAAGGCGCCGGCGTCCACCAGGCCCTCCAATGCCTCGCGCTGAAGGCCGGTGCGCTCCACGGCGTCGGCCAGGCTATTGAACGGCCCGCCGCTCTGCCGGGCCTCGACGATGGCATCGGACCTGGAGGCGGCAAGGCCCTTGACGTTGAGGAAGCCCAGCAGCACCGCACCGCGCATGTCGGCGCGCTGCTCTGCCGGGCATCGGACTCGACCATCTCTCTGTCCCCTCTTTCCTTCGACAAGCTCAGGGTAAGCGGATTGGGTGTATTCCCGCTCACGCCCTTCGACAAGCTCAGGGTGAGCGGACTGGGTGTATTCCCGCTCCCCCGTTTCTGAGGAGTTCAACGGGGCCACGATGCATTTGGCGTCGCTCTCGTTTATGTCGGGGTTCAGGACGTCGATGCCGTGGCGTTTGGCGTCCTCCTTCAGCGTCTCCAGGTTGTAGAAGCCCATGGGCTGCTGGTTGAAGATGCTGACGAAGAACTCCAGGGGGTAGTAGTGCTTGAGCCAGGCCATCTGGTAGGCGGTTACACCGAAGGCGAAGGCGTGGGACTCGGGGAACATGTACTGGCCGGAGAATTTCTTGAATATCTTCTCGACGACGGCCTCGGGGACGCCGCGGTCCGCCGCGCCGCTGAGGAACTTTTTCCAGTAGGTCTCGAGCAGGTCTTTGTTATTCTTTCGGCCGAAGGCGCGTCTGAGGTCGTCGGCCTCCCTGGGGCTGAAGCCGGCGACGTCGATGGCGAGCTGGTTGACCTGGTCCTGGAACAGGATGACGCCCAGGGTGCGTCCCAGGGCCCGCTCCTCCAGGGGGTGGTCGAAGTCCCAGGGGACCCCGTGGGCGTGGCGGCGGATGAACTGGGTGACGCCGTCGTTGGCCCCGACGCCGGGGCGCGCCGCGGCGACCTCGTAGGCCATCTCGACCAGGTTGCGGGGCCTGATGCGGGTGATGGTCTGCATCTGGGCCGCCGACTCGACCTGGAATATGCCGATGGTGTCGGCCCGGTGCAGGGAGCCGTAGACGTCCCTGTCCTCGAAGTCGATGCGCGAGAGGTCGATGTACCTGCCGGTGCGCTTTTCGATGAGCTGCAGGGCCTCCTGCATCTGGGAGAGGGCTCCCAGGGCGAGGAAGTCGATCTTGACGAAGCCGGCGTCGTCGATGCTGTCCTTGTCCCAGTGGCAGATGTAGCGGCCGTCGATGGCGCTGGGCTGCGCGGGGACGATGTCGATCAGCGGCGAGGAGCCGATGACCATGCCGCCGGGGTGCTGGGCCAGGTATTTGGGGAAGCCACCAAGCTGCGACGCCAACTCTATCAGGTCGCGCCAGCCGGGGACGTCCACCTTGTGGCGGAAGTCGGGCAGGAGCAGCATCTCGGACCGGATGCCGTCGGCGTGGCGGGCGTCGACCCGTTTGGACAGCTTGTCGATGTCCTCGGCCGGGAGGCCCAGCGCCTTGCCCAGGTCCCTGATGCAGCCCTTCATCTTGTAGGTGCCGATCATGCCGGTCAGGACGGCGCGGTCCCAGCCCCACCTCTCGTGCACCCGCTTGATAAGCTCCTCACGGATGTTGCGGGGGAAGTCCAGGTCGATGTCGGGCACCGAGCCCATGTCGTCGCTGATGAAGCGCTCCAGGGACAGGTTGTACTCCAGGGGGTCGATGTGGGAGAGGCCGATCAGGTAGCCCACCAGCATGGCCACCGACGAGCCCCTGCCCCGGCCAGGCGGCCTCTCCTCCAGGGGGACCTCCCGGTCGCTGAGCCCCAGGTCGATCATCACGTCGCGGGCGATCTGGATTATGTCGTGGTAGATCAGGAAGAAGCCGGCCAGGTCGTGCCTGCGGATGAGGCGGAACTCCTCGTCCAGCCGCTTGCGGACGCGGGGCGTCATGGAGCCGTACCGCCGTATCACGGCCCGGCGGCAGAGCTCCTCCAGGTAGGTCTGGGGGGTGTGGCCGTCGGGCACCGGGTGGTCGGGGAAGCGGTAGCCCAGGTCCCGGGTGAGGTCGAAGCCCTGCCCTGAGCCTGCCGAAGGGGCACACCTCTCGGCGATGCGCGCCGAGTTTTCCACTGCCCGGGGGAGATCGTCGAACAGGGCGGCCATCCGGGCCGGGGACTTGAGATGGAACTGGTCGTTGGGACGCCGCTCACGGTGGGTCTCCTCCAGGGTCCTGTTGTGGCTTATGGCGACCAGGGCGTCCTGGAGCCGGTGGCGCTCCCGGACGTGGTAGTGGACGTTGTTGGTGGCGACGACGCCCGCGCCCAGCCTGCGGGCCAGCCGGAGCAGGAGGTTGTTGCGCGTCCGGTCGCCGTGGACCAGGTTTCGCTGGAGCTCGAAGAAGACGTTGTCGGGGCCGAACCAGTCCAGGTAGTCGCGGGCCCGGGCCTCGGCGTCCTTGGTCTTGCCCTCGACCAGGAGGGCGGGGACCGCGCCCCTGGAGCAGCCGGTCAGGAGGATGAGGCCCTCGGCGTGACGGGAGAGGAATTTGGGGTCGAGCCCGGGGTCGAGGCGGTCGCCGCCGATGCGGGAGTAGGTGACGAGGTTGCACAGGTTGGCGTAGCCCTGCCGCGTCTCGGCCAGGAGGGTGAGGTGGGAGCCGTCCTGGAGGGTGACCTCGGCCCCGGTTATGGGCTGGATGCCCAGGCCGGCGGCGGCGCGGGCGAACTCCATGGCGCCGCACAGGTTGTCGTGGTCGGTGAGGGCCAGGGTGCGGTAGCCGAGATCGCCAGCGCGGGCCAACAGCCCGCCGATGGAGGAGGCCCCCTCCTGGAAGGAGTAGTTGCTGTGGCAGTGGAGCTCGACGTATGTGTTAGAGGTCATCGTGGCTTGTTTGGGTCATGGTTGTTTGCCCTCACCCCCAGGGTTTGTTCCCACCCGGCCCGCCCCACGCTTCGCGTGGAATAGGTTGGCCCCACCCAGAGGAATGGCCACCCAATCCCCCCCCCAGATTCTTCGCGGAGTCTATCCTGAGCGAAGCCGAAGGGCTCAGAATGACAGTGGTGGTGAGTCGAGCCTGTCGGTGTAGGGGCAGGTTTCAAACCTGCCCCTACGTGACGTGTCAGAGGGTGGGTATGCACCGGGGACAGGCAGGGCATCGTATGCATGAACAAGGGTGAACCCCTATCCTTACCCATCTCGCTGCCGGTACCAGAGGTCGGTAAGGAGGTCGCGGAAGAGCGTCAGGGCCGTGCCGTCCTCCAGCCGCACCCTAAAGTAGCGCCGGGCGACGGGACTGTCCCTCCACCATTCGTCCAGGACCTCCCATACGTCCTCCACGGAGGCGACCGCAAGCCTCCGGTGGCGCAGGGTTATCGAGACGGGCCTCCGGCGCTCGTCTTCGTCAACGTCTAAGAGCGCGGGCAGGTTCAGGGCTCGAATTGAACCAGGGCGCGTCTTCTTTCCGGCAGTCTTGACCATGGCTCCACATCCATTACCTTGTAAACCGGGGGCCTCGTGCGCAGGCGCGCCTCCAACTGCCGCATGGTCTCGCGGAGCTGCATGCGCTTGCGGACGTCTGGAAACAGGCTTGCCTGTATACCGGACTCGCCGGTGATCCCGGAAAGGACCAGCCTCATGTCCTCCAGGGGGCCGGGGATCTCGGCGGCCGCCAGCATGTTCTTGAGGGCCGTGAGGGCCCTGTCCTTGCTGTTGACCGCCTCCTTGAAGACGAAGCCCTTTGTCCAGGGGGCCCTGTGCAGGACGCGGGACTCCAGTGACGCCGAGCGCACGTACTTGCCCCTGACCGCGGGGTGGGCGAAGGCCCTGCCCAGCAGCGTCTCCACGGCGGGCAGGACGGCGTAGAGGGTCGTGGCGGGCGAGGGGAACGTGAGTGACTCGCTCACCGTCCGCTCCTGCCTGGAGGCGGCGACCCAGCTGCGGTCGATGCCGTTGGCCAGCTCCCACGCCCTCCTCCCCTCGGCCCCGAACTGGGCCTGGAGAGGCCCGACCGGCAAGGAGGCGACCTGGCCGATGGTGTGGAGCCCGAACCGGTGCAGCCGCGCCCTGTCGTCCCACGACACCGGCAGCAGGTCCACGGGCAGGCCGGCCAGGAAGCCGCGCACGTCGTCGGGGACCTTCCGGGCATGCCCTCCGTCGCTCATCGCGGCCGCGACGTAGGCCGGGAATTTTGACTCCGCTAACCCCAGGCGCGCGTGGAACTCCCGCGGCACCGCGTTCAGCAGGGCGGATATGACCCTGGACTCGCCGCCGTACATGGCCTCGAGGCCGGTCACGTCCACGTAGGCGCAGCCCAACTCGCCCCTCTCTACCACGGGGCTTCTCCGGGACAGGGACCTCACGATCCTGTCGAAGACCACGCGGTAGTGAGGCTCGTCGGCCTCCAGCAGCGTGGCGCTCTTGCACCGGGACAGGGCCTCCTGCAAAGGCATCCCGACCGCGACGCCCGTCACCCGCGGAGAGACGTCCAGGACCAGCGGGCCGCGGCCGGTCTGGGCCGTGATGATGACCGGCCTGTCGCGGAGATCGACACGCCGCCGCAGCTCCGCCTTGGCCGGCAGGTGGGTTATCAGCACGCAGGCTGTCTTCATTCGGTCCTCATATCCTCGCTTTGTCTGGTCGATGGGTAACCTATAATATTGAACTATAGTTCTATTTTCAAGTCCCAATGGGGGTGCTTTCAAGGGTGTGATCAGGGCGATCTAGACCGGTGGATAGCTATCCACAGCTACGGAGATGTGCTGAGGAGTTCTTGAGCGCAGTGGGCTGGTTTTCCCCACCCCGGGTTGTGCCCACCCGGCCCGCCCCGCGCGGCAGATGTATTCCCCTCCCCCACGGCGAGCTAGGCCTGCCGACGTAGGGGCAGGGTTCAAACCTGTCCCTACGAATGTCGGAGGGTAGGGCGGATCGGCCTGAAGGCCGAGTCCACCATGTATGCGGTCCTCTGACCCTTCAGGGCCAAGGGCGTGTTGGTCCACGACGCGGGCTCAACGCCAACCAGTTTAGCTTCCCCGTGCCGGGTGGGAGTATCAGGTTGCGACCGGGCCAGGTCCCTTACACTAACCCGTCACTCTCTTGAGGAGTTCCGCCTGATGGGATATTCGGCTATCGTGGTCTTGCGCAAAGCGCTTGACGGCCTGGAAGACCGACTCCGGGTCCAGGTGGGCCTCCGCGATGACATCCGACTCCGTCCCTCCGGTCAACCACTCGTCATGCCAGTCCGATATCAGGGAATACTCGTCGGTTAGCGGACCAACACCCCGAAGCGGCCAGACTCGTCGGGTCCCGGTACTGACGAACATAAGGTCATAACGCGCCTCGGGCGGGCATATGGAGTTCCTGTACGCTTCGGGCTGCCGGTCGAAAAGCTCTTCGCTGATCGCCGCCAGCACTTTGACGTTGATTCCTTCCTTCTCCAGTCGAGGCAGGACGGACATCAGGTTGACGGAGGAGGACGATCCCTGGACAACAACATAACCCTGCTTCGGCCTGTTGGGATCGAAGTCCTTGATGGCGTATAGCCCCTTGGCCGCCGCCTTGGGGTCTGGATCAGCAAAGCCGGTCCGGTCGGCCACTGCAAAGTCGGGCCTAGCCACCTCGAGAACGAGCACTCCTACTTTTGGATCTCGTGCGGCGATCTCCACGGCGGCAAAATAGCCGGGGGCCACATCGTTATAGTCCCAGAAACTCAGGGTGATCACCTGGTTCCTGGGGAACAGTTTCCACACCTGTGGTGAGTAGATCCCGAAATGAGTGCGGGCATCAGCCGCCGTCTCGGGCCCCGAGTGGCCGGCGAGGATAGTCAGTACTCCAACGCGGAACGGGCTATCCTGGTTTTGCTGGCTCCAAACCCGGGCGGGAAGATACATCAGGGGAGTGAACGCGCCGTAGGTGCCGCTAAGCGCCCAGACACCGACGTGCCGTTTTGGATCGAGGGACGCGGTCTGGCCAATGAGCCCTATCGCAGTTGAGGCGTTTCCCGCCTCTTGAATACCCGCCCTGAGCAGCGTTCCAATCGGATTCTCCGTCGGATGGTAATGGCCCCACAGCGACCCACCTTCGACGTTGATGGAGTCGGCAAGGTCCGCCGCAATCGTCAGAAACCTGTTGTCCGTGACGTAGTTCATCCATTTGAAGATCTCGGATATCGCGCGACGTGTGCCACGCTTTTCCCCCGGTTCTTCAAACAATTTGATGGAGACCTGCTTCTTTTCCCCCGAGACAGGATTGACGACGGCGACATCCTGTGGCTCCATGGGGAGGTTCTCGACCCTGAGGCGGGCATCCTGGAACGGGTCGGTTGTGCGGTCTATTCGCAGCGGCAGATCGTCTTCCACGGTCTCGCCGATGTCCACCAATCTGTCGGCCAGCCAGTCCCCCAGGCCGTCTCGCTCGAGGACGGACATGATGACGTCTATATTGTGCTTGAACTGGAGGAGGCGCTCTCGTGTGTCCGACACGGCGCCGTCCCGGATGCCCTGGAACTCCACTCCAAAGCGTTGCTCAAATGTTGCCGCCAGGGCCTGGAAGTAGTCACCGTTCATCGGGAGCGCATAGGGGTGACTCTTGAAACTGGCTATCTGCGGGCCGTAGCCGGGGATATCTCCATTCTCAACGACAGGCCACCATCCCTTGACCGTGCGGCCGATCACTATCATCGGCCTATCGTCCGAAACATCCCAGTCTTCCAACGTCTTCAGGGCGGCCGCTACTTGGTCGTAGTCGTTGCCGTCGTCGAGGGTGAGGACGTTCCAGCCGTATGATGCCCACTGATCCTCCAGTCTGTAGGCTTCGAATTGTGGCCCGACAACACTGCCGATAAGCTCGTCATCGATCCCGGCATTGTTGTAAGAAAGAAGGATTCGCAACCGTTTTCCAACGCGCTGTGCGACCGCCTGTGTCTTCAGCTCCTGGGAATGGCCGGAGGTCATGGCGAACTCACCTTCGATGGCGAGGACCTTCAGGTTTTCGGGCGCCCCTATCAGGTCCCAGAACAGGGCTTTCCCCGCGGCTGTCGCGATGCCGACTCCCGACGGCCCTCCGTTGACATCGTTGGTAAGGTCCGTGGTCTCCGCATGGCCAGACAGGGCCCTGATACCTCTGATCCTGGCCTGTGCCATCAACGGGTGGTCCTCAAGGTCGTTGTCGAGCAGCAAGGACCGCAAGGCCGCCTTCCCTCTGCGAAAACCAAGCGCATCAATCGGTAACATCGCCTGGTCCGGGTTCACGGAGTATCGATCATCCCCTGTGCCGGCGTGTTTTCTGGCGAGAGCTTCCCCCATGATCATCCAGAGTGCGTACGTTGCCGGTGCGTTATGCCCCCCGGCAAGCATGAACCTGTCGGCGTAAGGGTGTTTGGGACGACGATAATCGAACCGTAGACCCCCGAGCTCGGGCCCTAGCAGGTGTGTCGTGACTGTGTAGGGGGTATAGGCCAGAGGGCCACCGAAATGCCCGGTCTGAGCGTAGTTGCCCATGACGACCAGGGTCATCGCTGTCATAAATCCGATGTCCTCAAGACGGGACCGGCCGTAGTCCGGGAGTGAAACAGCGTTGCCGGTCGCTATACTCGACAGAGCAACACTGTTGACCCCGGCTATGGAATTTGCGTCTATTCTCGTCATTCTATTTCCCCTCTGCTGTTAGAAAATTGCGATGGGCGCCGCTCTGCCCTCCCAGCCGATACATCTCGACGGGCGCAGCCGGATGACTCGGAGTATCTCATAAGGCCGTCCCAAAAACCAAGGTGACTTCTTCCCACCCGCCCACCCGAAAGTGTTTTTTATTCTGTGGGATTCCCCCAGGCTCCCGCCAGAGGGGGTATTTCCCCTCTGGACTCCCCCATTCAAGTCTTTTGGGCCGAGTTCATGGAACTTCGCTGCGCCTGGTCATGTTGCGGCCCCCGCCAGTTGTGTCACGAGACAGATGCAATGATCTCCGACCTCATCCCACGGGGTTTCGAATAATCCACCGTCGCTGGTGGTAATGATAGTAAGGACACTCCGGAACGCTGTCAAACACCCACCTGTGCCCACCGCCCAAAATGATAGTGGGACGTGTCGGAGGGTTGGAAGGACCGGTCCGTTGCAGGTATGGTCTGTCGGAGGACCGGTGTCCGCCGTTCCTATTCCGCCTGGCACCTGCCACAAAAATAACTGTTCCGGCCGCGCACTATGACCCGGCTTATGGGGGTGTCGCAGGCGCTGCAGGGCACTCCCTCCGACCGCGGGACCAGGAGCCGCTCAAGTCCCTCCCGGCTTTCGGTGGCCGGACCGCCGTTGCCGATCAGGGGAGCTAGCTGCTGAATGGCCTCCGTCAGCCTGACGACGACAGCGCGGTGAAGCCGCCGGCCCTCATTCGGAGACAGAAGGCCGCCCTGCTCGAGGGGATGGATGCCGGATGCAAAGAGCGCCTCGTCGGCGTAGATGTTGCCGATGCCGGCCACGATACGCTGGTCGCAGAGCAGCGCCTTTACGGGCGCGGTGTGGCCGGACAGCCGTCGGGCGAGAACTGCAGAGGTAAACGCCGGGTCGAGCGGCTCGGGGCCGAGGCCCGCCAGTACATCGGCCTCGTCGGCCACCAGCCACATCACGCCGAACTTGCGGGGATCGACGAAGCACAGCTCCTCGCCGCCGTCCAGCAGCAGCACGTTGCGGGTATGGCGAGGTCTTTCCAGGCCTGCCTCCTTCACCAGCAGCGAGCCGGTCATGCGGAGGTGCAGGATCAACACGCGGGCGGGACGGCCGTCCAGGTCCAGGATGACGTACTTGCCGCGTCGCCTGATGTCTATAATGCGGCGGCCCGACACCTCCGACACGAACTCCTCCTCGGACGGCGAACGGACCGCCCGTGGCCAGAGAATCTGTGCTCCGGTAATGGCCCGGCCCACCAGGCCCCTGGCGATCAGATAGCGGCGGACTGTTTCGACGTCGGGCAGCTCGGGCACGGAGGCCTCCGACTGGAAAAGCGTTACACGTTTGGCGGTGGCCGTATGATACCAGGTGACGGCCTCGGGTAGGGATAGTTTCCCCTCCTACCGTGGCAGGTTTGAAACCTGCCCATACGCAAGTTGTCGGAGGACGGGAGGATAGGTCTGAAGGCCGAACCTACCAGCCATACGGTCCTCTGGCCCTTCAAGGCCAAGAGGAGGCGGACCAACCATCCTAGATTCTCAGAATGACATGTTGGCGTGTTGTCAAAGCGGTCGTATTTGAACCGTCGTTTGACCCGGTCGGGAGTTGGGGATAAACTTGGCCGGTCGGTGGGTGCGGATCATCCCTAGAGGCTATCCTAAAAACCAGGGTGGCTTCTTCCCACCCACCCACCCGCAAGGGTTTTCTCTGGGGGGATCCCCCAGACCCCCACCTGATCCCGACAGGTCGGGGCTCTGGACTCCCCCTTTCATATATTTTGGGATGAGTTCTAACCAGGAGGAACGGGATGGAAAAGCGCAGACTCGGCAGGACCGGACACGAAAGCACGGTCGTCACGTTCGGGGCGTTTTCTGTCAGCAGTGCGACACAGACAGATGCGGACGCCACGGTCGAGCTTGCCCTGGACCATGGAGTGAACCACATCGACGTCGCGCCCACCTACGGCCAGGCCATGGAACGGCTGGCCCCGTGGATGCCCCGGATTCGCGACAGGGTGTTCCTGGGAGCCAAGACCCGCGGGCGGACCAGGGCCTCGGCGTGGGAGAACATCCGGGAGTGCATGCGCCGCCTGAACGTCGAGTCGTTCGACCTGTTTCAGCTCCACGCGGTAGTGAGCATGGAGGAGCTAGACCAGGCCACGGGTGACGGTGGCGCGCTGGAGGCGCTACAGGAGATGCGCGAGCAGGGCCTCACCAGGTGGATCGGCATCACCGGCCACGGCCCCGATGTCCCGAGGGTCCACATAGAGGCGCTCCGTCGCTTCGACTTCGACACGGTCATGTTCCCGGTCAGCGCGGCGATGTATGCCAACCCGGACTACCGGCGAGACGCCGAGGAGCTTCTGGCGCTGGCCGCGTCCAGGGACGTCGGAATTCAGGTCATAAAGATGCTGGCCCGTGGCGGCTGGGGAGACAGGCCCCACGACAGCAACGTCTGGTACGACCCGCACCGAAGCCAGGAGGACATCGACCGCGCGGTCTGGTGGCAGTTCTCCCAGCCCATCCATACGGCGCCGAGCTCCGGGGACCCCAACCTGTTTCCCAAGGTGTTGGATGCAGCCCAACGGTTCGCGCCTCTGGGCCGTGAGGAGCAGGAGGAGGTCGTGGCGAGCCAGTCTCCGCCGCTACCAGAGCCGAAATTGGCCATCCTGGGTCGCGATAGCTGAACTTTTTTCCGGGGTTACCTCGGATCACCCGCGGGACCTTCGGCAACCACAGACGCCTTACACCCACCCACTAGGATTTTCAGATAATTACTTATCACAGTAGAATAGGCGAGCAGGAGACGGTGCGAAGACGGTTGCAACTCAGGGGTGACGGCAGTGACACAAAGGGAAGAAACGACGGCTGAACAGAGTCTTGTTGGACAGGTATTGAGGCTCATCGACCAGGTGGCCTATCAAGACGGCTCGGTCGTCAGCAAGACGATAATGAAAAAGAACACCGGGACGGTAACGCTGTTTGCATTCGACCGGGGACAAGGGCTCAGCGAGCACACGACTCCCTTCGACGCCCTGGTCTGGGTACTCGACGGCGAGGTGGAAGTCACCATCTCGGGGGACAAGCATCGCTTGAGCGAAGGCGACGCCCTGATCATGCCGGCCGATGAGCCCCACGCCCTGTACGCCGTGGAAAGGTACAAGATGGCCCTGGTGATGATCCATTCATAGCGGACGCACGGGTTGCCGGAACCGTTTCGAGTTTATCGAGCGCGGCGGCGAACCGAGGAAGCAGCGGGAGAACCGGGGAGGTCTATGTCCACCAGTTATCGAAGCCGGCGGCAAGCAGGCGCAGAATCACGGCGTTGGCTTCCGCCCCCCCAACTGCCCCTGATGGGGCTGGCCCTGGTGGCCCTGGTTATCGGAACCTGGATCGGCCTGGTCAAGATCGGGGTTCCGCTGTCGCCCCGCCCTGGAGCGTCTCTCGCCGCCGTTCACGGCCCCCTGATGGTCTCGGCTTTCCTCGGCACGCTAATATCCGTCGAGCGCGCGATAGGCCTGCGGCGGCGGCTCGTCTATGCAGTGCCGGTGCTGACGGCCGCCGGTGGAGCCGTGCTGATATCCGGGATGTCGGAGACCGCCGGGCAGGCTCTGGTCACCGCCGGGAGCCTGGGCGCCTTCCTGGTATCGGGCTACCTGGTCCGCCTCCAGCGCGGCCTGTCCAACGAGCTAATGGGGTTGGGAAACGCACTCTGGCTGGTTGGGAATATCGCCTGGCTTGCCGGCGAGCCTTTGCATGTCGCCATGCCCTGGTGGGTGGGTTTCCTGGTGCTCACCATCGGTGGAGAGAGGGTCCAACTCAGCCGCATCCGGCATCCATCGTCCTGGGCGCGCGCGCCTCTGGTGGCCGCGGTCGCCTTGTACGTCGCCGCGTTGAGTCTCGGCATGCCGTACCCCGACCTGGGGGTAAGGCTGTCGGGCGCAGGCCTTGTCGGCATTTCGGCGTGGCTGCTGGTATATGACCTCGCGCCTACCACCATCGGGATGCAGCGAGGACCGGCCCGATACAGCTCGATAGGCCTCGTCCTGGGCTACTTGTGGCTCGGCGCCGCGGGGGTGCTCGTCGGGATAGTGGGCAGCTACACTGGCGGCCCCCGCTACGATGCATTCGTCCATGCGATCTTCCTGGGGTTCGGTTTTTCGATGATATTCGTCCACGCGCCCATGATCTTTCCAGCAATAACGGGAAGACCCATGCGGTTTCACGGATGGCTTTACTCGCACCTGTTCCTGCTCCACGCCTCGCTCTTGCTGCGTGTGGCGGCGGACCTGTGGGGAGGGTCCGATATGAGGTCCTGGGGTGGAGCCATGAACGCGGCCGCCATCGGGCTTTTCCTGGTGAATACCGCCTGGGCGATGCTGACCGCCCGAGGGTCTCCGTCGGGTGAAAAGGCCCCTGGAGATGGTGTGGGGGATGGCGTGGCCAGACGCCGGAAACCCGCTTGACCCGTTGCTCCCGGGCGACGGTGAGGGTTGCCCGCCTATTTAGCGAGGGTCGGACCAGCCAACCCCGGTTCTTAGAGGCGGCCCGGCTTCGTTGGCGTTGATCTACAAACCCAGGTCGTCCAGCACTCCGCCGAACTCACCGACCAGGATGTCGACCGTGTCCGCGACGGGCGCCGCCGAGATATTGTAGGTCTTCACCGAGGCCTCTACGGCCATGCCTCCGACGGCGACGGTCTCGGGACTGGGCCAGTAGGCGATATCTCCGTTGGCGTAGCCGCCGAACATTACGTGGGCGGCCTTGGCCCGCTCTTTGACACCGAGGGCGATCTCGATGAAGGGCTCGCCGGGCATCGCCACCAGGACAAAGTCGTCCAGCCGGTAGCCCACTATCTCAAAGGACAGGTCCTCCTGCGTGACCCCGGCCCGCACCTTCTCCAGCACTCCCCGGGCCCATCGTTCCATCATCAGCACCGGCACCATCTCCCGTTCCGAGACGCCGCGCCTCCGACTGTCCTCCAGGTCGCGGAGGGCGTCCGCCTGCTGCGCCTCGGCCTCTCCCAGCGACGGCATCGGCTGAAGCGGCACTGTCGCTTTCCGGCTGGCGACGTTGAGCACCCGATGGGTCGGCCCGTCGTGGAACTGTTTGCTGTACAGCGCGAGGTTGGCCGCCGAAACCGTAGCCTCTTTGACGACCCGGTGCGGACGGGTCTCGATGCCGATGGCGGTCTTGGCGGCCTCACAGCCGATGACGCCGCCGATGCGCTCCACCTCGTCCCAGTCGTGCTGGAGGAACTCGATGGTCGCCTGGTTACCGGCCGCGCCGGTGAGGAACAGGCAGGTGGCGCCGGTGGCCTTCTCGACTGTCTGCCGGACGACACCTGGGTAGTCCGGCCCGAGAAGGAAGCTGTTCATGCCCATCACCACCGGGTGGGCGGCGAAGGAGCAGACGACGGCGATGGGACGGCCGTCGAGGTCGTCTATCCGCAACACGTCGACGCCGTGGTCTGTAATTCCGTCGGGGTTGCGGCCCACCCAAACACGGCCGTCCTCCATCATCTCCTCGCGGTTGATGTTGACGAGGGCCTCGCCTCGACCCGATCCCGACCTGGCCGGCCGCCGCGAGCCATCGGCGACGGAGGCAAGTCCGGCCAGCTTATCGACAAGCTCCGCGATGTAGGCATCCAGGGACTCGACCTCGCCGGGCCTGGGCGCGATGTCGTGTGGTCCGCCCAGACATGTCCGCACGGTGCTCGGGCCGTTGTGGGTGTGGGTACACGCGACGGTGACGTGGCTCGTCGGGGTGCCGATTCGGTCGGCCACGGTCCGCCGGACTTCGTCGGCCAGGGCCAGATCAAGTCCGATCAGATCGCAGTCTATCACCGCGATTTTGTGATGGTCGTCGGCCAGCACCAGCGCCGTCGCCACAAGTGGCATGTGGACGCCGACGGACGGCTCTGTACGCCTCATGATGCCCTGCATCCTGAAGCCTACCGGCGGTGTGATATCGACTCTCGCTACTCCCGCGGTCAGCGTGTTTTCGGCCATGCTATATTCACCTCACTCCAGAGGATTCTACAGGAATCCGGGCAGAAAGGGACACCACCCGGGCCGACGAGGCTTTAAGAAACTTTCTCAAGAGGGGAGGTGATTTATACCCAGCCACACGGATTTCACATAGGGACAAAGCGCATCTTAGGGCGCTGGACCTCAGGCAGCATGCGGGGGTTCTGAGAGGTTCCGCCCAATGGATTACCTTGTACAACAAACACACGTCGGTTGAGCGCCTGTTCGGACGCATGAAGGAATTCAGGCGTTTGGGTAGCGTCCACCACCGGGGCCTTGCAAAGTTTACCCTTCATGTCTACCTATCCACTCTGACGGTTGTGGCCTCTGCGGTATCAGCAGTATACTCCGAGCAACCTTTGAGGAAGGTGGCGTGATGGCCATCAAATGGGGAAGTCTGAAACCACGTGAAGAGACTCTGGATACAGTGTCGTTTCGTTTCACGGAGGCGTACGACCAGCGAAGAATTACCGAGAAGTACATTGGCCAGCTGCCCTTGGAGAATAGGGCCATTAGATTTAACATTGTGGAATTGACGCCCAATAAGATCTACATAGTAATCAGCTATCGTCCATTTGGTGCACCTGTTTGGTTGGGTTCCGAAATGGAAGCCTACCCACTTTCCCAATTTCCGGCCCTCAAAAGTGTTGGTTCGATTGATGACGCCATAGTCTACCTGAGACTTGGTCCAATGTGTGACCGACCCAAGGCCTTGCTTGTTCAAAAGAGCGACGAGGATGCAGGGGTTTATCAGGCAAGGGTTGGCCGATGGGCAACTCGATGGGGGACTTCGGTAGCAAAAAGCGATATCGCGCGAACACACCCGGACTTTGTTCAGGCTCAGAACCGCATGACCGAGGCATATTCCAAATTGTTTGAGTTGGAGACCCATCTCAGGGCATTTATTCAGCAGATTCTCGAAAACCGCTATGGGAGCAAATGGTGGGCCAAAGTGTTCCCAGAGACGCGAAAGCAAGTCGAAGCGCGGGAGGCGGATGCCACCAATAAATGGTTCGACGATTACACACCGTCGAGGCTGAAGTTCGCGGAGTTTGACGGTTTGCGCCGCACCATTCTCAAAAATTGGGGTGATTTTGAACCGGCCCTGGGCGACCGGGAACTTTTTCATGCCCAAATGGTTTATCTGTCGCGTGCCCGCAACCGGATTGCTCACGTTAATACCCTTTCGGGGGACGATTTTCAAGAGTTTCTTATGCAGAGTCAGCGGGTTCTGAAAATAGTGAGAACTCACGTTCAGCTACCTTAATACCACGAACACACGACACTGTTCCTTCTTCATAGTCCTGCTCCATGCTTCGCATTGCCTCCTTAAAGCTGTCAAAAACTGCAACATGTAACAACGGGCAATCACCCCATCCTCCCTGGTAGACTACGAGATATACCTCCTTCTGTTTAGTCATGAGATATACCCGCTTATGTGCAAGGGCCTATTGTAAGGGAGAGGGGGATGGGAAAATAAATCTGTGGGTATCCCCCAGACTCCCACCAGATAGAGGTGACCCCCTCTGGACTCCCCCACGCGCCGATTTTTGTTAGAGGGTCTTAGTATCGTTCCGTGAAGCCGGGGTCTCAGGCCTATCGGGAGAGTCTCGATGCGTCGGGACATCCGCCCTTAGGCAGGGTGCTGATCCACCAGAGGTGGACGACCATCCCCCTGACCCCCTTCCCTTCGGCAGGCTCAGGACAAGACCTGGCCAGGAAGGGGGAAGAATTTATAGCTGAGGGACACCCCTTTCGGCTGCACTCAGGGACAGGCCCTCAGACTCCCTGCGAATCCCGACTCGTCGGGACTGCACACCCCATTCTTCATCAACCTACTAGTAGTAGTTGGGGGATACCCTTATGCACCCACCAGAGGATTTTGAAATTATTAAGTCGAGGGACGGATGGCGTGGGCAGCCCGGTGGGCTCAACAGGGTATTTGACAGTGTCCCGGGGTATCCGTACCATCGACACCGTCGGGGCGGCATGTTTCATTGGATGCCCACAGTCTGAGACCGGGCAAAATAGACGGAGGGAATATGAAGAAGGTGCTGATAACCGGCATGAGCGGCCTCATCGGCGGACTCCTGAGACGCCATCTCGAAGAGCTGGGGGGTTACGAGTTGAGCGCACTCAACCGCAGTTCCGTGGAGGGCGTGGAGTGCCTCCAGGCGGACATCGAGGACCTGGAGGCGATCAAGCCGGCCTTTGAGGGAAAGGACGTTGTGGTCCACCTGGCGGCCTGCCTGGACTTCGACGACTGGGAGGGAAATCTCTCAGCCAATGTCACGGGAACACGCAATGTTTATGAGGCGGCCAGGCTGGCCGGCGTAAAACGGGTTGTCTTCGCCAGCAGTGGAAGCACCATCATGGGGTTCGAGCGGGAGGAGCCGTACAAGGCCATCTCAGAAGGTCGGTACGACGAAGTGCCCGCGGACTTCCCCCAGATCACCCACGATCAGGCCCGGCCACACGGCGTATACGGGGCGTCCAAGGTCTGGGGAGAGGCGTTGGGCCGCCACTACTCCGACGCTCACGGGCTCTCTGTCCTCTGCGTCCGGATCAGCTCGGTCACACAGATCGACCGGCCGGCAATTACCCGTGAGTATCCTGTATACTTGAGTCACCGCGACGTGTGCCGGATACTCCAGAAGTGCATCGACGCTCCCGAGGACCAGGCGTACGACATCTTCTTCGCGGTGTCCCACAACCGGTGGGGCTACCGGGACCTGGAGCACCTGCGCGAGGTGTTGGGGTACGAACCCCAGGACTCCGCCGACGCATTCAGATAAACCCTCCGGTTGCCCGAGTCGCCATCACTCCCTGGGGATATCTGGCTTTCTTGACATCCTCAATAGAAAGTGCCTTTTCATCCCGTGGTGGTCTCCTTTCCATTTACCACTCTTGATGCTTTCAAGCCGGACTTCTGAGGATAGCTGGGAGAAATGGGCAAGACGCTCCGTTGACCCGCCCAGACCCCGCCACTAT
>PVBE010946965.1_pt1 | contig 20341 bp, 10 predicted proteins | sample 1631181 | NCBI WGS metagenome assembly PVBE01 (sample SAMN08397723, study PRJNA350692) | Marine metagenome, whole genome shotgun sequencing project. | isolation source: water | place: Pacific Ocean | collected 2012-04 | reverse complement strand
TGGGCTCGCGAGATCGACGCCGCGCGAACCGCTCTCCACCGCGCCGCGCATTCACTCCGCACGACAAGGCCCGCGTCCACATCCTCAGCTCCACCTCCAGCGGCACCCACGAGGTCGCCCCAGGCCTCGGCCGTCGGCTCGAGCTCGGGCACGAGCGCGAGGCCGGGCTTCGCGGCGCGCGCGACGCGGACGTCGCCGAGCGCGTCGTCGACGGGCGAGACCTCGGCCACGAGGGCCAGCTTGCGGTCCGGGCTGCCCGCCGGCGACCGCCGCGGCCCGGCGGGCGCGAGGTCGTTGAGGGGCGCCTCGTCGACGGCCACCGGAGACGTGTTCCGCCGCCGCCGGGGGCTGCCCGGCGGCGGCGCCGGCGGCAGCGCCCCGCGCGGCGGCGCCGGGGGCGGCCCGGCGGCGTCTCGGAGCGGGGCGGCCATGCCGGAATGTTGTCTAGCGTTCGTGACCGCTTCTGTACTCCCTCTCCGGCCGGATGTTGTCTCGGGTGCTGCACCGCCACCGCGGAGCCGGGCTCTCCCTACCAGGCGCGGTGCTCTGAATCGGTGCGAGGCGTCGTCCCTGGGCCGGCATCCGTGGGCGGGCCACTACGAAAAAAACCCGTCGTACCAGAGCTCGAGCTCACACTCGAGTACTCGCCCCATTTTCATTGTCGCGCAGTCTCGCCGCCATTCATTGTGCTGCCGGCGTTGCTGCCGCTGCCGAGTAAAGAGCCGTCCGGGTCTTCAGACGCACACGTACCGGCACGCGTGAGGACTCTCGTACGCACGCCTGGGCAGAGCCGAGGCAGTGGCTGCTGGGAGAGCAGTGTCACGAGCCATGCCCGCGACGCCCGACGCGGCGCCGCGGCCGCCGCCGCGCCTCGCGACGCCGAAGCGCACGACCCTGGGTGTCTGCGCCATGGCGAAGAAGACGCAGTCGAAGCCCATGCGCGAGATCCTGAGTCGGCTGCCGGGCGACGCGTTCGAAATCGTGATTTTCGAGGAGTCGGTGATTCTGGAGGCGGCCGTCGAGGCGTGGCCCGTCGTCGAGTGTCTGATCGCGTTCCATTCGTCGGGCTTTCCGCTGGACAAGGCGATCCAATACGCCAAACTCAGAAAGCCCTTCGTGGTCAACGATTTACGAAGGCAGCATTTGTTGCGAGATCGGCGGCTGGTCTATGCGACGCTAGCCAGGGCGGGCGTCCCAACCCCCAGACACGTCTGCGTCAATAGGGATAGGGACGTGGAGCAAAAAATCGAGGAGCTAGATGACGCCATAATCATCGACGGCGTGAAGATCGAGAAGCCCTTCGTCGAGAAGCCCGTGGATTCCGATGATCATAATATTCGGGTCTACTATCCTACCAGTGCGGGCGGCGGCTGCAAGCGACTGTTTCGGAAAGTTGGTAATCAAAGCTCGAAGTACGAGCCCGACCTACACTCGATAAGACGGGAAGGGAGTTATTTGTACGAGGAGTTCGTGGACACGCAAGGTACCGATGTCAAGGTGTATAGCGTCGGGCCTTATTACGGCCACGCGGAAGCGCGGAAGTCCCCTACCTTAGATGGGGTTGTTTTGAGAGGTGCTGATGGTAAAGAACTAAGGTATCCCGTGATATTATCATGGGTCGAGAAAGATGTAGCCTTCAAGATCTACCACGCTTTTAGACAAACTGTGTGCGGGTTCGACATATTACGAACACATGATGGGGCGTGTCTCGTTTGCGACGTGAACGGCTGGTCCTTCGTGAAGAAGAGTAGGAAGTATTATGATGATTGCGCGGCGTTGTTGGCGGCGATTTTACGGGGTAGGGACGGCCGCATCGTGGACATGCGGCCGCCGCCCCGAGAACTGCCTCCAAGTCCACCAAAGATATGTAGCAGACCGCAGTCGCCCTCGGGCTTGGCGCCGTCCCGAAGGGAGTTAAGATGCGTCATCGCGGTCGTCCGCCATGGGGATAGGACGCCGAAACGAAAACTGAAGGTCAAGACGACTCACCCTTCAATCGTCCAGATTCATAGGGATAGGTGCAAGACGCCCAAGAAGGAAGTTAAATTGAAAGAGTCGAAAGATCTGCGGGCGTTTTCTTCGACCCTCAAAGCTATCTTGCTGAAGGACGACATCGACGCGTTCCGCAAGATCCGGGAGGTGCTCAAGTCGCACAAACTCGACGACGAAGAGGAGCTGCTGGGCGGCGTCTTCTTCTCGGGCTGCAAGCTGCAGCTCAAGCCCCTCAAGTGGGAGGACGACGAGACAACAGAGGTCCAGGTCGTCCTCAAGTGGGGCGGCGTCCTCACGGAGTTAGGTGCGCAGCACGCGACGGCGCTCGGCGCGCATTTCAGACGTCACATGTACCCGACGACGGGCGGCCAAGGTCTCTTGAGATTGCATGCGACTTTTAGGCATGACTTGAAAATAAGAACCTCGGACGAAGGTCGGGTCATGAAGACGGGCGCGGCCTTCACCAAAGGATTGTTAGAATTGGAGGGCGAGATCTCGCCTATTCTCGTGTCTTTGATTCATCGCGGGCGCTCGGACGTGCACATGCTCGACCGCGCGGGCAACCACGAGGCCCAGGAATTGCTCGCTTTGTCGAAGGCCCACGTGTCGAGGTGTTTTCAGGTCGACGTCGAGTTACGAGGCCCCGACTCGGACGACGAGGACGCCGCTTCCAGTGACTCGAAATTCGCGCAACGTCGAAGGTTCATCGCGCCCGACGGTCCGGACTCTGTCCTGAGAGCTCTTAGAGATTTGGGCAACCCCCTGCGGGCTTTGCGGGACTTGTACGATGAGATGAGTTCGTTCATCGAGAAGGTCTCGCAAAAACCGTGCACTGAACAACTGTACATGGGCGAGAGCTTTGGCGTCTGGTTGGATTCGTGGAAGTGCATCCGCAAGGAGTTCTACGACCAAAAGGCGTACGACCTGTCGAAGATTCCGGAGATTTTCGACAAGCTGCGCTTCGACGCTAGACATAATGCTCTTACGTTATCTTTTGATGCTGGGTTCGGCGTGCTCGTGAAGAAGGCCTCTACCTTGTCTCAAGCGGTGGCGCCTTTAGAATTTGGGAGTGCGGCGGAACCCAGAAGGCAGGCGGCGTGGCACGTTAGTCGTGCGTTGCTAGATAAGATCTCCTTCGACCTGCGGACGGCGCGCGGCGACACGGAGGACTCGGGCCTCCATTTCCAGCTGGACGACCACCCCGAGCACCTGGCGGACTCTGAAATCAAGTCGCACTGGCGCGCGGTCCGGTCTCGACTCTATTTCACGTCCGAGTCGCACTTGCACGCGCTGTTGGACGCGCTGCGGCTCAACGAGCACGGCACGGAGTCCGTCGTTGATGATGCGGGGCGGCGGTGGCTCTCGGCCGTGCCAGAGCTGTCGTATTTGTCGCATGTGGTCTTCCGGTTGTGGGAGGACACGTCGTACGATACGAACGCCGAGGGCCGGTATTCGGTGGAAGTCCAGGTCTCGCCGGGGACGCCCTTCGTGCCGCTCGAGACGAGCGACGAGGCGCCGCCCACGCTACCGCTGCACAGCTTCGCGCGCGTGTCGTCGGCGGCGCTGGAGCGGTATCTTGGTGGGAAGCACGACGTCAACAGCGAGGAGAACGTCGCGAAGGCGCGAGTCTTGTACGAGGGCCTCGCGGACTCGCTCGAGGCGTGCGCGGGCGGCGGGGTCTTGCGGGGGGTCGCGAGGTTGAAGGTGTAAGTATAGTGTATTATATGCCTTAACGATGCGTTCCGTGTTGCCCTCGCGCTTCTCACAGCTCTGGCTTGGGCCTAGTGTCTTACCTGAAGTACAGGCCGCTAGCGGCGTCAAGTGGGGGGGAGCTTATGGGGACTAGGGACTAACCCCCTCGTCGCAAATCGCCCGGAGAGCGTCAAGTGCAGCGACATTGCGCGCGACGTGAGCAGCCGCAAGCAGGCATACACGGTGCAGGCATCGCGGACGCAGCGAACGGCTGAACGCTTGTGCAGCCTGCACGCCACAAGCGCCAAGCATCACCCATGGACCGCCAACAAAAGCGCGCGCGCCTCGACCTGGGGACGAACGTCGCTGCAACAAGCGCGGCCCACGGCCCTTTGTTAGCGCCCGGCTTCTCGGATCTCATCCAGCCGGGCTGCAATCCATTTAATGGCAAGCCGTACAGTAGGCGCTACCACGACATTTTGAGGGGAAGAAAAGAGTTACCCGTCTATGGTTTCTTGGAGAGACTGCTCGACGCCGTGAAGAACAACCAGACCGTGGTGGTCGAGGGCGAGACGGGTTCTGGGAAAACAACACAAATTCCTCAATTTCTAGTGAAAGATTATGCCCGAAGAGGTTCTAAATGTGTCGCTTGTACCCAACCGAGACGCGTGGCGGCCATGTCCATCGCGCAGCGCGTGGCGGACGAGATGGACGTCCAGTTAGGGGAAGAAGTGGGCTACTCGATCCGGTTTGAAGATACGACGGGGCCCAACACTTTACTAAAGTTCATGACCGACGGCATGCTGCTGCGGGAGGCCATGTCCGACCCGTTTTTAGAAAGGATGTCCGTCATTGTGTTAGATGAGGCGCACGAGAGGACGCTGTCCACCGATGTATTGATGGGCCTTCTGAAGGAACTCCTCCAACAGCGGAAAGACCTGAAGTGCGTCGTCATGTCCGCGACGCTAGATGCGGAGAAGTTCCAGACCTACTTCGAGGGGGCTCCATTACTAAGGGTACCGGGCCGAACGTTCCCCGTGGAAATCTTCTACACGCCGGAGCCCGAGCGGGACTACGTCGAAGCCGCCGTACGGACAGCCGCCCAGATCCACGCCTGCGAAAGTGCCGGAGATATTTTGGTTTTCCTCACTGGTGAGATCGAGATCGAGGACGTCTGCCAAAGGCTAAGGAATGAAGCGCAGAAGTGCGGGCCGGAAAGGGGCGAGCTCGTCGTCTATCCCTTGTACTCGTCGTTGCCACCTCGCCAGCAGAAGAGGATTTTCGATAAGGCGCCCGGGCCTCGCGTCGCGGGCGGGATGCCGGGCCGCAAGGTTGTCGTGTCCACGAACATCGCCGAGACGTCGTTGACGATCGACGGCATCGTGTATGTCGTGGACCCGGGCTTCTCGAAGCAAAAGGTCTACAATCCTCGGATCAGGGTCGAATCGTTACTTGTCTCGCCGATCTCGCGCGCCTCGGCGAAGCAACGGGCGGGTCGTGCTGGTAGAACGCGGCCGGGGAAATGTTTTAGACTGTACACGGAAGCTTCTTTCAAGTCGGAGTTGCAGGAGCAGACCTACCCGGAAATTCTACGATCCAAGATGAGCAACGTGGTACTCACCCTAAAAAAATTAGGTATTGACGACCTCGTGCACTTCGACTTCATGGACCCGCCGGCGCCCGAGACGCTCATGCGCGCTTTGGAGCTGTTGAACTACCTCGGCGCTTTGGATGATGACGGCGCGCTCACCGATTTAGGAAGACAAATGGCCGAACTGCCCCTAGATCCTCAATTGGCCAAATTGCTATTGGCATCGCCGGAGTACAAGTGCTCGAACGAGGCTCTATCAGTAGTAGCTTGTATGAGTGTCCCGCAGATCTTCCAGCGACCTAGGCAGAAGCAACGCGAGGCCGACGACGCGAAAAACCAGTTCGCGCATCGCGACGGGGACCATCCCACGTTGTTGAATGCGTATCATGCGTATAAACATCATCATTCGGATCCGGCTTGGTGTTCCGAGAACTTTCTGTCTTCGCGGTCACTGGCCTCGGCCGATAGCGTAAGGCAGCAACTCCAACGTATCATGGAACGGCTGAACATCCCGCTCGTCAGTACGCCCTTCGACGATCCCGACTACTACGTGAATCTGCGGAAGTGCATACTGGCCGGCAATTTCTTACAGGTCGCTCACCTGGAGCGGGGCGGGTCCTACCTCACGGTCAAAGACAATCAAGTGGTTGCGTTGCATCCTTCGACCGTGCTGGACTCGAAACCCCCTTGGGTCTGCTACGAGGAGTTCGTGCTCACGTCGCGCAATTTCGTCCGCACGTGCACCGCGGTCGAATGCCGGTGGCTCTGCGAGATCGCGCCGCACTACTATGATTTACAAAACTTCCCGAAGGGCGAGGCGAAGGTTGCCTTAGAAAGGTGCTACCGGCAGATCATGGCCGAGCGGGCCAAGGAGTAAGTTTGCTCTCTACTAGACTAATGTTCACATAATGACTCGCTAGGTAGGGAATCCGCCACGCGCTCCTTACGCGCCACCTAGGGGTCGATGCCCACGCCCAGCACTTTTGCAGACTCGATGACGTCGCCCTCCTGCACCGCGCCGAGGAAGTCCTCGCCCTCCACGGAATACCCAAAACACGCGTAGCGCCCATCTAACAAATTCTTGCCCGCCGGCGTCAGGTCCGAGTCGAAGAGCAGCCAGAAGAATTGGCTTGAGGCCGAGTCGGCCTCGTACTCGTCGCGCGCCATGCCCAAAGCGCCGTACGCCTGGAACGGTAATACTGTGGCCGCCCCTCCCCTAGAGCCTTCCTCCGTCGTCTCGCCGTAGGTCGGCGCCTTGTCCCCATCCACAAACAGCTCGAGCGGTACCCTCCTCACCGGGTCGCCGTAGCCCACCAACGGCCCGTCGGGCCCATCGGGGTCGCCCGTCTGCACGACGAAGCCATCCGACCGCTGGATGGCCATGCCATCATAGAAGCCCTTCTTCACCAAGTCGACAAAGTTCCCGGACGTCAAAGGTGTGGTATAGCCGTCCACAATCATATCAATAACAGCTTTACTGTAGCCTTGGCCGTTGACCTTGAACGTGTCGGATTTGTCCGCTTTTCGTAAAGTGAAGCGGACGCGCGCTCTCGTATCGAGGCGGGGGACGCCCTTGTACTCGTCCGGTGTTGAATATTTGAAGCCTGGAGGTACTAACCTAGCTTCTGCAGAACCTATCAAGGAAGCACAGCGCTGCTGCGCGGCACCAGCCTTATCGAGCGACTCGCGCTCCTGCGGGCTTCCGGCGGGGCCCGTGTCCGCCAGGATGGCCGGTAAGGCGTCCAAGTTGGTTCTTACTTCGTCCAGCAACTTCGCGATATCACCGTTGCCCTTGGCGATGTCCTTGGCTTTCGAATTCAAGATAGTAGCGGCCTTCTGGACGTCGTTCTTCGCCGCCGAAATTCTTTTGACCTTCAAATCGTCGCCGAGCAGCTCCACAGCCGATTGGAGCTGCCGCACGTCCATTTTTTTGGTGGCCGAGCCGATCTGTCCATCAATAGGCAGGCCGTTCCGCAGTAGCGACTGGGGGTCCTTGTTGACGCGCGAGCCAGCACTACTCGCGGCGTTCGAGGGCTTCGCCGCGAGTGAAGGCAGCGGGTGGAGGACGAGGGACGCCGCGCCGAGGGCCGCCGCCGTGTTGCCCAGGGCTTTCCTGAGCATGCGCCGCGGCGCTTGTTTCATGTCAAGGGCATGCGTTGCTGCTAGGACCGCGAGGAGGCGGCGCATGGTGGATGCCGTGTGCTGCAAAGCACACCAAGTACTCTGTGAGTAGATGGGCGCAGCAATGCGCCGGTGCTGAGTAAGTCAACGCTCGTGACGCGTGCGCAGAGTTGCGGGGGTGGCTGATTAAGAGAACGCTTTAGCTATACGTACTAGCCGCAGAACAGCGCAACGCAGTCGTATTGTGCGACGAGGACCCCCCGCGAAGCGCCTGGCGATGGATCGCAGGCGAACCCAGCCTCGAGCTGAGCGCAAAAAAACTATTTGTCCGTAAATAAATCGGCAAAGTATTTGGATCAGCACCAAACGTGCACACGCTTGGTAACGACCGGCCAGCACGCGCAGCGATACCTAGGCGCGCGCAGCCGCCAAGCAGCGCAAACCACCGCTGGGAGCCAATTTAGGAGCCGTCAGGCCGAGCTGTCGAGCAGCGCGGCCCGCGCAAAAAACGCCGCCACCACGGCCATGGACGAGCATGGCCCCGGCGGCGAGTGCCGCCGCCTCAAGCAGTCTATAATTCTAAGACCAATACCTGCGTTGGGCATCGCAGCGATTCTCATTTTTTTGCTCACGACGGCCCTCCACACTCCCAGTACGGTACAGGATGGACCCGTCACGGAGCACGTCATCCAGGGCGTCGTGAAATCGGCGGTCGTGGAAGAAGTGGCTGCGATGCGCGCGCAAGCTACGAGAGGAGGAGCCACTGGTTACCCCCCGGTCAAGAAATTACACAGCACGAAGAAGCTGAGAGTGCTCATTACGGGCGGCGCCGGGTTTGTTGGTAGCAACTTGGTAGATAAATTGATGCGAGAAGGCCACGAGGTCACAGTACTGGACAACTTGTTTACGGGACGGAAAAAAAATATCGAGCACTGGCTCGGGCACCCGAATTTCAATCTAGTTATAGGTGATGTAGTAGAACCGGTCATGCTCGAGGTCGACCAGATTTATCATCTGGCCTGCCCGGCCTCGCCACCCCATTACCAGTACAACCCGATCAAGACCATCAAAACAAGTACCGAGGGTACGTTAAATATGCTCGGCTTGGCGAAACGAGTCAAAGCTAGAATATTATTAGCATCAACATCGGAGATCTACGGCGACCCCGAGGTCCACCCGCAACCGGAATCGTACTGGGGCCACGTGAATACCATAGGACCGAGAGCCTGTTACGACGAGGGCAAGCGCGTCGCGGAGACGATGATGTACGCCTACCAGCGGCAGGGTGGGGTTGAGGTGAGAGTGGCGAGGATCTTCAACACCTTTGGGAGACGCATGCACCCGAACGATGGGCGAGTTGTGTCGAATTTCATCATCCAAGCCTTGCAGAACAAAGATATCACGCTGTATGGCGACGGCTCCCAGACTCGTAGCTTCCAGTTCGTGGATGACTTGGTGGACGGCTTGCACGCGCTGATGAACTCGAATTATTCATTACCAGTAAACTTGGGAAATCCCGACGAGTACACGGTCGGCGACTTCGCGGCGACCATCAAGCGGCTGACGAAATCTTCGTCGCGCATTGTCAGACTGCCGTCGAACCAGGACGATCCGAAACAGCGCAAGCCCGTGATCACGACGGCGGAGACGCATATCGGCTGGCGGCCGAAGTGGAGCGTCGCTAGAGGGTTGGCCGAGACGATCGCGTATTTTGAAAGGGAGCTGGCGGACGCGGGCGGGGAGATCATCCCGACGGGGCCGCGCGCGGCGAAGCCGCGGCCGCGCGCGTCGTCCTAGGATCCCTGTCTAAGTGTACACACGTAGACATTCAGGCTGGCATAAAAACTTCACGGCGTGGAGTTCACGCCGAGTCGTCATTTGACCCGCGCTATCGACGCGACACCTGCTCGGTGGCGCGAATGCATACAAGATCTATTTAACAAACGGTGAGCTAGGCGCACGCCTCGTCGACCCCCACGCGGCAGAGGTCCTCGGGCCACGCGTCCGGGCCCATCATCGGCACGACCCTCAAGACGTTCGACGCGCCCGGCGTCCCCCAGGGCAGGCCCGCCGTCACGACGGCCACGTCGGACTCATTCTCGAGCAACCCGTAGTCCACGGCGACGTCGACCGCCGCGCCCAAAACATCGGCGAAGATTTGGTTCTCATCAAACGTCTGCGGCGCCAGCAACCGCGCGTAGACGCCCCAGCACAGCGATAACGCGCGAGCCGTCTCCTCGTTCGGCGTCAGAGCTAAAATGGGCACGTTCGGCCGTAAAGAAGCCGCTGTTAATACGGTCGTACCTTCCGACGTGAAGACGATCAGCACTTTGGCGGAGATAGCTCCTGCAATTTGTCTCGCGGCGAGCGTCACGGCGTCCGTCGTCGTGGACCGTTCTTCCAACAAACGAAATCCAACCAAGGCGTCGTGGGCCTTTCTATAGTAAGGATCCGCTTCCACTCGCGAGATAACTCTACGCTGCATCGTCACCGCTTCCTCGGGGTAGGCGCCCGCGGCACTCTCCGCGGACAGCATGACGGCGTCGGCGCCGTCGTACAACGCTGTGGCGACGTCGCTACATTCCGCTCTGGTCGGGGTCGGCGACTCGATCATCGACTCGAGCATCTGCGTCGCTACGACCACAGGTACGCCCTTCGACCGACATAGGTTTATGATGGTCTTCTGGACCACTGGAACATCTTCCGGGTTCATTTCTACGCCTAGGTCACCTCGAGCCACCATAATACCATCGCACAACTCCACAATTCTCTCTATATCTTGGACCGCTTGCGGCTTCTCGATCTTCGCCATCAGCCGCACAAAGGGCCGTTCCGAGTTCTTGACGATGGTCCTCAACTCCTCGATGTCCTCCGGCCGTTGCACAAAACTTAGAGCGACCCAGTCGATGTTTTGCGTGAGAGCGAAGGCCAGATCAGCACGGTCTTTCGGCGTCAGGGGCGAGATCGGGATGGTTATAGAGGGGGTGTTGACTCCTTTCCTATCTGATATAGTACCGCCTACAATAACTTCGCAGTCCACTCCATCGTTGTCTTTGCTCGTCACTTGCAGCCGCAACTTACCATCATCGACCAACAAAATGTCATCTTCATTTAAAGTCTGGAGAATTTCCGGATGCGGCAGCCTGACCCTAGACGCGTCGCCCGGCTCGTCCACATCATCGAATCTGAAAGATTGGCCCTGTACTAACATAGCTTTGCCCTTGTCGAAGACCCCCACTCTCAGTTTGGGGCCCTGCAAGTCCGCCAATATGCCAATCGGGTGGCCGTGCGTCTTCTCCAATTGTCTTATCTTTTCGATGAGTTCGCGCTTCTCGTCGTGGCTGCCGTGGCTGAAATTGAGCCTGAAAACATCAACACCGGCGGCGAAGAGCTTCTCGAGCATCTCACTTGTACTGGAAGCGGGCCCGACCGTCGCCAGTTGTTTGGTGGATTTGCGCCAGCGCGCCGGCGTGCTTTCCGGGAGCGAGGCGGTCAAGGCGACGACCTGCGGCGCGTCTTCTAGCACCATGTTGATGCTGCTTCTGTATCGCTGCTTGTGGCCCGCCGCGGCGCGCAACGCTAACGCCGCGGCGCCTGGCGCATAGAACAGGAGGAAGAGGTGGCGCTGCATTATTGAGCTATGTTATACTTAAGTAATGGCGGCAGGAGCGCTGCACTGCACCCCAGAAAAACCTAGCGTAGCGACACACTCTAGAGCAAACGACCCGTAAGGTGAAACCGACCCGATCGCAGGGTGGCGTTTTGACTGCCCGGAACTTGGCGCGAATAGGGCTGCCGCCGCCGCGGCACCCACTAGATACTAGTAAGTACGATAGAAATCCACAAATCACACGTTACTCACAACGCCGCTGCGACCGCGACCGCGACCGCGACGACGCATCCGCCGAGCACAGGATACCACGGAAACGTTGATGAGGCGGGCGCCTCATCAACCGCCCCGTCGACCGCGAAGAGCGCGCCGGCCATGCTCCGGCTCATCTGCTTCCTCCGCTCCTTGTACTTCGCCCGCTGCGTTTTGAGAGCCGATTCCAGCCGGGGGAAGGCCGGTGACGCGGGGTATAAGGAGCGACCTCTCAAAATCGCGGCGTCGGCCTCGGCCCACTTCGACAGGTGGAGCGCGATCTTCGCAGCTCTATACAAGGCCTTCTCGTCGTCGGGCGCCACCCCCAGCACGTCGCAGACCGCCTGCTCGGCCTTGAGCCAGTCGCCTAATTTCATGAGCGCAAACACGAGGTTGTTGGCGCAGGCCACATATATCGAGACGGCCTCGTCCCGACACTCATCATAGGCCTCGGGATTTAAATCCTTGAGCACGTCCTGGTAGTTCTGCGCCGCCTTGCGCCAATTACTATGGCGGAAGTGGTTATTGCCCAGGTCCTTCTTCTCCCTTAACTCATTTAGTTTGTCCCGTCCCTCTGATTCGCCCTCGCCGCGGCCCAAGCTCAGGGTGGAGAGGCGCCACGTCACGTCCGTCCTCGGTTCGACCGCCTTCGTCCCATCCATTGATGACGCCGGCCTTCCATCTTCCCCGTACGCGAAGCGCCACTCCGCTTGGATGACGGCCCGCGTGCCCGCGCGCTGCCGTCTCAATGCCAGCTCGAGCCCGGGCGGCACGTCTGCGTCGCCGATTCGTAACGTTCGTTGCTCTACTTTCTCGAAGACCTCACCTGTTTTTGTACATTCGGCGGTGTACGAGCACGTCACGCTCTGCTTGTAGTCCGCCGCCGGGCCCTCGCCTCTTGCAATCTCCTTGTAGCGCACGCCGGGCAGGAGCGTCTCGAAGCCGTCCTCTGCGACTTCTGGCGCGCCGGCGTCGTCGGCCTGCGGCTCGCTCGGCGCTGGTGTGGCGTCCATGCTGACCGTGCTGCTACGAGTGCTAGCGTGCGGTAGAGCTGTACGCCAGACGACGCACCGGCTGGCGATGTTGTACGACGTACAGAGACGCGCACTGGCCTAGCTGTGCGATGCGTAAAGCGCTTCCCCGAGCTAGCGGCTGTAAGACACTAGCCAGATCATCTCAGGCCACAGTCCTCCTTAGGCGGGACATCTACGAGCGGGCCTTCTTCTTGGGCGGCGGCCCGCGCGGCTTCGTCGCCGGCGCAGGCAATGGTTCCGTGGGCGGCTCCCACGTCTCCACGCCCTTGGCCGTCTCGGAATCGACCAGTAAATGCGTCTGGCCCACGCTGGCCACAACCTGCCGCGCCACCAGGCCCTCCCCCACGTCCATCTTGTTCGCCGTGTGCGACGACTTGACGCCGTTGGGGCCAAATCCCAGTTGGCCGAACGCGACGGGCGAAAAGGCCCAGGCCACGCCGGCGCCCTCGCCACTCAGCGCGCAGTGCGTGCCGCCCAGCGCGAAGTTAGATTTGTCGATGGCCCAGCCCTGCACATCATAATTCGGCACGGGGTGCGTCGCGCCCTCGCCGTTCGACCCTTTGAGGACGCCCCAGACCCAGACCAATCCATCTCCACTCTGTTTGGAGAAGGGTCTTCCTTGATACTCGGGCCAGCCTAATCCTGCGGTCGAGACGTCGCCACATAAGAGCGTGGAGAACCTCGCGCCCTGGACGCGTGTAGGTGCGTTCCGCTGCTTCTGGTCCCGGTGCCCGAGCTTGCCATACCCATTGTCGCCCCAGGTATATCCCAAACCTTCGTCCGTCAGACAAGCAGCGTGGTGCTTGCCCGCCGAGACTTGTATAATTTTACCTTCCATGGGTATTTTGGAGATATCCGTGGCCGTATACGTGATCTTGATGGACGAGTCCCGCGTGTTGTAGGACCCGTCCGTGCCCGTGCCCAATTTACCGTACTCGGACCAGCCCCACGAGTATAAAGCACCACCTTCATCAGCGCATAGGGAGTAGTCGTGGCCCGCGGCGATGCAGGCTACTTTGGCTTCGATCGGTACTTTCTGGGGCTTGTTTTGATCGTTCAAAGCGGCGCCCTTATGACCTAAACCGAGCTGCGCGCGCTCGCCGGCGCCGCAAGATAGTATCGTACCGGACGCGTACAACACGAGCGTGTGCCGGTTGCCGGCCGCCACGGCAATGGGCGTGTCGCCGTCCACGTCCCACAGCTTCGCCCGCACGGGCCCGGGGTGGACGTAGCCACCTTTGGCGCCCAGCCCGAGCTGCCCGTTGCCGTTCAAACCCCATGCATAAGTCCCTTCTCCGGTTAATGCGACGATATGGCCCGCCGACGGCCCCACGCTCAAATACCGCACCTTCTTGTCGTTCAACGAGGCGATAATCACCGGCGCGCGGAACTCCTCACCGTTCGCGCCGTCTTTTTTCTGTTGGGCCTTGCCGCTCGCGCCCTTGGCCGCGGCGGCGAAGTCCGCGCTACCGCAAAACAAGACCGACGTGGCGTTGGGCGTCTCCACTTTGATGACCGAGCTGACGGCTTCGTTAGTTCCTTCCTTCGGCTCGGGCTTGCTTTCCTCCTGGAGGTCCGCGAGGGCGCCTAGCACGTTCTCGGCCATCCTTGCGCCTGCGTACGAATCGTGTGGTCAGGTGGGCGCCGCCGTCGCGTGCTGTGGGGGGCTCTGTGCTGCTGGATTTGCTCTCCAGACGTCTCTAGCGCGCGGCGGCGAGCCGTGCAGCGCGAGCGACTAGGGTGAGGCACTGGCTGCGCACTTGAGGTGCTGGGCCGCGCGTTAAGTGGGCTACAAAGGAGAGCGCGGCGGAGATGGCGCGAGCTTTGAGAAGTCGGGTTTGTCGTTCACTGCCGCGCCAGGCCCTTGACAGGTCCATGGGTTCCGCTTGGCCCCTTTCGACGATTAGTATGCTTCGTGCTGGGTTGCTGTGTTTGCTAGTACCACAGCCGCTAGCGCGCCTGCTTTTGCTCACGCTCCAGTACTTCACAGCTCTCCAGCCACGCAGGCGTGGCGGTGGTACTAGTTGCGACTGCTCTACTGCGCCAGCGCAGCCGCAGCCGCATCTCTGCCCGCCGCCGCCGCTCGCGAACCAAGCCCAGGAAGGAACAAGGACTGGCCCGCAGCACCGCAGCGCGAGACACCGTAGCTCAGGCCAAGGCACTGTAGCTCAGTAAAGAACAACGCCGCGCCAAAGATGTCGAGCTACGACCGCCCGCCCAGCGCCGACCGCCCGCGCAAGAAGCGGAGCGAGCACAAGAAACGAAGCACGAAGAAGAAGCCCGCGGGTCCCGAGCCCGAGCATAGGAGGCTCGCCAAGCAATTGAAAGAGTTGGAAGCGCAGGGCAAGAAGAACTCGTCCCAGTACAAGAAGATTGCGTTAGATCACCGGAACGCGCTCTCGTCGGCTCTGAGGGAAATAGGCTGCGATCTGACGGACGCGGAACTACGAGGCCTCAATAGGCCCGACGCCGAGGGCGAGGTGCCACTACATAAGGTAGTGTACGAATATTTCGCGCTCCAGCAGGGCGCCAAAGGCTCGACACAAAGAAGCAGGATGGACGCCTGCGTCACGAAAGCAAGGGCTCTATGCGAGGCTGGAGCTAGAGTAGATCACAGGAATAAATACGGCGACACCCCATTATTAGCCGCTGCGCAAACCGACGCCGCGGAAATCGCTTCCGTATTACTAGAGTATGGTGCCGACTTAACAGCTAAAAACCGGCAGGGCTACGCTCCCCTGTTGATGGCGGCCTCCGAGAACCGTCCAGCAGCGGTCGCTGTGTTGACGCCCGAGATGGTCGCGCGACGGAAGTCGTTGGATGATCGTTCAGGAGGCTATGCTGCCCTCCACTGGTGCTGTATTAATGATGCCCCGCAAGCCGTTAAGATACTCCTCCAACATAAGGCGGACAAGAACTTGAGGACGGACCCCGACGGGCACACGCCGCTCATGAAGGCCGCGGCTTACAATGCGGCAGCTTGCGTTGAATTACTTTTGAGAGCGCGATGCGACGCCACGGCCACGGACAATGATGGGAGGACCGCCTTGCACCACGCGGCGAAGAACAAAGCTACGCTGTGCGCCCAGATGTTAGTTGCCAGTGGTGTTCCTGCGGACGTCGTCGACCACCACAACCAGAAAGCTATATTTTATGCGGCCGTCGCGCGGTCGAAGCCGTGCGTTGCTGCAATATCGGCTTCTATTCCGAACTTCTCCAAGACGCCCGATGCTGCTCGGGTGAAATTGATATTGGAGGGGAAGCGGGTCGCGGCGGACGACGACGAAGATTTGTCGGGGCAAGGAGGCTGCTTCGGCGTCGGGGGGTGCTTCTAACTCTGAGTATTGTGTCACAACATTATTAGTCCGAGACGTCGCGGCGACGGCGTGAAGGGTTCGACGCACGCCATCGCCGCAGCCACGCCAGCGCACAGATGTCGCGCCGATGGCGTCCAACGTGTCTCCTCATCGCCATCGCCGCAGACTACAACATGAGTCGAATCAGCGTCCTCCGCCAGAGCCGCGCGAGTCGCAGATAGACGTCCTCTCTTGTAACCTCGTCTGATTCGTCTTCATCTAATTCATCAAGGATAGATGAAGCGATCTCCTCGGCGCTCAAACCGCCGTCGCACAATCCATAAATCCTACATTCGAGCTCGTCCAGAAAGACATGACTCCCGCGGCCCGTCCGGTCCGCGTCCTCGAGGGCCTCGTCGAGGTCCCTCACGTACAGCGTCTGCGACGCGCCATCATCATTCCATATCTCGCGCACCTCCCAATCATCGTGGCGTTTGACAGGAAGGGACCGCGCCGCGTCCTCGAAGCGGCCCTCGTCGTCGATAGGGCACGGGCGGCTTCGCACCAGAATCCCGGGAAAACACAAAACCAGATCCCAAGCTCCCGCGCCGCGCGCCGCCGCAGCTAGAAAAGACGCTATCGCCCCCCTTGTCGTTTCCACGATCGGCTCGCCTGGCTTCGTGTTGAACGACGTGTTCAGGACGATGGGCACACCTATTAAACGAAACACGCCCTGGATGAGTCGACGGTACCGGGCGATATCTACCTCGTTCTCACCAACTGTCTGCGGCCGCGCGGTGCGATCCACATGCGCGCAAGCGGGCACTCGCCGAGCCGCTTCCTCTTTCAACACCCAGACCCGGGACATGAACGGCGACGCTCGGCAGCCACCCTCGAACCATTCATGAGCCTCCTCCGCCAAGACCGCCGGCGCCAGGGGCCGAAAATCTTCCCGACCTTTCACAACATCATTGATAAAATCCACCGTATCACATCTCGTCGCCGGCGCGATGATCGACCGGTGGCCGAGCGCCCGCGGCCCGAACTCTGATCTGCCTTCGAACCAGAACACTATTGTATTTTCCTTGGCGATCATCTCCGAGCATTCATCAATCAGTTTGTTATCATCGATCCGTTCCATGTCGAGCCACTCGCCAAAATGAGATAGGGCCTCGTCCGGCGCGTCCGGCGCCGCGCCGGCCCTCGGTAAGACGCGGGAGAAGTCCGGAATCGAATCTAGTGCAGCCACCGCACAGCCGAGCGCGCAGCCCTCGTCGCCCGGCGCCGGCGGCACCAGCACGTCCACGTCGGGAAACATGCCCTCTATCTTCCCGTTGAGCACCGAGTTCAGGGCCACGCCGCCGCACAGTATGATACGACGTCCGTCGGGGACTTCATTTCTAGCCTTCTTTACGAAGTCCAGCGCCACGTCTTCCAAATCTTGCTGGATCGCATGGGCTAACACCGCGCCGCAGGCCCTGTGGACGTCGTCTCCTGTCTTCCAAAGATTTTTGACGGGAAAGGCGATCGACGGGTCGAGTTTCTTTGATGAGGCGTCCAGAATGGCGACGAGGGCCTCCCGGTCCACCCTCAACCCCTCCTCACCTGAACAAGGCCAGACGGCACCGTCATAAACCCGCGGGCGGTCTTCTAACGAAGCCTCCGCGACGCGCGCCGCCCAGGAGTTTCTGGTCGCCGACCCCCAGCCCGCGTCGTAATGGCTGGAAGCAGCACCCCAGGGCGCGAGGCCCATGACCTTGCCGCAGGCGTTCCAGTCCCCAAATATCAAGTGGGACGCGTGCGAGTAGCCGGCCCCCAACGAATCTAGGGGTGACGCGAACCAGTCCCCGTAGGCGTTGAGCAGGTCGTTTTCTGGTTGTGTGTGACACCAGCGCTTGAAGATGGGTGTTAGGGAACCGTGGTCCTCCCGGTAGATTGTCTCGCACTCCCTCGCGGAATCTGGAACGTCCTTCCACGCCACTTGCCCACTATTGAGGACGTGGACGCACTCCGTCATGGAATCGCGAATATGAGCCGCATCAGACCCGCGGAAGCGTTTGGCACGGTCGCCCATCCCGTCCATGCACAGAACTAAACCGCATTCTGCAGTCCCGAACGTCGCGACGGCGCCGAGCGCGTGCGCTCGATGATGCGACATCTCCCGCTGCATGTCCCAGAAGTTGCACGGGTCGCGGACGTCCACCGGATCCATCAGCGACGAAATGCCTAACCTAGACGCGCGGATCGCCGCGGCCTCCGTCTCTTGTACGGGCCGGTGGTGGTCGTTCGCCACGACACTCACGACGTCCTCCGGCGTCCGTTGACACGCCTGGAGCGCGTGCCGCACCAAATCGCCGACGCAGCCGCCGTCATTTTTCACGCGCGTGAGTCGCTCCTTCTCGCCGGCGAAGAGCAGGCGTCCCGTCGTCGCGTCGACGACGCAGCAGCAGGCGTTGTGCGCGTACTTGACGAGGCCGAGCGCGACCGGGCGCGGTGCGAGCGCCCGGCTGCCGCCGGCGAGGAGCGCGAGCAGCACCAGTGGGGCACGCATCGCTGCGTAGCAATGCACAGCGGCAGAGACGCTCTAATTCACCACTCAGGGTCCCGGAGAGCTGCACAGCAGCAGAGACGCTCTCAATTCACCACTCAGAGTCCCGGAGAGCTGCACAGCAGCAGTTTCACAACTCGGAGCCCACATGCATAGCGTAAGGTAAGGCACTAGCGCGAAAAGCCTCGGTCGAACCGCGTGAGCACGCATTACATCGTCACGCCTCAGGCTCGCTAGAGACTGGTGCTGCGCGACCAGCCGCACTACTTGCTGCGACGCAACTGGCCTGACCTCTTCCATGGCCGACCCCTTCGCGGCCGCGGACGACCCCCCCCCCGTCGCCGCCGACCCCTTCGCCGCGGCGGACGAGGCCGCGCCCCCGGCGCAAGAGGACGCCTTCGGCGCCGACCCTCTGGCCGCTGCGCCGGTACAGCAGGACGACCCCTTCGGCGCCGTCGACCCGCCCGAACCCCCGGCCGACCCCTTCCTCGCGGCCGACGCCAGCCCCCAAGCTGAGGCACAACGAGCCTTCGAGGCGAAGGTCGCGGAGCGCGCCGCGAAGGAGGAAGCTTTGACCAAGGAGCGCAAAGATAAAGCGGAACGAGACCTGGACACGTTCTACGACCAGAACACGGACAAAAAAGCGCAAAAACAAGCGTCGAACCGGGACCACGACGATGAGCTCAAAGCGATGTTGGAGAGACCGGTCCCGGCTAACCCCTTCGAGAAGGTCGTCGAGTTGATCGGCGGCGCGCAAGCCGACGTTGATAATGAGGACACGTCCATCATGCGCCGCCTGCTGGTGCGCCTCAAGAACGACCCGAAGCGGAGCAACGACGTCGACATGGACGCGCTGGGGTCGTCCTAGGGCTAAGGGCGCGCAAGTTTATCTCTCGCGTTGGCACCGCGTTTGGTGCAGGAGGGGCGTCGCCACGGCGTGCCGTTGCCGCTGGACCCGCGCGGAGCGGCCTAAGACACCCCGTCCAGTGGCAGGCCGGGCTTTCCCACCATCCTAGTATGTCAGGGCTAGGGTAGCAAGTAGTCCGCTGATCCAGCGCTTTTCAGCCTCGGACGGTGCCCCAGCGCACCCGGGCAGCCCGCACGCGCAGCAGAGACCTCTACGGGCCATCACGCGCGCGTCGACCGGCGACCGACACGGCTGGCGTCGGGCCTGAGTGCTGCCCCTCCCAGGGCCGAGCAGGGGAGCAAAGGATGGCCACCGCGGCCCACAGAAAAACGAGACGACGACGATGGCTCCTCTTACTAATCCCTAGCGTAGACGCCGCGAACTGGGCGCAGACGACGGGCGCGCTGCGCCAGAACCTGGCCGTGCCCTACATGGCGACGCCGTCGAAGAATCGGAGCCACTGGAGCGGCCGGTTGGGCCACGCCACGGCCGTTTCGAACGAAGCGTGCATGGCGACGCGCGCCTGCGCCGCCGAGACCGTCTGCATGTACGAGCGCAAGTGCAAGAAGACGGGCTCGGAGACCGTCGCGGACAGCGCGCAGCTGTGCAGGGTGGACGGCGACTGCGCGGGCGGCGACAGCGAGGAGTGCGTCGACATCGCCGTCCAGGGGTCGGACCCGGTCTGCTCGAGAGATCGGTGCTGCAAGGTGATCCACGACAACAGGTACCACCTGTACCTCGTGGGCGGCGACGACTTTAGCGCGACCTTCACGAAGGCGAACCGGAGGAAGCAGCACGACGCGGGCAACCCGTCGCACGGGTTCCGGAACGACGTGTGGCGATTACGGGCCAAGCCCCGGACGTGGCTGGGCATGTACGACATGATCGACCGGACGCGCTACGACCACAAGATGCCGAAGCTCTGGTCCTTGCTCCGGTGGGAGCAGCGCGCGCCGGGCCGCGTCCCCGACTCGGGCGAGACGTACGAGGAATTCATCCAGTGCCAGCTGCCGCTCCAGCAGTGGAGCGAGGGCAAGACGTCGGACAAGTACCCGTCACACGTGACCGCGGGCATCGACTGTCAGTCGAGGAAGTGGTTCACGCGGATGCCCCGTCAAACGTGGTTTGGCAAGAAAGGCGAGGTGGAGATCGACGGGATGTACCGGGGCTGGTTCTCGCCGCGACGGTTCCACCAGCTCGCCGAGCACAAGGGCAACCTTTTTCTGATCGGGGGCCGGGCGCGGGAGCACAAGCGCCTCGCGAACGACCGGACCGTGGGGCTCACGTCCCCCAAACAG